>Ga0315295_10003914_pt1 | contig 12651 bp, 9 predicted proteins | sample YL17G14_0_MG_FD_204453 | JGI IMG/M metagenome (GOLD analysis project Ga0315295, IMG submission 204453) | Sediment microbial communities from Yellowstone Lake, YNP, Wyoming, USA - YL17G14_0 | ecosystem: Environmental > Aquatic > Freshwater > Lake > Sediment | place: USA: Wyoming | collected... | reverse complement strand
CAGTATCCTCTCCAGCACCCTTGGGACTGCTTCTCGACATGTCTCCAAGGGTGCTGGAGAGGATACTGTACTTCGCGGCCTACGTGCTGACCGACTCCGGCGACTGCGATTCCCTGTCCTACAAGCAAGTCCTCTCCGAGACCGAGTACCGGGAAGCCAGAGAGAAGTACGGTTCCAGGTTCAAGGCGGGCATGGGGGCCGAAGCCGTGAAGCAGCTCCTTGTGGACATCGACCTGGATAGGCTCGGCGAGGAACTCAGGGTCGAGGCCAAGACCGCTTCGGGACAGAGGAAGATCCGCGCCATACGCAGGCTGGAGGTCGTGGAGGCCTTCCGCAAGTCCGGCAACAGGCCTGAATGGATGGTACTTGACGTTGTCCCGGTCATCCCGCCGGACCTCCGCCCCATGGTGCAGCTGGACGGCGGCCGGTTCGCCACGTCCGACCTTAACGACCTGTACCGCCGCGTGATCAACAGGAACAACAGGCTCAAGAGGCTCCTCGACCTGGGAGCTCCCGACATCATCGTCAGGAACGAGAAGAGGATGCTCCAGGAAGCAGTGGACGCCCTCATCGACAACGGTCGTCGCGGCCGTCCCGTGACGGGTCCCGGGCAGAGGCCGCTAAAGTCCCTGTCCGACATGCTCAAGGGCAAGCAGGGCCGGTTTAGACAGAACCTCCTGGGCAAGCGCGTGGACTACTCGGGCCGCTCGGTCATCGTGGTCGGCCCCAACCTCCGCTTTCACCAGTGCGGGCTGCCAAAGGAGATGGCCCTGGAGCTCTTCAAGCCCTTCGTGATGAAGAGGCTGGTCGAGCAGGGCGAGGCCCACAACATCAAGAGCGCCAGGAGGCTCGTGGAGAGGGCGAAGCCTGAGGTCTGGGACGTCCTCGAGGAGGTCATCAGGGAGCACCAGGTGCTGCTGAACCGCGCGCCGACGCTGCACCGGCTGTCGATCCAGGCCTTCGAGCCCGTACTCGTAGAGGGGCGCGCCATCCAGATCCACCCGCTGGTGTGCCCACCTTACAACGCTGACTTCGACGGCGACCAGATGCCGGTTCACGTCCCGCTGTCCGCAGAGGCCCAGGCTGAGGCCAAGATCCTCATGGCGTCCAACCGCAACCTCTTGCTCCCCAAGGACGGTTCGCCCTCCATCACGCCTACCAAGGACGTGGTCCTGGGGATCTACTATCTGACCGTCATGGACGAGGATGACCGCAAGGAGCAGGAACTCAAGGCGTTCAACTCGCCAGACGCGGCGATCCTGGCCTGCGACGTCAAGGCGATCACACTGCGCGAGAAGATCCTTGTGCGGCTGGACACCGGCGAGAGGGTAGCTACGACAGCCGGACTGTGCATCTTCAACCAGGTGCTGCCTCAAGGGCTCCGGTTCGTCAACAGCGCGGTCGATCGCAAGCCCCTGGCCAAGCTCGTCAGCAAGTGCATCAGGATACACGGTATGGAGAAAGCCGCAAGCATGCTCGACGGCATTAAAGACCTCGGTTTCCAGCACGCTACCTGGGCTGGGTCCACAATCGGCATTGAAGACATCGTCGTGCCCAAAGAGAAGCCCCAGCTCCTCGCCCGGGCCGACACAGAAGTCACCGAGGTCGAGAACCAGTACCAGATGGGTTTCCTCACGGCGGACGAAAGATACGACAAAGTCATCTCCATCTGGCGCGACACCACCGATAAGGTCACCGAGGCCATGACCAGGGCGTTCACCGGGAAGAACCCGGTCATGATGATGGTGAAGTCGGGCGCACGAGGCAACCCGCAGCAGATCGCCCAGCTGGGCGGCATGCGCGGCATCGTGGTCGACCCGTCGGGCCGGATGGTGGAGCACCCGGTGCGGTCCAACTTCCGCGAGGGCCTGACAGTCCTGGAGTACTTTACGTCCACGCACGGCCAGCGCAAGGGCCTCGTGGACACCGCCCTGCGCACTGCGGACTCCGGTTACCTGACCAGGAGGCTCGTGGACGTGGCGCAGGACGTCATCGTCAGGGAGGAGGACTGCGGCACCGAGGGCGGCATCACCGTGCAGGAGATCAGGATCGACGGCGAGCTCATCGAGAGCCTGTACGACCGCATACTGGGCCGATTCGCGGTCAGGGACATGGTCCATCCTGAGACGGGGGAAGTCCTGTGCAAGGGACAGGACGTCATAGACGAGGACGCCGCCACCGCCATAGTCAACGCTGGGATCAAGGAAGTCGAGATCCGCTCGGTCCTCAGCTGCGAAACCAGGCACGGCGTGTGCGTGAAGTGCTATGGCCAGAACCTCGCCACCGGTAACCTGGTGGAGGTGGGCGAGGCCGTGGGCATCGTGGCGGCCCAGTCCATCGGAGAGCCGGGCACGCAGCTTACCCTCCGTACGTTCCACTTGGGCGGTGTGGCCGGCGAGGACATCACTCAAGGTCTGCCCAGGGTCGAGGAGCTTTTCGAGGCCCGGAAACCCAAGGGCCAGGCCGCCATCGCTGAGATTTCCGGCGTAGTGGAGGTCGTGGAGGTCGACAGGAAGCGCGAGATCAAGGTGACCTCCCCCGAGGGCGACGAGAGCGTGACCGTGGTGCCGTTTGGCGCGCTGATCAAGGTCTCTACGGGACAGACGGTCGAAGCGGGAAACCCGCTCACCGAAGGGTCCATCAACCCGCACGACCTCCTCCGGGTCAAGGGAGTCCGGGCGGTCGAGGAGTACCTCCTGGCCGAAGTCCAGAGGGTGTACCGCCTGCAGGGCATCGACATCGCAGACAAGCACGTGGAGAACATCTGCAGGCAGATGATCCGCAAGATCAAGGTCGACGAGCCCGGAGACACAGTCCTCTTGCCCGGTGGGATAGTTGATATCCACCAGTTCGCCGACGCCAACGCCGAGGTGTTCGAGAAGGGCGGAGAACCCGCCACGGGTAAGCCCGTCATACTGGGCATCACCAAGGCGTCCCTGGCGACAGAGTCGTTCCTGTCTGCGGCGTCCTTCCAGGAGACCACGAGAGTGCTCACGGAAGCGGCTGTCAAGGGCCGGACCGACAAGCTGCTGGGCCTCAAGGAGAACGTGATCATCGGCAAGCTCATCCCGGCGGGAACTGGCATGAGCAGGTATAATCAGATAGACGTGGTCGAGACCGATCCGCCAGAACCTGTGTCGGACGTGGCGTCGGGAGTTCCCGCCGAGGTGGGCGAGGATACTGTGGCGCCAGAGGAAAGGAGATAGGGTTTCCTTTCCGCGAGGGAGGGTCCTCTCATGAAGTGGCTGGGTCATGCGTGTTTCTACCTGACTTCCCCTCAAGGGGTGCGGGTCCTCACCGATCCATTCGATCCGGGGGTGCCTTACCCGCCCATCTCGGTGGAGTGCGACGTAGTGACCGTGTCCCACGAGCACAGCGACCACTACGGCCTGAAGGGCGTCAAGGGGTCGCCGAAGCTCCTCCTGGGCCTGGACAAGGACACCGAGGCGGTGAAGAAGATCCAGGAGACGGTGGGAGACGTCAGCTTCCGCACCGTGGCGTCCAATCATGACGAGCAGGGCGGCTCCAAGCGCGGCAGGAACGCCATCTTCGTCATGGACTTCTCGGGGCTCAAAATCGTTCACTTGGGCGACCTGGGCCACGAGCTGAGCGACGGGGCCGTCCAGGAGATCGGCCAGTGCGACGTCCTCCTCATCCCGGTCGGCGGGTTCTACACGATCGGCGGGACGGCCGCGGCCAAGGTGGCAGGATCGCTCTCTCCCAGGGTCGTGGTGCCGATGCACTACAAAACCCAGTACATCGCCTCCTGGTCGATAAGTGGTCCGGAGGAGTTCCTGGCGACCCAGAAGGCCGTGAGGAACGTCGGCAAAGGCGAGGTTGCCCTGGACAAGTGGGCGCTTCCGGTGAAGCCGGAAGTCTGGGTCTTCGCGGTCTGACCGGCCTCTGCCATGGACCGTTCAGGCGCCGCGTGGGTCGCGGTCAAGGTCACTGGGACGGTCCAGGGAGTAGGTTTCCGCCCGTTTGTGTACGGCCTTGCCGTCAGGCACGACCTCAGAGGATTCGTGCGCAACGATGGCGGCGACGTGTACATCGAGGTGGAGGGCTTGGAGAGCGCGATAGAAGGGTTCGTGGACGCGCTGTCTCGGGAGGCCCCGCCTCTCTCGCGGATCCGCAGCGTGACGGTTGAGCGGCTGTCGCCGGCCCGGCCCGGGCGGGCGCAACAGGGTTTCAACGTGATCGAGAGCCGGGAGGTATCCGGGAGCGAACCGGGCATCTCTCCGGACGTTTCTCTATGTGCACAATGCAGACGCGAGATCGCCGACCCTAAAGACCGGCGTTACCTGTATCCCTTCATCAACTGCACTGACTGCGGGCCGAGGTTCACTATCGTCGAGGAGACGCCCTACGATAGGGCTAACACGACGATGAAAGGGTTCACCATGTGCCCCGAGTGCGCCCGGGAGTACCTTGACCCGGACGACCGCCGCTTCCACGCCGAGCCCGACGCCTGCTGGAACTGCGGGCCCAGAGTGCGAGTCTATGCTCTGGGCGAGGAGGCGGCCGGCGAGTTCGCCGGGAGGCGTGACCGGGCTCGGGGCGACGGTGTCCGTGACAGGGAGGCGTGGATCGCCGAGGCGCAGGACGCGCTGCTCCGAGGGGAGATCCTGGCCATCAAGGGAGTAGGCGGGTTCCACCTGGCGTGCGACGCACTGGACCCTGTCCCCGTAGGGGAGCTCCGCAGGCGCAAGCATCGTCCCGGCAGGCCTTTCGCGATCATGGTGAAGGACATCGAGATAGCCGAGAAGTGGTTCGCGGTCTCACCCGAGGAGCGGTCGCTGCTGGTCTCGCCCGCGTCCCCCATAGTGATCCTGGAGACGCGGCCGGGCTGCCCCGTCGTCGAGGCCGTTGCGCCCGGGCTCGACCACCTGGGCGTGATGCTTCCTTACAGCCCTCTTCATGCGCTGCTGTTCCACCGCCTGGACGGTAGGCCCTGGCCTCCCTCTGCCCTTGTCATGACCAGCGGAAACGCCACGGGTATGCCTCTGACGTACGACGTAGACGCTGCTGAAAGAGAGCTGGGTCCCATCGCCGAGAGGTTCGTGGTCCATGACCGGCCCATAGTGCGACCCTGCGACGACTCGGTCATGAGGATCGTGCTGGGCAAGCCGCTGTTCTACAGGAGGTCGCGGGGCTATGTGCCCACCGACTTCGAGGTGCCCGGTGGGGCAGGGAGAGGGCGGGATCACCTCAACGTGTTCGCCGCCGGGGCCGAGGGTAAGAACACGTTCTGCCTCCTCCGGGGGACCAGAGCAAGGTTATCCCAACACGTCGGAGACCTGTACAGCGAGGAGAGCCTCTCGCGGTACAGGGCACTGGTCGTGGATTTCACCAGGCTGTACAGGTTTTCTCCTGATGCCGTGGCGGTGGATATGCACCCCGGGTACGATGTGTCTCGCGTGGCCCGCGATGCGTTGCCCGACGTCGCCGTCTTCGAGGTGCAGCACCACCACGCTCACATGGTCCAGACTATGGTTGAACACGGCGTTTCGTCGCCGTGCGTGGGGATCATCCTGGACGGCACGGGGTATGGGATTGACGGGCGGGTCTGGGGCGGAGAAATCCTCTACGGCGACTGCGCGTCCTTCGAGCGTGCGGGCCACCTGCGCGAAGTGGCCATGCCCGGCGGAGAGAAGGCCATCCTGGAGCCGTGGCGGATGGCGGTAGCGTACCTCAAAGGTGTCTACGGCGACGCGGGCCTTGACATTGCCAGGAGGCAGTTCCCGGGTGAGGGCGCGAGATTGGAGGCTCTGTTCCCGGTGGCCGACTGGCAGGGTTACCCCGTGACTTCCAGCGCCGGTCGCCTGTTCGACGCGGTGTCCGCCCTGGTGGGCCTCTCCTCCGTCAGCACATATGACGGGGAGAGCGCGGTCTTGCTGGGAGAGGCGGCTCTGAGAGCTGCGGGGAACGGGCGGCGCATCCGCGGCGCCGAGGTCGGCGGAAGCACGGCCGAGGCAGGGGCGGTCGCGCTTACCGGCGGTGACGGGGTTTCCATCGATACATTCCCCCTGGTCTCATGGGTCGTGGAATCGGTACTTGACGGGAAGCGCATCGAGGAGCTTGCATACGAGTTCCACCGGCGCCTCGCGTTCATGCTGGTAACCCGCGCATGCCGTGTCGCCGGCGAAAGAGACGTCAAGCACGTCATCCTCTCGGGGGGAGTCTATCAAAACCCCCTGTTCTTGAGCTTGGCTGTAGACTATGTGGTAGACATGGGGTTCACGCCGCTGTGGCCCCAGGCGTTCCCTCCGAACGACGGGGGGATCTCGCTGGGCCAGGCGGTGGCCGCCCGGTGGATGGCGGGGAAGTGAGAAGCGGAAATGCGCGGCAGACGCTGTTGGGCGTCTCGTCCGGGTTCCGCCACCGGCGATGTTGGCCGCAACTCGTTGACTGCCGCGGCTGTGACGGATCTGCTGCCAACCACGTGGGCTGTAGGCGACCCTCTGAAAGGGCCACTGCCTACGACGTGGGCGGTGAAGGACTAGACTGACCCTCAACTGTCAACTATGTAGGCAGCAGTGGACGCCGGCCGGGGTTCATAGCATGCGACGTTGGCTGCGGCGGCCTCACAGCCAACGTGATATGCTACATGCCCGGTCACGGGCAACCAGATAGGCTGTGCCTGGCTTTGGGGGAGACTCTCTGACGACCGGGCTGCCCGCGCCAAGGACGGGCAGTCGACTATGGTAACATAATGTTGGGAAAACCGGCGACTCGGCGGGAGAGGTGGTCAGCATGTGCGTGGCGGTTCCGCTCAAAGTGAAACGCGTCGAGGCTGACTGGGCGGTCCTGGAGGTTGGCTCCGGCGAGCTCAGGGCCAGGACTGACTTGGTGGCCGCCAAGGACGGGGACTACGTCCTCGTCCACGCCGGTTTCGTGATCGAGAGGATCGACCCCAAGGAAGCCCTCAAGACCTTGCGGATGTTCCGCGAGATAGCGCTTGGCGGGAGATGACGCGGTGAGCAGCGACGCTACAAAGGCGAGGACCCAGCGAGACGTGGTCCGGAGCGCTCTGGACGCCTCCAGGGACCCGGGCGTCTTCTCGTCGTTGCTGCGGAGACTGAAGGAGGCCTCGACGGAGCTCGGGAGGAAAGCCGTGCTGATGGAAGTCTGCGGCTCCCACACCTGGGTCATATCACATACCGGGATACGAGACCTCCTTTTCGATCAGGTAGACCTGATCTCAGGGCCTGGTTGCCCTGTCTGTGTAACCTCAGCCGGAGAGATCCGCCGCATGGTCGAGCTCGCCAGGAAGCCGGGCGTCATCGCCGCGACGTACGGGGACATGCTGAGGGTGCCGGGTCCGCTGGGCAGCCTGGAGGCAGCCCGCGCTGAAGGCCACCGCGTCGAGGTGGTCTACAGCGCCATGGACGTCCTGGAACTGGCCCGGGCAAACCCCTTCTCTCAGGTGGTCTTCCTCGGCATTGGCTTCGAGACCACCGCGCCCTCGAGCGCGGTGCTGCTGAAGGTGGCCAGGGAGCAGCGCGTCCCCAACTTCTCCCTGTACAGCGCCCACAAGCTCATGCCCGAGGCGCTTCGGGCCATACTCTTTGCGAAGGACTTCGCTGTGGATGGGCTCATCCTGCCGGGTCACGTCTCCGCCGTGACGGGACGGCGCTACTTCGACTTCGTGGGCAGGGACTACGGCGTGGCTGCGGCCATATCGGGGTTTGAGGCATGCGACGTCCTGTACGGCGTCCTGAGGCTCATCCAGAAGCTCTCGTCAGGCGATCGAACGGTCGAGAACTGTTATCCCAGGGCTGTAAGCGAGGATGGGAACACGCGGGCCATGGCGACTCTCCGCGAAGCCTTCGAGGCGACCACCGGGTCGTGGCGCGGGCTAGGGGAGATCCCTGGGAGCGCGCTTGCGGTTGCCGGGGATTTCGAGGAGTTCGACGCGGTCAAAAGGTACGGACTCCCACTCCTTTCAGAGGAACCCGAGCCGCCCGGCTGCGGCTGTGCCCAGGTGCTTACAGGGAGGATAAGGCCACGCGACTGCCCCCTGTTCGGCAAGGTGTGCAGCCCTTCCCGGCCGGTAGGGCCGTGTATGGTCTCGTCGGAGGGCTCGTGCAGGGCTCACTACGTTTCCGGGAGGTGGGAGCGGTGACCGGGTCCGGAACTGAAAGGAGGGTCCTGCTCTCTCACGGGGACGGAGGATCGTTGACGAGGGACCTGGTGCGCGACCTGTTCCTCCCCAGGCTAGGCAGCGCCGAGCTCGACGAGCTGGACGACGCGGCGCTGGTGAGCTCGCTGCTGTTCACCACAGACTCGTTTGTGGTCGACCCGATCTTTTTCCCGGGCGGCGACATAGGGAAGCTGTCCGTGGTCGGGACCTTGAACGACCTCTGGGTATCCGGGGCGAAGCCTCTCTTCCTCTCCGCCGGGTTCATCATCGAGGAAGGCACGTCCATCGACGATCTGGCCACGATCGTCGAATCTATGTCGGCCGCCGCGTCTGAAGCAGGCGTGAGGATCGTGGCGGGCGACACCAAGGTGGTCCCCCGCGGCAAGGGCGACAAGGTCTTTATCAACACGTCCGGGGTCGGGGCCCTCCGGGAGGAGCGGCGCGGGCCTCGCCGGGCCATGCCGGGCGACAGGGTCATGGTGTCAGGGACGGTGGGCGAGCACGGGCTGGTCATACTATCTTCCAGGCTCAAGCTTCCAATCGGCTCTCTCATCTCCGACTGCGGACCGGTCGGCCCCGATGTCGACCGGTTGTTCCAGGCCGGGGTGGAAGTCCACATGATGCGTGACCCAACCCGAGGCGGCCTGGCCTCCGTCCTAAAAGAGGTCGCCGAGAAGTCTTCCTGCGACATCCATCTCAGGGAAGCGGACGTGCCCGTCAGGCAGGAAGTCAGGGAACTGGCGGACATCCTGGGCGTCGATCCCTTCTACCTCCCGTGCGAAGGCCGGGTCGTGGCGTTCGCCGCCCCGGGACCGCTCCCCTCGGGATGGGTCGAGATAGGCGCTGTGACGGAGGGACAGGGCGACCTCTACCTGGAGACCCGATACGGCGGCCACCGCAGGCTGTCCCTCTTCGAAGGGAGTCCTCTCCCGCGCATCTGCTGAAGCTGCTGCCGGGCCAAGCCGGGTATCGTCGTGCCTGTATTGAAGCGTGATGGGGCTTTGGATTCCTCCGGGAAGCCCCGCGCGGTATCAGCGTTGACACCTTTTATGCAGGGTGTTAAACTCTTGAAGCGTGCCTTTTGGGTGCATCAGGGGAGTGAAAGGCGGTGCCCAGGAAAGACAGGGTGGCCGGGGTCAGGTCCACTGAGAGAGCTGTCCTCTCCGGAAAGGCAGACCGCGTCCTCGTTGCTCGAGATGCTGAGGAAAGGGTCACAAAGCGCCTCGTAGTCCTCTGCAAGGAGAAGGGCATCACTGTCGACGTCGTGGACTCCATGAGAGAGATCGGTGAATCTTGCGGCCTCAAGGTCGGCGCGTCATGCTGCGCGGTCTTGAAGGTCCCGCAACATATAGCAGTAAGGGAATGACAGAAAAGGGGGTTTGTAAGTGCCGACGATCAACCAGCTGGTCCGGCAAGGACGAAAAGCCGTGGTCGAGAAGTCTAAGTCCCGCGCCTTGAGGGGGAATCCCTTCAAGCGCGGTGTTTGCACTGTCGTCCGGACCACGCAGCCCAAGAAACCCAACTCGGCACTCCGGAAGATCGCGCGCGTGCGCCTGACCAACGGGATCGAGGTCACCGCCTACATCCCGGGAGTCGGACACAACCTGCAGGAGCATTCGGTTGTCCTGGTGAGGGGCGGCCGCGTGAGGGACCTCCCGGGCGTCCGGTACCACATCGTCAGGGGCACCTTGGATGCGGCCGGGGTACAGGATAGGAAGCAGGGCCGTTCGCGCTACGGCGCCAAGAGGCCCAAGAAGTAAGCTTTCGGAGGAATGATTCAATGCCCAGACGCGCTGGAGCACCAGCCAGATCGTGGACGCCGGACCCCGTGTACAGTTCGGTCCTGGTTACCCGCCTGACCAACAAGATCATGGGAGCCGGCGAGAAAGCGGTGGCGCGTAAGATCGTGTACAACGCCATGGACATCATCCGGGAGAAGACCGGGAAGGACCCGGTAGAGGTCCTGGATGCCGCGGTGAAAAACGTCATGCCGGTCCTCGAAGTCCGCCCGAGGAGGGTGGGCGGCGCCACCTACCAGGTGCCCATCGAGGTCCGCGGGGAACGCAGGCTGTCTTTGGCTTTGAGGTGGATCGTGGACTTCGCCCGGGACAGGTCCGAGCGGGGAATGGAGAACAGGATCGCCGGCGAGCTCATGGACGCGGGCGGGAACACCGGCAACTCCGTGAAGAGGAAAGAGGAAATGCACCGCATGGCGGAAGCCAACAGGGCGTTCGCCCATTACAGGTGGTAACAAAGGGGCAGCCCCAAGCGGAATTGGGCTGAGTCCTTGCGAAAGGGGGGAATTCGATGCCGCGGACGTTCCCGCTCGAAAGAGTAAGGAACATCGGGATAATGGCGCATATCGACGCCGGGAAGACCACTACGACCGAGCGGGTGCTCTTCTACACCGGAAAGGTGCACCGCATGGGCGAGGTCGACCAGGGTTCGGCCACCATGGACTGGATGATCCAGGAGCAGGAGCGGGGCATCACCATCACCTCCGCCGCTACTACCTGCTATTGGAAGGATTTCCGGATCAATATTATAGATACGCCAGGACACGTTGACTTCACGGCCGAGGTCGAGCGAAGCTTACGAGTGCTAGATGGGGCTGTTGCTATCTTTTGCGCCAAGGGCGGCGTCGAACCCCAGTCCGAAACGGTGTGGCGTCAGGCCGACCGGTACGGCATCCCCAGGATCGCCTACATCAACAAGATGGATGCCGTCGGGGCCGACTTCTACCGGGCCGTCAAGATGATCGAGGCCAAGCTCTCGGCCACGTCGGTGGTGATATGCCTGCCCGTGGGTTCAGAGGAGGACTTCGCGGGCGTCCTGGACGTCCTGGAGATGAAAGCCTACTACTGGCCCGACGAGCTCGGGCTCGAGATCGTGGAGAAGCCCGTTCCGGGGAAAATGAGGGAGCTTGCCGAGGTCTACAGGGAGAAGCTCATCTCTGCCGCGTCCGATTTCGACGAGGCGATCCTCGAGAAATACCTCGGCGGGCAGGAGATCGGCGGGGAGATGCTGAGGAAGGCCCTGCGAAGGGGCACTCTCCAGAACGCCATCGTCCCGGTCCTCTGCGGTTCTTCGCTCAGGAACAAGGGAGTCCAGAAGCTCCTGGATGCGGTCGCTGACTTCCTCCCTTCGCCGCTGGATATACCGCCGGTCGAGGGCGATGTCCCGGGCAGGGACAAGAAAGCGATCCGGAAGCCGTCCGACGACGAACCTCTCTGCGCTCTGGCGTTCAAGGTGATGACCGACCCCTATGTCGGGAGGCTCACGTATTTCCGTGTCTACTCCGGGTCAATGTCGACGCGGTCGTACGTGTACAACCCGGCCAAGGACAAGACCGAGCGCATACAGCGTATCCTGCTGATGCATGCCAATCACAGGGAAGACGTCGAGGAGGTCACGACGGGGGACATCGCCGCCACGGTCGCGCTCAAGTTCACCACGACCGGTGACACCCTGTGCGACGAGAGACACCCTATAGTGCTGGAGTCCATCTTGTTCCCGGAGCCGGTCATCTCGGTGGCCATCGAGTCCAATACCAGGGCCGACCAGGATAAGCTCGTCGTCTCGCTCCCGAAGCTGGCCGAGGAAGACCCCACCTTCGAGTTCAGAACGGATCAGGAGACCGGCCAGACCATCATCGAGGGCATGGGCGAGCTCCACCTGGAGATCATCTGCGACAGGCTGAAGCGGGAGTTCGGCGTGGGCGCGACCGTGGGATGCCCGCAGGTGGCCTACAAGGAGACCATCCTATCTGCCGTGGACGGCGAGGGCAGGTACGTGAAGCAGACCGGAGGTCACGGGCAGTACGGGCACGCCAAGATCCACGTGGAACCCGTGCGACGCGGCTCGGGCTTCCAGTTTGAAGACAGGGTCAAGGGTGGCGCCATCCCGTTCGAGTTCATCCCGGCCGTCGAAGCAGGCGTCCGCGAGGCTCTGGAGACCGGCAGCCTGACCGGCAACCCCGTAGTTGACCTGAAGGTCATACTGGAGGACGGGTCTTACCACGAGGTAGACTCCTCGGAGCTTTCCTTCAAGGTCGCGGGGTCCATGGCCATGAAAGACGCCCTGGAGAAGGCACAGAACGTGCTACTGGAACCCGTCATGAAGGTCGAAGTCACCACGCCCACCGATTACCTGGGAGACGTGCTTGCGGACTTGAAGGCCCGGAGGGGAGAGATCCAGGGGATCGACTCCAGAGGGACCTACGAGGTCATAGACGGTTTGGTCCCGCTGGCGGCCATGTTCGGTTACGCCACCGACCTCCGCTCCGAGACCCAGGGTCGTGGGACGTACACGATGCAGTTCTCGCACTATGATCGGGTTCCAGGTACCGAAGCGGACAAGATAATCGCCAGATATCTCGGGCAGTTAGTGGAATAGCAGTAAGGAGGACAATGCAAGCTATGGCCAAGAAGAAGTTCGAACGGACGAAGCCCCACGTCAACGTCGGAACCATTGGTCACATCGACCACGGCAAGACCACCCTTACCGCG
>Ga0315295_10003912_pt1 | contig 12652 bp, 9 predicted proteins | sample YL17G14_0_MG_FD_204453 | JGI IMG/M metagenome (GOLD analysis project Ga0315295, IMG submission 204453) | Sediment microbial communities from Yellowstone Lake, YNP, Wyoming, USA - YL17G14_0 | ecosystem: Environmental > Aquatic > Freshwater > Lake > Sediment | place: USA: Wyoming | collected... | reverse complement strand
ATGCGTCGAGGAGGTCATGGCCCAGGGCAAGGCCGGGGCCACCGTCGACCGCCATATGGCCGACCAGATATTGCCCTTCGTGGCCCTGGCCAGCGGCCCGTCGGAGTTCCTCGTGGTCGATGTCACGGAACACGCGATGACGAACATGAGGGTCATCGAAAGGCTCGTCGGGGCAAGGTTCGAGGTAAAGGCGGCCGAAGACGGCCTCACGAGGATAAAGGTAGAGCCGGGGCGGGTCCCTCCTCTGCCAGCGATCTCGTCGGACGAGAAATCCATGGACGGCTGACGTCTCAGGTCTTTTTTGAATCCCCCTTCTTCTTCATCTTTATGAACCTGTCGTACAGGGCCATCTGCCTGGACGTCGAGACCAAGTAGCTAATGTCCAGGTGGTTCCTCCAGTAGGAGTACAGGTCCAGGGCCTCCTGGAATGCCCTCTTGCTGTCGGACCTCAGGTCCCTGAGTACTAGGTCCTCCACCGAGGCCAGATAGACGGTCGTATAGGCATAGTCCTGCAGCGTCCTCCGGCCTATGGTCATGAGGTCGAACTGGTCCCTGGCCTTCACGGTCCTTATGACGGTGTCGCCCCACCGGTCCTTGAAGGTCCGATAGCACTCGCTCCTCTCGATATAGGGTATCATCTCGTTCGTGTAGAAACGTCCCAGCGTGTCCCAGTCCTCGTCCCTGAGGTTCAATAGTATCTCGATGGTCTTGACCTCGCGCGGTTGGCCATAGACCTTCTTTGCTAGGTCGTCCACGATGACGTAGAACAGTTCCCAGTCGTTCATCACCGGCATGATCAACCGGAGGACGTCATCCAGGCCGCGCGTTTTACCCATCGGGAGGACCGCGTCTCAATCATTCTTGAAAAACTTAAACCTTTTGAAGACGCCCTTCCCGTCATCCTTGGGCGACCGGTCCGGCGGGACCGCTGCCTCCCCACCGTCCTTCTCCAGTTGTTGCAACAGTTCTCTGTGCCGAGGTGACAGGTTCCCGGGGGTCCTGACGATGACCCGGACGTACACGTCACCCCGACCGGACTTGTCCACGTGAGGCAGTCCTTTCCCCTTGAGCTTCAGCAAGGTGCTCGTCTGGGTACCCGGCGGCACATCGACCTTGACACGTTCATCTACCGTTTCAGCCTCGATGGTCCCGCCGAGGGCCGCCTGAGTGAAGCTGATGTAGGCCTCGGTAATGAGGTCGTCGCCCTCGCGCTCGAACCTCTCGTCGGGGACTATCTGGACCCTCACGTAAAGGTCCCCGCGGCGGCCGCCCAGGATGCCGTCGGAACCTTCGCCAGGGACCCTAAGGGTCGCTCCGTCGGAGACGCCCGGTGGCACCTTGACATTGATGGTCTTCGTGCTGGTGATCTTGCCCGTACCGTCGCAATCCTTGCAAGGCTTCCCTGTGACCTTGCCGCTGCCAAGGCACCGGGAACAGGACTGGATGCCCATGTGCCTTGTCATGCCCCGGGTCTCGATCTGCTTGACCTGGCCCAGGCCACCGCACACGGGGCAGATATCAGTGCTGGTCCCGGGCATCCCGCCGGTCCCTTTGCAGGTGGTGCATGTAGCAATGTTCGGGACATCAATGGGCCTTGAGGTCCCGCGGAAGGCCTCCTGCAGAGAGATGGCGACCGGATGGATGGTGTCCCGGCCCATCTGAGGGCCCTGGTACCTCTTCCTATGCGTGTAGACCTCTGACGGGCTCGCGTAGGCCCCGAAGATATCCCGGATGTCGTCGTACTTCGTGAAGTCGTTCCAGTCGAAGCCGTTCTTGAACATCTCCTTCTCGCTACCGCCGGTGTCGTAGTCTGCCCGCTTGGTATCGTCGGAGAGGACCTCGTAGGCCTCAGAGATGACCTTGAACCTCTCCTCGGCGTCGGGCTCGTCGCATACATCCGGGTGGTACTGCTTGGCCAGCCTCCTGAAGGCCTTCTTTATCTCGGCCTTGGCGGCCGAACGCTCGACCCCGATTATCTGGTAGTAGTCCTTCGCCATGGCGGTCCCGTCGTTATCTACCTGTACATATCTAATATTAAATAGATAGATTGGACTAGTATTTTATGCCCCCAGGCCCTTACCTTAACCCGATGCTCGAGCTTGCGGTGGAGGTGCTGGACCCGGACGTCTCCAGGTTCCAGCTCTACCTTGCCGTTTTCATAGCCCTGGTCGCGATCTTCACCACTGTACTGAAGACCCTTCTGGCCGAGCGGCAGGCCGAGAAACGCAAGAAGATACTGGCCGAGATGCGGGAATACAAGGAAACTGTCAGGAAGGAGGAGGTCCGGAGGCACGAGAAGGACCGGAAGAAATGGGAGGAGGGCGAGGACTGGCCTGTGCGCGGGGATGCCGAGGAGGAGAAGCCCTCCGACGAGAAGACCGAGAATGATGGTGGGGGTAAGGGCGATGGCGAAGGATAGGGCGAAGAAGGCCGCCCGGCCCCCGGTCCAGGAGAGGCCCGAGGAACCGGATGATGGGGTCCGCAAGGCCGACCGCAAGGTCATGGACGCCTTCCTCGGGGACGTGGATTCCAGCCTTTGGGGCGTCAGCGCCAAGGACAGGGGGACCGCCCTTAAAGAGCTCAGGGAACACATCCTGGAGAAGTACAGGCCTTACCATACGGAGCACGCCATGGACATGGCAATATCGTCGGTCGGGAGCCCCGAGGTCCTGGCCAAGGGCATCCGTACGCTATACGGCTACAGCACGGGCTTCAAGACCTTCCTCGTCGTGATAATCTTCGTGTTCGGCCTCGCGACCATTCCCATGGCCGATTCATGGTCGGTCGTCGGGCCATGGCCCATACTCGGCCTCCTCGGGACCTTCTTCCTGATATCGTCCTTTGGCCCCCAGGTAGGCCTCAGGTGGGGCGGCCTCATGGGCCTATCGGCAGCCTCGTCGAGGATGGTCCTGGTGCTGGTCCTTGTGATCGGTCTTCCGGAGGACTACACGCTCGGGACCGGCCAGTCCCTGTTCGATTTCATACTGGTATCTATGTTCCTTATACTGGTGGGACTGCTGGCGGGACACATCCGTGAGATATCCGTGAAGAACTATCTACAAGAAGAGATCCTCTGAGGGCCATGTGGCCCAGGAATGGTCATTTGCCCTTTCCTTTCAGGACGAGCACTTCCCTTACCAGCCTTGCTGCCAGGGCCGCCGTGTTCCCCTTGTCGAAAGGCGGGCACACCTCGACGAGGTCGAAGCCGACCATCCTCGGGGCGGCCTTCGTGAGAAACATCTTCAGGTCCCGGTCCGTGAGGCCGAAGGGCTCGGGGGTCCCGACCCCGGGCGCATAGGACGGGTCGAGCCCGTCGATGTCGACCGTGACGTAGATGTCCTTCGGTTTCAGGTGGTCCAATGCGTCCTTCACGACCGCCGCCATGCCCCGTTCTACGACCTCGTCGGCTGTGAAGTACCTGAGCTTGAGCCTCCTAGCATCGGCCATCTCGTCCTTGCAAATGGACCGGACCCCGACGATGGCGATGTTGCCGACCCCGACCACGTCGGACATTCTCCGGGACGCGCACGCGTGGCTGTTCCTCTGGTCCAGGTACTCGTCCCTGAAGTCCAGGTGGGCATCGAACTGCAGGACCCCGACCTTCCTCTTCAAGGCCTTGTATGCTCTCACGGCACCGGAACTTATTGAGTGCTCGCCGCCCAGAAGGATCGGGAACTTCCCTGCCTGGAGGATGGACCTGACCTGTTCCTCGACAGCCTCCACCGTCGCGTCGGCGCTGCCGCATTCCTCGAGGTTCCCGGCGTCGAAGATGGGAAGCTCCTCTAGGTCGAAGTCATGCTCCTGATGGTAGATCTCGAAGTTGTAGGATGCCTCCCTCATGGCATTGGGACCGAACTTGGACCCGGACCTGTAGGAGCTGGTGCCGTCGAACGGGACGCCAAGTATCACGAACCTTGCCTCGTCCCAATCGGCATTGGCCTCGGCGAAATGGAGAAAACGCGCCCTTTGCATGGCGACCACATCCCTACCTGAAAAACATCGAATTACGATATCGAGGTCGGCGGGCCAAGCGACCCACCGTTCTTCCCATCTACTCCTCGCCGGAAGAGACCCTCATGATCTTCCTGCGGCCCATGGCCTCCATGTACTGGACCTCCTTCCCGGGCTGTATCTGTGTCTTGAGCTCCGCGTCGATGGCCAGGTCGAAGGTCTCGAACGAGGTCATGTCCATGAGCTGGACCTCCTTCTCGGTGATAGAGAGGACCTGGGCGGTCCTCTTGTCAATAAGGGGGACATCCACTTTGTGCTTGACGGGGTGAACTATGCTCCGCTTCTGCTCGTCGAACAGTCCAACGGCCTCGATCCTGGCCTTGGCTTCGCCATGTTTCCCTGGCTTGGAGGTGGAAATGCTGAGTATCTTGCACGGTTCCCCATCGATTATCATGTACCTGTTGGGCTTGAGTTCTCGTACCTCGCACATCGTCTTGGACATCGTATCCCTCGTCCGGGTATATCCCCGGCATTCCATATAAAACCTTTACTTATAAGAGGGAGAACGCGCAATACATTCAAATAGTGATTACGGGTTTTTACATACGGAAGGAGGCCGAACAAATATGAAGTTCGCGCTCATAGGCAAGCTCGAGAGGGGCCTGGTCACCAAGACGGCCCAGAAGGTCTACGAGTACCTCAGATCGAAGGGCCACGAGATCCAGGTCGAGGAGGAGTTCGCCAAGTACCTGGGCGTCCCGGGCCTCCACTGGAAGGCCATTAACGCGGACATCATAATCACCGTTGGCGGCGACGGGACCATCCTGAAGACCCTGGAGCTCCTGGACGGCAAGATATTCGGGATAAACGCCGGCCGCTTCGGGTTCCTCACCGAGGTCATGCCCGAGGACGCCATCGCGGGCATCGACCGGCTTCTGAAGAACGATTACCTGGTCGAGGAGAGGCACAAGCTAGCCGTGAACCTCAACGGCACGCGCCTCTACGACGCCCTCAACGAGGCCGTCATACACACATCGGTCATAGCGAAGATGCAGATGTTCGACCTGCGCGTGGACGATATCGAGGTGGATCTTATCAGGGCCGACGGCATGATCGTATCCACCCCGACGGGCTCCACGGGCTATTCCATGAGCGCTGGCGGCCCGTTGGTGGACCCGCGCGTCAAGGGCTTCATAATCGTCCCCATAGCACCCTTCAAGCTGAACACGCGGGCCCTGCTGGTCCCCAACGAGGCCAAGATCGAGATACGCCTCCTGGAGCCCAAGCCAAGCGTCATGGTCCTCGACGGTCAGTACGAGAAGGTCGTCACCGAGGGCGACAGGATAATCTTCACGGCATCGGAGAAGGTCGCCAGGTTCATCAGGTTCAAGCCTTCCTATTACGACCTCCTCAGGAAGCAGTTCTATCCCGAGCGCAGGGACTCGATGGGCGTGGGTGTTCATGAAAGTAAAAGGCTACAAGAACCCGGGGAAGGTGGCCACAGGACCTCGTAGGCCCTACGCCATCAAGGCCAAGGTCCTCAAGCTCATACTGGAGGCCTCCAGGGAGACCTATCCCAACGAGTTCTCGGCCGCCCTCAGGGCCGAGAATGGGGTCATCACCGAGGTGGTCATGCTACCCGGGACCCTCCAGGGCGAGGCCGCGGCCATACTTCAGCTGCACATGCTGCCGGCTAATTACGGGTCCGTCGGGACGGTCCACAGCCACCCGTCGGGCGTCATCAGGCCGTCCGAGCAGGACCTGCGCCTGTTCGACGGTTTCGGGCTCGTCCATATCATCGTAGGCGAGCCCTTTGCCGACGACTCATGGCATGCCTTCGACGCCTGGGGCAATCCCATGGACCTCGAGATCATAGACTAAGGCCCGGGCTGGACAGGAACAGAAAAAATAAAATGATGAACGGTCCCCGGCTCAGCTCTTCTTCAGCTCCGCCCTGGCCCTCTCGATATATATCTTGGTCTTGTCGGGCTGCTTGCCTTTCAGGAACGAGCTGGCGAGGGTCGCCAGGCTCTTGGCCTTCTTGACGTCCTTGCCCTGCTTCTCGAGGCCTTCGATCTCCTTCGTGATGATGTCGAGCTCCTCCTTGAGGCCCTCATCCGATGGTTTCTTGATCTCTGGCTTCGCTTCGACCTTGGTCTTCTCCTCAGGCTTCGTGACAACGGGTTCCTTGGAAAGGGCCTTGTCCTTGGCAGTCTTGGACCAGACGATCTTTTTCTTGCCCGCCTCATCTTCCTTGGGTTTGACCTCCGGGACCTTTGCGGGCCTCAGGACGGTGTCGCAGTTCGGGCAGACCTTCCAGTCGGTCTCCACCTCATCCCCGCACTTCGGGCACTTGCCGCCGACCGTCGCTTCGACCTTAGGCTCCTCCTTGGGCCTTGGCCGGACGACGGGCTTCGGCGGGGCCACGGGCTTGGGAGGCATCGGGACCTTCGCGCCCAGTTGCGCGTCGCAGGACGGACAGACCTTCCAATCGGGCTCCACCTCTTCGCTGCACTTCGGGCAATTCGTGAGGGGCGCCGGGGCTGCCTCCACCTTCGCCATGATCTTGGCGACCACCGGCGGGACCTCCTTCGGCTTCTCGACCTCCGGTGGCTTTGGCGGGACCTCGACCTTGGGAACAAGGTCCGCATCGCAGCTCGGGCAGACCTTCCAGTTGGCCTCGACATCGTGGCCACAGTTCGGGCATGTGGGCCCACTGGGCCTCTTCTCCTCGAACACGGGCCTCTCCTTCGGGACCGTCCTTGCCTCCTCCTCCTCGATCTCCTCGGGCTTGATGGGCACGGTCTCGGCCAGTTCGGTATCCGGGGCTGCGGGCGCCTTGAACACCATGCTCATGCCTGAGGACAGCTCCCCGTTGCACTCGGCGCAGTTGGCCAGTCTCTCGGCGCAGCGCTTGTGATACCTGGCCTGGCACGATGGGCACTTGAGAACGGACATGCCATCGTTGAACATGACGCCGCAATCCGCGCAGGCGTCGTCGCTGACGTAGCCCACAGCCTCGTGCTTCTTCTCGACCGCCTCCACCTCGCCCTTCTCCGCCTTGCTGAAGTTGAAGTGACAGTAGGGGCATGTGAACATATCCCTGGAGACCTCGTTGCCGCACACGGGGCAGGTCATCATCTTCAGCCTTGCATCCCTGTCCCTCTTGGCCGCCGAGCAATCATCGCACAGGCCGCTGACGTTGTGCGTCATCTTCCTGCAATTGTTGCAGGGCCTGGTCTCCCTCGTTGTCGGACCGAACTTGAAGTCGGTCCTGTCGTAGGGTGATTCCTCGACCGCTTTGGGCTGGTATGGGGTCGGCTTGGTCTTGGCGTCCATGATGGCCTTGACGGCCGCCTCCTCCTTGGCGTCCGCATCCTTCTTCCTCTTATAGAGGACGAAGCCCACTATGCAACCGACGGCCACACAGCCCACGATACCGCCGATGACGAGAGGGCTCGCCATGGGATTGTTGACGGGCGGCGAAGGCTTCGGGTTGACCAGGATGTTAGTGCGCTTTTCCTTGTTGTAAGAGTCGAGCTGATAGGTCGTGCTCTCCGCTATCTGCGCTATTACGACATTGCTGCCCAACTTATCCGTCACCCATGTGGTGTTTATCTCGGCCCTCTTGTTCGCGGATACATTGGCTATGGTCAGCTCGGTGAGTTTGTCATCCGGCAGGACGGCCCCTATGTAGAAGACCACTTTGACATTGCTGGCGTCCGCATCGCCGGTGTTCATCACGCTGATGGTAATCGTCACTATCTGGCCTATCTGGACCGAGGCTGGGCTGACGTCCAGGCTGTCTATCTTCAGTATGGGTATGACCACGCTCAGGTTGAGCGTCCTCGCGACGGGCGCATGGCCGTCAGTGACCGAGAGCGTGACGGTGTACTTGCCGTTCTGGACATACTTGTGGTTCACCTCGACGCCCGTGTCGGTCCTACGGTCGCCGAAGTCCCAGGTATAGGTGAGCTGGTCCTTGTCCGGGTCGTAGGTGGAGGCGGCCTTAAGATTGACCTCCTGGCCCACGAGGAAGCTCGCACCTTCGGAGGGCCTGTCGATGGACACCACAGGCGCCCTATTGACATTGTCGACAGTGATCCTCCATTCGTTCTCAACGGTCAGGTGCAGGTCAGAGACGTTCACGCTCATGAAGCATGGGCTGCACTTGGTCGAATCCCAGCCATCCGCTGGAAGGAATGCCGTCTTGAACTGATAGGAACCGGAGGAGCCGTTCCCCGCGGTCTGCTCCACGCCGTTTATGGACCAACGATAGGAAAGGGCGTCCCCGTCGGGGTCGTTGGCCTCGAAGAGTAACTTGACCTGGTCGCCCTCCTTTATATGGACCTCGGTATCGGTCGGCGTCAGCGTGTCGAATGCAGGCTTGCGGTTCACCTTTGTGATGGTAACGTTCCACTGGACGGAGGTCGTCGCCTCCAAATCGGTGACGGAGACCTTGACCACGTATTTACCTGCGGTGCCATAATGGGGCGGGTTCGCGTTGAAGGTGAAGTTGTCCATATTACTGCTGTGCGTCTGTTCCACATTGTTGACGTACCATTTCACGAACAGCGTCTGCGTGACATGCGGCGTATTGTCAAGGTCGAGCTTCTCGATCTTGAACTCCGCGGACTGCTGTTCGCTGATGGTCAGGATCGAGGATGGGTCCGGGTCCGGGTTCCTTATCTCTGGGGGCCTGTTGATGTTGTTCACCTTTAGGGTCCAGGAATGCTCGACCGGGGGCATGCCTCCGAAGTACGAGTCCTGGAGCGATAGCTTGATCGTGTGGGTCCCCGCGGTGGTGTAGTCCGCAGTGTATGTGAGATTCGCAAGGGCATAGGTCGTGTTGATCGGGAGGCTGGATATCCACGCCGAGTTGGCAGGCTTGTCGTCTACGGTCCAGGTGACGGTCATGCTCTCGTTCTTCTGGTCCAGGTTCAGGTCGTGCCATTTGATCGAGAAATCGAGCTTCTTGCCCTCGTCGATTGTCGGGTCTGGCTGAATCGGCACGAACGAGTCTATCACCGGCGATACCTCGGCCTCGGAGACGGTGATCTTGCCCGCCTTGATGGTGTCCGAGAACCCCTCATCGTCTGTTATCTTGTACGAGATATTGTACACCCCGGCCGGCACATTGTTCATGATGAGGAAATTGTTGGCACCCATATCATAGGGCGTGGTCTCCAGGTACAATGTCCTTGCGAGCGTGCTTAGGTTGTTGTCCGTGGCATCGATCTCGAACTTGATGGTCTGGCCCGTCTGGAAGACGTCCCCGTCCTTGGGGCTGATGGCCTTCACTATATGCGGGAACTTCTGGGGCAGGATGGCAGAGTCAAAGCTCGTCCCAATGTCCACAAGGTTCGTCGGCCATTGGCCGATGACGGTCGCCACATTGGTGATGTTCCTGAAGGTCTGAAGGTTGAACCCCTTGGTGAAGGAATAACCGATGCTGCAGCCCAGGTCGTCCTTGGCCGCGTCGTATGCGATCTTGTACTCGTGGACCCGGTGGGCCGTGCCCGAGTTCGGGGTCGCGCCGAAGCCCGTGACCGCCATGGAGTTGCCGCCAGAACCCACACTGAACGTTATCGAGTTGCCCGAGGTCGTCACGCTGGCGTTCCAGATCTGGTTGTCCCCCCAGAATATGAAGCCGAAGTCGGCGTTCTTGCCGCCATAGGATATCCCGGTGGATCCCGGTGCGCCACTGGCATATGATATCTTGCCATCGTTGTTCCCATCCCAAATCATTGCCGTGTATTCCTTGGGCATGGGGGGCGGGGGCGTGTCCGTGGCGCTCTGGTCAGTGTCCGAGATGTCGTCCACGAGGACGTAGAGCCAGGTGCCATCGGCCTCAAGGTATATCTTAACCAGGTTGGCCCCCTGGCCTGAATCTATCTTCTGTGCATTGAGCCATTCGTTGGGGTTGTTGAACACGCCATTTATCACGGGCGGGGCCGTCAGTAGACGGGCGATGGTGACGGCCCGCGGCCCTGCCATGGGGGCCGCGCCATTGGATGGCGGGACCGATGTCAGGGATGCCGACTGGCTGGCGTCCCCGATGTCGTGGGCCGGACCATTACTCGAGAGCAAAGGACCGACCGCGGTCGCCATCGGACCTATCAGCATCAGGCACAATAAGGCCAAAGGCACAAGCTTCCTATATGTTCTTGTCACGGCCACCACCCTCTAATATCCGTGATTGTCCTGGTCTGGCCCCTCGTATGTACGAAGGTAAACATGTTCAATATTACTCTCCCTATATAAATCATTCCTATTATAATATTTATTAAAACAAACCTGAGAATGGGATATGGCCATAAAACATGAAAAAGTCACAGAAATAGGAAAAAACTCGAATGCCATAGGAGATGGTGCCCTCACTGGCCCTCGGGCGGGGCCTCTCCGCCACCGCCTTCCCCGCCGCCCTCTGGTGCCCCACCGCCCACGGCATCAATCTTGTCCTTCTTCTCCCTGGCCGCCCTCCTCCTCTCGAGCCTCTTCTTCCTCCTCTCGGCGGCGGTCTCGGCGCCCTCGGCAGATATCATAGAGAAGGCCTTGTCGTACCTCTCCTTGACCTCGCTGGCCATGTCCTCGGCCTCCTCGGACTGCTCCAGGGCCACCTCGTAACTGCCAGCCTTCAGGGACGCCTGTGCATTGTTCAGAAGTGCATCGGCCTCGTCCACATCGATGCCCAGCTCCTTGACCTCCTTGATGGCCTCCTCGGCGTACTTGACCGAATCCTTGGCGTCGCAGGCGAAGCACTGGACGCCCAGCTCGGTCGTGGGCTGACCGCACCTCGGGCACTTGTAGCTCTGGTATGCCGGGGAGACATCGCCGTAGCCGGCGACACCGCCCACCTGTCCACCGTACTGGTCATATGTGCCATAGCCCGTGCCACCGTACTGTGCGTTGGGGTCAGTGCCGGTCGGCGCGCCCCCTTGACCGTAGATATCGGCGAAGTCCGCCTGCATCTGTTGCTTGAGCTTGGCCTCCATCTCCTCCCGTTCCTTCTTGGCCCTCCGCTCGTGGGACGATTGTGCGTACCTGATGCCGAAGTAACCTACGAGCGCCATGACGATGATGATTATCAGGATGATGGCGAATATCGTGGGGTCTTGTGGCGGCTTCTGGACCCCGATCTGGACACAGGGTGTTGTCGTGCCCCGCGTCTCTGGTACGACCGCGGCGCATAGTTTATGTATCCCCGAGGTTGGCTTCCAGAGGATGGTCACATTGGCTGGCTTCGGGGCCCCTACCGGCACATTGGACAATGGTGCCGACCCGATACGTCTGGGCCCCTCGGTCCTGAACTCATTGAGTACAATGTTTATGTTCGTTGCATTGACGGCCCCGGTGTTCTGAACGGTTATGGTCACCTTGTAGGTCTTGTCCTCGAAATACTTGGCATTGGTGTCGAGGGTTATCGCGACTCTCAGGTTGGGCTCCTTTGGCAGCACGAGATATATCATTATCGTGTTGGAATCCTGCTCGCCCGTGGGGGTGAACTTCACGGTCAATCGGATATTATGGCTTCCGACCCCTCCCAGATCTTTACCAGTATTGACCTTCAATGAACACCCTGCTCCTATGACCCTTCCGTCCACGAACCATGTATATGTGAATCCATCGAGCTTGCAGGTCGGGTCGAAGTTGGAGTGGCCCAGCAATGTGATGGTCGTGCTCGTGTTGAACTCCGCACCGGCGGTCGGGTAATCGATGATGGCCTGGAGGGTCTCCTTGTAATGGATGCGGATCTCGCTAATGAGGAGCTTCCCGATGCTGTCGGTGCGGAACTCGACGGGCACATTGACGAAGCCCTTTGCATCGGCCCTCCCCTGGTTGGCCTTGACATAGAGGTCCAGGGCCGTCTTGATGTCCGGCTTTGCCTTATAGATGTAGGTGACATTGACCTTATCGAACTTGAGGCTGCCCGCATAGGTCGCGTACACCTTCAGGGGCACGTCGACGACGAGATTTCCATAGGCGTCGTAGTCCTCCGGGGCCGCATGATAGCTGTCCAAGAACCTCTGGACCTCGTTCTTAAGGACGCCGGTGTCGTTCACGCCTATGGTCTGGGCGAAGGGCCCGAGGTTGTTGTAGTATAATGAGACCCCCTTGGTGCCTCCTACAGCGATGTCCAGGGCATTGTCGTTGTTGAGGTCGCCCAGGGCGATGCCTGTCTGGTCCTGGCCGACAAAGATGAGCTTCCTGCCGTCCTCGAGGTTCCCAAAGTTGTTCTTGACGGCATAGAGCCAGCCGTCGGCGCTGAGGCCGACGATGTCCACCGAACCGTCCAGGTCGAGGTCGCCGGCGGCGACGGCCCTCATGGTCTCAAGGCCCCCCCTCATGGAATGGACCTGGGTGGGGTCAAAGGTCCCGCCGATGTTATAGGCGACATAGAACGAGCCGTCCACGCTGCCCGACACCATGTCCGGGCTCTGGTCCCAGTTCAGGTCGGTGACCGCAAGCGATGTCAGGTCGCTACCGCCCGAACGGACCGGCTTGGCATCCTCCCACTGGGTGAGGGGCTTGTTGCTGCCCGTGTTCTTGATCGTCCACCAGCTCCTGTCAGAACTCGCGCCAACAAGGTCGTTCTGACCGTTGAGGTCCAGGTCCACCACCTGGATATCGTTCAAGGCGCCCGTGGCGGCCCTGACCTCGTACGGCGTGTTGAACTTGTCCTTGGTGTTATCAAAGGTCG
>Ga0315295_10003911_pt1 | contig 12654 bp, 6 predicted proteins | sample YL17G14_0_MG_FD_204453 | JGI IMG/M metagenome (GOLD analysis project Ga0315295, IMG submission 204453) | Sediment microbial communities from Yellowstone Lake, YNP, Wyoming, USA - YL17G14_0 | ecosystem: Environmental > Aquatic > Freshwater > Lake > Sediment | place: USA: Wyoming | collected... | reverse complement strand
CGGTCTTATGGTGCTTCTGTATTTCGCCGTTTCGCGGAGAATTCTATCATGCCCAGCGATTTCACACGAGCGTGTTTGCGTCTTCTGCTGACGGCTGCGGCGGTCCTCTCGCCCGGGGCGCTTTTGGCGGCCGAGAGTTCCCGGCCGTCGCGGCCCAGCGTGCTGTTTATCCTGGCCGATGACCTGGGCTACGGCGACCTGGGCTGCTACGGCTGCCGCGACATCCGCACGCCGACCATCGATCGGCTGGCCGCCGAAGGGGTCCGCTTCACGTGCTACTACGCCAACGGCGCCGAATGCACGCCCACGCGGACGGCATTGATGACCGGCCGCTACCAGCAGCGGGTCGGCGGGCTGGAATGTGCCATCGGGGTGGGCAACGTCGGCCGCTATGACGACGCCATCCGGCTGGCCCAGCAGCACGACCTCGGTCTGCCGGCCGACCAGAATCAACTTATCCGCGGCCTGAAGCAGGCCGGCTACGCGGCAGCGATATGCGGCAAGTGGCACCTGGGCTACGAGGACAAGTTCTCCCCCACCCGCCACGGCTTCGACCATGCCTTTTACTGTCTGGGCGGGGGCATGGACTACTTCCATCACACCGAGCCGACCGGCGAGCACGTCCTGCGCCTGAACGGAGAACCCGTTCGCCGTGAAGGCTACTTTACGGACCTGGTCACCGACGAAGCAGTCGCGTTTATCCGGCAACATCAGGCCCATCCGTTTTTCCTTTATGTTTCCTACACGGCGCCGCATGCACCCTTCCAGAGCCCGAAGGATCGGCGCCCCCAGCCGCTGCCCGAAGACGCCCCGGCCTGGGACCAGGCCAAGGCGCCGCCCGCCACCTACGTAGCCATGAATGAGCGGATGGACGAGGGCATAGCGCGCATCCTGGATGCGCTCGAAGGTGTCGGCGTGGCGGCCAACACGCTCGTCATCTTCGCCAGCGATAACGGCGGCACCCGGAGCGGCCGCAACGCGCCGTTCTCCGGCTTCAAGGGGTCCACCTTCGAAGGCGGGATTCGCGTGCCGGCCGTGGCCCGATGGCCTGGCCGAATCCCCCCAGGCACTGTCAGCGAACAGGTCTGCGTGACCATGGATTTCACCGTCTCCATCGCCCGGATTGCCGGCGCGCGGTTGCCCGCGGGGTCCGCGTTTGACGGCGTGGATATCCTCCAGTGGGTGGAACGCCGGCAACCGCCTCAGCCGCGCACCCTCTTCTGGCGGTTGCGTCGCGGCAGCCAGACGCGCTCGGCCGTTCGTGAAGGAGGCCTGAAGTACATCGTGGAAAGGCAAGGATCGGAGACCCGCGAGTGCCTCTTCGACCTCGAAAAGGACCCGGCCGAGCAGAACGACCTTTGCGCCGCGCGCCCGGCCGACCTGGCCCGGTTGCGAGCCGCTCTCGCGCGGTGGGAGACGGAGGTCCGTCCCGTACAGCCGTAAGCAGCGCCGCGCCGGCGTCTGCCGCAGCGCACGCCAGAACCTGCCGCGCGCAGTCGTGTTCCAGTAATAGGGCGGATCGACCGGAGGAACAACACAAGTCAGGAGGTCGGCGCCATGCGAAAGACATCGCTACGTTACGCCGTCCTGCCCTTGATTCTCTTCCTCCTCGCCGCTGGCCCGGCCATGGCCGCCACCTACTGCGTGGCGCCGCAGGGCAACGACTCAAGCCTCGGCACGGAAGCGGCGCCGTGGAAAACGCTCCAGAAGGTGGCCGCGGCGGTTCAACCCGGCGACACCGTGCGGATCAAGGCGGGGGAGTATTTCGTCGGGCCGACGCTGACCGTCCGGCAGGCCGGGACGGCGGAAAAGCCCATCACCTACCAGGTGTACGGCGACGGCGAGGTGCGGATCACCGGTTCGACGGTCCTGCCCGCGGGGGCCTGGACGCACGTGAAGGGCAAGATCTACTCCACCCCGATCAGCCAGCCGGCCCTGGCGGTGTTCCGGGGCGACCTGCCCCTGCACAATCCCGGGGACCGGGCGAAGATTGAGTCCGTTGACACCATGATTCCGAATTCCTTCTACGTCTCGAAGGACACGCTTTACGTGTGGCTGGAGGACGGGTCCGACCCGAAGAATTCCGTCATGCGTGCCGCGCCGGGCCATGTGATCAGCCTGCATAACTGCCACTACAGCGTCTTCGATGGCCTGACGGTGGAGTACGGCTTCAACGGGATCAAGGACCAGGGCACCGAGACGCACCACATCACCATCCGCAAGTGCATCATCCGCTCCATCGCCAGCCAGGGCATACAGCCGGTGGCGAAGGACTGCGTGATCGAAGAGAACCTCTTCCAGAAGATCGGCTCGAACAAGTACGAGCACGGCATCTACGGGTCGCAGCCGGGAACGATCATCCGCCACAACGTGTTCGAGGAGATCGCGGGGGCGGGCATCCACCAGTACAACCAGAAACAACCGGCGGGCGGCGGATGCGAGTTTTCGGGCAACGTCTTCCGGAAGCCCCGGAAAATGACCGTCCGTTCGGCCCCGGCGGGCGGGGCCTACTACCTGGACATCATCGCCTGGGGTGAAGGCAACAACAGAATTTTCAACAACGTCTTCTACGGCGAGGGGAAGCGCGGCGGGGTCAGCCTGAACTCCGTCAACAATCTGGTCGCCCACAACACCTTTGTGGGCAGCACCTACGGCGTCGGCTTCCACGCCGGCAAGGCGGGCAATCAGGTCATCAACAATATCTTCCAGGACGCCGCGAGGTCGTTCCTCATCTGGCCCTCCGACGCGATGCCCCAGACGCTGGATTACAACCTCTACTTCAACGCCACCGCGACGCCGCGGTGGGAGCGCGACGGCGCCGCGTACCCGACGTTCAGCGAGTATCAGCAGGCCTCCGGCGAGACCCATTCGCGCTACGTTGACCCGAGCCTTGTGGGGCCCGCCGATGCCCATCTGAAGTCCGGCAGCCCGGCCATCGACGCGGGCGTCTCGGTGAAGGACGTGCCCGCCGACATCGAAGGCGTCCCCCGCCCGCGGGGCCCCGCATACGACTGCGGCGCGTACGAGCACAAACCGAAACCATGATGAGGAAGATCCATCCGATGCCGACCAAGACGCCCGCGTGCAGAGTCCTGCCCGGGATACTCCTCGTTCTCTTCGCCGTCGGCCGCCCGGCCGCGGCTGCCGAACCGCAGTCGTGGCCGATGCCTGAATGGTCGCAGGCCGCACCCGCGGAGGTCGGCATGGATGCCGCACTCCTGGAGAAGGCCCGCGACTACGCCCTCACGGGCGAAGGGTCCGGCTACGTTACCCGCCACGGCAAACTTGTATTCTCGTGGGGCGACCCCAGGCGGCTGTACGATCTGAAGTCGTCGACCAAGTCGTTCGGCGCCGCCGCGCTGGGCCTGGCCATCGCCGACGGCAAGATGAAGTTGACCGACAAGGCGCAGGCGCATCAGCCGTCGCTCGGCAACCCGCCGCCCGAGAACCTCCAGACGGGCTGGATCGAGCGTGTCACCGTCTTTCATCTGGCGACGCAGACAGCCGGCTTCGACAAGCCCGGCGGATACACCAAACTTCTCTTCGAGCCGGGAACGAAATGGTCGTATAGCGACGGCGGGCCGAACTGGCTGGCCGAGTGCATCACGCTCATCTACAAGCGCGACGTGGCCGACCTGATGCGCCAGCGCGTCTTCGAGCCCCTCGGCATCCGGCCGGCCGACCTCACGTGGCGAAAGAACCAGTACCGCCCGGCCGAGATCGAGGGCGTCATGCGCCGCGAGTTCGGCAGCGGCATAAGTGCAAACGTCGATGCGCTGGCGCGATTCGGCCTGCTGCACCTCCGCGAGGGTCGCTGGCAGGACCGGCAGATTCTGCCGCGCGACTTCGTGGCCGCCGTTCGCGCGACGCCGCCGCAGGTCAAGGGCCTGCAGGTGGTCGTTCCCGAAGGGGCCAAGCCCGGCGAGTATGGCCAAGCGTCGAACCACTACGGCCTTCTCTGGTGGAATAACAACGACGGTACGCTCAAAAACGTGCCGCGCGACGCCTACTGGACCTGGGGCCTCGGCGATAGTATGTGCGTGGTCATGCCGAGCCTGGACGTCGTGGTGGCGCGGGCGGGAAAAATCTGGGCGCCGGCCCCGGGCGGGCATTACGCGAAGTTGGCGCCGTTCCTGGACCCGATCGTGGCCTCGGTGGGCGGCCAGGCGGCGCCTCATGCACCGCCTGCCACGGCCACCGCGCCGTATCCGCCCAGCCCCGTAATCGCGTCGCTCACGTGGGCACCGGCCGACACCATCGTTCGCCGCGCCCCCGGCAGCGATAACTGGCCGATTGCCTGGGCCGACGATGGCCACCTTTACACCGCGTACGGCGACGGTCAGGGCTTCGGGCCGAAGACGGCTCCGAAACTCAGCATGGGCCTGGCCCGCGTTGAAGGATCGCCCGATGCGTTCACCGGCGTCAACGTCGTCGCCGAGACGCTGGAGCAGCGCGGCGAGGGCGCCAAGGGCAGGAAGGCCGGCGGCATCCTGTGCCTGCGCGGCACGCTGTACCTGTGGGTTCGCAACGCGGGGAACTCGCAACTGGCGTGGTCGGCCGATCACGGGCAGACGTGGACGTGGGCCTCGTGGCGATTTACCGCGAGTTTCGGGTGCCCGACGTTCCTCGCCTTCGGCAAGGATTACGCCGGGGCCCGCGATGAGTATGCGTATGTCTACTCGTTTGACAGCGCGAGCGCCTACGATCCGGCCGACCGCATGGTCATGGCCCGCGTGCCCGTTGGCCGAATCGCCGAGCAGGCCGCGTACGAGTACTTCGTGCGCGTTGGCGGCGACGGCCGGCCCGAATGGTCGGCCGACATCGCCCGTCGCGGCGCCGTCTTCGAGCATAAGGGCCGCTGCCACCGCTCCGGCATCTCCTATAATGCCGGCTTGAAGCGGTACCTGTGGTGGCAGGTGATTCCCGGCGGCGAGCCGCGTTTCAAGGGCGGCTTCGGCGTTTACGACGCCCCGGAGCCGTGGGGCCCCTGGACGACCGCGTATTTCACCGAGCAGTGGGATGTGGGACCGGGCGAGTCGGCATGTTTCCCCACGAAGTGGATGAGCGCCGACGGGCGAACGGTGCACCTGGTCTTCTCGGGCGATGACGCCTTCTCGGTCCGCCGGGCCACGCTCGAAACCAAGGCCATGGCCGCGCCGTGAGAGCGGCGATGTCGCGAAACTCCGGGGGAAAGCGACGCGCATCACGCCTCGCACGTGGAGAGGAATGCTTATGAGAGCCGGACTGCTGGCTGCCGCCGTGTCGGCCCTGGTTTACGGCTTTCTGTATAGCGCCGTCGGCCGGGCCGCCGACTGGCCGCAACTTCAAGGCAATGCTGCGCACACAGGCTACACGTCGGACCAGCCCGGGTCGCCATACCGGCTGAAGTGGAAGCGAGACCTTCAGGAGCCGACGCAGTCGGCCGCCCAGCCGGTCGTGGCTGAGGACAAGATCTTTGTCGGCACCGGCCGCGGCAACCTGCTGGCCCTCGGTCTGGCCGACGGCAAGACGCTCTGGACTTATAAGACCGCGGCGCCGATTTTCGGGTCGGCGGCGTACGCCGACGGCGTGGTGTACGCCAACTCGCTCGACAGCCGCGTGCATGCCGTCCGGGCTTCCGATGGTACAAAGGTCTGGATCTTCGAGACGGGCGCCCCGATCTGGGCGGCCCCGGTTCTGGCCGACAGAAAGGTCTTCATCGGCGGCCGCGACGGCTTCGTGTACGCCGTTGATGCCGCCACCGGCCGCGAGGCATGGCGGGCGCCGGTCCCCAGCCTCGTCATGTGCACCCCGGCCTATGCCGACGGCGTTCTGTACGTCGGCGTGGGGGATATGCACATCTACGCCTTGGATGGCAAGACCGGCCGGCAGGCCTGGAAGTCGCCCAAGCTCCTCGGCGCGGCCATGCGCGAGTACTGGATCGTGGCTGCACACGGCGCCGTAGTGGCGACCGTGCAGCACGTCGGCTCGCCCCGCGCCACGTACAGGCCACTCAATGCGGAGGTCATGAAGCCCTTCATCGAGGCCCACAAGAACGACACCGTCCTGGTGGAGGACGACGTCTTCCCGGCGCTGGTGAAACGGTTCGAGGAGCATCCCGAGGAACAATCGGTTTACGTCCTCGATGCAGCCACGGGCAGGCAGAAGTTCATCGCACCCATCATCCCGGTTGAGGGCGGCGGCGGCACGGGCATCCCTCCGGCGGTGGCCCCAGAGGCTTGGGCATACTTCATGTATGGCAGCATCCAACTCGGGGCCTCGGGCAACGCGTTTTTCGGCCGCCTCAACCTCCGGACCGGCCGGATGGACCCGCTTCTGAAGGACCGTTTCGCCGGCCCGGCCAACCTGCTGGGCTACCCCGGCCACAAGCCGAAGTCCGGCGAGTGGCCCCGCGGCAGGGGCGACTTCTACGGCGGCTTCTGCGTCATGGACCAGTCGTGGGGCGTCAGCATCGGCGGCGAGATCGCCTTCCCGGTGCGCGACCCGTCGTGGGCTTTCGAGGCGCCGTTTCACAACTGGCACAACATCCGCTCTATGGAAGGCGGCTACGTTGCCGGCGACATCAGCGGCCAGCGCAGACTGGGCGGCGAGGGCGTCTTCGGCAGCGGCTTCCACAGCACCTGTTCCCCGGTGGCCGTCGCCGGAAAGGAACTGGTCCACAAGTCGCCGCGGTCGGTGATCTTTGTTTTCGAGGGAAAGTAAATGAGCGCGAGAACTGTGGCGAAACGTCGGATGAGGCCAACGTGGCTCCTGTCGGCCGGGGCACTCATCGTCGGCCTGGCTGCCGTCTTGCCGGCGGCCGAGCGGGGGGCGGACAGGCCGGTCGGCGGCAACGCCCTCAGCGCCGCCGGGTTGGGATTCCGCGTGCAGGCGGAACCCGGCGGGGTGGTCCTGCGGCGGACCCGCGACGTACTGGCGTTCGATCGGGCCTTGCCGGGCATCTACACGGGGGCGACCGATCCGGTCCTGACCGTGTCGTTCGGCGCCGACGCCAAGCCGGAGGCCGGGAAGAAGTCGTGGGTCCACCAGACAGTGGTTTACCACACGGCGGTGGGTGAGACGACGGTGATCGTCAATCGCCTTTCGCCGGCGGTCCTCGTGGACCATCCGGGCAGCGAACTGGTCCTGGCGGCGCCGCAGGCGGGCGCGCCCATCCGGTATCTCGCGACGGTCGAAGGCGGCAAAACCGTTGTTCGCGCGGCGGCCGACTTGGGCGACTCGGGCGCGAGCGCCCGCCTGGACGAGCCGTGGATCCTCGTCTGGTTCGGCGCCGACACCGTGATCGGCGGCCACGCCGGCATGTATGACGTGGATTCGGCGGCCGGCGTCAACAAGGAACGCGTTACGAGCGGCGCGCAGGACCGCGTAGACGTGCCGGTGCTGGTGCGCCTGGAACACAGGCCCACAGCGATCAAGCGGCGCGGGCGGGACGTTGTCCTTCAGTTCACGGCCGCCGCCGGCAAGGTGGCGATCATGCCGCTGTTCGGCCGGCGGGTCTGGCTGCCGCCCGAGACGGAAGGCTGGAAATCGGGCCTCCCCGAAGAAGCGACCGCGCAGTGCCGCCTCTGGTCGCGCGTGCTCCGGGATTATCCGGTGACGGTGGCCGAGTCTTTTGCCGTCGATACAGCCAAAGACGTTCTGGCGATCCGCCAGGCGCTGGAGTGGGCGTCGCTGGAGGACGACTGGAAGACGCCGCCCGTCAAGGCCGCCCCCGTGCCGCCGATGCTGGCGGTGGCCCTGGGCGGCGGCGCGGCAGTGACGTTTCACGTGGGCGAGAAGCAGGTCGCGCCGGCCGACTATCACCTCATGGACTCCTCCGGCAAGGCCATGGGCGTCGAGGGGACCGACGCATACGAGTATCGGATCGCCGGCCTCGGCCGCAACCTGTTGGCCGAGCGCAAGGCCGCAACCGTCGCGCCGGCGGCCAAGCCTCTGCAGGAGCAGTTGGAGCGGCACGTGGCCGAGATGGTCGCGGCCGGGCACCTGCGGCCGCTCTTCTACGTCCACGGTGGCCTCGGCTCCGACTGGTTCGCCAACTGGTACTGGCTGGGAACGCCCGAGACGGCCGGAGCCCTGGCGCGGGCGTATCCGTACCTCTCCGCCGCGCTGCAGGCCAAGGTCAAGGAGTACCTTGCTGCGGAATGGAAGGACTACCCGCCGCTGCGCATCGACGACTCCTCCTACAAGGCGGGCGCGCCGCGGGAGCCTTACGAGATTCCTTGGGACCAGATTCGCATCGGCGTGGCCCGCACGCGCGACGAGGCCTACCGGCGGCGGAACTTCCTGCTGGACCTCTACCGCATTGACGCCTGCCAGGGAACCATCGGCGGGGTGCCCGACCTGGCGGCCCTCAAGGGCCCGGCGTCGAAGATGGCTTCGGACCTGAAGGCCCAGATGGATTGGGCCATCATGGGGCCGGTGCGTCTCAGGCAGTTGCGGGCGCTCCAGGAAACCCGGTTCATGACGCTCCAGGGCTCGGCGGCCTACAACAGTTGGCTGGGCGGGGCGATCGGCATGGTGCGGCTGGCCCGCCGGGAGGGCTGGAAGGACGAGGAGAATCTGGGCTGGTGCCTCGCCGGCCAACTCGCCATGGCGCGCATCGGTCAGGCCCGCTACGTGGCCGAGATGCACCGGATGGGCCTGGCGCGCGGCAAGGCCGAGGATGACTACCGCGCCGTCTCGCACATCGACGACACTTGTACGATCGTCCGGTGGGGGCCCATCACGACGATCACCCACGAGGACCAGGAGTTCCCGCCTTTCATCGACCTGGTGCCGGAAGTCGGCCGCTTGCTGGCCGCCCACGCCCGGGCCGAGTGCGCCACGTATCTGGGCTACCTGGACAACAGCGTGCCCTACTGGTACCTGAGCGAGGCGCCGAAGCAGTCGGCCACCGAGCATCGGACCTGCCCGCTGTGGCACCAGAGCGGCAACGTTGCGGCTCAGGCGTGGGTGCGCGGCATGAAGGGCGACGAGTTCCGCCGCTATGTGGATGCGACGCGATTCAAGGGGGACCTGTTCTACATCCAGAACCTGGTGGCTGCTATCGAGGAGTATGGCGAGTAGCAGCCAGGAGGCCCGTATGAAAGCCGTTGTGCTGGCGTGCATACTTCTGACGGTTGCGCAAGCGGCCCTTTACGGCGCGGCGCCGGTGCCGGCGCAGCAAGCGGAATGGAAAGAGGCCGGCGGAACGAAGATTCCCGTGCCGCCGCATGTCCACCCGCGCCTCTACCTGCGCCCCGAGCACGTGGCCCAACTTAAGAGCCGGCTGGAGAATCCGGTGCTGAGGCCCGTTGCGGATCGCCTCGCGGCGATGGCGAAGAAGAGCCCGCAGGCCAAGGTCGAGTGGGACGCCCTCCAGTTCCTGGTCACCGGAGACCGTGACCGCGGCCGCGCAACAGTGGAAGCGACGCTGGCGATCCTGAAGGCATGCGAGTTGCCCGACCGCCAGGACGCCTGCCGCGTGACCGGACGCATGATGGTCACCGGCGCGATCGCCTACGACTGGCTCTACCCGCTGCTTACCGCCGACGAGAAGAAGGCGTTCATCGCCGAACTTGTGCGCCTGGCGAAGACGCAGGAGTGCGGCTATCCGCCCAGGGGCCAGGGGTCCGTGACGGGCCACGCGTCGGAGGCGATGATCATGCGCGACATGGTCTCCGCCGGCATCGCCATCTACGATGAGTTCCCCGAGATGTACGACCTTGCGGCCGGGCGATTCTTCCGCGAACACCTGCCGGTCCGCAACTGGCTTTACAACGGCCATGCGTATCACCAGGGCGACTCCTACGGGCCGCACCGCTACTCGTGGGACACGTATCCACTGATGATCTTCGACCGCCTGGGCGCCGGCAACGTCTACAATCCAGAGCAGCGTTGGGTCCCCTACCTGTACCTATACGAGACGCGGCCCGACGGTCAGCGCCTTCGGGCGGGGGACACCTTCGCCCACTCGGCTGCGCGCGGCAAGCCCTGGGGCATTTTCCTGGGCGCCTTGCTGACGGCCAGTTACTACGGCGACCCGTACCTGCTGGGCCACGCGCTGGCCCAGGGCGGCATCGGTGACAACGAGGCCCTGTTCGAGTTCCTTTGGCGCAACCCGGCGCTGGAGCCGAAGCCTCCGGCGGACCTGCCGCTCTCACGCTACTTCGAGCCGCCGTTCGGTTGGATGGTGGCCCGCACCGGCTGGGACTCCAGTTCGGTCATCGCCGAGATGAAGGTGAACGCCTACAACTTCTGCAATCACCAGCACCTCGACGCCGGCGCGTTCCAGATTTACTACAAGGGGGCGCTGGCCGTCGATTCCGGTCTCTACTCCGGCTCCTCCGGGGCGTACGGCAGCCCCCACTGCACCAACTACTACTGGCGCACCATCGCCCACAACAGCCTGCTCATCTATGACCCGGCCGAGGTGTTCAGCAAGAGGGGCGATTACGGCAATGACGGTGGCCAGCGACTCCCCAACGGGCGGAGCGAGCCGAAGAACCTGGAGGTCCTGCTGAAGCCTGAGAACGGCTACCGCACGGGCGAGGTGCTTGCCCACGGTTTCGGCCCTGATGCCCGCGTGCCCGACTACACGTTCCTCCAGGGTGACATCACAGCGGCCTACAACGGCAAGGTCAGGCAAGTCCTCAGGTCTTTCGTGTTCCTGAACCTGCGTAGTGCGCAGACGCCTGCGGCTTTCGTGGTCTTCGACCGCGTTGTCTCAAGCAATCCGGCCTTCCGGAAGTTCTGGCTCCTTCACACGCTGGAGGAGCCGCGACTTGATGGTGCGACGGCCGTCGTCGACCGGACGGAATACGGCGAGCGCGGCCGGCTGGTCCTCCAGGCCCTCCTGCCTGCCGCGGAGGACCTGGGGCTTGAGAAGGTCGGCGGCCCCGGCAAGGAGTACTGGGTCTTCGGCAAGAACTACGCCAACGCGCCGGAGCCGGGGCGGAGCGAAAAGTCCTCGATAGAGACCGCCGCCTGGCGCATCGAAATCTCGCCGAAGAAGCCCGCCGAGGAGGATTTGTTCCTGAACGTAATGCAAGTGACCGACCGGCTCTCGGGCACCACGCTGCCTGTTGTGCGTTTGGACACCGGCGACCGCGTCGGCGGCCGCATCGACGGGCCAGGCGGCGGATGGGTTGTGCTCTTCCGTAGGGACGGTCGGCGTACGGCACAGCCCGTCTCGTTCACGTTTGACGGCAAGGGGCCGTATCGCATCCTCCTGACCGACCTGGTGGCCGGTCGGTGGCGGGTACAGCGGGCAGGCGGGGGCGAGGCGAAGACCCTCCAAGTCGCCGAGGAGCAAGGCGCGGCTTGGTTCGAGGGTCAGCCCGGTGCCTGGACGCTGACCCGCGAATGAGCCTTGCCACAAAATGCAGGGCGAGAATCCCTCAGTGCCAGGGAGCCTCCTATGAAGGCAAGGTGGCCGACGATTGCCACAGTCCCGACTCCTCCATGAAGGAGTAACCCATGGACACGATTCGCACGACGCTGACGGTCTGGGTAGCCGCGGTCTTCGTTCTGCTTGCCGTTGGAGCGATCGCGGCCGAATCGCCGGCCGTGGCGCGGGCGCCGGCCGCCGGACCCCTGAAGGTCCACCCGCAGAACCCCCGTTACTTTGCCGACCCGAGCGGCAAGGCCGTGCTCCTGGCGGGATCGCACACGTGGCCCAGCCTCGTGGACATGGGCGTAGCCGACCCGCCGGCGCCATTTGACTTCGCCGCCTACCTCGACTTCCTCGAGAAGTTCGGCCACAACTTCGTACGCCTGTGGACTTGGGAGACGACCACCTCCGGGCTGCACGTCACGGCGTCGCGCGAGCAGAAGATCCAGTATGCCGCGCCGATGCCCTACGCGCGGACCGGCCCCGGCAACGCGCTGGACGGCAAGCCGAAGTACGACCTGTCGAAGTTCTACCCGGAGTACTTCGAGCGGCTTCGGTCGCGCGTGGCCGCCGCTCGCGACCGGGGCATCTACGTCTCGATCATGCTCTTCGAGGGCTACGGTGTCCAGTTCTACAAGAACGCGTGGCAGGGGCACCCCTTCAACGGCGCCAACAACGTCAACGGCATCGAAGCCGACTCAAGCGGCGACGGCATGGGCGTCGAGGTCCACGAACTCGGAAACCAGCGCGTCACGGCCGTCCAGGAAGCCTACCTCTGCAAGGTTATTGACACCGTGAACGACCTCGACAACGTCCTCTACGAGATCTCCAACGAGAATCATCCCCCATCGACCGCGTGGCAGTACCACATCATCCGGTTCATCCATGAGTACGAGAAGGGTAAGCCCAGGCAGCATCCCGTGGGCATGACGTTCCAGTACAAGGGCGGCAGCAACCAGACCCTGTTCGACAGCCCGGCCGAGTGGGTCTCGCCCAACGACAAGGCCGACGGGGGCTACAACTACAAGACCAACCCGCCGCCGGCCGACGGCCGCAAGGTCGTCCTCAGCGATACCGACCACCTCTGGGGCATCGGCGGCGACGTGGCGTGGGCCTGGAAGTCCTTCCTCCGCGGCCACAACCCGATCTTCATGGACCCTTACGACGGATCGGTGCTCGGCAGCCGGTTCGATCCGCAGTGGGAGCCGATCCGCCGCAGCATGGGCCATGCGCGGCGGCTTGTCGGCGGTTTGGACCTTGTCGCGATGTCTCCACACAACGCG
>Ga0315295_10003910_pt1 | contig 12654 bp, 10 predicted proteins | sample YL17G14_0_MG_FD_204453 | JGI IMG/M metagenome (GOLD analysis project Ga0315295, IMG submission 204453) | Sediment microbial communities from Yellowstone Lake, YNP, Wyoming, USA - YL17G14_0 | ecosystem: Environmental > Aquatic > Freshwater > Lake > Sediment | place: USA: Wyoming | collected... | reverse complement strand
CCGGGCCGTGCTCGCCGCGCTGCGGCCGGACCTGGTCTTCGCCGGCGCAGGACCGCGCGACTGGGACGTGGGGCCCGACGCGGCGGTCGTCGTCCTGGATCCCGCCAGCCTCGAAGGGATCTTCCATGCGATCGCCACCGTCGGCGCGATGACGGATGCCGAGGACGAGGCCGTCGGGCTGGTGGAGATCCTCCGCGAGCGCCTCGCCGACGTCGAGGAGGTCGCCGCGGAGCGACGCGACGAGGGCCACCACGCTCCCCGGGTCGTCGCCCTCGACGGGATCGACCCGCTCTCGTCGGGGGGCCTCTGGCTGCCCGAGCAGATCCGGCGTGCCGGAGGCTGGGAGGTACTCGGCGGCGACGGCGAGCCCAGTGCGCCGGCCACCTGGGAGGCCGTGGCGGAGGTGGATCCCGAGATGCTGCTCCTGGTTCCGCGCGGGATGCACCTCGGCGCGGTGACGCGGGCCTGGAGCGCCACGCCGCGGCCCCGGTTCTGGTCCGAGATCGCGGCGGTTCGGCGCGGCCGGGTCTTCGCCCTCGACGCGTCCGCCTACTTCAGCCGCCCGGGACCGCGGGTGATCGACGGGATCGAGATCCTGGCCGAGATCTTCGATCCCGCGGCCTTCGTGGACCTCGCCCCGGCCGGCAGCTGGGTCACCGTCCGATGACCTCACCGCCCGGCGGCCTGCGCCCGTTCGCCTGCCTCTGGTGCGGGCAGACCTGGCAGCCGCGGGCGGCCGACGACCTGGAGGCGCACGCCCGCCTCTGTTCCGACTGCCTGGGACGGGCCGGCGAGAACCCGTTCCTCCGCTTCCGGCTCCGGGCCGCGCTCGAGGCGCGTGGCGCCGCCGCCCTTCCCGCCGAGGTGGACGACTGGTACCTCCGGCGCGGTGCGCTGGCCCGCGGTCCCGTGCACGACCTCGCCTGGCAGATGGAGCTGGACGCCGCGACGACGTGGCTCGACGCGCTGCCGCTGCACGGCGAGATCGTCGAGCTCGCGGCGGGCACCGGGTGGTGGTCCGCACTCCTCGCCACGAAGGGCGAGCTGCACGCCTACGACGGGTCCGGCGCGAACCTCGACCGGGTCCGCGAACGCCTGCTGGCGCACCGCCTGCGCGCCCACCTCCACGTCCGGGACCCGTGGTCGCCGCCCGATCGCGCCGTCGACGCCGTCGTGGTGCCGCTCTTCCTCGGCAGCGTGCCGTCGGGACGACGCGCCGACTTCCTCGCCCTCCTCCGCGCGTGGCTGCGTCCGGGAGGCCTGGCTGCCCTCGTCTCCGTCCTCGACGATCCCGCGACCGGGGCCCTCGCCGCGGCCGTTCCGCTGGCCGCGGACCCCGGTGAGCTGGCCGCCGCCCTGGCCGCGGCGGGGTTCGCCAACGTCGCGACGCGAGGCACCGGCCGCTTCTTCCTGCTCGCGAGCGGCACCGCAGCCTGACGCGTCGGCGGGGTGGGATACACTCGCCGCCATGTCGCCCCTCGCAGGCCGCTCGTTCGCCACCGTCGGCACCGGCGTCATGGCCGAATCCATGATCGCGGGCCTCCTCCGTGGTCGCCTCGTGGAGGCGTCGCACGTCGTCGCCAGCCACCCGCGGCCGGAGCGGCGCGAGCAGCTTGCCCGCGACTACGGGATCCGCGTCACCGCCAGCAACGTGGAGGCGGTCGAGGGAGCCGACGTGGTCCTGCTCGCGGTCAAGCCCCAGATGCTGGCCCGGGTCGGGCGGGAGATCGGGCCGCACCTGGCGGCCGGCCAGCTGGTCCTCAGCGTGATCGCGGGGGCCACGACGACGGCGCTCGAGGGGCTCCTGGGCCACCGCGAGCTCGTCCGCAGCATGCCCAACACCCCGGCGCAGCTGGGCCGCGGGATGACCGTCTGGTACGCCACCCCCGAGACGACCGCCGACCAGCGGGCCCAGGCGAAGGCCCTCCTGTCCGCCCTGGGCGTCGAGCTCGAGGTCGACGACGAGAAGCTCGTGGCGATGGCCACGGCCGTCTCGGGCACCGGCCCGACGTACGTCTTCCTCGTCATGGAGGCGCTCGTCGACGCGGCCGTCCACCTCGGCTTCCCGCGCCACGTCGCCCACGACCTCGTGGTCGAGACGCTCGAGGGGAGCACGTTCTTCGCCAAGCAGTCCGGCGCCCACCCGGCGGTCCTCCGGAACATGGTCACCTCGCCCGGCGGGACGAGCGCCGCCGCCCTCCACGAGCTCGAATCCGGGCGCCTCCGGACGGTCCTTTCTGAGGCCGTCTGGGCCGCCTATCGGCGGACGGTGGAGCTCGGCGACCAGCTCGAGGCCGCCGTCAGCGCACCCCCGGAGCGCCGACACCGGTGATGGCGGCGAAGTCCGGCGCTTCCGCCCCGCGCGGGCTCCTGGCGATCTTCGCCCACCCCGACGACGAGACCTTCGGCGCCGGAGGGACGATGGCGCAGGCCGCCGCGGCGGGCGTTCCCACCTGGATCGTGTGCGCGACGGACGGGGACCAGGGCGGCGAGGACGGCGCCCGGGAGCTGGACCCCGAGCTGCGGCGGGGCGAGCTTCGCTGCGCGATGTCGGCGCTGGGCGTCGCCGCGCCGATCTTCCTGGGCTACGGCGACTCGGGGATGGAGGGATGGGCGAAGCCGGCCGGCTGCCTCGCCCTCGCCGCCGAGGAGGAGGTCGTCGAGCGCCTCGTCGCGGTCATCCGCGACCTGCGCCCCGCCACCATCCTCACCTTCGATCCCGGCGGCATCTACGGCCACCCCGACCACGTGACGATCTCCGCCCGGGCGACCGAGGCGTTCAGGCGCGCCGCGGCCGAACCCGGCGGCCCGACGACGCTCTACCACCAGGCGCTGTCCCGGAGCGATCTGGCCCACTGGGGCGAGATGGAGGCCCAGTGGGCCGCCCTGCGCGGCGAGGAGCCGGCGGAACGGAAGGAGCCCACCGCCGACGACCTCCTCCAGCAGCGGCGCCTCGGCGAGCTCGCCCGGCCCGACGAGGATGTCACCACCCACGTCGACGTCCGGCCGGTGCTCGACCGGAAGGTGGCTGCTTTCGCCTGCCACGCCAGCCAGATCCGGGAGGACTGGTCCCTCGCGCCGCGCGAGATGCTCGACGCGTGGCTGGGGCGGGAGACGTTCGTGCGCGTAGAGCCGCCGCCGCTGCCGGGGGAGCGGGAGACGGCCCTCCGCGGCGTGGTATAACGCCCGCGATGTCACGCTCCGCCCGCACCGACGAGGTCGACGAGGCCCTCCTTCCCAACGCCGAGACGGCCCTCGAGGCAGGTGCGACCGAGCCGGCCGCACCACCCTTGCCGGCCGCACCACCCCCGGCGACCGGGTCGGCCGGCTCGACCTCCAGCGGATGATGGGCTCTCCCGACGACCCCGCCCAGGCCGAGCTCTTTCGGCGCGGCTCCCCGCTCTACCGGGCCGAGCGGATCGAGGCCCCGCTGCTCATCCTCCACGGCCGCAAGGACCGCCGGGTCGTGCCCCTGATGACCGAGAAGATGGTCGAGGCGCTCGAGATCGAGGGCAAGCACCACGAGGTCCACTGGTACGCGGAGGAGGGGCACGGGTGGGAGCGCCGCGAGAACCGGCGCGACGCCTTCGGCCGCATCGTGGCCTGGCTCAAGCGCCACGTCCTCGAGGAGCCACCTGCCGCGGAGCGCTGAGCGTCTCCCCACGATGGGCCACGGGAGGGCGGCCTGCTTCTGTACCATCGGAGGCGACCGTCGCCTCGAGGTGGACCACCCAATGCGCTTCTCGTTGTCGCTCGGACGGGGCGATCCCGCCGCGCTCGCGACCCCCGGGCCCGGGACCACCCCCGAGCCCGCCCCCAAGGAGCCCGCCTCCCAGGAGCCCACCCCATGAGCACCTCGAGCTCCCGCGACCCGATCCCCACGCGCGCCCTGCGGGCCTCCTTCATCTGGCTTTCGCACCGCAAGGCGCTGGGGCGACTCTCGACGCGGGTCCCGATCACCCGGCCGATGGTTCGCCGCTTCATCGCCGGGGAATCGCTGGCCGAGGTTCTCCCCGCCCTTGAGCGCCTGCGCGACGGCGGGTACCTGACGACCGTCGACGTCCTGGGCGAGTCGGTCGATTCGGCGGATGCCTGCGGGCTGGCCGCCGGGCGCTACGAGGAGACGCTCGATGCGCTCGCGGCGCACGGCCTCGAGCGGAATGTCAGCCTGAAGCTGACCCAGATGGGCCTCGACATCGACCGCGACCTCTGCCGCGACACGGTGGCCCGGGTGTTCCGGAAGGCGGCCGAGCTCGGCGCCTTCGTCCGGATCGACATGGAGGACCACGCGAAGACGGACAAGACGCTCGAGCTTTGGCGCGAGCTGCGGCCGCTCAACCCGGAGAGCGGGGTGGTCATCCAGGCCGCGCTCCACCGGTCGCCGGCCGACGTCGAGACGCTCATCGCCGAGGGTGCCCGCGTCCGCCTTTGCAAGGGCGCCTACAACGAGCCGACGTCGGTCGCCCTGCGCGAGCGCGAGGAGATCAGCGTGGCCTACGAGGCCCAGGCGCGGCGGCTGATGGCCGACGGCACCTACCCGGCCCTCGCCACGCACGACGGGCGGCTCATCGGACGCCTGATCCGCTGGGCCGAGGGCGAGGGCATCGCCCGCGACCGCTACGAGTTCCAGATGCTGCACGGCGTCCGTCGCGACCTGCAGGGACAGCTGCTGGAGCGCGGTTTCCGGGTCCGGGTTTACGTGCCGTACGGCTCGCAGTGGTACCCGTACTTCATGCGCCGCCTCGCCGAGAAGCCGGGCAACGTGACTTTCATGCTCAGGTCGCTCCTGAAGGAGGGGACCGGCGGCCCGTCGCGGGACTGACCGGCGCGCGTCGGCCGGGCGGGCTGACCGGCCCCGCTCGCGCACGTCGGCGGCTCGCTGATGTCCGCCGCGCCGCGCCCACGGGCGGCTTTGCGTTCAACGCAAGACCGGGCGGGCCGAGCGTGGCGGAATGCAGGTCTTCGCCGGTCAGGCGCAACGAACCGGCACGCCCTCCGCCGAGAGTGTCCGGAACGGGACGCCGAACGCAAGGATCCTGCGCCGGGGCCCCCGAAGGGCCCCGCGGTTGCGCACTGTTGCGCTGAACGCAATCCGCTGCAGCGAGGGCCCGCCGCGTGCGTGGAGGGGTGCCCCAGGCAGCGGTTGCGGCCCCCGGCCGCGTCAGCGGACGGCGAACGACCGCTTGGCCAGGCCGTACCAGTAGCCGTCGATCCGGAAGTCGGGCGCCTCATCGGCCACGGCCGCCGCGCCGAGAGTCACGAAGAGCGGGGCGAAGTGCTCGACCGTCGGGTGGGCGTAGGGCATCCCCGGGGCGCGGTTGCGGAAGTCGAAGAGGGCGTCGACGTCGCCGGCCGCCAGCGCCTCGGCGGCCCAGCGGTCGAAGTCCATCGACCAGGCCGGCGCGCCCTCCTTGCCCGCCATGTAATCGCGGACGAACGGAAGCCCGTGTGTCAGAAAGCCGCTGCCGACGATCAACACGCCTTCGTCGCGCAGCGGCGCCAGGCGACGCCCGATCGCGAAGAGGTGCTCCGGGTCGAGGTCCGGGAGGGAAATCTGGAGGACGAGGATATCGGCCTTCGGGTACATCACGGTGAGCGGCACGTACGCCCCGTGATCGAGGCCGCGGTTCGGGGCCTGGGCCACCGGCTCCACGTCGCGGATCAGCTTGGCAACGGACGCCGCCAGCTCCGGGGCGCCGGGCGCCTCGTAGCGTGTCCGGTAGTAGCGCTCCGGGAAGCCGTAGAAGTCGTAGACCAGCGGGACGGGCGTCGTCGCGCCGAGCGTGAGCGGCTGCGACTCCCAGTGGGCGCTGATCATGAGGATCGAGCGAGGGCGGGGGAGGTCGCGGGCCCAGGCGGCCAGCTCGACCGGCCAGACCGGGTCGTCGACGAGCGTCGGGGCACCGTGGCCGATGTAGAGGGCCGGCATTCGCTCCGGCATTCGCTCCGGCATGAGCGTGGTCACGAGAGGTCCCTCCTCGGTGGTGCGACGCGCACCCTACCACGAGATAGTTGCCTGTGCAACTATCTGGCCGAGAGCTCAAGAGCGTCCCAACGTCAGCGCCGACCCGGGACGCGGGCCCGGGTCGCCGACCCGGACGCCGGCCCGCGCGTAAGCCGGGGCCACGCCGCAGCCGGGGCCGGTCCAGGCACGGTTTCGGGTCCCACCACGCTGCGTTCGGTGACCGATCCGGGCCCCGACGGCATCGTGGGCGTCGAACGGAGCGTGCTCGAACAGGATTCCGCGCACGACCTGGGCGGGAAGGCCGCCGACCTGGACAGGAAGGGCGCGACCTGCGTGTCGGGCGGGCGGGCGCAGGACCGCGCCCCGCGGGTCCGGTCCGGCACGGAGAACGGGATGCGTCCGGCGACCGCGGACGCTGCCGGACAAGCCGCCAGCGTTACGTGCCGCTCCCGAGCAGCCGGCGGAGCTGTTCGGCGTGGCCCTCGAGGTGGGCCGCGAGCGTGCGCTCGACGATCGCCCCGACCGGCATCTCGCCCCAGGCCGGGTGGTGCCCGACCCGGGCGAGCTCCTCGGGCGTCAGCCGGGCGATCCGGGCCGCGACGGCGGCTCCCTCGCGCCGCAGGCGGTCGAGCAGCACGCCGGCCGGCAGGCCGTGATCGCGGGCGATGATCGCCACGCGGGCGGCGTCGTCCGGGCCGCGGCCGAAGGCCGGGATCGGGCCGTCCGGGTTGGCGGCGAGCACCCGCTTGATCTCGCCGTGCCAGAACGAGACGGCCTCGGCCGCGTGGGCGAGCACCTCCCGGGGACCCCACGCGTCCTCGTCGGGGCCGAAGCGAGATTCATCGCCGAGCGGCGGTGTCGCTGCGATCGTCGGCCCGAGCGCGGCGATTCCCGCGAGGCTCGCCTCGATTCGTCGCGCCAGGCCGACGCCCGCCTCGCTCAGGACGCCGGCCCATCCATCTGGTCCCGCAGCCAGTCGATCATCTCGCCCACGATTCGCTCCCCGTCGAGCGGGTCGTGGTGGGGCTCGTGGCGGACGCCCGGGTAGACACGGCGCTCGGTCGTGGGGAAGCGCTCGAGGAAGGCGGTCGAGGCCGTCGGGATGAGCGTGTCGTCGCCGCCGTGGACGACGAGCGTGGGCAGCGGAAACCCGCCGTCCGCCTCCAGCCGGGCGTTGACGCGATCCATTGCCTGAAAGAGGAAGTGGCCCAGGCGCGCGGTCGTGTAGCTCACGGCGAGCGGGTCGGGGTCGGCGACGACCGGCGGCGCCGGGTCGCGCGCGATCTGCGCGGCGTCCCAGGGGTTGGCGATCGCGAAGGTCGGCCGGACCCGGTTCAGGACGGCAGCAACGGCCCGGAGGAGAGCGGTGCCGCCGCCGAGCGCCGGCGCGGACAGGACGGCGACGTCGGTCTGCGGGCGGTCGGAGAGGAGGTAGTCGGCCACGATCAGCCCGCCGACCGAGTGGCCGTAGATGGCGGCCGGAAGGCCGTCGATCCGGCCGGCGTCCAGGCGGTCCTCGACGTCGTCCAGCAGGTCGTCCCACGTCTCGGCGTAGGCGCGCCGCCCGCCCGAGGCGCCGAACCCGCGGTGGTCGTACGAGGCGGCCGCGAGACCCGCCGCCGCGAATCGGCCGCCGGTCGCGTCGTGGCGGCCGGAGTGCTCGCCGAGCCCGTGGACCACGAGGATCGTTGCCCACGGCTCGCCGGGCGTCGGCCAGGTCCGGGTCAGGAGGGGCGTGCCGTCGCGGGCGGCGACGGTCTCGACGCTCGAGGGGGCCGGTGAGGGGGCCGGTGAGGGGGCGGGTGAGGGGGCGGGGTTGGTCACGCGGTGGATTCTCGCATTGCCGCGCACTCTACGCGACCGCGACGATCCGCGGCGGGCGCCGTTGCGGTCACGCTTCCTCGACCACCACCTCCGGCGTGGCGCCCGGCGTCGTCTGGGCCAGGACCACCCCTCCGATGACGAGCGCCCCGCCCAGGAGCTGGAGCGGCCCCAGGCGCTCGTCGAAGAGGAGCGTCGCCAGGGTGATCGTCCAGACCGGCTCCACCGTCGAGACGAGCGCCGTCTGGGCGGCCCCGATGCGGGCCGTGGCCGCGTAGAACGCGGAGATCGCCAGGGCGGTCGAGAAGACCGCGATCCCGACGAGGCCGAACCAGGCATCGGCGGGGACCTGGCCCGGCAGGACCGGCTCGCCGGCGGCCACTGCCATGACGGCCACCACCGCGAAGGTGCCCGAGATCATGAGGGACGAGGCGACGGCCGGCCGCGTCTCGGCCCCGGCGCCGCCCGTCCGCGAGGCGGCCGTCTCCCCCCGGCGCTCGCCCGCCAGGCGGGCGGCCAGGATGATGTAGACGGAGTAGATGATCGGCGAGGCGACGATCAGGACGATGCCGATCGGCTCCGCATGTGTCTCGATCCCGCCGATCGTGAGGGCGACGCCGGCGGTGACCAGGGCCAGCGCGGCCCACGGTCGCCGGCCCTGGAGGCCGTGGCCCCAACGGATCGAGAGGACGGCCACGAGCGCCGGGTAGATGTAGACGACGAGTGCCGCGAGCGACGCCGAGACGTACTGCAGCGAGGCGTAGTACGTGCTCGCGTTGCCGACGAAGAAGGCGCCCAGGCCGAGGAGGGCGAGGACGCGCCGCCTGGAAAGCGCCAGCAGAGCCTCGCGGTTGTCGCGGAGGAGGAGCGTCCACGCCCAGACGAGCGCCCCGCCGATGAGGAATCGCCAGAAGAGCAGGGCGAGCCAGTCGATCCCCGCCCCGTAGACGCTCTTCGCGAAGAGCGGGCCGGAGCCGTAGCCGCAGGCGGATGCGGCGGCGAGCGCGATACCCAGCAGCCGGCGTCGGTCCATCGGGCCGAGCCTACCAAAGGCCGGGGGTCCGACGTGAGGCCTGCCCCGCGGACGTGGGGCCTGCCCCGCGGACCGGCGCGCCGAGACCGGCGGTCAGGCGCCTTCTGGCGCGTCGCCGATGAGGTCGTGGATCCGCGCCAGCAGGACCCGCGGGCCGACCGGCTTCGCCAGGAAGTCGTTGCACCCGGCCTCCCGGGCCCGCTTCGCGTCGTCGGGCATCGCGTCCGCGCTGAGGACGAGGATCGGAAGGTCGGCGTGGGTGCCGTCGGATCGGAGGCGCTCGACCAGCTCCAGCCCGCTGCCATCGCCGAGGCGCACGTCGAGCAGGATGAGGGCCGGGGTCGCGACGTCGAGCAGGGCGATGGCCTCGCCGAGCCCGCGCGCCTGCCACACGTCGTAGCCGGCCATGTGCAGGACGTCGGTCGCCAGGCCCATCGCGGTCTCGTCGTCCTCGACGACCAGGATGGCTCGGCCGCCGCCCGCGTCGAGGACCGGGAGCGGGATTGCCACGCCCGCGGTCCCGCGCGAACCAGCCTGGGGACGGCGCGGGAGCGTCAGGGTGAAGGCGCTGCCCACGCCCGGCTCGCTCGTCGCCGAGAGCTCGCCACCGTGGAGCTCGGCCAGGCTGCGCGAGATCGCCAGCCCCAGGCCGGCGCCGGGGGTGCTGGTCCGCGAGACCTGCTCGAAGGGCAGGAAGGCCCGCTCCAGGTCCTCGGGGGCGATGCCGATCCCCGTGTCGTGGACGGTGATGCGCGTGGCCGCGCGCGTGGAGCCGACGTCGACCCGGACGCGGCCGCCCCGTTCGGTGAACTTGAGCGCGTTCGCGACCAGGTTCGTCAGGATCTGGCGGAGCCGCACCGGATCGGCGAACACGGCAGGACCGGGCCCCTCCGGGAGATCCAGCGCGATCCCGCCTATCTCGGCCGTGCGGGCCAGGTTCGAAGCGACCTCGGCAAGCACCACGCCGAGCATCACCTGGGTCGGCCGCAGGTCCAGGCGACCGGCCTCGATCCGCGACAGGTCCACCAGGTCGTCGATGAGGCTGACCATGTGGCGGCCGCTCGATTCGATCGTCACGCCGAGCGCCCGGACCTCGTCGCCGGTCAGGGGACCGGCGGGTGGGTCGTGCACGAGCTCACCGGCAATGAGGATCGCGTGGAGCGGCGTCCGGAGCTCGTGGGCGACACTCGCGAGGAACCGCGACTTGGCCTCGTTGGCCTGCACGAGCTCGAGGTTGGCCCGGTCGAGGTCGTTGACGAGCTCGCGCGCCCGGGCGTTGATGCGGGCGTTGTCGAGGCAGACAGCGGCGTGCGTCGCCAGGGCCACCGCGATCGTCTCGTCGGCCTCGCTGAACTCGTCCCCGTCCATCTTGTTGGCGAGAAACAGTGTCGCGCGTCCCGCACCTTCATGGGGGATCGGGACGGCGAGGAACGAGGTCATGCGCGGGTGGCCATCCGGGAAGCCGGCGAAGGCCGGATGCGACTGCACGTCGCGAAGCCGGATCGGCCGGCCCAGCGTCGACGCCAGCCCGCAGACGCCGTTCCCGGCGGGCCACTGTCCCAGGCGCTCAAGCATCTCGCCCGAATCCAGCCCGGCGACCTCCATCCTGGTGATCGTCGAGCCGTCGTCGGCATACGTGGCGACGGCGGCGTACTCGGCGCGCAGCGTGTCCCGCGCCGACTCCAGCACGGCACGGAGGACCTTCGCGGGCTCCTGGATCGCGCTGATCGCCAGCGCCGCCCGGCGGAACCGCTCCTCTGTGGAGCGCGCCTGCTCCTCGGCGCGCCGCCGCTCCGTGATGTCCTCGATCGTGTAGAGGGCGACCAGCTCGCCCGACGACAGTTCGCGGATGAGGCGCGCAGTCACCTTCGTCAGCACCACCCGGCCGGTGGGGTCGACATAACGCCGCTCGACCGAGCGGACGGCCGGCTCGCCGTCGAAGAGTCGCTCCTCCAGCCGCTGAACCGTGTCCTGGTCGTCGGGCTGGATCCTCTCCAGTGCCGACCGGCCGATCGTCTCCTCGGCCGTCGTCCCCAGGAGGGCGCACAGCGCGGGGTTCGCCTGGATCCATCGATGGTCGGCGCCGGCGACGCCCATGCCGAGCGGGCTCCCCTCGAGGACGGTGCGCAGCAGCTCGGTGCTGGCCGCCAGGGCTGCCTCGGCCCGGGCGCGGTCGCTCTCGTCCCGTGCGATGGCGGAGACCCCGGTCGCCTCGCCGGCCGTTCCGCGGATCGGCGAGAGAGTGATCGAGACCGGGATCAGGGTGCCGTCGCTCCGCAGCCAGTCCGTCCGGACGTTGCGGATGAGGGCGCCCGAGAGGATCGCGGCGAAGCTGTCCCGCAGCTGGGCCCGGTTGCTTTCCGGAAGTGCCTCGGACCCGGCGCGGCCAAGCATCTGCGCGGCCTCGTAGCCGAACACTCGCGTCGCGGCCGGGTTCCACGCGGTGATCTCGCCGTCCGCCGCCACGGCGACGATGGCATCCTCGGAGGACTGCACGATCGCGGCCAGCTGCGTGACTTCGGCCAGCGAGGCTGCCAGCCGCTCCACGAGCCGAGAGTTCTCGGTGACGAGACCCAGCCGCGACCCGAGCGTCTCGAGGACCTGCAGGTCCTCGGTCCCGAACGCCGCGAGGTCGTCGAGGTGACCCGTGAGCATCAGGGTCCCCTCGATGTCGTCGGCGCCGCGGAGCGGAACGATCATCGCGTCGGGGGCGCCGGCGCGGGCGCGCGCACGCCACGGCTTGGCGGCGTGCCCCTCCGGCTCGAGAAGCCGGCCTCCGCCGTCGGCACCGAGCATCGCCCGGCGGTCGGCAGCGACGTCGGGCCCGACGATCTCGACCTGGGACCGACCGTCCGAGCCGATGACCACCCGCATGGCGGTACGGTCGTCCGGCCTGCGGGCGAGGATGGCCTCAACCGTCCCCGCGCGGAACATTTCCTGGGTTCGCTGAAGCAAGCGCACGAGCGTGGCCTCGTCCAGGAGCGGCCCCTGGAGTATCTGCGTGCACTGGTAGAGGAACTCAAGGTGGGCCTCGCGCTCGCGCTGGGCGCTGAACGCCCGGTAGCCCAGCAGCCCGACCGCCCCCGGCGCGACCAGAAGCCAGAGCTCGTTGGGCGAGTTGCGCAGGAAGATGACGACCACCAGGGCGAACGACGTATTCACCATCGCCGTCACCAGGCCGAACCCGAGCCCCCGACGAAGCAGCCCCAGCTCCAGCCGTCGCTGCCTGAGCGAGATGACGACAGAGATCGCGAGGGCACTCACCGTGATGGCCGTCGCCGCGCCCAGGAACGACGCGATCCACCAGACGAACAGGTTCGTCGGGCCGAGCCGCGCGATCTCCTGGAACGCGAGGACCGCGAGGGAGCTGCCCAGGCTGAAGATCGCGAGGTTGAACGCGAGCTTCAGGGGCGGCTGACGCCGGTACACGACGAGCACGACCCCGGCGCCGATGAACTGCGCGACCACCAGGTAGGCCGGGGCGAGCAAGTAGAAGCCGACGACGAGCGGGATCTCGCTCAGCGAGACCGTGATTGCCTGGCTCCGGACCATGAGGTGGACGACAGCGATCTCCGCGAGCCCGAAGGCGATCGCGAACAGCGGCCAGGGGAGCTCGTCAGCCGGGTCGTACGCGGGAGCGCGGACGACGTACAGGAGGAAGACGGCGACCGCGGCCGCCGCGACGGTGATCGTGAAGAGCCAGGCTCCCGACCGTCCCGTCAGGATCCTGGACACGGCCGCGAGGAGGCCCGTGGGCGAGCCCGCCCGCGGGCGATCCTCGCCACGCACCATCGACATCTTCACCGGGCCGGCCCGGCTCGCACCGGCCCGGCCC
>Ga0315295_10003909_pt1 | contig 12655 bp, 11 predicted proteins | sample YL17G14_0_MG_FD_204453 | JGI IMG/M metagenome (GOLD analysis project Ga0315295, IMG submission 204453) | Sediment microbial communities from Yellowstone Lake, YNP, Wyoming, USA - YL17G14_0 | ecosystem: Environmental > Aquatic > Freshwater > Lake > Sediment | place: USA: Wyoming | collected... | reverse complement strand
CTATCCGGCGGACAAAATCCGGGCTTCTGATGTTTCAGCTGAGAGAAGGGATCACTTAGCTGACACCTACGGAGTAAAGGTAACGGCTGACAACCAAGAGGCGGCTGACTTCGGGGAAACCATTATCCTGGCGGTCAAGCCGCAATTCATGGGGGAAGCCACCAAAGGCCTCAAGGTTAAGAACGGCAGATTGATCATCTCCCTCGCGGCGGGTATCACGATCGGTTATTTGGAGAAGCGTTTCAAAGATGTTTCAATTATCCGGGCCATGCCCAACAACCCGGCTCTGGTAGGAGCGGGGATAACGGCCCTGGCATCGGGTTTAAAGGTTGGGAACGATCAGCTGGAGACGGCCCGCCGGATCTTTGGGGCGGTGGGGAGCGTAGTTGAAATATCGGAAAATATAATGGATGCCGTGACCGGACTTTCGGGATCGGGACCGGCTTTTGTTTACCTTTTCCTGGAAGCCATGGTGGAGGCGGGGGAGGGGTTGGGTATCACCAAATCCCTGGCGGAAAAGCTGGCTTTAGAGACCATCTGGGGTTCGGCCGAGACCCTGAAGCTGACTAAAAAGACCCCCCGGGAACTGCGCGAGATGGTCACCTCCAAAGGAGGGACCACCCAAGAGGGACTGCGGGTCCTGGAGGAGCAGAATTTCAAAGCGGCCTTGATCTCCGCCATCTCTGCGGCCGCGCGGAGAGCGGGAGAGCTATCCAAAGAGTGGACTTAATAATCTTCCTGATAAATCTGGTCTTTACTGTTGGTTATCTTATACTGGCGGTGCGGGTGTTCTTGCCCTGGGTACCGCACAACCGGGACAATCCGGCGGTCAGGGCGATCTATCAGATCACGGATCCGGTGCTCGATCCCCTGCGCCAGGGATTGCCGCCGCTTAGGATCGGTTTTGATGTCTCGCCTTTTATCCTGTTGTTGTTCTTATATATTTTGCAGAGATTGATATTGTATATGCTGGGAGGTCTTTAAATGTCGGTCTTGGTGGTAGGTTCAGTAGCGCTGGATACGGTAGAAACTCCCTTCGGGTCCAAATCCGATATTTTGGGAGGCTCCGCGGTGCATGCTTCGGTAGCGGCCAGCTTTTTTGCCGAGACCAGCTTGATAGGTCCCATCGGGGAGGATTTCCCGGATGAGCATATCAAATTCCTGGAAAGCCGGAACATCCGGACCCAGGGCTTGACCCGGATCCCCGGCCAGACCTTCCGCTGGAGCGGATATTATGAATTTGACATGAACCAGGCCCATACCCGGGACACTCAGTTGAACGTCCTGGCGAAGTTCAAGCCCGAACTGGACCCCAACCTTAGGAATTCCGAATATGTCTTTCTCGCCAACCTGGACCCCGAGATCCAGCTTTCCGTGCTTAAGCAGCTGAATAAGCCGAAGCTGGTAGCGGTAGATACCATGGATTATTGGATCAAAAGCAAGCGCACCATTCTGCATGAAGTGATAAAAAAAGTGGATTTCGTGCTTATGAACGAAGGCGAGATCCGCATGTTCATGGAAACCCCCAATATCCCCCTGGCGGCTCAACGCTTAATGAAGTTGGGGGCCAAGGCAGTGGTCGTGAAACAGGGAGAGCACGGGGCCCTGTTCTTTACCAATGGCACTCATTTTTCCGCTCCTTCCTATCCCCAGGAAACGTTCCGGGACCCCACCGGGGCGGGCGATTCCTTTGCGGGGGGGTTCATCGGTTACCTGGCCAAGACCCAGGACCTGAGCCAGGGCAATATCCGTCGGGCCATCATCATCGGCTCGGTCATGGCCTCTTTCAGCATCGAGGATTTCAGTTTGGATAGGATGCGGCGGCTCAAAGCGCGGGAGATCATGGAGCGCTTTGACGAGTTTCGCCGCTTTTCCGAATTTGAGGCGCTGTCCGTGGCCCATTTCGTTTAGAAGGAGGAGATAATAAATGATCGAAGAATTCAGGAAAGTGGGCAGGTGGTTGTGGGAAGAGGGATTGGTGCATGCCGGGGCGGGGAATCTGAGCGTGCGGCAGGGGGATTCGATCCTGATCACCCGCCGGGGAGCGATGCTTTTTGAACTGCAGGATTCGGACCTGATCACGGTCGGGATGGAACCCAGCGAAGCTGACAAAGAGGCCTCGATTGAGCTCCCTTCCCATCGGGCCATTTACAAAGGCAGTCAGGTCCAGTCCATCGTGCACGCCCATCCGGCTTACGCCATAGCACTTTCCTTAAACGAGGAAAAAATCATACCCCAGGACGCTGAAGGCCGTTATTACCTTAAGTCTATCCCGGTGGTCAAGGTCCGGGAACCTATCGGTTCTGAGGAGCTGACCAGGTTCCTGCCTCCTATTTTTTCCGGAGGGTATTTGGCGGCAGTGGTTCGCGGCCACGGCAGTTTTGTGGTAGGGCGTGACCTGACCGAAGCTTTTCGTTTGACCTCCACTTTGGAGAATATCTGCAAGATCATCGTGTTATCCAAACGGACCGCACCAGTCCAAACCACCAGACCGCAATCCCAGCAACGTCCTCATCACCGGGGCCCTGCCATCCCTCCGGGCATCGGGGTCATGGACCGGGAACGTTATCGCAAGCGATGACGCTGACTGAATTAAAAAGCCAGATCAAAACCTACGACCCAAACGGCGATCTGTCCCTGATCGACAAAACTTACCATTTTGCTGAGGAAAAACACCGCGGGCACAAGCGGCTTTCGGGAGATCCCTATATTACACATCCCCTGGCAGTGGCGCAGGTCTTGGCGGAATTGGAACAGGATATCCCCACCATCGCCGCCGCGCTCCTGCACGACACCGTGGAAGACGCGGGCGTAACGGCTGAGGAGCTTTCTCGATTGTTCTCCCCTGAGATCGCCAAACTGGTGGAGGGGGTCACCAAACTGGGGCGGCTTACCTACGATTCGGCGGAAGCCCGACAGGCAGAGAATTTCCGCAAGATGTTCGTGGCCATGGGGGAAGACCTGAGGGTGATCGTGATCAAGCTGGCCGACCGCCTGCATAATATGCAAACCCTGCAGTATCTGCCGCCCAAAAAGATCAAGGAAACCTCGCTGGAAACCCGGGAAATTTTCGCACCCTTGGCGCATCGTCTGGGGATGTGGCGGCTCAAATGGCAACTGGAAGATCTGGCTTTTTCCCACCTGGAGCGGGAGGAATACGCGGCCTTAAGGGAGCAGATAGTTGAGAGCCGGGAGGAGCGGGAGGCCTATATCAACCAGTTCATAGTTAAACTGGAGAAGCTGTTGAAACAGGCAGATATCAAATGCGAGATCTTCGGGCGGCCCAAGCATTTGTTCAGCATTTACTGCAAAATGAAGGACCAGAACCTGAAATTCGAGGAGATCTACGATCTGACGGCGGTAAGGGTGATCGTGGAGTCGGTCAAGGATTGTTATTCCGTTCTGGGATTGATCCACGCCACCTGGAAACCCATACCCGGCCGGTTCCGTGATTATGTGGCGGTGCCCAAGAGCAACGGTTATCAGTCCCTGCATACCACGGTGGTGGGAGAGAAAGGGCGTCCGGTCGAGATCCAGATCAGAACCAAAGAGATGCATCGCCTGGCGGAGTATGGGGTGGCGGCGCACTGGGTCTACAAAGAAGCCATAACTGACAAGAAATTCGACCAGAAGATCGCCTGGTTCCGGACCATGCTCGAGACCCAGACCGAACTTGCGGACGCCCGGGATTTCATGGATTCCTTAAAGATCGATCTCTTCGTGGACGAGGTCTTCATTTTTACTCCCAAGGGAGCGGTGATCCAGCTGCCGCTGACTTCGACTCCGATCGATTTTGCCTATCACGTGCATACTGAGGTGGGGCATCGGGCTACCGGCGCCAAAGTTAACGGCCGGATCGTGCCCCTGGACTATCGGCTTAAGAACGGGGAGATCGTGGAGATACTGACCGGCAAGGCGGACGATCCCTCACTGGACTGGCTGAATTTCGTCAAAACCTCCGCCGCGCGCACCAAGATCAAGAGCTGGTTTAAGAGAAGAAAGCGCGGGGAAAGCATTGAAAGAGGCCGGGAAGCGCTTAAAGAAGAACTTAAGAAGATGCGCATCCATCCGAATGAAGCTTTAAAGGAAGAGAACCTAAAAGAACTGTTGGATAGATCCAAAGTGAAGAACGAGGAAGACCTCTGGGCGGGGATCGGGTACGGGGAGATCTCGGCCTTTGATTGCGCCCGGCAATTGCGGGAAAAATTCCCTGAAGTGAAAACCGAGGAGGAAGAGATCAAGTCCATGCTGGCTCCGCGCTCCCGCAAGAGAAAGATCGTCCATGGCATTAAAGTTACCGGACTGCAGGGCATCCTGGTCAAGATCTCGCGCTGCTGCCGGCCGCTGCCGGGGGATGAAGTTTTGGGATTGGTGACCAGGGGACGGGGGGTGGCAGTGCACCGCAAGGACTGCAGCAATGTGCTGCGCGCCAAGCCGGAGGCGGGGCGTGTGGTCAAAGTGGAATGGGACTTGACCGCCGATATCTTTTATCCGATGGAGATAGAGGTGGAGACCTTCGATCGGGTGGGGGTTTTGCATGATGTGCTGGAAAAAATATCCGATACCAGGACCAATGTTTCCTCCGCGGACATCAAGACCAAGCGGGGGAGCATCATGTTCCTGAAGCTGGTGGTGGATGTGAAAGATATCGCTCAGCTGCAGGCCGTAGTAGCGGCCATCCGCAAAGTGGCGGACGTGTATGATGTAAAAAGGGTGGGGGCGTAGTATAATTACCCCATGATCAAACAAGCCATTGCCAAGGTTATCGAAAGGAAGAATTTAACGCGCGAGGAGGCTTCCCTGACCGCGGATACCATCATGAAAGGCGAGGCCACCCCTTCCCAGGTGGGGGCGTTTTTGGTCGCCTTGCGCATGAAGGGTGAGACCATCGACGAGATCACCGGCTTTGCCGAGCAGATGCGGGCCCACTCGGTCAAGATCCATCCGCGGGCGGAAAATCTGGTGGACACCTGCGGGACCGGCGGGGATATATCCCATACTTTTAATATTTCCACTGTTTCCGCTCTGGTGGCGGCCGGGGCGGGAGTGCATATAGCCAAGCACGGCAACCGTTCGGTCTCCAGTAAGTGCGGCAGCGCCGACCTTTTGGAAGCCCTGGGAGTCAGGGTTGACCTGCCTCCCGCCAAAGTTACCGAATGCATCGATACTATCGGTTTCGGTTTCATGTTCGCTCCCTTGTTCCATCCCGCCATGCGATTCGCCGCTCCCACCCGCCGGGAAATGGGGGTCAGGACCATCTTCAATATTTTAGGCCCTCTGACCAATCCGGCCGGCGCCAAATTCCAGATCCTGGGGGTTTTCTCGGAGAAGTTAGTGGACCTGATGATCGAGGTCCTCCGCAACCTGGGAGCCAAGCACGCCTTAGTAGTGCACAGCCGGGACGGTCTGGACGAGATCTCCATCTCCGATAAGACCAAGGTAGCCGAGCTCAAAGAGGGGCGGATCCGAAAATATGAAATCAAGCCGGAGGATTTTGGCTTGAAGCGCGCTTCGCGGGATCATATCCAGGTTTCGAATGTGGAGGAATCGAAAGTTTCCGCCATACAAATTTTAGAATTGCGCGAAAAGAACCCCAAAATGGACATAGTGTTGTTAAATGCCGCCGCGGCGATCTATGTGGCGGGCTTGGCTGAAGATGTGAGGTCAGGCATCAAACTCGCGGAGGAATCAATTAATTCCGGCGCGGCGTTTTCTAAACTGGAGGCCTTAAGACATGTTCATCCGGACTGAGAAACTGATAAAGGCCTATCACGGGCATCGGGTGGTGGATGAGATTACAATCGAGGTCTCTCAGGGTGAGGTGGTGGGGCTTTTGGGCCCCAACGGCGCCGGCAAGACCACCACTTTTTATATGACGGTAGGCCTGGTCAAGCCCGACTCAGGCCGGGTGTTTTTGGGGGAGCAGGAAATAACCTATCTGCCTATGCACCGCCGCTCCCAGCTGGGGATCGGCTATCTTCCGCAGGAGACCTCCATTTTCAGGAAGCTTACCGTGGAGGAGAACATCCTGATCCTCTGGGAGCTCATGCCCCAGATCCCCAAAGCTGAATATGAGACCCGCCTGGTCTTCCTGCTTGACGAGCTGGGAGTGACCCATCTGCGGAAGCAGAAAGCCTATACTCTGTCCGGCGGGGAATCCCGGCGGGTGGAGATCGCCCGCGCCCTGGCCACCAATCCCTCCTTCCTGCTGCTGGATGAACCCTTCACCGGGATCGATCCCAAGACCGTGGCGGATATCCAGAACATTGTTAAGTTCTTAAGACAGAAAGGGATCGGGATCCTGATCACCGACCACAATGTGCGGGAAACCCTGGCCATCACCGATCACGCCTATATCGTGCATAAGGGAAAGATCCTGGTGGCCGGCAAATCGGATCAGGTAGCCCAATCCGAGGTCGCCAAAAAGTTCTATCTGGGAGAGCAATTCACCCTCTGATGTTCAAGATCATCGACCGCTACATCTTCAAGGAACTGCTGGATCCTTTCCTTTTCGGATTGATATCCTTTTCGTTGATACTTTCGGCCTCCATGGTGCTCTTCGAGCTGGTGCGCGCGGTGATCCTGCAGGGTTTACCGCTGATCACCGCCCTGCAGGTCTTTCTCTATCGCCTCCCGGGGGTGATGGTCTATATCTTTCCCATGGCCACGCTGCTGGCGGCGCTTTTGGGCTTTGGACGGTTGAGCAAGGACAGCGAGACCATCGCTTTTAAGGCCTCCGGCATCTCTTTTTATCGGATGATCATCCCGGTGATCATCATGGGGCTTTTGATCTCCGTCATCACCCTGCTTTTCTATGAGATCGTGGTGCCCGAGTCCAATAAGGCCGCCAAGAATTTGATTATCGAGACCCAGGCGCGCCGCGCTCCCCGGGTCGAGGAGAATGTATTCGTTCCCGAGATCGAGCAAGGAAAGCTTAAGCGCATCTTTTACGCCCGCAGATTGAGGGGGGAGGTGCTGGAGGGGGTCATTGTCTCGGAATTCACCGATGGTCAGCTCAGCCAGATCATCAACGCCAAGACCGCGGAATGGCAAAAGGACAAGCATACCTGGCTTTTCCGAAACGGCATCATCTACCTGCTGTCGGAAGTGGGGGAATATAAGCATCTGATCAAGTTCGAGGAGCAGCAGATCGCCATCAAATATTCTCCGGCGGATTTTTCTGCGGGCGATAAATCCCCCGATGACATGAATATCCGCGAACTTTTGGATTTTATAAAGCTTAAGGAAAAGATGGGCGTCAAGGTCACCGATTTCAAGATCCAGCTTAATATGAAGATCAGCATTCCCTTTGCCTGCCTGGTGTTCGCCCTGCTGGGCGCGCCCCTGGGGCTTTCTCCCCGCCGGGCTTCATCCTCAATCGGCCTGGGCTTCTCTATACTGGTGATCTTTATTTATTACGTGCTGATGTTCTTCTCTATGGCGCTGGGCGAGCTGGAATGGCTAGCGCCGGCGACTGCCGCCTGGATCCCCAACCTGATAACCGCCGGCATAGGAGTTTATTTTATTCGGCAGGCGGCGCGCGCATGAACCCAAGTTTCGCCCTGCAGACCATACTCATCCTGATCATCATCTCCGCGGCTATCGCCTATATCGGAAATTTCGTGGGGCGCTACTTCGGCAAGCGCAGACTGTCCCTTTTCGGCCTGCGGCCCCGCTACACCGCCTTGATCTTCACCCTGATCTCAGGGATTTTGATCACCCTGATAACCTTTATCATCATCATTTCCCTCTCGGCCGACGCCCGCACCGCCGTTTTCGGTCTGGAGGCTCTGCGGGCCAAGATCCGTTCCGCCCAGCGGGAACTCTTAGAGACCAGGCGCGAGCTTATCTTCCGCGCGGCGGAACTTAAACAGGTCCAGGAAAAATTCAAAAAGGAAATAGCTGGCCTCACCGGAGTCAAGGAAAAACTTAAACAGGAAATAGAGATCATGGGCTCAAAAAGGGTGTTATTCATGGCCGGCGAGGATATCTACATCCTGAAGTTGCAGGGGGGGCGGGGTGCCCAGGTGGCGGAAGGGGACCTTAAGAAGATCCTGGACAAGTTGGATAAAGATCTGAAAAAATATAAGATCGAGGAGGTCCAGGTGGACCGCTCCGATTTTGAGTCCACTTTAAGTTATGTGGCCAATTATAATGACGAGCTTTTGGTGAGATTGGTCTCGCTTAGGAACATAACCGTGGCCGGGGTGGCGCAGGTTAAGTTCGAAGTGCAGCCCAATAAATTGATATTTAATAAAGGGGAAGAGATCGCTAAGACCCAGATCTCATCCAAGCTGTCACAGGGAGAAATCGAGAATAAACTGAAAGAACTTTTGACCCAGGCCCATTTTGTGGCCAGGAGCCGGGGGGTCATTCCGGATGTTTCCGGCTCCTTGGGGGCCATCCCTTATACTGAGATCTATGATACCGCCAAACGGATTAAAGGAGCGGCCGCCCTGGTGGAGGTGAAGGTGGCAGCGGTCACTGACATTAAAAGCATCGGTCCGCTTATGATAAAATTTGAGGTGCAACGATGATAATCGCGATCGATCCCGGAAGGGAAAAATGCGGGTTGGTGGTCCTTAACAGTTCTATCCAGGCCTTGGAGAAAAAAGTGATCTCCCGGGTGGATCTGATACCGGAAGTTTTGAACCTGATAGCCAAGTATCGGGTGGAAACCATCGTGATCGGAGGGGGTACGGCATCTAAATCTGTGCAGAAAGAACTTTCCCGGATGGAGGTGCGGGTCAATATCATTTTTGTCCCGGAGAGGTTCTCAACCCTGGAAGCGCGCAGATTGTACTGGAAGGAGAACCCGCCCAGAGGACTTAAGCGTTTTATCCCCACTTCACTGCTCAATCCGCCGCATCCCATTGACGACTACGCCGCGCAGATCTTAGGGATGCGGTATCTGAAAGGTTAAAGCGCCCCTCCCATTGACCGCGGTCCGATGCAGTATCCTTCCGTAGGGATCGATCACAGCTGAAATGCCGGTATTGCCCGCCTGAATGAAATATCTGCGGTTCTCCACCGCCCGGAACACCCCGCAGTTTAAATGCTCGGGCAGGGCGGAGGAATCGCCGAACCAGGCATCATTGGTGACGGTCAGTAGCAGTCGGGCGCCGCTGCGCACCCGGTCCCGCAAGGGTTCCAAAAAAGTGGACTCAAAACAGACCACCGCCCCGATTTTTAATCCGGGAAGATCTAAAAGCCGGGCTGTATCTGGACCAAAATCAAAATCCTCATAAAACAAGTTGGTTGCTTTCAGGATAGGATAAAAAAGCGGACGCAGGGGCAGGTATTCACCGAAGGGCACCAGTCTTTGCTTGTCATAACGGCCAACCACCTCGCCGGCGGGGGAAAAAGCTACCACTGAATTAAAGATATTCCCTTTATCATCATACTGGGGAGTTCCTACGATAAGATAGGCGCCTGATTCCTTTGCCAGTTCTTTAATGCGGGGCAGAAAGACCGGATCATGGAGCAGATAGGAGAAGATAGTGGTCTCCGGCCAGATTATGAGATCCGGCTTCTGCTTAAAAACACTGCGGGTCAGATCCTCATGAATATTGAAGACCTCAGCGTTGTAGCGATAACTGAGCTTCATTTTTTGCGGGATGTTGCCCTGGATAATTGAGATGGTAAGAGGGTTGAGGGATGAGGGATCGGGAGACTTTGGGATTTGGGAGAGGCCCCAGAAGTAGATTGATAATGTTATCAATAGAACAACGGAACCCGCGAGTAAACCTCGCGGTTCCATCGCAGGTTTTTGAAGGTTATGAATAATTTTAGCTATAACCGCATTGACCAGCACGATCAAAAACGAAACCCCAAAAACAGTGGTATAGGAAGCGATCTGGATAAGGGGCAGATTGCCGGCTTGGGTATAACCCAGACCTCCGGCAGAGATGCCGAAAGGCCCTAAAGTACGCAGCCATTCAACGAAGACCCAAATGATTGGAGTAATGACTAATTGTAGTTTTTTGATAAGAGAAAAGGCAGCGGCAATGAACAGGGATTGGCCTATCACCAGAGCCAGCCAGCCCAGGGTGGCGAAGACCGGGGCGAACTCGTTTAAGGTATTGATCCAGAACAAGTTGATGGCGAAGAAAATTAAGCCGAAAAGGAATCCCGAAAGCGCCGCTTCGCGGCTGGTCTTTTTTTGTTCAATCTCCAGGAAAAGCGGGACCAGGGCGATCCAAATCATAAAGCCCAGATTGAATTTGGGGAAACAGAGCGCGGCCAATAGGCCGGATAAAATGCTCATTCGATCTTAACTGACCAGGAGATGATATCCTGGCTGGGATCGATATCGCTTTTTTGCTCATCGGTCTGGCTCAAGAGCGAGCCTAAAATCTTGGAGATCTTCTGGCCGGGCGGCGCGATATGGTCCTTTAAGAACTTTTGGGCATCGGTCGGATAATCCGCGCTGACCACATCAAAATAAATGTAGTCCGGGATAGCAGCGCCGAAAATCCTCTCCAGCCTTATGGTGAAGGTGAATTTACTGGAGGCGGCAGAGTAAGTGGCCACCGATTCCCGGGTTATGGGATCGGTGGCGGAGAAAGGACCTTTGGCCAGAAAATAGCCCAGACTGTCCAGGATTATGTAGGAATGCCAGGTGGAATAATAATTAGTAAAATAGGTGGATCTGTCCCCCAGGCGGGGAGTATCCCCCGGCTCTAAAAATTCATCCAGACTGCCGCCTTCGGGAGGGGGGATGGGAAGACTATAGGCATCCTGAGTGGAGAGGATCAGGAAATAGCGGTTCTCGTTCACATCCAGGTTGCCCCTGAAAGTGACCTCCACGGTCATCTGCGAACCATAGGTCACGATCTGAGTGACATAGCGGGAGCAACCGCATATTGTTAATGCCAATAACAGTATACTAATACCTTTGCGGCGAAGCACCTTCGAATTCCTCCTTGAATGATTTTTCAATACTATCAAAGTAAAATCCCTTTCCTTCAGCATAGCCGATCGGCTCGCCGGGGAGGGCCTTTAAGGTAAAGATCAAGCTGAACTCCTTCCGATAATCTGAATAGAGGTACTTGATCTCCCAGCAGTGCAGGTCCTTCGCGATCATGACATCCACCAGTTTGAATTCCTGGTTGCTGGGATTATACACATGACCCAGCTTGAAATGCCAGTGATTTTCCCATTCCTGCTCGCTACCTATTTCCCAGTCCAGAAGATTGCTGCCCGATTTCAGCTGCCCGGTATTCAAGTCCTGCACCAGGGTGGTGTCGTCGGTCAGACCTTTAAATGGCATTAGCCTGTAACCGGAGACCAGATCCAGCCAGATCTGGTTCTCAATGTCCCAGCTGGTGCGGTAGCTGGCGTGTAGGGCCGGATCAGGGCGCAGGGTCAGACTGGTATCCCAATTAAAATGCTTACGGGTCTCATAATTGAAACCTCCACTCAGTGTCCAATTAACATAATCCTGGTAATACAGGTTCAGGGTATCGCGGATATGGCTGTATTTGGTGCCCAGGCGATCGAAGAAGAAAGGAGAATTGCCTTCGGAGAGCCCCCGATTGAAATCCACATTGTTACGGAAACAGTTAAAGAGCGAAGTGTTCAATCCGGCCCTTTCGGTCTGGGCATAAAGCATGTCTCCCGGCTCATATAGATACTGGGTGACACCATAACCCAGGGATAGGGTAGTCCCCAGGATCATGGGGAGGGATTTATCCAGACTCAAGGCGGTGCTGTAGCGGCCGGCTTTAAAGTCCCGGTTCCCTCCCAGTTCGGTGACATAGCGCACTTCGTGATAATATCCGTAACCAAAGGAGGGGGAAAGATTGAATATTTTCAAATCGTAAGGATGCAGGCTGAGCGCTATCTCCGGCTGCTTCTCTAAATACTGATCGTTCTCATCTCCCAGATAAAGGTTGCGATCCAGGTCCAGATACCAGTCCTCGTAAACGGTCAGGTTGTAAAAACTTCCCCGGTTGGTAAGGGTGTAGGAAAGGTCCATTCTTTCGTCGCCGTGAAGTCCTACCTGCGGGATGGCATTGGTGTAATTGGCGTTCAGGTTCAGATCGGTGTATTCATTGAGGAGGGGCTGTTGATGGGAGAGGCGCTGGGAACTTCTTATCGAGCGGGGCTCAACTTTCCCCTGGTCCAGGTTGAAACTGTAGCTGGTCTGATAACCCTTGAAGGAGTTGTTGAGCGAGATATTATATCTTTCCTGCTGACCACCACGGTTGTCCAGGACATCCAGCAGGGAGTTCAACCGGTGCTCCTTTTTTTGATGGGAGAAATCCAGCCGGTAAGTGGACTGGTCCAGGCGTCCGCCGGGCACCAGATAGATCTTAGAGAAGCTATGACCCAGATTGAGAGTGGATTCAGAGGTGAGCTTTAAAGTGTGATTTATCTTATAGACCCAATCGGTGAGGTGGGTGTCGGGTTCGTCAACCTGATAAAGATAGAAAGTGCCCGCACCGTAGCGCTTCAGGTCATAATAATGCTCAAAGCCTTTTCCCCAACCCTTCTTTTCCATAAGGTCTAGTAGTATTATTCCGGAAGGGTAGTCCCAGAAGGTCTTGATGAAATTCCCTTCCACTTCGTTGTGACCGATGGACCAGTTGCGCTTGCGTTTCCTTTTTAAGTCATAGACCATATAGGGAGCCCAGAGGCAGGGGACCCGGCC
>Ga0315295_10003908_pt1 | contig 12656 bp, 10 predicted proteins | sample YL17G14_0_MG_FD_204453 | JGI IMG/M metagenome (GOLD analysis project Ga0315295, IMG submission 204453) | Sediment microbial communities from Yellowstone Lake, YNP, Wyoming, USA - YL17G14_0 | ecosystem: Environmental > Aquatic > Freshwater > Lake > Sediment | place: USA: Wyoming | collected... | reverse complement strand
TGGCCTGGGATTCTTCTAAAGATCCCGGCTACATAGACAACGCCTTAAGTCCCAATGTGCAGATCAGGTTCAAGGTCAACGATGCGACCACCGACAGCACCGACGGAGTATCCCCGCTGGGCTTCAGTGTCGATAATCTGGATCCGGCTCCGTCGATCGTTACCGATATTTATACCCAGCCCCTGGCCGGCGCCTCCACCGTTACCCTTTTAAGCTCTTTCAGCGAAGCCAATCCCAGTATCAACAATTTTTATGCCGGCAGTAACGGAGGGGATTACAGCACCGGGACCGTCGGCCAGTTAAATACCGCCTCTCCCTCCCCGCAGGCCACCGACCTGACCGCCACCCTGCAAGGCAATGGCTACATCAATAAGGCCAAGTGCACGCATGTGGATGTCTTTGGCAACGTGGGGAACAATGAGAATACCAGCCCGGATGCGGCTAAAAAATTCGCCAAGCCCTATACTCCTTCCGTCGCCACGGTCAGCAATCCCACCCCGCAGTCAGTGGATGTTAAGGTCAATAAATATCCGGACGAGATCTCCGGCCTGGAATACACGATCTATGTGTCCTCCCACGGGAAATATGTGCAGACCGACGGCTCGCTGGGGGATACTCCCGCCTGGCAGACCATCCTTAACTGGGGCACCAAGACCGTGACCGGTCTGACCACACCGATATCCAGTTATTATTTCAAGACCAGATCCCGCAATCCCGCAGATCTCGCGCATCAGTCAACCAGCGACTCGGAGCTGAGCGATCCGGTAAACTCAAGCGGCGAGCCCCCTACTCCCGAAGCCATCATTGATTATTACCCCGGATACAATGCGGAAGGGATCTCCCCGGAAGCCAAGATATTGGTGCGCTTTGACCGCGACATGGATAAGACCTCCGTCCAAAATCTTTTTACGGTGCGGGCCATCAAGAACAATGCCGGAGCTCCGGTCAACCTGCCGGTGACCGGGAGCTTTAACTGGGGAAGCAACCGCAACTTGGAGTTCACGCCGACCAGCCGCTTCAGCAAGGGTTATACTTACCAGGTCAATCTTTCCGGCAACGCCAAAGATTATGATGAGAATCCCGTGCTGCTCGATCTTACCTGGAGCTTCCGCATCGTGATGGACCGGGAGATCCGCAACAGCATCGTTAGCGCTGACGGCCGCGTCATCGTGGCCCTCTCCCTGGGCGCCATGAGCGCTGACGCTTCCATAAATATCAACCGCGATCCGCTCAACCACCCCAGGGAAATAAATCCCGGCCTGATCACTGCCGCCAATGAGAAGGCCCTGGCCCGGGGGGACCAATATTTCCATCCTCTGGCCCTGACCGTAAGCGAGATCAATGCTTACGGAGTGGATGATATCCGTTTTACCGGCAACTTCGCCGCGCCGGTCACCGTGATCATCAAATATGATGACGAGAACAACGACGGCGTGGTGGACGGGACTTCGCCTCAGGTCCTGGCCCGCGGGTTAGTAATGTACCGCCTGGACGAGACCAATGGTCTCTGGGTTAAGGTTCCCGGCTCGACCGCGCACCTGGGCGAAAATGAGCATTATATATCAGCCGATGTGAATCATTTCTCGGTCTACATGCTGATGGCCACTGCGGCGGGCAATTTGGCCGAGGCCTACGCTTTCCCCAATCCCTTTATTCCCAGCAAAGGCCACACTACTATAACCTTTGTCAATATTTCCTCGGACAGCAAGATAAAGATATTCACGCTCACCGGGGACCTGGTCAAGACCATTTCTGCGGCGGGGGGCACCGGACAGGTATCCTGGGATGTTAAGAACGAACAGGGCGAGAACTTGGCTAGCGGATTATATTATTATATAATTGAAAGTTCACAGGACGCTAAGAAAGGTAAACTGGTTATCGTAAGATGAAAAAAGCCTTGATCCTGACCGTATTGCTCATTTCCTTAAGTTCCCTGGCCTGGGCGGGAGTGGGGACTTCCGGCGCGAACTTCCTGCTGCTGGGCGGCGGGGCCCGGCCGCTGGGGATGGGCGAGGCCTATGTGGCTCTGGCGGATGATTCTTCCGCCACCTTTTGGAATCCCGCCGGACTTCCCAAGCTGGTCTTCCCCGAGATCCAGTACATGTACAACCAGTGGTTCGTGGACGTGAGACATTCCTTTTTCAATGCCGCCTTTCCCACCAATTACGGCGTCTTCGGCGGCAGCTATTCCCTGCTGGATTCCGGAGATATCCCGGGATTCAGCGGCAGCGGTTCGCCCGAGGCTTCCTTCAAATCCCAGGATACCGCTTTGACCTTCTCCTGGGGCAGAAGGCTGAACGACCGGTTCTCGCTGGGTGTCAACTTAAAATCGATCAGTGAATCACTGGCCAATTATCAGGCCCAATCCCTGGCGGCCGACCTGGGCTGTCTTTTTGAACTGTCACCCAAGGTGAAGCTGGGCGCCGCCCTCCAAAATGTTGGCCAGCCCTTGAAATTCGTCAGTGAACAGACCCCGCTGCCGCTAACCGTGCGGCTGGGTTTGGCGGTCACCAATGTTCGATTCGAAGACCGCCAGTCCCTGACCGTGGATTATGTCAACAGCACCGGCAGCAACCCGGCCCTAAACGTCGGAGGAGAATATCTTTTCCGGGAATTCCTGGCGCTGCGCGGAGGACTGGCCCGGAGTCTCCTGCGCGCGGGGGTGGGAATAAGGGCTTCGCACTTCGGGGTGGATTACGCTTATCTCTACCACGATTCGCTGGGCGCCACCCATCAGGTCAGTTTCTTATATAGCTTCGGCAGCGAGGACCGGAAGAAAGCGCTGATAGCCGATTACGTGGCGCTGGCTATGGCTTACTATAATCAGGGAAAGGTCGCCGAGGGCCTGGTCGCGGCCAGGAAAGCGGTGGCTTTGGATCCGGAGAATGCGGAGGCCCGGGCCACCTTCACCAAATTGAATTTTGCGCTGGAAGTAAAAGCTACCGGAAGAGCCAAGGAGACCATCCAAGCCGTAAAAGAAAAAGAAATTGATGTCTTTCTTAATAACGGCAAGAAGTTCATGAGCGAAAAGCAATATCTGGAAGCCATCGGTGAATTCAATAAGGCCTTAAAGGTCATCCCCTCCCACCCCGAAGCGGTCAAATCAATGCGCGAGGCGCAAAGCGCCCTGGAGGCCGAAGTTACAGGGAAAGTTAAAGAAGAGGCCAAACAGCACCTGGGGCTGGCCTTGCAATATATCGCCACTGATGACTATAATAATGCTTTCGCCGAGGTAAAAGAAGTATTGAAGATCGATCCGGGCAATGTCTCTGCCCTCAAACTCTATAAGAAGCTGGAAAAAATATTGAACCTGGAAAAAAAGTGAGTTAAATGGCAAAAAAGCTGCTGTTGATCGGTCTGCTGCTGATCTTAACCGCCTCCTGCACCTTGGGGATAACTCCCGACGAGCTCTACACTCGCGCGGCGCAAAAATATTTGACCGGGGACCTTAATGGTGCGGAATCCGACCTGCAGAGAGTTTTAGAACTTGATCCGGGACATGATAAAGCCCGGGAGCTATTAAGCGAGGTCCAAAAGGACATCGGCAGGACCGCGCCGCCTGCTCCGGCTCCCGCCCCTGTCCCCGCGCCTGCTCCCACACCCAGGATCCCTTTTGTCAAGCCTTTTATCGCTCCTCCTAAAAAACCTGTAAGCAAACCGGTGGCTCCTCCCGCTCCAACCTCTGAGGCCCCTTCCCCTGCTCCCAAACCACCAGTTTTCAAACCCCAATCACTACCACAAATTTCTCCCATTCCACAGGAGTTAATACGCTCCATCATTGTCTGGATGGGTGTGGTCTCTTTCCTGATATTGGCCTTGCTGGCGCGCATCTTTTATTTTTATGTCAAAGAGCTTCTTGAGAAAAGGGGCATGCAGATCTGCACCGAATGCAAATGGAACAATCCCTCCGGAGCGGAATTCTGCAGCAAGTGCGGTGCCCGGCTCAAGCCCTGGTCCGGGATCACCATCGCCCAGCGCAAGTGGTATGCCAAGTTCGGCTGGAAGAGGAATCCCTTTACCCTGGACATCATGCCCCAGCTTTTTACCGGCTATCAGACCCAGGTGGAAGCGGTGCTGGAGAAGGTCTACATGAAAAGCGGCCATATCCTGGTCCTGGGCAACAAGGGCGTGGGCAAGACCACTCTGCTCAAATGGCTTACTGACAAGTTGAAGGATGAATTCCATACCATCTATATCCCCCGCCCTACCGATAATTTCGATGAATTGCTGGAATTCCTGGCCAAATCCCTGAAGGTCAAAAAAGCCAAGCACGAGCCCTTCAGCATTTATGATCTGGAAGCCCTTTCCAGCAGCACTCAAAAGAATATCTTACTGATGCTGGACGAGGCCCATGAGTTCCATTCGGACTTTGAACGGCCGCTGCGCTCCCTGGGGGACTTGACCGGGGTCAATTTCGTGCTGGCGGGACTTCCGGAAACCCGGGACAAGATCAAGGCCATCAGCCCGCCTTTCTATGATCGCATTATCCTGGAATCCACGCTCGAACACTTGACCGTTAAGGAAACCGAGGAGCTGATCCAGAAAAGGATCGAGAACGTAGGCGGCTCCGGGCTCCATCCCTTTACTCCGGAGTCCATAGAGAGTATTTTCCAGCTCAGTCAGGGCATCCCCCGCAAGATCCTCAGGGTTTGCGATTGGGTGGTTACCGACGCCATCCATCATGACCTGAACGTGATCGGGGAAGCCGTTGCCGAAGGCTATCAAGAAAAGGAGGAAAAACATGAAGAAAAAGATCCTGATCATTGATGATGCTCCGGAGATCGTGACCATACTGGAGGACCTGGTAGAAACTTTTGGCTACCAGGCCGTTTCCGCCCCGGACGCGGAACAGGGGCTGCAAAAGCTGCCTCATGAAAAGCCCGACCTGATTTTGCTGGACATGATGCTGCCCGGAATGGACGGTTTTGAGTTCGCCCGGAAAGTAAAAGGCGACGAGTCCACCAAGAACATCCCGATCATCGGGGTGTCGGTGCTCCGGGAGGAAGAGCACAAAAAGCGGGCCCTGGAAGCCGGCATGGAGGACTATGTGGTCAAGCCCTTCGACCCGAAGGACCTGATGGCCCGTATTAAGAAGCTGCTGCCGTCATGACCGATTCGAACCTGGAACATAGTCTCCTGGAACCCTTGACCGTTATCCTGGAAAACACCAATCTGCTGCTGGATGGCCTGGTGGGGGAGCTCACCGCAGAGCAAAAACAGCGGCTCGCTGCTATCAAAAAGCACGCGGAAAAACTGAACTATAACATTCGAGCTCATTTGGAGGGGAGCGCCTCGACTTAGCTCGGCGCTGAGAACCTCGGGTAAACCGGGGGACCCGTTGAACTTGAACAGGGTAATACCTGCGAAAGGAGAAAAATATGGAGGAAAAACTGCCCGAACTTGGTAAGATCCATCCGGAATTCTTCGATAAGGTGATCTACCCTCATTTAGGCGCCAAAGATAAAAGCATCGTGATCGGTCCCAAACACGGCATCGACTACGGGGTCATTAAGGTCGATCAGATCTATCTTTCTTTCTCCACCGACCCCTTCTTCATTGTCCCCGCTTATGGTTTCTCCCGCGCCGCCTGGTTCGCTTTCCATATCATCTGTTCCGATGTCGCGGTATCCGGACTAAAACCAAAATATCTGACCGTGGACCTTAATCTGCCGCCGGAGATGACCGAGAAACAGTTGTCGGAGATGTGGGAGACCGTCCATCGTGAGGCGGAGAAATACGGCATCAGTATCATCACCGGACACACCGCTCGTTACGCCGGTTGTAATTATCCCATGGTGGGCGGAGCCACTGCCATCGCGGTAGGATCTGAAGCCGAACTGCGGGGCCCGCACAAGGTGAAAGCCGGCGACCGCATCGTGATCACCAAGGGGCCGGCGGTGGAGACCACCGGGCTTTTGGCCATTTCCTTTCCAAAGAAGTTCGAAGCCGCCTTTGGCAAAGATTTCCAGAAAAAAGCTGAGGATATCTTCTATCAGATGTCGGTAATGGATGACTGCGTTATCGCCCGGGAATTCCCCGGGGTGCACTGCATGCACGACGCCACCGAATGCGGCATCTGGGGAGGGTTGTACGAGATGGCGCGGGCCGGGAATTACGGAATGCGAGTGGACTCCGACCTGATCGTAAAGCAGGAAGTGATCCTTAAGACCTGCCAGCATTTCCGCATCGACCCTTTCGTGGCCATCAGCGAGGGGACTTTGATCGCCATCGTAGATCCTGAAGAGGCCGATAAATTGGTGGAGGCTTTCAGGGAAAATAATATTTTAAGCAGTGTGGCGGGAGAAGTCACCGATAAAAAAGAAGGATTGAAGATCGTCGAGGAAGGCAAAGTGCGCGCCCTGGAGCATCCCAAGGTCGATCCTTACTGGATGGTAATGGAAGAGCTTTTAAAAGAAACATGAACTTGAACGAAAGAGAGACAAAATTCAAGCAGACTGACCTTTATCCGGTGATCTCGCCCGAATTCACTAAAGGCCGCCCCCTGCTTGAGGTGCTGGAAGCCATCCTCAAGGGCGGGGCCAAAGTCGTTCAATTAAGGGACAAGGAAGATCCTGGAAGATACGCTTCTGAATTTCGAAAGTTGACCGCTCGCTATGGCGCTTTACTTATTATCAATGATTCCCTGGAGGTGGCGCTAAAATACCAGGCAGATGGCGTTCATTTGGGGCCCGGCGACCTGCCCATCTATCAGGCCAGGGCATCCGCTCCCGATCTGATCCTGGGGGCCTCGGCCTACAATTTGACCCAGGCTCTCTATGCCCAGGCCCAGGGCGCATCTTACGTCAGTATCGCGCCCCTCTACCCCACCCTAACCAAACCGGAACTTATCCGCATTCTGGGTGTATCCTCCATTCAGGACTTCCTGCCCCATTTAAATGTTCCTCTGGTAGTCATGGGTGGTATCAATGCGAAGAATCTCGATAAAGTTCTAGTTGCGGGAGCGCGGCATATCGCCATGATAACCGCTATAACTGAAGCAGAGGATATTGAGGCCGCTGTTCGAAATTATATTCAAACAATCAGATCCTTTAATTCCAAAAGATCACCCACCAAAAAATCGGGATGATGAGCGGTTAGTTTTTCCCTTCCATCAAAGCCATAGGTGACCCCGCAGGTTTTGATCCCCGCGTTCTTCCCGGTCTCAATATCCACTATCATGTCCCCGATAAAAAGCGCCCTTTCCGGCAGGACCTTATATTTTCTGATAAGCTCGACTATCACGCAGGGATCGGGCTTAAGGCAGGGAGCCGTATCGCCCCCTAAAATTTCCTTAAAACAGGAGATCAATCCATGGTTATTGAGTATGATCCTGATGAACTCATCCTTCTTGTTGGAAACGATGATCTTGGGCTTGGACATGAAGTATTCCAGGAATTCCCTGACCTGCGGATAAAGCGGGATGGTCTTTATCCCTTCTTCAATATAATGCCTGAAATATATCTCCATGGCCCGCTTTAATAGTTTCGGCTCGTCCCCTCCAATGGAACCTGAGACCAGCGGCACTTCCCCGTACCCCACATGTTTATTTATCTCTTCTTTTGATTTATAGGGCAAACCCAGCTCAGCTATCATCTTTTGTATGGCCAAAACCGCCGCTGGTATGGAATCGGTCAAAGTCCCGTCAAAATCAAAGATCAGAAAGTCGATGGGTGTCCGTTTCATGATATAATTATAACAATAATCATGGAAAGAATATATTTGGATTACGCCGCCACCACCCCTGCCTATCCCGAGGTAGCGGCCGCTATGCAACCCTATTTATCGGAGAAGTTCGGCAATCCCTCCTCCCTCCATTCCTTCGGGCAGGAGGCCAAGGCCGCGATCGAAACCGCTCGAGAACAGGTTGCCCAGCTGATCGGCGCCTCCCCGGAAGAGATAGTTTTCACTTCAGGCGGGACCGAAGCGGATAACTTCGCGCTGGAAGGGGTGGCCTTTGCCAATGAGCCAAAGGGCAACCATATCATCACTTCCAAGATCGAACACCATGCGGTAACTGAGTGCGCGGAATTCTTAGCTAAGCGGGGATTCAAGATCACTTATCTGCCGGTGGACCAGCACGGCCTGGTCGATCCGGAAGAGGTAAGGCAAGCCTTAACCGATAAGACCATCCTGGTTTCCATCATGCATGCCAATAATGAGATCGGCACCCTTGAGCCGATAGAAGAGATCGGCCGGATAGTGAAGGGAAAAGGGATCTATTTCCATACCGACGCGGTGCAAACCGTGGGACACATTCCAGTGAAGATCAACGAATTAGGAGTTGATCTCTTGTCGCTTTCCGGCCACAAGTTCCATGGTCCCAAGGGTGTGGGCGCCCTTTATGTCAGAAAAGGCACTCGTCTGGTTTCTTTCCTGCACGGCGGGGGACAGGAGAAGAATCGAAGGGCTTCCACTGAAAATGTCCCGGGGATCGTGGGGATGGGGGTGGCCTGCGAGCTGGCCTCAAAAGAAATAGAGAGCGAGATCAAGGGGCAGACTTATCTTCGGGACAAATTGATCAAAGGTATTATGGAGAGGATCCCGGAAACCATCTTGAACGGCCATCCCCAAAAGCGCCTTCCCAACAACGTGAATGTCTGTTTCCGCTACATCGAAGGGGAATCGGTCCTGCTCAATCTGGACCTGGCCGGGATCGCCGCTTCTTCCGGCTCGGCCTGCACCTCGGGGTCACTGGAGCCCTCGCACGTGCTTTTAGCCATCGGCCTTTCGCACGAGATCGCTCACGGCAGTCTGCGCCTGACCCTGGGGAAATCTACCACCGCTGAAGATATCGATTACGTTCTAGAAAAACTTCCTCCCATCATCGAAAAGCTGCGCGCCATGTCGCCGCTCTTCAAGAAGAAATGAAAAAAGTCGTGGTGGCCATGTCCGGCGGGGTTATACTCCCTCCCACACCACAAATACTTCATCGAACGGATATGCCGGCCTTCGGCTCCAGTTGACCTTGGGAATGGTTTTGGTTTTGTAATTTTTGCTTTTGATTGCTTTTTGAATATCACTGCGGTTGCTGTGGACGGTGGGGTCGGTGGGGAGATAGACGGCAGAAGTGCCGGCTAACTTGGCAAATTCTATCACTTGTTCCATAACCTTATCATAAAGTTCCTGCGCGTTGACTTGACCGATGAATTCAGTAGAAGGTTCAATGCCGGGCAGGGTCCAGATCTTTTTACCCTTGATCTCCACTTCGTAGACATGGATGAAACCTGCGGCTGTGCCGGTCTCTTCGTCGATCATGGCGATGAGCTTGAAGTGGGGGTCTTTCCAGAGTTCAATGTCAGCCGCAATGCAGACCCCGGCATTCAACCCCCACATACCATAGGGTATCCCCTTGATCATCCGCAGGGCCAGCTTGATCCCCTCGGCGGCCGCCTGATACTCGTATTTAGCTTTCTCCTGCTCGATCGCCCAAAGCGGCGACTTGAGGATATCTTCCGCCAGCGCCTGCCGGGAAATATAGACCTGTGTTTCCTGCTGGATCAATTCATTGAGGGCGTCGCTGATTTCCCGATCAAGTTTTCCGCCATCAATGATCATTCGGAGGTCTTCAGAATGATACTTGATGGTCATGGCTGCTAATCGTTTGACCTTTTCATCTTTTGATCCTTGACCCTTCCACATCTTGTTAATTGCCCTGGCTAGGGCTTCGGGATGAGTGATCCGGCTTTTGTCGGTGACTAGGAGTTCCGACGGCAATTCATCTATCGCTCTGACCAGGATGCTGGTGAGGCAGTCCTTGTCCCTGAATATCTCTTCGAGGAGGCGAAGGATATAGTAGTCGGTCGAGCCCAGGCGGTCGATCTTTTCTCCCAAAAGGTCCTGGCGGGAGGCATAGCGGTATAAAACTTGTCTGACCTTTTCCTTTTCCTCTTCACTTTTATTACTTCTTAGATAAATTCCCATGGTTGATTTGAGTTCAGGCAGTTCTGCTTTTTTCTCGGCCCTCAATCCTTCGAGGATAGGATTGATCGCCTCTAAATTGATCGTTTCCCCTTCTCTTAACGTATAAGCGCCGCCTTCCAGAGCAACCGACCGGCTCTGGCCCCTTAAGGCAGCCGGCACATGGTCTCTTAGGTCTCCGGCTCCGATCATTTTTTGCAGCAACCCTTTGGCTTCATCTCTTTTAACAAAGCTGGCGCCGGAGAGAGGGATCGCCATCTGGATAATGGCGGCCAGGAATTCGAAGCCGTCATAGCTGGCGTATTTTGAGACAATGGCCTCGATCTCGCCTTTTCCGAGGCGGTCTTCTAACACTCGTTGGGCTAGCGGCCGCAATTCTTTGAGGAGAGCATCGCCTTTGTCCCGATAAACTTTATAGACAATGGGGCTGAAGGAGTTGGTTTGATCAATGAAGTGTCTGATCTTTCCGGTTTCCTCCGGGGTAAGTTGTTTTGGGATGATCCCCTCCCAGGTTGCTTCAAGGATGCCGTTAAGAAGAGAAAAACCGAGTCGTTTATAATTTGTCAGGATCTCCATGTAGAGAGTATAGTGGGCGAGGAAATAAGAAGGGCCGATTCGCCGATAGAGCTCTTTCTTTTCGCTCAGAAAGAGTAAAACGCGCTGGCGGTTATAGTCGGTTAAGCTTTCTAACATGGGGATAAACCTTGAAAGAGCGACATCTCTTGATGGAATATCCGTGAAAGAGAGATTGTTGAATAGAGACTCAAATGCTTGGAAGGCAAAGCCTGCGTCCCCACCTGTTTTCTCCACAATTCTGCCAAAGAAGTCAAGGATTTTTTCAGGAGTTAATAATATTTGTTTAGCTGTTTCTAAGGCCGCCGGCAGGGTCTTGAAAACAAACCAGGCATACCCTCCACATTTTTCAACAATCTTACCAAAGAGATCGAAGATTTGATCCGGGATGAAAATTTCTTTAGCTTTATCCAGAGGCAGGGCATTGAAAGCAGGCGCGGCGTATCTTCCACATTTTTCAACAATCTTACCAAAGAGGTTGAGGATTTGATCCAGGGTGAATATTTCTTTAGCTTCATCCAGAGCCGCCGGCAGGGCATTGAAAGCAAACCGGGCGTTCTCCCCACAATTTTTTGCAATCTTACAAGAGAGGTCGGTGGCCAATAAATCCTCCCGCGCTGTTTGAATTTCCGCGGCGTTGCTGGAAGCAAATAGAATTGCCTTGTTGCGGGTCCGGCCAGTGGCGTAGCGTTTTTGAATGCCGAGACGATCAAGCAGGCGGTTGAGGCGATGGCCAAAGCGATCCAGGGCGTGATTGACACGCGGTTTTTTATCCGGAGTTCGACATATTCGATATATTAATCTTTGGATTGTTAGATTGGGCATTCAACACCTCTTACCATGCTATAATATTATCGACAAAAATGAGAGAAAATTTCAGTAATAAAAGCAAAAAAGTCATTGCCGCTATGTCCGGAGGAGTGGATTCCTCGGTTGCCGCTGCTTTGCTAAAACAGCAGGGTTATGAAGTCATCGGCATTACCATGAACCTGTCCTGTTCCTCGGGAGCTTCCAACCGGGGTTGCTGTTCAATCTCTGCAGCATCAGATGCCCAAAAAGTCGCCGACCAGCTAAATATTCGGCATTATATTTTAAATTTCAAGGAAGAATTTAAAAAGCAGGTCATTGACAACTTCGTAGAGGAATATAAGAACGGCCGGACCCCCAATCCCTGCGTTCGCTGCAACCAGTTCATCAAGTTCGATCTCTTACTAAAAAAAGCTGAAGAATTGGGAGCGGAATATATGGCAACTGGCCATTACGCGAGAATCTCCCAAGGGGGTGAGGGCTATAAGCTCCTCAAGGGAAAAGACCCAAAGAAAGATCAATCCTATGTTCTATATCGCATGACCCAAAAACAGCTGGCGCATACTTTATTTCCTTTAAGGGATTTGACCAAAGAAAAGGTCAGAAAAATCGCCAAAGAGCTTAAACTGCCGGTAGCAGATAAAGAGGAAAGCCAGGAGATCTGCTTCGTGGAGGACGATGATTACGGGCGGTTCTTGAAAGAAAAGGTCCCGGAAGCGGTCCGACCTGGCCCTATACTAGACCGGAATGGAAAAGAAGTAGGCCGGCATGAGGGGATCGCTTTCTACACCATCGGACAGAGAAGCGGTATCGGCGCTCACGGCCGGAAAAAGTATGTCGTCGACCTGAATGTCAGAAAAAACGCGGTGATCATTGGAGATAATTCCGACCTGCTGAAATTGGAACTGACCGCCTCCAGGGTCAATTACCTATCCGGCAGAGCTCCCGCAAAAAAACTTGAGATTTCCGCTAAGATTCGTTATAATAGCCCTGCTGCTGCGGCTGAACTTTCTCTCCTTAAGGGAGGAAAGGTTAAAGTCCTGTTTAAGGAGCCGCAGAGAGCCATAACTCCCGGCCAGTCGGTGGTCTTCTACCAGGGTGATGAGGTTCTCGGCGGCGGGATAATTGAAAAAGGAGGCAAATGAGATGGCAGAGAAAAAGGTTAAGTTCACCTTCAAGTCCGGAGAACAGTACAAGACCGTATATGTTGCAGGCGATTTCACGGATTGGCAGGACCACCCCATTTTAATGAAAAAAGGCCGCGGCAATTCCTGGTCAGCCCTGGCCCCCATAACTTCGGGTGAGCACGAGTACAAGTTCATAGTGGACGGCCAGTGGAGGCTGGACCCCAATGCTCC
>Ga0315295_10003906_pt1 | contig 12658 bp, 16 predicted proteins | sample YL17G14_0_MG_FD_204453 | JGI IMG/M metagenome (GOLD analysis project Ga0315295, IMG submission 204453) | Sediment microbial communities from Yellowstone Lake, YNP, Wyoming, USA - YL17G14_0 | ecosystem: Environmental > Aquatic > Freshwater > Lake > Sediment | place: USA: Wyoming | collected... | reverse complement strand
TATTCATATCTGGTACTGCAATCTAAACATATCATAGGTTCTTCAAATATTTCTTTAATAAAAGTATCTCGCTTGAAGTATTCACCTATGTCAGTTAGCATTTTAGTGTAACCCCATTCTTCGCACTTTATTTCTTACTGATGCATATGATTTACCAACTTTTCGTGAAAGTTCTATAATCCTCATTTCTCCACGTTTTACTTTTGGATAATCCCTTGCAAGAATTTTAACAGCTCTATCATCCCATGTATAGTTTATAAAAGGAGATACATCTGATCTTTTGATCCTTTTAACAATAATCTCATCTAATTCTGGTATAATAATATCTGTACATTTTTTAGAGTAACAAGTGGTTTTCATTTCAAAACCTACTTGGGATTTCCTCAATATCGTAGGTTTTGATAGCAGAATTTCCTTTCAGATGTTTTACTGATTTTGTCCATGAGAAACTCCCATCATCTTCAATATCAAACATAATGTATCCAATCGAGGGGTTGAATGCGAATGGATTAGTAGAATTCTTTGCGAATTCATCTCGCCCTTTCCAGCATGGGCAGACAAAACCAACTGATGTTCCCTGGTCTAAAGCAACATAATAATGAACATGGGATTTACAAATAATATCATAATGCCCGAAATCCATACTATTCAATTCATTAAGAAGCATATCTTTGGCAATTGATTGTGATCTACTTTCCCATTGACTCATTCTTACTGGAGTTCTATGGTTTGCATAGATTCTTGTTTGTTCGATTTGCATAGAAATTTCATCCATACAAATTCCACCAAGACCTTCGATAACTTTTTTATCAAGATTGGGATTAGATTTCACATGGTATTTAGTGCCAGGGCAGCCCACAACTTTACGGAATTTGATCTCTGATAAAAGATCTATAGCAACTTCTGCCTGTTTATCCATATTCGTTGTGACGCATCCTACACCTTCACCATAATAATTTGTTCCTTCAACTAGATCTCCATTGAGAACAAGCAAATCTACCATACCAACATCATCAATCATATCATAAAATTCTTGTAAAATTGCGAGTTGTACTTCATTTGCTAAAATTCGATTATTACTTCTCAATATCAGTTCTTCAGGTGATAATGCAACGTCGCTACCGACATGCGTATCTCCTATTACAAGTACTCTTTGTGACAATTTGTAACCTCTGTTAATAGTATTATATTTGATATCGTCTCTATTTAAACGTTCTTGCTAATTAGTTCATCAATACCTTGGCTAAGTGAATATCTTGGTTCGTATCCAAATTTTTTGATCTTTGTTAGATCTGCTTGAGTTTTATCGACATAATTTGATATTGGCATTTGTATATAATTTGGTTTGATGTCGGTGTTTAATTTATAATTCAACATGGAAACAATACTATTAAATGTATACGATTTTCCAGTTCCCACATTGAGTATTTCATAATTGATGTCATTTTTGAGCATCAATGTACAGGCTTGTACAACATCTTTTACAAATACAAAGTCCCTGCTCTGTAGACCATTCCCATAGATTTCAGGCGATTCTCCTTTTTGCATTTTCCATAAGAATTGGGTTATTATATTTGCATATTTACCCTTTGCCTCTTCGTGAGGTCCATAGACAGAAAAAAATCTTAATCCGACACTTTTCACTCCATAAAGGTTATTATAAAGTTTTGCTATTCTTTCAATAGCTAATCTTGCCTCTGTATAATAATCTGTAATACCAATTGCCATATTTTCTATATGAGGTGGCAATAGCCCATTATAAAGTGATGAGGATGATGCATAAATTATTTTTTTAACATTCTCTCGTTTTGCAAATTCAAAAATACTTATAGCGCCATTTATAGCATTTCCAACAAGTATTGGTTTTTCTTTATACATTGGTGACGATGACGGTATCCCAAGATGATAAATGATATCAATATCTGGAATATCATATTTTAAAATATTATTTACTGAGTCACCAATAAACATTGTATTTAATTCTTTTAAATTTGAGATATCGCTACTACTAAAATTATCAATAACAATTATATCGTTTTCTTCGTCTAAGGATTCAATGAGATTTGATCCAATAAACCCCGATCCACCAGTTACTAGTATTTTCACTCTACCACCTGTAAATTATTTTTTCTTTTATAAGCCAATCCGAAAAATGATAGCCATACAAATCCTGTTATCAATGAAACAGCAGCTGCAATATAAAGATTTAATGTAATATCAACGAAACATATCAAAAAACATCCACATCCAGTAATACTACTTGTTAGAGGATTTATTTGTGATTTACCTTTAATTGAATCTAAAAGTTGTGGTATCAAAATTATGGTAAAAGCAACTCCTATTATAGATAATATCAAATCCTGCCACATATTAGACCTCTGGGAACATACTTAATTCATGTGAATCGCGGATATGATAAATATGACCACTTATTACATAATGATGATAGGATCCGATTGAAATATCTAATTCTTTAGCAATATATTTTTGAAGCATGGTAAGACCATAAGCATTTTGTCCAAACCCACTAAGCATATCTTCGCTCCTGAACACAACAAACATTTCTAGTTTATTATTTCTTACAAGAAATTGTACAAGTTGTAAGCATGGAACATCTTTACGTTTCTCATCAAGTGGTGGGATCCATGTTGTTGCCAGAGCTCTGCGTGAGGTTATATCACTTTTTAATTTATCTATGATATATTCGACTTGATCGGTTTTACCTTTAATATAAAAGGTATCCTGTGGTGTTTTACCAGTATATGTGACCATCCCATCATCTTGAGATCCACCACCCCAGTCGAAAAGTCGTGTATGGTAATCATATATGAAACCTATATGTTTGCTGTAGCCATAAACAATATTATTAGCATATTCTTCAAATCCCCTTTTTCCCATAAAACAATATTTTGATATTCTCGGTTCATCAAATGGATTTGCAACTCTTATCTTCACATCTATTGCTTCTGTTGTCCATTCTTTATCTTCTGTTTGTATTATCTCCCCCCGCTTGCGAATGAAATCAACTACTCTCTCATGCGCTTCTCCAATAGTGTTTGTTATAATCTGAACGCTCATGATAATTTATTATTCTTCTGGATATTTATATGTATTTGCTTGATTTAATAAGATTATCATATATGTTTTCATTGTTAGACTGTATGGATGGAAAGTAAAATATTTCATCCAGTTATGATAGTCCTTTTGATATCCAGTTATCCAATCATCACCTGTAAACGCAACTCTTATAAGTATTATAATTGCTAAAAGCGCCAATCCAACTGTAAATACACCTTGTCCACCAATTATTAAACTTCCCGATTCTGGAACAATGTTCCACCCATACACTTTTATTGTAATTGGATATAAAACAGAATAAATATGATCGTATACAAACATATCCTCTAATAAATGGAGTGCAAATCCAGATACACACATTATCCATATCAATAAAAAATTCCCAATCTTTTTTCGGTATAGATAAAGTGCAATTATTGAAGATAAAACAATCAATCCTATTAAATTATGAAAATCGCCATGGTTCCAAATATAAGGATATTTTAATCCTATAAATGTCATAAGACGGGATACGGGATAATCTACGTCTGGTACAGCTGACATTGGAACTAATATCCATGAGATATCGTGTATTTTATAATGTTGTAATATCATACTGACAAAAATTGCAATTGCTATAGTATAAAGAATATGCTCTGCCCACATCGTAGTATAGTATTTGCATTTAGTATTTATAATAGATTCGGTTTGTTTCCGATGGTATTATATATATAGTCATTCTATATTTATATAGGTGAAATGATATGGGTGGAAGTATGCTTGATAGTGCTGTAGGAATGGCAGCCACTGGTGTTGGATTGGGAATAATGACAATGGGCGCAATGGTGCCTATTACAATTATGAAAAAGATGGCTGAAGATGGTGTTACAACAAATGTAAAAACTAAGAAGGGTAAAAGAAAACAGGTTAAATTGCAAATGCCAAGAATGAAAGTAAATTATAAAATGCCAAATACAACCATTAAAAAATTAAAAGTAAAATAATTTTAACAATTTTTTATATATTTTGATTTATCTTTAAGAAGATGGATACTATTTAATGTTCCACTTTCTTGAGGGAAATAATAGTTTGGATATTTAATGAGCTTTGCTTCATATATATCGCTCATATTCATATTATCAGATCTTGGGAAATATGCATATATAGTACCACATTCATCTACTAAAACACTCATCCCATCAAATGAGTTAAGTTTCACGGATATTTCTTTATCTATGATTTGATTTTGTGATATAATTGAATAACTCATTACAATAGTGATGAATGTAATTATAACAATAAAAAATAATATAGTTCCATCTTTTTTAATGGATGATAAAAATGCAGGTTTTGGTTGTTTAATTTCTGGAGCCTTTTCCTGAACATTTTTTACTGGTGTTTTATCAATAATATTAGTTGTAGATATTTTATCATACTTTTTTGCATCTTTATATTGTTTTTTCATAATAATATATTTAAAATTAGGTTATATATATGTTATTGTACTAATTCTGATAAACAATATCTTAGATATATATGATTTATTTTATATAACCCCGTTGATTTAATATATCCACTCGGCGTTTTAATTTTATGCTGTAATATATAACCATTTCTTATAAGTGATTGCCAGACTTTTCTGAAACTTTCAACATCATAGTTATATAATTTAGTTTTCATATGATCTAATGCACTTTTCTCAGCTGGTGTTAATACTAATTTTGGATCTTTTTTAAAGTTCATAATCATATTAGCTGTATAAGTAACGGTTTTATATGAGAATGGCATATTACCAAACATTGTATATATTTGTTGAAGTGCTCTACAGCTTCGTTTGTCGATTTGATCTTCTTTTAGTAGAAACTTCTCTTTTCGTTGCCTGTTTTTATACCAGTTTGTTTGTGTACATTCTGCATATCGTAACATCCCAATTTTATATACTTTTTCGCCTTCTGGGATATCAACAGTAATTTGCGGATCTCTTGGATTCTTTTTAAATACATGAGAAAATTCAATATATCCTTTATCAAGTAATATATTAAACATTTGATTAGCTTGTTCTTTTGTTAAAGCTTCTGGTGGAACATATTTTGTAACATCTATTTGTTTTTTCACTCGTACTGTCTTAATAAGAAGATATAATAATCTTTGTTTTGTAAAAAAACGATCTCCAAAATATGTTTTTGCCGCCGTTGTTGCTTTACAAAGTGTATCTCTGTTTTCTATATTATCTGCTTTTGTAACATTACGGACTATCATCTACTTCACCATCACATTATTATATATCTTTTATTATTATAAAAAAGTTGTTATGTTCTTTCTCTTCTAACAATAATTATACTAATTATTACTAATCCTGATAGTGCTAATATAGATCCAAATCCGGGGAGAGCTTTTTTGGTAGGAACTGGTACTGGAGCTGGTGAAATAGTTATGTGAGGAAGAGTTGGAATAGGTGTTGGTAATGAGCTTACATTTGATGGGGTTATTGTATTTACTAGAGTTGGTGGTGGAGCCATCCCTTGAACATTAAACAATGAGGTTCCTGATGTATCTATAGTAATACCTGTCTCTGAAATAATATATTCATCTTCTTTGAATGTTGAAGTATCAACTTCGAATATTATTCTGTTAGCGGTATCTCCTTTTATAACTTTAACTGTTCCTGTAGCACCACTGAATTCACCACTTACACTTTTCTCAGTTGGTTTAAAAGACGATGAATAAATTTCTACATTGATTTCATCACCAACCGCCAAGTTTGTTTTTGATACTATGGTGAATTTATCCCCTATATATTTATTTCCTACAGGTTCTATTCTTATATATGGCTGTTCTACAATAAATTGAAGTCTTGTATAAGTATCATCAATATTTTGATCTTCGAGAGCTTGTACTAATGCTTCTGCTGCATCACTTCCTTGTAAGCTACCAGGTCCGGATAATTTGAATATAGATGTTCCTGTACCAGATGTTGAATTGACATTTAATTGCTTGTTAATAACATATCCATTCTCGTCAAGAACTATATCAAATTGTGCATTTTGCATTGGATGTTGAACAATAACAAAATATTGTCCACTTGTCATTCCTTCGGTTGTAGTTCCATCTAATTTATATTCGAATATTGATCCCGAATTTACAGATTGGGTAACTCTACCAGCAAAATTTGTACCAAGTATCCATATTGCAACACCCTCTGGTGGATTGCCTTCAGCAACTCCACGAATATATATAGCATCACCCTTTGCAACACTTGGTTGTGATACTGTAGCAGAGATAAATGGTTTTTTGATAGTAATAGCTAATGTAGCATAATTATTTGATTCTAAATTATTCCTATCACTTGGAGTACCTACTGCATAAATAGTATAAGTTCCTGAATCTAATGCTATTGAAGCTGTATTCCACTCCCAGCTCCAAGCACTATTTTCAACATCTGCTGTTTGGAATGTATTTGGTTCTCCATTTATAACAGGATAATTTCTTGGATCTGATGAACTAATTTGTGCACCATTTGATGGAAGATTTGGTCCTGTTATAAACAAATAAGTCTCTTGCGAAACAGAATTTATACCTGACAATTTAATTATCTCTCCCACATAGAAACTTTGATAATTTTGTGCTACTATAGTTATTGATCCACTCTGAACAAGTACAAGTATTTCGTCTCCCTTGAAATTTGTTCCCTCCTTTTGCTCAACGCGAATTGTATATTTTCCTGCTTTTGTATAAGTTCCAGTTTCAAACTGAACAGTTCTACTACCATCAGATGATGTTGAAACATTTGCATAAAATGACTGATTTGGTATTGATGATGGAGTATTTTGAGCGATAGTTTTCCCATTTCCATTTTGATATGTATAATTTGCTGTTATCGGGTCATTCTCATGCACTCCCTCCTGATAAGGTGCAATTGCAGGTGGTTGATCTCCAACCCCAGCGGTCATTTGATTTGTATCTTTTACCCATAGATTATAGTAGAAATTGGGGCTCCCAACAACAGTTATAGAAAATGGTTTATTTCTCATTACCACATCGTTATTTATAAGTAACTTGACTGCTGTAGAACCAATTGTTAGAGTATATGTTGGTGATATTGCTCTTCCACTTCTATTGATGATAATATTGTCATTCATCCCATTTAATGTAGATTCAGAAAAAATATTATATACACCGGCTGAATATATTTTTTGATTATTTGTATTTGTTGCTCCTGTATTCCACTGGCTATGCCACATATACGGGTTAGTATTTACAAATAAATTTTGTGTACTTGTAGCTGTTCCATTAAGTCCTACAAGACTTGAATAAGATCCACCATCTGGTGATGTAACTTTAATATTGATAAAACCATTATTTTGATTTGCTGGTGTTAAATTTCCATTTGCATCAATATCATATCGATTATTAAAATTATAAAAATTATTATTTATTTTAAAAGTTACCATTTGTCCTGGAGATACAGTTTTACCATTTAAGTTTGTAATTTGATCCGATGACATTATTGCCATTTCCAATCGTGGATCTACTACCTGGAATGCAGATGTATAACATCCACCTGGTAACATTTTATACCAATATCCAGTATAACCAAAGTAATCACTATCGGTTATTTCTACCATATTCGGAGAAATAAATAGTGTTTTTGCTGGGGAAGTTGTAGATGGATTACTACTCCTCCAGAAACCAAATGTTGCACCGGATGGTCCGGTAATTAAACTCATATTCAGTCCTTCTTCACCAATAAATACTGTTGCGCCATAATCGATTATAGGGGCAACTGGTGTAAATGCCGATACAGTTAAAGGCATTATAAGTATTACAATTATTGCAAGTAAAATTGCAGAATATTTTGAATAACCCATAGAGGCTCACCTATATATACATTATATTGCTTCTTTATATATAGGTTATGAAAAATAGGAATTAAATTGAAGTTATATTATCTTCAAATTTATCAATTTCTGTCTTTACTGTATTATTTTCTATTTTCTTTTTTGGAGCATTAAGATCTATAAATGAGATCCCTTTAATAACCAATTCCCTTTCTCTCCCTTTTACTTCATATCCTTCTGCAATTACAAATTCTTTTTCGAGTTGTTGTTTAAATCTGATTTTTGACATTTCTGTAAAGTCATTATCCACACAATATTTATTATATTCAGCCCAAAGAAGATTTTTGGGAATAGAATCTTTTGATGACTTTTGCAATCTTGTTTTGATAAATGCATACGATGAATTAGATCTCATCTTCCATAATTCCATAATCTCTTCAACTTTTGATGATCGAATAAGACCTTCTTCTTCTATTCGTTCCATATCTTTGATAACGAGATTAAGGAAACCAGATAAATTTTCGGGAGTTATGAGATTTTCAATAAATTTGTTAGAGACTTTAAATTTATGTGGAAATTCTATAACTGCCCATCGTCTCCAAAATGCAAATGTTCCATCATCAACACTTGGTAATTCGTTAGCAGAAAATACAAATACAGCTTTATTCTCAAACAAGAAACTATCTGCAAATTTTTTCTCTGCGGTAATTTGATCTCCACCCGTAAGAATTTTAAATTTGCCCGTATCTTTTAAACTTGTTTTTGGGAGATCTGCATAAAGGTTTAATAATTTTCCTTGTAAATTTGCTGTTGCAAATCTATTTTCAATAAGTTCTTGTAAACTTACAGAAGTTGTACTATTCATACCCACAAGTTCTTTTAACATTTTAATATATGTGGACTTTCCATTAGCTCCGTCCCCTGTACAGAGATACGACAGCTGGTAGTTTGCATTTTGCATTAAAGCTTGTGCAGGAACCTGAATGAGTAATTTTCTATCTTCCCCATCTACAATATCTTCTATAAATTTTAATACTGGTTCAGTGGGTGATTCTTTATTAAAGACTATTGGAAGAGCATATGTAAATCCCCATACTGGCGATTTTGGTAATAAGAGATTAAGATTTTTTCTTACAACCACGCCGTTTGATACTGGGATGAGATATTGAGATTTTTTATTAAATGGAAATTCTTTAAATTTCATAGTCTCTTTTTTAATTCGGAAAATAATATCTCTGACAATTGGTTCTATTTTCCTTTGATCGCTATATCCATTTTCTTTTAATATTTTTACTACATCTCTTGCAAGTCTATGACTATCTTCATAATATTTATCATTTATATAAATATATGCAATATTATTTACAGAAACAATACAGTAATTTTTAATTAAATAGTCTGCTACAAGATTTAATCTTAATCTTTCAACTCCTTTTTCGTCTTGCTCTGTAAATGCTGGTATTTCGTGATTAAAGTTATGATATATATACCAGAAGCATGATGCAAGAACCCCATCGGATATTTCCTTATCACTACCATTTATTTCCATATAAAGATCATAAATTCTTAAAAGTTCGACCTCTGTTGGAAAACTTTCGGGAGATTCGTCGTACATCCCACGATTTTGAAGAATATCATCAAGTACATCTTTTGTATAACCATACAAACTTATAACTTTATCAGTGAATAAATCACCTCTGTTGTATCTGCTCATTCAATCACCTTTTATTATTGGTATTCTTTTGCCCATTCGTTTCAGGTAATATTTTCCATACGGTTTATATCGTAGAAGTTCAAAATAAATTACATTTATAGTATCGTGTTCTCGATAACCTTTGTCAAACCACCATTTTTTGAAATCCTCCCTCGATTTAAAATTTCCTCGTCGTAAATCCTCTTCTGTGATAGCATCAACTTTCTTAGTTCTATTAGACTCAATGTCCGCTATAGCATATGTCTTTCTGCTTACAGATAAGTTTCGCTCCCCACAAAGTTCATGTCGTCCATTGAATAATTTGAATATTGCTGTAACTTTTCCCTGCAATATTGGTAATATGAGATCTTTAGGAGCTTCCATGTCAATCTTATATGATTTGGTTAATAATATTTAAAAGTGTTTGGGTTAAATTGAATAATTAAATATTGTTATTACAGGATCCTGATGCCAATATATTAGTATTGGATAAATTTCGCAAAGGATGATTCCAATTCCAACACCTTGAAGTATAACTCCGAAATAACCAATCCAATATCCAGAACATTTCATCATTTTATTGATCATATATATCATAGCACCCATTGTAAAAATTAAAAGACCAATTACCATTTCAAAACCCATTTTTCTTTTTGAAATCACTTGCTAATACTTTATTAAATACTTTCTCAAAACTATCGGCTCTGTTCTTCCAATCATATTTTGAAGCGTCAATAGAGAATTTATAGGTATATTGCATCAAACGCTTTATTTCCGATATATATTCTTTTTGATTATGATATATGAATAAGTTTCCTTCACCCATATCTTCAACATCTGGCATTGGTGTCATCAATATTGGTTTATTACATGCTGAATATTCAAAAAATTTATTAGGTAATGCAATAGCTCTCCATTTTTCAGGTAGTAGTGGAATAGTGCAAACATTCATACAGGATATATATTTCGGTAAATTTTTATATAATTGAGCACCAGTGAATATTATATTTCTATTCACACCAAGTTCTATAGCCAAATATTGCAGATCATTCATATAATTGGTAAAAAGCGAATCACCTACAATCAATAGCTTTGTACTGGGGTTAAATTTTAATAATTCTGGCATTGCTCTAATTAGTCCATTTATTCCATACCAATTTTCAACACTACCAATGAACCCTATGACGTAATCTTCTTCATTTATCCCAAGTGTTTTTCTCCAAGTGTTTTTAGTTAATATAGGTTTAAATAATGTAGTATCTACACCATTTGGAATAAGTTCCGACTCGAAACCGAAACCTTTTAATTTTTTTACCATTGATGGAGATACTGTTGTGATATAATCACTATTTTGTAAGTTATTTTTTGTAATTTCCCATACACTTTTTCGAACAACATGCTGAGCAAATTTATTTCCAAAATATGCAGCTGCTGAATCTGGAAACCAATCTTTAAGATCAAAAACAACAGGAATATTATTTTTATGTGCCGCACGGATCATTGCGGATCCAGCTAGAACATGTGCACCAACAACAATATCTATTTTAAATTTTTTAATTATTTGGTTAAATTTATAATAATGATATGGTGCATTCGACACATAATGTAATATCGGGGATGTAAAATTGAACTGTGTTACTTCTTCTACTATCAAATCCGTATATCGTCTCTCTCCACGACTAACATGAAAATGGGCAACGTGAACTTCATAACCTCGTTTTCCAAGCTCTTCAAATATATAATGATGTCGTGATGGTATAGGGTGATGAATATAATCTTGTGTTGATATTAAAAGTATTTTCATTATTTAATAATTTAAATCACCTTTATATAACTTTTTTGATCGATGAGATCGTATATATATACATATGTTAAATATTTTAACTATGAAGTACTCTAAAGATAAATATATTAAAGCAAATATAGAATTATCATTGTCAAATACTGATGTTATAATGAAGAGTATAGATTCAAATATTAAGAACATTATTGAAATTACACAAAAAATGCAAACTATAGAAGATCCAAAACATTTGACAATGTGTTTAATGAAAATCAAAGATATCTCATTGGAATCTGTGATTGAAAAAGCTAACATGCTCAAAGCCGCACTAGATAGATTCACAATACCATATGAAGATATTATTTATCCAAAAAAATCAAAATGTTTAATGATGAGGCATCTTCCGAGAGAATTGAGATCTAAAAAAGAGATGGAATATAAACGATTTAAAGAGAAAATATCAAAATCGAATATGCCTGCTATGCTAGCCCCAATGATGGACGATGATGGGTGTGACGATGGCTGTGAATAATACAGAATATTTAAAAACTATCGCATCTATTATTGAATTCAGATGTGAAAATATTTTAAAAGTAAGGAATATGCTTGCAAAAGATATAGAGGAATTACATATAACAAAAAGTCAAAGATCCAGAGATAGAGTGTGCAATGATATTTATAGTAAAATTGAATATATAGAAACTCTTTTATCGAAAAATATTGATGATATTATGAGCGTAGAAATAATAGAGATGGACAAATTATTTAAGAGTAAACCAGATATGTCAGATTTGTCGTTAAACATGAAATCCGATGACTATTCTCATTATATTCAATAATCTTATTTCTTCCAATGTTATCTCGTAAACAGCTGGTGTTTTATTATTAACATGGCACATTCCTATCTTTTCATAAAACTCATTTGAACTTCCATTTGTTACCAGCGATACCGTTTTTTTATTTAATATATCTGCAATTTTAAATACAGTAAACATTAGTATTTTTCCATAACCTCTTCCATGCTCTACAACACCAATATGATCTACTTCAATATATGAATGTTTTTTACTAATAAAATAAGAAACTACACCTTTAATAATATTATTTTTAGAAAGAACAATTGCATAATCATAATGATCATCTAATGCTGATATAAGACTGCTTATACCATCCCAACTTGTATCATAATTATCGAGTATATATTTTTTAATAGCATCCCTCTCGTTCCTATGATTTGGATTATAAATTTTTAATTTTGTATCATCCGATAACATAACTTTTGATCTC
>Ga0315295_10003905_pt1 | contig 12658 bp, 22 predicted proteins | sample YL17G14_0_MG_FD_204453 | JGI IMG/M metagenome (GOLD analysis project Ga0315295, IMG submission 204453) | Sediment microbial communities from Yellowstone Lake, YNP, Wyoming, USA - YL17G14_0 | ecosystem: Environmental > Aquatic > Freshwater > Lake > Sediment | place: USA: Wyoming | collected... | reverse complement strand
CAGCCCCCCGTCCACACCTGGCACACACTCCCCTTGCTCTGACTATTCGGCTGACTTCTTTGTCTAACTTACGCTTCAGTGATGTTTTGGTAACTTTCTTCATACCACGCTCCCGCCGAATATATCCGCCACCCGTTCAGGTTCAGTGTGATCTCGCTGAGGTTTATATTCATAACCTTCAATCTTGTGCTTGGGTAATAAGTTCATCCACCGTTTGAAAGCGTATATCTTCTCATCCATTGCCCGGTGTAATGTCAGATTCTCAGCTACGTCAGGGATGTCAGCCTTCATCTCCCGCAGCCAGCCGTAAAGGCCTGTGTTGTGGGAGTAGACATGGTCTTTCTGCTGCAAATACCAGGATATACTCTTCTCCCGGAAGAAACTTGGGTCTATCCTGTCTTTCTCTTTCTGGTCCATCTGCTCGTATCTTATCCACTCTTCCGGGGCCGGGGGATACTGAAGAACATCCAAATCACCAACACATTCAGGCTCAAATTGCCATAAGACGCACTCTTTAATGAAGTTAGACATAGTTAAAGACTTGTTTTTAAGTCGTTCCTGTAAATCTTTCGTCCGTTCAGGCGGTGTCATCGTTTACCCTCCGGTTTTTGCCATTTACGCAGTATTTCTGGCAGTTCACCTTCTTTTTTGGGTTCAGTATAGTCTACCCAATCCCGCCAGTTGTTAAACCAAGTAGATCCGTTTTGTATAAATCCCTCTTTAACCCGCTTGGATTCAATATAATTCTTTAAAGCCTTGTTTATATCAATTAAATCTTGTTCAGTTTTAACCGTAGTGGTAAAGTGACGCAACGCTTCCCCTTTCCCCACCTTGCTTGGATAAAGGTTCCAAACACCTTCAAATTGGGGGGTAGTACTATTAACTTTATCTTTATCTTTGTCTTTGTCTTTGTCTTTAGGGTCTTGCACGACCCTTAAACGACCCTTAAACGACCCTTCTTTTTCAAGCATTTGAAGTACTGACCTATGCACTCGGTTGTTTGGATCTAACTCCCCGTACTGGAATTTAATGAATTTTGGTATAAACCATTTGTCTTTTGAAAGGACTTCAATACGGCCGTCCAAAATTTCCACCACCTCGTCCCAATTAAAACGGGTATTTAAGGCAAATTCGGCGTTTTTAGGGTTTACTTTGTAAATTCCAGCGTGGTCGCATTTATCTAAAATGTACAACCACAACAACTTATAATCATTTGGGAGTTCCGTAAAAAAAGGGTCATCCCATTTATCGTTGTCAGTGTATCGTTTGCTCATATCAATTATCCTCATACTTTCCATAAGGTCGTTTACTTAGTCCCGAATATTTGCCCCGTTTGTCTGATTTTGGGAACCGTGCTGCTTTCTGATTAGTCTTGTCTTGTTCTTTCTTGTTCTGCTCTTTTATCTCTGCCCAAAAGTCTGGTTGGTTTATCATTTTATCCTCTTTAAGTCGGGCGGCTTTCAGGAAAGAGGGAACCTTACTCACCGCCCTGGGGCCACTAAGCTGTTAATATAATCACATTCTTGAGTTGCCCTTGTACTGACATTTTAACGATCTCAACCGTTGCTGATTTTCCTACCCATTCGGCAGTATCTTTTCCCCAAGCTGCTATAAGTGTCTGCCTATTGGTAGAGTTGAGCGTCATATCTCTTTCAACACTTTCACAACCAACCTTGATGATAAACTGCTGTTTTGGTGAACCGTCATCATACTTGTACGTCTTTGACTGGACCCACTCACCTTCAGACCGGATTTCTAATATATCACCTGTCTTAACTTCGTCTGCTTTGATAAAGTTTCGTTTGCCTTCTAGTATCATTTTTTGCCTTCTTTCTCGTAGCATAAAGTTTTCCAATTACAATATTCACACTCTTTGAATGAACCGTTTTTCTGTTTGTATAACCTAGGCTCTGCCGGAGGCAGTAACTTGGCTTGCCAGAATTGACGTAGCATATCGAGTTCCTTATTGACTTCATTTTCCCACTCAGCTACAGGTTGCCTGAATTCTTCTATGCTTAGATCGTCTTTTGAAATAAACACCAGCCTTACGAACTGTTTACCGAGTTGCATGGCATAGAAACTAACTTGCAGCCAGTTGTTATAAAACATTTCTTTCACTGCTTTTACTTCATCTTTGGCCTCCTTCAACTCTTTTTGGTGATACCAAAACGCTTTAGAGTGCTGACTTTTTATATCAGACACTTCTTCTTCTGTCACCAAGTCAGCGTAACCTTTTACATCCTCTGTTTCTACCACCACCTCCTTTTTTGTTGTGCCATTGGAAAGTAGATTCTGAACGAAATCATGGAACAAGTTACCTGCTTTGAATACTCGTAAAGTCCTGCTGTCAATAGGGTTAGATACAGGTTCATCCGCCCTGTTCCAGAACTGCGCCCTGTAACATTTGCCGAAAGAACTGGGAGAAAACGTTCCAGAACGCAACCGTTTCTCTTTCGGTTCAAGTGTTTCGTCTATAAGTTCCTGGATAGATTTATTCATGTTTAAACGCTCCCGCCATCTCTGCATCAGCTTGGACAAACTCTCTCTCTAACTTTGTGAAGATGATGTCGAAAACCAGCCCTACAATCTGTTTTGTCAGCCCCGTGGTCCCGCCACCAATAAGAGATTGGCACTCTTCTAAAAACTTTTTAACTTCAGTTACTTCTTGTGGCGTGAATCTGCTCATTCTTCCCCCCTTGTATTTTCTTCTAAGTTAATCATTGCCTCGACCATATCCTGTGTATCGTGCCGGACAACAAGCGACACCATGCCGGGGTTGCCATAATGCTTTGTGCATACAGGACCGATGATTGATTTCGCAACTGCTTTCTTGCGGCAGTTCCAAATGGAGCATTTCACTTAATCACCTCGACACTTACTTCGATAACACCCCGTTTAAGATCAGCAAGTGCAAGAAACGATGCCTTGGATAAATCAAGTGTCCTACCCATCCGGCACAACCTTTTCGCCGGGCCCCGATCCGTAACCACAACAATAACGCTTCTTCCGCTTGATGTAGTGACGAGTAACCTGGTTCCAAACTTGTAGTCCCATGAGGCACAGGTGAACTTAGAATCATTTAATTTCCTCCCGTTTGCCATTGTGAATTGACCCGATTCCTTCAAGCAAGATTCAACCGTATAATATGACGCTGTTGCAGCATGGACATTAGTTGCAAAAAAACTTAACACCACAGCCCAGAACCATAAACCAAGTATCAATACTCCTACCCAGAAAACAAATCTGCGGAGGAAGAAATTAAAACCATACCCATCTAACATCCAGTCTAGATCTTCCCACCTGTCCTGTAGAAACAATTCTACTTTCTCCCATACGCTCATACGGCCTCCTGAAATAAAGAAACCCCGCACGCCTCTGGCGAAGTCCTATCCATTTTCACAGATAGAAATGCCAACCTGTTAGAGTTGGCGTTTTCGTGCGGGGTTCTACTTTTATAGTCGGTTCCTCGCCAGAGGTTCTTCATCTTTCATTTCTCCCTTTTTGTAAGCATAATGAATTTTACCATAAATGGAAATGTTGTCAAGTAAAAAGAATTTTATTTTTCAATCATCATCTTCCTCTTCATTATCGTAAAACTCGCCGAGGATTTCTTCTTTTAACAATTCTGTTAATCCCAACTCAGTCGCAAACCCACCATGATAAAAATAATATCTGTCAGGTTTCGGTCTGCCGTTATGTTGGACACCTGCAACAACTACAGCATCAAACCTTGTCTTTAACTCATCCACCAAATCTTCTACTGGAACTAATTGTAAGTCGCTCATGGTTTTCCTAAATCCCCCAATCCTCGCATGTCTATTTCTTTTTTAGACCGTTCCGCATGATAACAAGTATTACATAATTGTCCGTATTGTGAAACGATAAAATATTTCCCTTTTTGTCCGCAACGGTAACACTTGTAATCAGGCTTGTAGTTAGAATATTCCCCGACGGTGAACTGTTTATCTTTGAATTTCGTCATTTGATTTCCCACACTTGTACCGACGCTCTGATGTCGAGTGAGTGCAACTTGGCATATTGTTTCAACGTCTTTTCAAAAGCGTTAAAACAATCAGTCAAATCTGGGTGTTTGTCTAAAAAACCCACAACACACATAGACACAAGGGATGCTTGTGATTTAGCTTTTTTGTTTTTCATCTAAGAACTCGCTTTTTAGAATTTGAGCTACACAATCCGAACATGACTTGCAATGGTCTTTGTTCGGAGGCATAGCGTTACAATAGTGACCGGATACAGCTTTTAATATGAGTCTTATATCTTTTTCTCCGTCGGCACGGAGTAATGCAAAGGTTAATAAATCTTGGAGGGAATAAGCATAAGAACACCCGCAATCGTTAGTTTTAGACGGCGGGTTGATAAGGATAGATTTAAAATGTCCATGTTCATCACGGTTGATTATTATATAAATAGATCCTTCACACGATTTGCGTTGGTAAGTTTTAGCATTCGTCATATTGTACTCTTGCTTAACTTCTGGTACGGTGCTAATCGTTTCCATACAGCCTCCAGACTGGTGACATCTTCATCGCAATGCGTTTGCACGAAGTCGATAGCTTTTTGGTTGCCAGATAGACAGGATAACCATATGTCCGGATTGAGCGGGTGTTCTTTCGCCTCGATCCCCAGGAAGTTAGATACAACGCCCAAACGCTTTGAATGAAGCGTCCTGATGAGGACTTTAGCCTTCTGGTAAGCGTCAGTATGCCAGACTTCTTTATATAGCGGGAAATCGAGCTTGTGGAGCATAGCACGGCTACGGACGAAGGGAATGTCGAACTTATACCCATACCATGTGATAACACGGTCAAACTGACGCAGGTGTTCACATAAATCAGACATCAGTCTGCGGTCGAATGAACCTTCTTTTAATTCTTGTGGAGTGATTGAATTGGAGATTATCCCGTCTTTATGCTTGAGTGCATAGCACAGGACAATCCCGAAGTCGCTGGTGAGATTGCTGCTTTCAATATCGAAGTATGCTACTTTTTCTACTAGACCGTTAGCTTGGTCAAAACAGTTAGGGTGATCTAACCCTGTGTGATGGTGGACACATTTGAACTCTCTGCGTTTCTTTATTTCTGTTACGCTTAAAGCGTGTAAATTAAGCATCCGCCTCTCTTTCTCCCCTCAACTTTGTACAATTACTACTTGTTAGTGAACAAAATATCAAGTTTTGTATGTATTCACAGCTTTATCCACAAGCTCGTACTTAGCCGATTCGTTGAGCATGGCTATTAAAGACTCGTGGACTGGTTTGTCTTTATTCTTATGTATTATTTGCGACATTTTAGCTTCGTATTCTTTATATGTTATCTTTTTCATAAGTTTTGCACTAATTCCATCGTCCTTGAGCCGTTTCCTATCCCAACGCAATCACCGTCGCAATGGAAAAACTCAAGGTCTTTGATTCCCGTTTCTCTGCTCATGCTCTTTTCTAACTCTGACATCTTGCCCCAGAGGATCGCTTGCTCGGTCTTATACATATCATAATACAGTTTCATAATAGCAAGTTGCTTCTTGGAAGGTTTGATTTTATATACTTTATTCTTCATCAAGGATATATTCCTTTATAGTTTCTGGTTGGAAGCCCACTAAGTAACATATTTTCTTTAATACTTGTACAAAGTCGTCCATTACAAGTTCGCCTGAAAACTCAAGTGTGTACTTCTCGCCGTACGCTTCGATTGATATTTTAATCTGTGGCAATTCTTCTGGTTTTGATAGTGTACACATTTCTCTAAATATCCTTTTTTAGTTACTAACGGAAACAAGTTTAGATTAAAAACACCATACTTGCGGTGAATATAAACCCTCGCATAAATTCTTCATACCAGACTGATTCGCTGAACTCTGATACTAAGGTCATGGACGCAACCAGGAATAAACTACGGGACAGTATGTCAAGCGTAGATACTCCAACCCATATCAATGGTAAAGCCGCCAATCCACAACCGAGTCCGTGAAAAAACCAGTTTTGCCACTTGCAGTCTATACCTTTTTTATAATATGTAGACAGTGCCGCCCAAGATAGAAGGAATGTAGCCAAATAGCACAATGCAACTTGTAAGGTAAACCTACCAGCTGTAAGGTATAGGCATACAATAAAACAGGCAGGGCAACCCCAGTCCCGGAGTTTAGTCGGGTATGGTTTACCTATTCCTCCCAGATGATAAAAAACGCCGGAGAGAATAGATAACAAACAAATTAGTATCATTATTTATCCTTCCGGCGCATAAAACTTTTATCCTTGAAGTCAAAGAACCTTCCGATTGAATTACTCCTCCATTTGAACCAAGACTCCCAGATTCTGAATAACCAATCCCACATTTCAGTCCTTTGTAGTGTTCGCTTTCATATAAACCTTTACAGCCGCACAACCAAACGTCGCCTTGGGCTCATTGTAATTGTTGCATATCTCATGGGCTGTCTGCTGTGTGGTTTCTCTAGGTTTAGGATTAAACGTGGTCCATAATGACCATCCGATAATCCCTACTGCGAACGTGATCAATCCGCCTTTAAGCCAAGCTGACCATGATTTACCTAAAGTTGATAAAGAGAAATCAAGTGCTTTTTTCCAATCAAACTTTTCGCTCACAGCGGTAACCATTCAAGGATGGGTGACGTGGGAAACTTATCCCTGATCGCTTTGAATATACCATTCAAAATAATACCTGCGCTGACGTTGATAATCGGGACATTGATACCCATAAACTGTGTGGCTAAATAAGATAGAACTTGAGCAACTGACCCTCGTAAAATCCTCATTATAAATGCTTTCATTTTTTCTCCTGTATTGTTCCACAGTCCAGACATATACGTCCATCTTCAAACGTCCTCTGAACTGTGTGTACTTTGCATGAAACACAAATTATATCTGTATGGACTTTGCCTTTACACTTTTGGCAGAGTCCGTCTTTTTCTTCATCTATAGTTAAAATTCTGCCGCACATACCTAAACAGAATTGATGTGACATTTTGTTCCTTACATTATTGATCCGCCAGCGGGTATCCAATAAAAAGCAACTGTCGGAGCTCCTCCAGCTGTATTCAAAACAGCCTTAAAGTAATCTCCTTTTTTAACAGAAATACATGCCGACTGCCTATACCCACCGTAATTACCACTCATAAACGCTTGATTAAATCCTCCAGCAACACCTCTTATTGTGGCCGGGTCTGCTGCCGAATCAGTATATAAAGCAATATCTCCTTGGTCAGCAACATTGGTACAGGTTATTATCCCAAGAAAAAATCCATCAGTAGCGGCTTGTTGCGCCCCGTAATCTGTAGTTTTATTAACCCAGTTTCCAAAAACAACTCCGTATTGGTAATCGTATAGTTGTTCAATAGCACAACCTGTGCCATTATACAATTTACCTAGCAATCTGGCATTTGCTTGGCCAGTATGGTTAGAAGCGGTCTGGTTAAGTCCTATCTGGAATATTGAAGTAGACCCCGAAGCAAACGCCCAGACATAGTAAGAAGTAGACGATGCTTCTGTATATCCCGCACCCCCAGAAAGACCAAAAGTCACGGTAGATGTAGTAGTATTCCGTCGGGGATGACCGTTAATCATCAAACACCCTGTTCCTACTTCTATTGTCCCCGTGGAAACATAACTTAACCTACACCCTTTTTGATAGTCCATTAAAAGGTTAGCTACAGCCGTTATATTGTCTAATACCTGTTGCCCCCATCCTACTGTTACTGGGTCTTTGTACGCTACCGGCGTTAATGCCGCATATCCCATATCGTTGCTCATTCAAAATCTCCTTATCCGAATATAAACGGTTGTTCTAAGTTTTCAGCCGGTGAACCCGAAGAATCTAAAACATTGTCCGCATTGCCGTCAGTATCAAATCCCGGTGCTGCTGCCGTGCCGGAATCGTATCCGTAGAAACAGAACTGATCCCGCCAATTACCCGAACCTGTAGTCGAAAATGTTACACTTGTAACAGACGCACCTGTGTCGCTGAAGTATCCCCATTTTTGCCCAGCGTAAATTTCTCTTGCATAAACTTTCTGTTTTAAAGTCATGAAATCGTTTCTTATCTTGTAGACCTCAAACGTGTGGCTCGGTGTCCCGGAGAAATACAAACTAGGGTCAGAAATAGTAAAGTAATCCCCTAAATCCATAGCGGGATACCACAGGTTTTCCACCTCAAGGAAAGTCGTAGGCACGTTAAAATCGGCTAGGTTCCTTGATACAAGCGACTGCGCCCTGGCGTAGGTAAGCACAGATTGATTGTCAGTAATAAAAGTTTTACCTTTGGGCACGTCTGTCTTATCGTTTATACTACAATACTGCGATTTGTCTTCAGTGTAGTGTATGCCAACTTCATTGATTAAATTATCTGCGCTGATGTTATAATTTGTTTTTATGATGTTGGTATTGGTCTTTAAATCCCATACGGGTCTTGCTGTGCCCCATGGTTGAGTGGTTTGTTTGAACCTTACTTTCCCGGCGTTGTCTACATAAATAAACCCCTCAGAAGCAGCGACGGTCTTGGCTATTGCTTCGCCATAAGTCTTGCCTGAGAATGAAAGATTCGCAAAATCAACACCAGCAGTTATATCGTATTCAGAAGCAGTTAATCCTATACCACTCAATAAATCTATTATGACAGATTTAGCAGAACATGTCCCTGTGAATATTCTTGCGTTAGAAGTCCCTGAAACATCAGGCAAACCTATGTACTTCTCAAGCCCATATTTCAATTTGTCTTTACAATGTAATTCAGCAGTGACGTTTTGTCCGTCTAGTGACAGGTCGTTAAGCAAAAACTTACCTTGAGGGACTACCATAGCCGTACCTGCTGTAGCTATGAACCCGGCATAAATCCTAAGTTCAGAGTTAAGGTAATCTTTGTTATAAAATATACTGTTAGGATTCAATGGGGAATAAGAGCCGGAATAATTGTTTAATCTTATAGTTAAATCTCCAGCTACTAACTTGTCTGTCCCGGATATGGTATAAGATTTCTCTCTATCTATCGCACCGATAGATATTACATCATTACCCGTAGAATATGCTTGTCCTATACAATGATATGTAGAAGTCGCCGTGCCTGAAACTAATAGTCCTACTTCCCAAAATGGTGTGGCTAAATTAGATTGCAAATCTTGGAATGCTTGAGTGGCTGTATCAAGATATGTGACATCTTTCCCGCTAAAATCAGTAGTAACTTTTATCTCTGCTTTGTAAACTGTAGTGACGGTGCTCGTAGGTGGGTTATCATGAGTGACCCTAATAAGATCTAGGTCTATATTCTTAACATTCTGCCATCCCCAATTAGCTGGAGCGTTAGGTTCAGATGTTATATCCTCCCATGTTGACCAACATCCCGCCGTCCCGGCAGTACATAACAATGCGTGAGGGGTGCCTGTATCTACACCGCTGAATAAAACCGTTGCTTTCAATGCCGTTACTGCCGTGTTGTAACATTTGACATAAGTGTGGATTAACCTTATTCGTGTAGTCCCGCCGGTACCAGGTTGAGAGTTCACAACCCTGACTTTCAAATCTCGTATGGCTTCCCATGTCCAAGGATTAGGAGCGTTAGGATCCCCGTATATCGAACTTCCTGTCCGGTTATTAAAAGCCGGGCTAGTTATACCTGTTAGATAGTGGATATTCCCTTCACCAGCTGAAAAAATCGGGATGACTCCGACAAAACCAGTAGCACAGTTAAGCTCATTCGCACAAAACCCCACAATATAAACATCTTGGATTGTTCCTAACGAAGTACCGGAATAAAGATTTTCATATCCACTTAAAGTCTGCGTTCTTCCCGTAGCATTAGAATATGCGTAATTGAGTCCGTTGCCGACCATTGACGATGGGGTGCCTGTCCAAAACTCTAATGCGGTTTGATACCCTATAAATTGGTCGCCAACATCTACTGTCGAAGAACCACTCCATCCATAAAATACACGGGTTTCTACTTTAGAGATATTTCCGAATTTATAATCAGAGTTATTACCCTTTAAAACATGATGTTGAGTGGTGGAATTAGTAGAACCAAAAGTTGATGGCGTAACATCGTCATCGGTTATATTGGCAGGGTTGCCTGTCCATGCGGTAGTTGAAGTGTACTCGTTAAAGTAGAACGTATATTCAGCCATTTACCATTCCTTAGTAGCTGTGGAAGTCAAATAGAATCCTTCACCTTCGATTGTTCCCTCATACCCCTGACTATTCTTTTCCAGGTAATCGTGCCAGAATTTAAAGTTTAAATCATTAGTCAAGTGGACAGCAAAATTTGCCGATGGATAAGTGTCAGGTCTAGGAATAAGAGTTAAAGCTGAAGTGTCGTTGTATATCGTACAGACATTAGAAAAGTCATCCCCGTTCAACCAGTTTTTTGACCAGCCGAACTTGAATTTGACAATATACCCTTTAACATATTTCCTTTTAATCCCATCTGATAATGTGTGTATCTGTTCTATTTTATCCCACCAAACTTCAAAATTATCGGGCGGTTTAGAAAATGTGTATCCCCTTAAAGACGGAGCATCGTAACTCATCAACTCACCACCCTATCTGAATTCCTTGTTATTGCCGGGACTATGTGTTCTCTTGCTATGTTATCCCAAAATATAGAATCGTCTGCTGAGAACGGAGTGTTTATTTGAACAACTACGGTAGAAGCGCCACGGTTGCCTACAGGAACAATATCTTCAGGACCAGACTCGCCCATCAACGTCTTACGCCCTGATCTAAGCCCTACGGCCATCGTAGGCTCGGTTATCGTACCGCCATTAGCCATCTGGGTTAGTCCGCCAGCTTGTAACCCTGTATTAGCCCCTTGTGCCAATCCAGCCACTTGTCCGGCCATACTTGTAGCTGTGGTGAAAGCCGTCCCTGCACCAACAGCACCCATATACGCAGCTAAACCTGCACCAGCAGCACCGCCGTATGTAGCGATTGAAGCGGCTATTGCAGCTGGGGCCCATGCAGTAGCTAAAGCACTTGCTTGACCTAAAGCGAAAGCTGTGATAGTTTTACCTAAAGCAAAAGACAGCATCATTTTAGCTATCATTTCACCGAAGTATTGGACTATAGCTTCAAGCATAGTTTTACCTAATTGCTTGAACGCTTCTGACGCTTTCTGGGTTCCCATGACGATAGATGTAAAACAGTTAGCAAACGCAGACTGGAATGTTTTTACAGATGTGTTGATAAGACCGAATACCGCAGTCCACGCAGTGACTTGGGTAGATTGTATTGTATTCGCTAAGTCTATTGCCGCTTGTGCGGATAATTGGTACGAAACTAAATCTTGGTTCTGCATCTCTGCTTTAAGCGTAGCAAGTTGTTGCCATGTCCCTAACTGGCTTTTGGCGAGTTCATACCGTGCGAGATCGGTATCGGTAAGAGATAAACCTATCTCGCCCATTTTAGTCTGTAACGCTTCTTGTTCCTTCAATGCTTCAGCAGTTAATCTCTGTGTTTCTAAGCCAGTTGTTGCAACCATAGCGGGAACAGACGCTGGTTGTCCTTGCTCTTTCCCTAACTCTATTTCTAGTTTCTTTTTATCTATAACAGTCTGTATTTGGTCGGCGATTTCAGCATACGTTTTCATTTCGCCTGTTAGCGGGGATTCAGTCGGTCTTACATCCCCAAACGGCTTGTTTGTATATTGCTCTTTAAGTTTGGTTAGATCACCAATAGGAAGATTTGCTGTTTTCTTTTGCTGTCCAGCATTTATTGCTTCCATTAACTTCACAGTCGTAAGCAAATGAGGGTTTAGAAACGCTACAGCGTCCATGAACTTCTTTGCCCAACCTTGACCCCACCCTTCGTTCAACGCATGGAATCCGTCTACCAAGTTCTTCAGACTTTTGACCATCACGTTTATTACGCTGATAACTTGCGGGCCGACATCTAACCATAAAGCAGTCACAGTGGATTTCAGAATCTTTACCTGATTGTTAAGAGCTTTGTTGGCTTCCTCTGACTCTTTTATTAACGAAACATTTTTTTCGTGTTCAGTGTTTGCCGTTTTTAGGTTCTTGTTATAATCATCCCAGTTAGGGATAAGAATACCTAATGCTCTCAAACCTACAGAACCAAAAACTTGATGCGCTGCGGATAAAGCGTCAACTTTACCTCGTGTTTCTATAAGTTTCTCGATGTATAAACCCAATGCTTTCATCGGATTTTCTTCTATCATCTTCCTCATTGTGCTAGAATCAACGCCGATTTGAGCAGCCATCTTTTTTGAATTGATGACCATCTGCTGGAATACACGGGACATCTCTGTACCAGATTTGCTTGCTTCAACACCACCAGCGATCAACGTAGCTGACAATGCTGCCATCTCGGTTACGGTGACACCTATCATGTTCCCTGTGGCTGCCATGTGTAACATACCGTCTATAATCTTTGCCATGGGTGCGCCACCGGCTGTGTTCTCTAACTCGTTCACAGCAGACGCAAGGCGGTCTATCTGAGCGATAGGGTAGTTTGTAGCGTTAGCAATCTTTGCCATAGCATACGCAGATTCAGTGGCAGACATGTCCGTTACCATTGTCATCCGTGCTATTGTTTCTACAAACTTACTTATTTCGGTAGTCCCTCGTATACCTAACTGTCCGGCAACAACAGCAATATCAGCTAACTCTAAAGCGGTTTTAG
>Ga0315295_10003904_pt1 | contig 12658 bp, 13 predicted proteins | sample YL17G14_0_MG_FD_204453 | JGI IMG/M metagenome (GOLD analysis project Ga0315295, IMG submission 204453) | Sediment microbial communities from Yellowstone Lake, YNP, Wyoming, USA - YL17G14_0 | ecosystem: Environmental > Aquatic > Freshwater > Lake > Sediment | place: USA: Wyoming | collected... | reverse complement strand
GCCGTCGTCCATGACGATCCGCATGCGCCCGGAGAGGACGTACCCGGAGTGGGCCGCCTCGCAGCTCGCCGTCTGGGCGATGGGCTTCACGTGCTTCGACCAGCGCCAGCCGACCTCGAAGATCCCTCGGCCGACGACGCCGTCGCCGATGCGAAGGACCTCCAGCCGCCCCTTGTCGACGAACGGGCGGGTCTCGTCCGGAGCGGAGAATCGCTGGATCTTCATCCGGGTCATGGCGTACCTCCTGGCCGGTCCCCTCCCGCGTCCGGCAACCCGAACCGTGCGCCGGGGCCGGGAAGGGATCAAGCGACGAGCGGGCTCTTGCGGGTTGCCTCGTCGGACCAGCAAACAAACCTTCACTTCTGCGGATCGATCCGCCGGCTCGCCGGGGCGGGTAAGCTGCGCCATCCCCGGACTCCGGACGCATGATCGCCCTCTACCTCTCCGGCCACGGCTACGGCCACATGACCCGCGCCTGCGAGGTGCTGGCCGAGCTGCGTCGGCTCGCCCCGGCCGTCCCGCTCGCGGTGGTCGGTGCGGTCCCGGAGCGGCTGGTCCGGCGCGCCGTCCCCGGACCCCTGCTCTTCCGGAGCGTTCCCTGCGACGTGGGGCTCGTCCAGCGCGATGCGCTCCACATCGACGAGCCGGCCACCGCCGCGCGCTGCCGGGAATTCGAGGCCAGCTGGGAGGCCCGGATCGAGGCCGAGTCGTCCTTCCTGCGCGGAGCCGGGGCCCGGCTGGTGGTCGGCGACATCCCCCCGCTGGCCTTCGCCGCCGCGGCCCTGGCCGGCCTGCCCTCGGTCGCGCTCGGCAACTTCTCCTGGGACTGGATCTACCGGCACCTGTCGGTCCGCGAGCCCGGGCTCGCCGCGTCCGCCGAACGGGCCGCCGAGGCCTACCGCAAGGCCTTGCTGCTCCTCGAGCTGCCCTTCGCGGGCGACCTCTCCGTGTTCACAATCCGTGAACAGATCGGACTGGTGGCCCGTCGACCCCGGGTGACGCGGGACGAGGCGCGGCGGCGGCTCGGCCTCGACGGGCGCCCGGCCGTGCTGCTCTCCTTCGGCGGCCTGGGGCTCCCGGCCCTGGAGCGGGGCGGAATGCCGGAGTCCGGGAAGCTCCGCTGGCTGCGCCCCGCCGACGTGGACGACCGGCTGGAGGCGCTCGACCTCGCCTACCCCGACGCGGTGCACGCGGTCGACGTGGTGGTGACCAAGCCCGGGTACGGCATCGTCACCGACGCCATCGCGGCGGGGACGCGCGTCGTCTACACCGAGCGCGGCGACTTCCCGGAGTACCCGATCCTCGTCGAGGGAATGTCTCGCCACCTGGCCTGCGTCCACGTCTCGAACACCGACCTGCTGGCGGGACGGATCGAGGAGCCGGTGCGGCGCGTGCTGGCGATGCCCGTCCCTTCGGCCCCTGACCTGGACGGCGCCCCGCGGGGCGCGCGGCGGCTTCTCGAGATCCACCGCGGTGAGGTGGCACGTCGCGGCCCGGGCGGATAAGCCCGGGCATGCCCCTCATCCTGGCCGTCCGCGACCTCGTCTTCCGCTCCAAGATCCTGGCCGCCGCGGAGCGGCTCGGCGCCGACGTGAAGATCGCCCCTCGCGGCACCCCGCTCGAGCAGGCCGCCCGGGAGCTCGGGCCGGGCATCCTCATCCTCGACCTCGGGGAGCCGGGCGTCGTCGAGCAGGTGCCGGCCGCGAAGGGCGCAGGGGCCACGCGCGTGGTGGGCTTCCTCGGCCACCTGCAGGCCGATCTCATGGAGGCGTCCCAGCGGGCCGGCGTGGACGAGGTGCTCACCCGCGGCCAGTTCGTGCAGCGGCTCGACGACATCCTGCGCGGCGCCCCCTGAAGGCTCGTCAGGGGCGGTCCACCTCGACCGCCTCTACCCACATCTGCTCGCAGGCCCCCGAGCCGACGTCGTCCCTGCTCAGGCTGGTGCGCGACTGGAAGGCGGTTCGCCCGGAACGGTCCTGGATCAGCACGTCCACGAGCTTTCCGCGCAGCGTCACCCGGTCGCCGGTCCGGATCCGCTTCATCTCCCGGGCCACGTCGTCCGAGGCCGGCACGAGGTGGTGGTTCGCCACGTGGGTCTGGATGGCCGCCTGGCCGGGACCGGTGGCTTCCCCGTCGTGCCACCAGCTCACGTAGCGGCCGGAGAGGTGAAACTTCATGTGGCGGAGCACCGCGGGATCGGCCACCGGCCCCCAGACCAGCGCCACGTCCATGGGAAGCACGAAGTCCCACTCGTCGAGCAGCGCCCGGCTGGTGTCCACGGCGTAACCGGTGATGCGGTAGGTGGCGCGCGGCGTGAGCGTCACCCGATGTCCCTTGGCCTCGAACTCGATGGCCGGCTCGCCCGGGAGCAGCGCCTGCTCCGGCTCCGCCGCGGCAAGGGATGGGTCCACGCGGGAGCGCCAGTCGCGGCACCCGGCGACGAGGAGGAGCGCGGCGAGGGCGAGGCGGCGCACGGTCAGGCGATCCGGAGCTGCATGCAGGCGGCCGTGCCCGGGCAAAGCGAGCGGAACTGGGTCCCTTCCCGGATCGAGGCGGTGACCTCCTCGCGGGGCACGTCGGTGAAGCCGGCCCGGACGGCCCGCTCCCTCACCGTGGTGGTGAGAAGGAAGAGGCGGCGGACCCCGAGGGCTCGCGCCTCCTCCACGGCCCGATCGTGCAGCGCCGCCCCGAGACCCTGGCGCCTCCACGCCGGCGACACGGCAAGGGAGCGCAGGAGGGCGTCCTGCCCGTGGACCTCGACGCCGATGCAACCCACCAGCTCCGGCCCGATGCGGGCGACCAGGAAGACCTGGCCGGCCTCCCCGACGTCCTCGTCTCGCAGGTCGCAGGCCCGGAGCAGCGCCCGGATCTCCGGCAGGTCGCCGGCCGCCGCCCGCCCGATGTCCATGCACCAGCATACCCCGGCCGCGATGGCCGCCGCGCCCCGATGCGGGGTACCCTCCGGCCGTGCACATCGGACTCTTCGGGTGGCTGGTCGTTCTGGAGATCGCGCTGGCCGTCCCCACGCTGCTCTCGCTCCTCTTCATCCCCGCCCCCTACGGCCGCCACGAGCGCAAGGGGTGGGGGCCGACGCTGCCGGCGCGCGTGGGCTGGATCCTCATGGAGAGCCCGGCGGTCTGGTTCTTCGCCTGGGTCTACCTCCTCGGGGCGAACGCGCTCCGGCCGGTGCCGCTCGTGCTGCTCGCCCTCTGGCAGCTTCACTACCTGTACCGGGCGCTCCTCTTTCCCTTCCTCATCCGGAGCCAGGGGCGCCGCATGCCGGTCCTGGTCGCCGCCATGGCCTTCCTGTTCAACCTGCTCAACAACTGGGTGAACGCGCGGTGGATCTCGGCGCTGGGCGACTACCCGGCCGACTGGCTCTCGTCCACGCCGTTCCTGGTGGGAAGCGCGCTCTTCCTGGGAGGCTTCACGCTCCACGTGGCCTCCGACCGGGCGCTGCGAAACCTGCGCGCGCCGGGCGAGACCGGCTACGGGATCCCGCGCGGCGGCGCCTTCGATCTCGTCACCTCCCCCAACTACCTGGGCGAGATGATCGAGTGGACCGGCTGGGCCATCGCGGCCTGGTCACCGGCCGGGCTCGCCTTCGCCCTCTACACCTTCGCCAACCTGGCCCCGCGCGCCGTCTCCCACCACCGCTGGTACCGGGAGCGCTTCCCCGACTACCCGGCCGGCCGCAAGGCCATCATCCCGTACATCCTCTAGGTGGACTCTTCGTGAAGATCCTCCTCACCGGCCCCTTCGGCAACATCGGCTCCCACGCCATCCCCGAGCTGCTCCGCGAGGGGCACCAGATCCGTGCCTTCGACCTCGACCGGCCGCCCTCCCGCAAGCTGGCCCGGGAACTCGGCAAGAAGGTCGATCCGGTCTGGGGCGACGTCCGGGACGCCCGCGCAGTCGCGCGGGCCGTGGAGGAGGTGGATGCCGTCCTGCACCTGGCCGCGCTCATCCCGCCGGAGGCCGACGAGGACCCCGCCTCGACGCGCGCCGTGAACGTCGAGGGGACGGCCAACGTGGTGCGCGCCTGCCAGGGGCGCTCGCGCAAGCCCAGGCTCCTCTTCACCTCGACCTTCGACGTCCACGGCCACACGCTCGGCAAGCCACCGCCGCGCCGGGTCGACGACCCGGTGGTCGCCACCGACCCGTACACCGAGAGCAAGATAGCCGCCGAGGCGCTGGTCCGCGACTCCGGGCTGGAATGGTGCATCTTCCGGCTCACCGACGTCCCGGTCATCGGCCTGCGCGACCCGCACCCCATCATGTTCGAGATCGGCCTCGACAACCGCATCGAGGCGCTCCACGCCGACGACGCCGCCACGGCGCTGGCCCGGGCGCTTCGGACGCCGGCGGTCTGGGGGCGCACCCTCTTCGTGGGCGGCGGGCCGTCCTGCCAGCTCACCTACCGCGACTACCTGGCCCGGATGCTCCGCGCCATGGGGATGGACATGCTGCCGGAGGAGGCCTTCAGCGACGCCGAGTACGCCACCGACTGGGTGGACAGCGAGGAGTCGCAACGGCTGCTTCGCTACCAGCGGCGCAGCTTCGACGACATCACCGCCGACATCGCCAGCTGCCTGGGGTGGAAGAAGGCCTTCCTCCCCGTGGCGACGCCGCTCGTGCGCAAGAAGATGCTCGAGATGTCGCCCTACTGGCGGCAGCGGCAGCGGCAGCGGTGAACGGGGCCGGTCCCCGGCGGCGGTCTCGTGGCGGCCCTACCCGTGGGAGCGGCCGTGGGAGGCGGCGATGTGCGGCTTGGCGAGGCGCCCCGGCAGGACCTTGGCCGGGCGCGCGCCGGGGCCGGCCGGGATGGCGTCATCGGGGGCGGCCGGGGTGCAGAGGCGCGTGACCGTCGGGCCGATGAGCCCCATGGCCACCGAGGCCAGCTTGCGCACCGGGTTCCTGGACGCCTCTCCGGTCGGGAGCGGCTGGCGCCAGGCCTTCGACAGCAGCTCCATGTAGATGCCCAGCGTCTGGCCGGCGGTGGCGAAGTCGAGGGTGGAGAGGATCTCGTCTGCGAGGCCGAAGGGCATGGAGAGCGGGAGCGGGCCACGGGCGTACTCGACCGCCCAGACACCATCCGTGAAGTTCATGGCCCGGGCCTGGCCGGGCCCCACCCAGATCCGGTCGCCGGGCTTGTAGATGCGCTTCTCGAACTGCCCCTCGGCGTAGTACCAGGTCTCGCCGTCGATGACCGTGTCCCAGAAGCCCACGGCGTGGCGCCCGGAGTGCCCCTCCGACCCGATGGGCGTGCCCCAGATCATGAGGTATTCCATGGTCGAGGCGAAGTAGAGCTTCATCTGGATCATCGCCCCGCCGGCGATGCTGTAGATCCAGGGCTGCGAGCGGTCGATGCGCCCCGGATAGGCGTCCTCCATCGCGTCGGCGATGGCGTCGAACATCTCGGGCTTGGGCTTGCCGAGCCCCTGCATCGCGCACTCGTGGATGACGTCGGCGTCGAAGATGTAGTCCATGGGCGGCGAGAGTACACCACCGCGACGCGGTGTGTCGAAGCCTCCGGAACTCCCAGGGGCGCCGGTCACTTGCGGGAGGCGCGCCCGGGGCGCACGGGCGGGAGCCCCTTCCCGAGCGGGCTCTCCGGGTCCCCGGTCATCCAGCGCCAGGCGTCCCGGAGCGACTGCTCCACCGGCATCGAGGTGAATCCCAGCTCGTCCCGGGCCTTCCGGTCCCGGATCTCGAAGTCGATGGAGATGGTGTGGACCGCGTAGGGCGTGAGCAGGGCGCGGCGCCCGGTGATCCTCTCCCAGGCCGGCGCGAAGCGGGCGATGGCTGCGGCCACCGGGAGGGAGAGCACGAGACGCGGCGGCGGCCGCCCCGCCTCGTCGCCCAGCACCCGCATCAGCTCGCGCACCGACATGCGCCCTCCGGTGAGGAGGTAGCTCTCGCCGGTTCGCCCCTTCTCGGCGGCGAGCAGGTGCCCCATCGCCACGTCGCGGACGTCGACGAAGTCGTAGCCCCCGTCCACCACGGCCGGCAGCCGGCGCCGCGCGAACATCCGGACGAGCTCCCCCATCTCGGAGATCCGGTAGTCGAACGGCCCGAGGACGGCGGTGGGGTTCACGATCACGGCGTCGACACCGCCGCGGGTCGCCTCGAGGACGATGCGCGATGCCTCGGCCTTGGCCTTGCCGTAGTCCCCCGGTGCCAGCGTCGGGTCGTAGCCAGCGGTCTCGACGAGCACGCCGCCCGGGGGAGGCTCGGTGAAGGCGTGGACGGAGCTCGTGTAGACGAGGCGCCTGACCCCGGCGCGCCGCGCGGCCTCGACCACGTTCCGGGTCCCGTCCACGTTCACGGTGCGCACGAGATCCACGTCGAGCGAGCTGATGCTCACCACGCCGGCGAGGTGGAAGACGAGGTCCGCCCCGGAGAAGGCGCCGTCGAGCGTCTCCTTGCGGGTCACGTCGCCCCGGACGATCTCGACGGGAAGGCCGGAGAGCGGCCGCAGGTCGTCGGAAGGCTCGACGAGCGCGCGCACCCGCCTGCCGCGGCGAAGGAGCTCCCGGATGAGCACGTTGCCCAGGTGACCCGTGGCACCGGTGACGGCGACGATGTCGGGAAGGTTCACGGCACGGAACCTGCGGGCGCGGGCTGCGTCTCCCACCGGCCGTGCATCCAGACCCAGTCGGCCGGGAACCTCCGGATGGCATCCTCCAGCGCGGACTGGCAGGCGGCGGTGATCCGGGCGACCTCCGCCTCGCGGTCGGGCGGGTCGGGGTCGTACCGGATCTCGCTGAACTCCAGCTGCAGGCCGTCGCCGGCGTTGGGACCTCTCCGGTGGCAGGTTCCCATGAGGATGGGGGAGCCGAAGCGAAGGGCCAGGTCGGCCGGGGCCCGGGCGCTGTGAGCCATCCGTCCGAAGAAAGGGACGAAGACGCCCTGGATCCTGGTGTCCTGGTCGACCAGCATGCCGATCCCGCCGCCACCCTTCAGGACCTTGATGATGGCGCGGCCGATCGAGGCGTCCTCCCGCCACAGCGTGGTCACCTGGCCGGTGAGGCGCCATTGCTCGATGAGCGCCATGAGCCGGGCATCGTCGCCGCGCTTGGCGATGGCGAAGTTGGGGATGCCGGCGCGCGCGATCCGGCGGGCGATGAGCTCCCAGTTCCCGAGGTGGCCGGTGACGAAGATGACCCCCTTGCCGCGTGCCACCAGCTCGCGCGGCAGGTCTGCGTCGCGCATCTCCACGTAGGTGTCGAGCCGGTGGTCGTAGGAGCGGATGGAGGTGATCTCCATGGCCGCGCGCCCCAGGTTGACGAACATCTGGCGGGCGATGGCCTGCCGCTCCGCCTCCGGCTTCTCCGGGAACGCCATCGCGAGGTGGGCGAGCGCCTGGCGCCTGGTCTTGCCAAGGAGGTGGTAGGCGAGCGCACCGCCCCAGCCGCCCATGCGAAGCGCGGGGCCGAGCGGGATCAGGGCGACGAGGCGCAGGAGGCCGACGAGGACCACGGAGCGGACGCCACGCTTGATGCGCTTTCGGAGCGGAACCGTCGTCATGACGGGACGGGGCGCCCGTCTACTTCAGGCTCTTCGCGTCGATCACGAATCGATAGCGGACGTCGGCCTTCAGCATTCGCCCGTAGGCCTCGTTGATCTTCGCCGCCGGGATGACCTCCACGTCGGCGGTGATGCCGTGCTTCCCGCAGAAGTCGAGCATCTCCTGGGTCTCGGCGATGCCGCCGATGAGCGAACCGGCCAGCGTCTTGCGCCCGAAGATGAAGCTCATGGCGTGGACGGGGGCCGGCTCGGGGGGACCGCCCACGAGCACCATCGCCCCATCCACCTTCAGCATGGCGAGGTGGGCGCCCAGGTCGTGGGGCGCCGAGATGGTGTCGAGGATGAAGTCGAACTTGCCGGCCAGGCGCTTGAACGTGTCCTTGTCCGAGGTGAGACCGAACCCGGTGGCGCCCAGGCGCCGCGCGTCCGCCTCCTTGCCCTTCGAGGTGCTGAGCATGGTCACCTCGGCCCCCATGGCGGCGGCGAGCTTGACCGCCATGTGACCGAGGCCACCCAGGCCGACCACGGCCACCTGGTCCCCCTTCTTCACGTTCCAGTGGCGGAGCGGCGAGTAGGTGGTGATCCCGGCGCAGAGCAGCGGCGCCGCGCCCGCCGGGTCGAGGTTCGCAGGGATGGCGAGGACGAACTTCTCGTCGACCACGTCGTCGGTGGCGTAGCCGCCCTGGGTCGGGGTCTTCCGGTCCATCTCGGTGCCGTTGTAGGTGAAGGCGGCGCCCTTCTCGCAGAACTGCTCCAGATCCTTCTTGCAGGGGGCGCAGACGCGGCAGGAGTCGACCATGCAGCCGACCCCCACACGGTCGCCGACCTTGAAACGCTTCACCTCGGCCCCGACCTTCGTCACCCGTCCGACGATCTCGTGGCCGGGCACCATCGGAAACGTGGAGTTGCCCCACTCGTTCCGGACCTGGTGGATGTCCGAGTGGCAGATCCCGCAGAACTCGATGTCGATGGCGACGTCCCTGGGGCCGACGGCGCGTCGGTCGATCTCGAACGGGGCGAGCGGACTGGTCGGGGACTGGGCGGCGTAGGCCTTGGTCTTGGGCATGGCGGGGAACCTAGGGCCGAAGGACCGCTGCCGCAACCCGACGGGGGGCTTCACCGCATGGCGTCGGGACGCCCGCCGGCGGGGGGCCCTCGCTGGGGCGCCCCGATACGCCCGTCGAAGAGCTCCGGCACGAGCACGTCTGCACCGAGCACGGGCGCCCCCGCCGCCCGGGCCGCGAATCCCCCCACGACGATGCAGGCCTGTGGCGCAGCGTGCCGGACCATCGCCACCGCCTCTCGAGCCGCCGGGAGGTGGTCGATGGCGGCCACGCCGATCCCGACCAGCGCCGGCTTCCGCTCGACGGTGGCCACCGCGAGCTGCACCGCGGGTGTGTCCGCTCCCAGGACCTCCACCGAGAAGCCCTCCAGCTCGAGCAGGTGGGCCGCGAGGTGGATCCCGGTGACGTGGAACTCCCCCGGCGCCGAGGCCAGGATGGCCGCTCCGCGGTGGCGCTTCCCGGGGGCGCCCCAGGTGTCGGGGGCGAGCATCGCCAGCGCCAGCCCGGCGAGCTCGGTGGCCCGGTGCTCCTCGACCACCGTCGCCTGGTGGCGCATCCACGCCTCGCCCGCCAGCCGCTGCACCCGGGCGATGCCGAGGAGCGCTCCCCGGGGCCCGAGCTCCTCGCGCCAGGCGGCGACCTCGGCCAGGAACCCGTCGCGGTCCCCTCGGAGGGCGGCGCGCACCGCCACGTCGAGCTCCAGCTGGAAGTCCAGGTGGATCTCCTCTGCGGCCTCGATTCCGACCTCGAGCGCCCTGGACAGATGGGCGCGCTCCTCCGGCGGCAGGTCGAGCGCCGGGACGCGCCCCGCCAGCGCCCGGAGACAGTCCGCCACGCCCCCGACGGACAACCCGGACGACAGGTGAACCTGCGCCGCCCAGTGCGCGTGGGCCCGGAGCACCGACGGCGCCCGGAGGTCGACCGCGGCCGCCAGTGCCCGGACGTGGTTCCCGAACTCCCACTCGCAGCCGTGGCGACCCTGGTCGCGCCGGGCGCGCAGGGAATCGGAGGCCGCCAGGACCTCCTCGATGACTGCCGGGGCCTCGGCGAGGAGAACCGAGATCACCCGGGCGTCCACTCGCGGGCGCATCAGGGACCCTCGAGCAAGCCTAGATCTTCGCGGCGAAGATGGCCACCCGCCGCCAGACCCGGTCGAAGCCGGCAAGGTCGAAACCGGTCCCCGAGGCCATCCAGTCGAAGTGAGGGGGAACATGGGTGGGCTGGTTGTAGTGGCCGATGACGTCGTGGTGGTCGGCCCAGGCGGCAGCCAGGAGCTCCCCGTGGATCTGGGAGAGCGTGGGGACGATGCCGTCGTTGGCCGCGGCGTCGGGAACCCGCCCGTAGGTCCCCCGCAGCACGGCAGCATCCTCGCGGGTGACCCGCGGCATCCAGCCTTCCGCGGTGCTGGCCGAGAGCCGGTACAGGGCCACGAAGAGGGCGTGGGTCACCTGGTGCGACGGGTTCAGGCCGGCTCCCCAGAGGGACCGGAGCCCGGGGGCGCGGGCCTGGGTGACGACCGAGCCGTAGCGGAGCCCGGGCCGGTCCTGGGTCGAGGCGTTGAAGACGTCCATGCCGGCCGGCGAGATCTGCGACACCAGCCCCTGGTCGGTTCGCACGCCCTCGAGGAACTGCTCGACCGCGCGGCGGCGCTCCACCTCGAAGTCGCCGAGGAGCTCGAGGAAGATCTGGTCCACCGCGCCCGAAGGGCGGGAGCGCGGGTTGCGCAGCATGCGCGCCAGGCGCAGCCCGGCCGAGATGGGCAGCTGCCCGGTGCGCAGCGTGTAGATCGACACCAGCGAGAGCAATCTCAGGAATTGCTGCCCCAGCATGCCGCCGAAGAACTGCGCCAGCGGCGTGCCGTGGTGCGGCGTCGAGACCGTGACCACCGACCGGACCGACCGGGCGCAGCGCTCCACGTCGGCGGGCGTGGGGAGCACCGCGCCGGGCGTCGTCACCAGCCGGGCGTCGAGCCCGCCGGTGGAGTGGCCGACCAGGCTCACCTGGCCGGGCGACTCGTCGAGGAGCTGGCTCACCGCCTCGCAGAGCAGCGCGGCACGGCGGGCCAGCGAGGCGGTGGGCTCGGTCCGGGCCACCCGGACCTCGCCGTCGATCCCCATCTCCGGCCCCTTCGCGGCGATGTAGCTCCGGACGTGGCCGAAGTAGGTGAAGTCGCCGAGGTTGGCGAATCCGAAGAAGCCCGGGACGAGCAGGATGTGATGCGGTCGGCCCACGAGCCCAGTCTAAGCCGGCGAAGGCTCCGGCGCGCAGCCCGATGGGGAGCGCTCCGCCCGGGGGGGGCGGCATTCACTAAACGAAAAATCGGCTCAGATGCTCGACGTCCCGTCCTGCGGGAAGAGCCGGAAGGATCGCGCTCCCCGGTCGACGGGCGGATGCCCGGGCGGCAGGCCCTGCTCGCCCTTCTCCGAGTGTCCAGGCGGCAGATCCAGGCCGTCCACCGGGGGATGGCCCGGTGGCAGCCGGAGGCAGCCTTCGATCGGGGGATGGCCTGGCGGAAGATCCACGCGTTCGTGCTCCTCCTCCGACGCAGCGAGCTGGAAGGATCGAACCCGGGACGATCGGGACGGCTCCCCCAGGACCCGCACTGCGACCACCAGGGTGAACGCGGTCATGGTGAGCAGGACGACCCGGGCGACGGCGTTGACGAAGAAACGGGATGGCTTCACGGCTCCTCCTCGGTCGATGGATGTCGACCTGTGGCGTCCATAATTACCCCCGCGCCCCGGCGCGACCTCGTTTGGGCTACCAGAACAATTGCTCCCGATCAGGGCGGTGCCCGCTCGGTCGGCTATCGTCCGCCGAAATGTCCACGTCCTCGAAGAAGGGCTGGGTCGTCGCGCTGGCCGGCGTCGGCCTCAACCTGGCGCTCGGCATCCTCTACGCGTGGAGCATCTTCTCGAAGCAGCTCACCGAGCCGCTCGCTCGCGGCGGCTTCGGGTGGACGCGCACGCAGGCCACGATGCCCTACACCATCGCCATCGCGTGCTTCGCGATCATGATGGTCCCGGCCGGCCGACTCCAGGACAGGCTCGGCCCGCGCGTCATCGCCAGCGCCGGCGCCGTGCTCACCGGCATCGGCCTCGTGGTCGCGAGCTTCGCCACCCCGTCCTCGTCCCTGCCCGCCCTGCTCGGATTTGGCCTTCTCGCCGGCACGGGATTCGGGCTGGGCTACGCCGCTGCCACGCCGGCGGCGGTGAAGTGGTTCCCGCCGCGGAAGAAGGGGCTCATCACCGGCCTGGTGGTGGCCGGCTTCGGGCTGGCGCCGGTCTACATCGCACCGCTCTCCAGGCACCTGCTCGGCACGTATGGCGTCGCCTTCTCGTTCCGGGTCCTGGGCATCGCCTTCCTCGTCCTCACGCTGGCCCTCTCGCAGTTCATCGTGAACCCGCCGAAGCCGCTCCAGGTCGCGGCGGCGGGCTCCCCGGCCGCCAGGGCCGCGGCGGGGGCCGACGCCTCCTGGCGCGAGATGATCCGGACCACCGACTTCTGGTCGCTCTGGCTCCAGTACGCGTGCGGCGCCACCGCCGGGCTCATGATCATCGGCCACCTGGCCAAGATCGTGGTGGCCCAGTCGGGCAACGCCATCCAGGGCGGCTACCTCTTCGTGGCGCTGCTGGCGATCTTCAACGCCTCGGGGCGAATCGTGGCCGGGGTCGCCTCCGACCGCGTCGGACGCACCGTCACGCTGGTCTCGGTATTCCTGCTCCAGGCCTCGAACATGGTGTTCTTCTCCGGCTTCTCGACCTTCACCGGATTCGTGGTGGGCTCGGCGGTGGTGGGCTTCAGCTACGGCGCCTGCCTGTCGCTCTTCCCGGCCACCGCCGCCGACCGCTGGGGAACGAGGAACCTCGGGCTCAACTACGGCATCCTCTTCACCGCCTGGGGGGTGGGCGGCGTGTTCGGTCCGGTCCTGGCCGGTCGCATCGCCGACGCCACCGGCTCCTACGAGCTGGCCTACCAGATCGCGGCCGGCCTGCTCGTGCTGGCGTCCTTGCTCTCGATGCTCTCCTACGTCGCCGTGTCGGTGAACCTGCCCGAGAGGGAGA
>Ga0315295_10003903_pt1 | contig 12659 bp, 9 predicted proteins | sample YL17G14_0_MG_FD_204453 | JGI IMG/M metagenome (GOLD analysis project Ga0315295, IMG submission 204453) | Sediment microbial communities from Yellowstone Lake, YNP, Wyoming, USA - YL17G14_0 | ecosystem: Environmental > Aquatic > Freshwater > Lake > Sediment | place: USA: Wyoming | collected... | reverse complement strand
TCGGGGGAGGACGTGGATGGTCGTTCCGATATTTATTCCTTGGGAGTTGTTTTTTTCGAAATGCTCACCGGCCAGCGCCCTTTTAAAGAAAAGGACCCGTTGAAAGTCCTTATCCAGCACCAGAAAATCCTGCCTCCCAGACCGAGTTCTTGGAATGAGGATATTCCCCCTGAGCTGGACGTGGTGATTCTCCGGATGCTGGCGAAAGACCCGGGAGATCGGTACCAAAGCGTTGAAGCTCTCCTCGTTGACTTGCAGGATTACATGGTCAGAGAAGGGATTGAGGTCGTTTAGATTCGATTCTTTTGGTTTTTAGGTCGGGAAACTCCGCCCTATTGGTGAAGGAGGGGAAGCAATGAAGTGGGAAAAGCCCCTCGATCGTGCTTTGGGAATCATTCTCTGGGGAATGTTTCTTGTCGTGTTTCCGGGGATGGTTTCCCCTGGGACGGCAGAGGTGGTGAAAGGGAGGGTCACTTCTGTTCAAGGAGATGGATTGGAAACGGATATTGGGTCTGCCAAGGGGCTGGGGATAGGAGATGTGGGGAGGATTTTCTATACCATAAAGATTGAAGGGAAAGAGACCTCCATCTTCGTCGGGGAATTAAAAATTACGAGCGTTTCGGAGAAATCTTCGAAGGCGCAGATACAAGAGAAAAGAGCGGAAATTAAGGTGGGTTATGGCGTTGAGGTGACGATCAAGGTGGGAGAGTTGAAGGTGAATTCGAAGCCACCGGGAGCAATTGTGTATTTGGATGGGAAGAAGGTTGGGGAGACACCGGTTACTCTTTCGAAGGTCAAATTGGGTCGGCATCAGATACGGATCCTCAAAGAGGGGTATGATCCTTATGAGGTGCGGGAGGTTGTCGGGGCTAAGCGGAAGGAAGTGGTCGCAAGCCTGAATGTGAGGGTGCGGGAAGGGGGGATAGCGGTTCTTTCGGAGCCTGCTGGGGCTGCCGTTTATATTGATGATCGTATGGCTGGGAAGACTCCTTATGAGGGGGGAGAATTTTCTCCTAAGGCTTATAAGGTGCGAGTGGTGAAGGATGGCTTTGAGGTATGGGAAAAGGAGGTGGATATTGAGGCGGGGAGGAAGGTCGAGGTCTATGCGCAGCTGAAGGGGAAGGAAGCTGGGTTGGAGGTGCGATCTGTCCCAGCTAAGGCGAGGGTTTGGCTGGATGGGAGGGAGATGGGGGAGACTCCCTTGAATTTGTCTTTGAAGGCGGGGCAGCATTTGGTTCGGGTTTTCAAAGATGGGTATGAAGTCTATGAAGAACGGGTGCAGGCCGGGGGGACAGATCGGAAGACGGTTAGTGTTTCATTGAAGAGAATATTGGGTGATCTTTTCATTCATACCGATCCTCCTGGAGCTACCATATATCTGGACGGGAATGCGGTGGGCATGAGTACCTACGAGGGGAAAGGGTTACCTCCGAAGGCCTATAGGGTCCGGGCGAGCAAGGAGGGGTATGAGAATTGGGAGAGGGAGGTCGTGGTTGTGGGGGGAAGGAAGGTAGAAGCTCTTCCAATGTTGAGGAAGAAGGAAGGGGCTGGCATTTCTCCTCCGTCGGAAAAACCAAAAGAAAAAGCGGCAAGGGTAGCGGAAAAAGAAAAACCTGCGACTGAAGAAGAATGGGCAAAAAAAGTCTGGGGACCTCCCGTATGGAAGACAGGGGATAAGTGGACATATAGGAATGTCACGGGAGAGACCTGGAGCATTGAGGTTATAAATGTCGAGGGAGATTCATTTATCGCGAAATTTTCGGGTTGGGACGTAATGCCAGCCTATAATAAAAAGACTATGAATTTGGATTACCTTATTACTAAAGAGGGTAAGAAACGAGACGCCGACACTTATCTTGAAAAGGTGCTGGATTTCCCATTACAGGTCGGTAAGAAGTGGAGGAATCAGTCTCCCCGATATACGTACAATTCTTTTGAAATAGAAGGGGTCGAAAAGGTAACCACGCCCGCAGGGTCCTTTATGGCCTATAAAATTTTCTATAGACAGGAAAAGTATAAGCCCCCTGGAACTTTTGGGGTAGGGGAAGGTTGGCTGCGGTTTTGGTATTCTCCGGAGGTGGGGATGTGGGTAAAAAGGGAAGTTGAAAAATCAGCATTCTGGGAGGAAGAGAAACGAATTCAAGATTTCCAACTCATTTCGTATCGATTGAAATAGAGCATCTCTTGCAACAAAGCTGAGACAGAGAATAACGAGTATTCAGGATATTGGGGAGCCAAACAAATGCATTTTCGGTTAGATTTACTACTCCTTTGGGCTTGATTCGCGAAAAAGATAAAAAGATTAAAGGTCCCATGATCTAAAAAAATCAGGCATCTTCTGACCCGGGAATTGGGTGAAGCGATTGATAAGGATGAAAAAATGAAAATGATCTGGCTGACCTCCTTAGAGTCCTCGGAAGATCAGATCCGGAAGATGATCGTCCAGATGAAAGGATATGGAATAGAAATAAGAGGCCATTTTTGGGAGGACAATCTGGAGAAAATGGCCTGGATCCATGCGCGGGAGGAATTATTGAAACCCGATGTTTCGGCCTGGGTCATTTTAGCCTCCCCAGAAAAATGGGGCGCCCCCTCCATCCGGTATGGGCTCGCCCTTCTGGGAATTGCCCTCCAAGCGAAAAAAGGGGTCGCCTTCCCTATCGGGATCCTATTTAGCGGGGGAGCCCAGCAATCTCCGGATACTTTTCCGACCCCACTGAAGGGAGTGCAGATTCTATCCTCCAGCGATCCAGCTATGCCCGCAAAGCTCGTGGCCATGGTTCACCGGCCAAGCCAGGAGATTCCTTTGGGGTATCGCCTGGATGTGTACGGAACTCCCGAGATTGGGCAATGGTTTGAAATCGGCCCCCAGAATAACGTGTGGCCAGGAGCTATGTTGGGGATTGACGAAGGGGAGATTCAGTTTCACGCCGTGGGTCCGAAAGGAAGCCTTCCAACCCAATCAGTTCTCAATTATCCTATGAAAGGTTTGCGTTTAAGTCTGGGGGAAAGAGAATATGCAGCCTGGGCTGTCCAGAATGAACTGGATCCCCAGGTTTCCTATTTTGCTAAAGTTGCAGGATTTCCCTCCTCCATCCTCTTTGGAGCTTATTCTTCCCGGGAGGAGGCCGAAGTTTACGTAGTTATTTTAAAGTAATTGACATATCCCTTCACCCATGATAAGGGAACAGGAAATCAGCAAAGAAACGGAAAAGGGGAAAAGAGAACCATGGAGAGGATCAAGAGAATAAGCCTGGATAACGAGCAATTTCTGAAGCTGCGCCAGTCTACGGAAAAGGTATCCGCCGCCCTCAGCAAACGGCTGGCTCGCCACCTGGAAGCGCTTCGCCTCCTCTTTATCCCCAGGAGACTGCTGGGCTCCTATGTTAAGTCCGCTTCGATGGAGGAAGTTGCGGGAGCGGAAAAAGCCTTTGCCACTCTTCAAGAGCGATACGCGGCGGTTTGCGAGAGAACCTTCGGATTATCCCGCAAGCTTCAACCCCCCCTTTCGATTACGTCGAACCAGTTAGAAATAACCCCTTTTCAGTACGCCCTCGATATAGCAGCTCCGGCTGAAAGGTCTGTCACCATCGCTTGCCCTACCCAATGGATCGTCTCTTACGGCAGCGATTGCCCGCTGGATCGACTGCGGGCGATGATAACTGGAAAGGAAACCCGCCAGCAAGAAGCCATGCAACAGGCCCTCATCAATCATCTAATCCCGGGAGTCTTCCTGAACTATTATCCGGGTCTCGCCCACCTGCTGGAGGATTTGGGGTATCAGGTGGAGAACAGAGAATTGGCGGACTTGGGGGGACTTCCCGTGTTTTTATTGAGGGCTCCGGTGGAAACCTTTCTCCCCCCGGACGATTTCATCCTGCAGATTACCCAGCTTTCCGGCATCGCGGCGTTCCAGGAAATTATCGACCCGGAGGCAATCGAAAAAATACCCGATCCTTTCCAAAGGATTTTAAGGAATCTCATCGTCTAACCTTCTCCCGCGGTCACCAATGAAATTCCAGTTCCACTTTGTCCCCTGACGGCAGGATTTGCCGGGGAGGTTGGAGGAGAACTTTCACTATAGCCGGTTCACCCGGTTTGGGTCTGGCAACAGAGACATCCAAATTCGAGGATGGGAAGGGACCGGTTTTCTCCCCGAATAAAGTGATTGCCCGTTGGAGGCCTGTTTCGATTGCCGAGGCCTCAAGATCGGGAGGGAAATGATCTTTGCACCAGAAGAGGAAGTTTGTGATCCGGGAAAGGAATAGCTGATAACCTAATGAGCCACCGGCCACTGTGGTTTCGGCTGGTACAAAAGCAAAATCTTGGTTAAGAGATGAAACTAGAGGAGTAATTCCTGCCCGTATAAATTGACTGATTCGATCCTCTGAAAAAGCTGCCTCGGTAGAAATAAGTTGATTTCCGCCCGTGGGCCGTAGAGGGAGATCTTCGAGCCTGATTTCTTGCCAGTCGGTGAATCGGGTTGGCCAGCCGGTCTTTAGGAAGCTTTGTCCGATGAGGCTACCCAAGGCCCAAACCGGGCTGACCCATAGGCAGCCCGATTCCTCGAAGCGAACCAGACGGGTTTCATTATTGGGGCCATAAGGGTAGCGGGCTAAGAGACGGTTGCAGGTAAGAGCCACCCATCTGGACGATGAGGTTTCTTTGAAATGGCGCCATTTAGCAAAGACCGGTTCTTGCAGATAATGCGGCAGGAAAGGAATTTTCGGTAAATCCTCCCAGCTTTGGAGATAAAAGAATTTTGGAGTGATCGGAATGATGACCGGTACGAGGAGGGTCTCCGCGAAAAGAGAGATCTTCTCGATATATTCGATGCTCCGGGCGGAATTGTCAAAAGGGAGGTCAATAATCAGAAGAGATGGCAAGTCCTGAATTAGCCTACCCATCAGGCCGTCCAATGTTTCTGGAAGAGTTTCAAAGGAAATGGGGACGACCTCAAGGGAGAAATCCCCATTTCTACTTCCCTGCCTGAGGACAAGCCTGAGCCCTTGCCAAACAGATTCCAGGTTTCGGAAATTCTCATCGGCGAGGATATGTTTCAAAATCCGCTGGAGAAAAGCATTTATTTGTTCCAGGAGTGACAGGGCTTCACGAGGGGGGGCAGGTCCTTCTCCGGGCACGGCCACCATTTCCAGGATGTTTTCAACCGCATTGGTAGGGGGCCCTTTGGGCTTTCGAGGTTTTAGTTCAATATTCTGCGGGAAACCCGGCCAGGTTAGAAGGCGCTGGAAGGTTTCTTCTTCTGAGAGTCCCCTGGTTTTGGATTCTTCGATGAATCTTTTGGCGTCCAAAATGTTTTTCAAAAAAGGGGTATTTTCAAGGATTCGGTCAGGATGAAAATCTTTTAGCTCTTTGAAGTGTAAGGGCAATCCAAGTGGGGGGCAAAGATCCCCGGGGAGGGGGATATCCAGGGAAAGACCCAAATCCTCCAAAACCTGATCTACATTCGCCTTACCCACAGGAATAGGGTTTTGATCCCATGCCCTCTCTTCCAGAGGCCGAAATGGGCCCAGGGCCAAAATCTTGAAAGGCAGAGAAGGAATCTGCATAGCCTCTCCTTATAAGGTTTTGGGGACTAGGTTTGGAAAAACTAAAAACGGATTCGACGGCAGAGATTATTCAGGGACTACCCTTAGCTGAATATCTTTTTAAGAAAAGAGGGTCGTTCCCCAGGGATTTTGACCTCCCGATCTTCACTTTTAGTCCTCTCTCTTTTGGGGGGCTTAGGGATGGAGGGGGGTTCGACAGGTGATTCGCTGACCTCTACCAGACGTCCCTCTCCGATGAAACGAAATACGGGCCCCTGGGGACCCAAGGAGATGTCATCGTGGAGTTTCAGAGGGGACTGGAGATTGATAGGCTGGCGATTTACCTTGAGCGATCCCTTTCCCGTCAGGTCCTTGATCCAGTATTGATTCTGGCTGAAGAAGATCTGAGCGTGGTACTCCAATATGCCGGGATGTTCAAGACGGAGATGACACTTAGGGCTTTTACCGATGTTAACCGGAAGATCCTTGAAGGAGCGGAGGGTGGGGCCGTATTGGATGCTCAGAGGGACTTTGGCGCTTTGAATGGGTACCTCGACGGGCCTTTCCCTCACGGGTGAGGCTGGACGGGGCCTTCCCTCCATCCGGAACCTGTCTACAGGTTCTTCCCCATGGGGAGGTTTTGAGGGCATACTTTCCGCTTCGGCTGGACCTTCCTTAAATTGGGTCAAGAAGCTAACCTTGGGTCCTCCCTCTTCGGCAAAGGTGATAACATCCCCGCTTTTAAGGAGGGTTTCTTTAATCCTTTTTCCGTTTACAAAAGTCCCATTGCTACTGTGGTCAACCAGTCTGAACTGATTCCCTTCCCGAATGATTTCCGCGTGGTTGCGGGAAATAATGGCCAAATCGGCTGGGAAGCGCAAATGGCTGGAAGGATAGCGGCCGATCGTAATGACGGGGTCCGCAAACTCCTGAATCTGACCCTTCAAAGGCCCCAGGATGTGAACAAGCTGGACAACAATCATGGGTGGTCGCTTCATGGTTTCCGTTTCCATTATACGTCAATATTTTATGGGGTCAAGAGAATAGACATTTTTCATTTTTCAACATACTTTTTTTAAAAAATTTGTATATATCTCAATTAGCGCCTCCTGGGTGGCCATCTCGAACCCGGTGGATATGTCGGCCATCACCCGCCACCTCGGTCCGGTCGAGGGGAATAAGCAAGTGGTGGAACTCCTCTTACAGGATGAAGGGGTGGATGCGGTGGTTCCGATTCTCTTGGCCTCGCCGAGCATACCGGCGGAGAAGTAGATTTACCTCCCGGAACTCTCCTCTAACTATCCCCAAAAGCCGATCTATGTAACCTTCACGGGCGACAAGAAATCCTTTGATCAAGCGAAGGTTTTTCTGGAGCATCGCTCCATCCCGGTCTTCGCTCCCCTGGAAGATGCCTTTGAGACGCTCCAAGTCTTATGCCGCTGCCGGGAAGCGCTGGACCTACAAGGGTAAGGGAGGGTTGGGCTGGTCAACATTCTACGAACCAGCGGCGCGCGGTGAGTTTCGTTTCAAGGCCTTTTCTTCCAGCCCGGAGGAATATTTGGCCCATTCCCGCTCCTTCTCCCCCGGAGGAAGGAGCCGGATCTCGAAGCGGCAGGTTTTGGCACCTTTGGGAATGATCTGGGTGAACCGGGCATCTGCGGCGATTCCAGTCTTTTCTTGAAAAGCTTCCAGGAGCCCCTGGACGATGTACCTTTGGACACGACAGTCAAAAGGTTTGTAGTGGTCCTGATGGGGGCACCAGAGAATGTCGCAGGTGCACTCCCTGTCGCTTACCACTCGGGGGATTTCCGGTGAGGCCCAGACCTCCTCGTTCACGTAAGTCACAAATGCTGAAATGGCTTCAATTTCCTGCTTCCCCGGCCCAATCTCCCAACTCTGTAGGACCTCCCGGCCAATCTCCCTTCCCAAGTCGGTAAGGATCCTAGCCATGATTTCCTGGCCTTTGGCCCCGAAGTTTCTTTCCGCTCCCTCCATCATGCGCACGACGGCCAGGGCCATCATCTGTCCCCATTTAAACAGCCGTGCCGGATCATAGTCTTCGCGGCTTAGAGCCATCTCCCGCAGCTTGCGAGTGGAGGCGGCGAAATGCCGGGATAGCCTGATCCCGGAGCGGTTCCATTGTTGATCATGAATTGGATTCTTGCTCATGCGATTTTCTCCTTGTTGAAAATGGGCTCAACGCCGCGCCTCGCAGGGGAGGGTGCCAGGGGTCCGCCCCGGCCTCAACCTTTTCCGCTCTGAAACTTCCTCGACCGGAAGGTCATTTCCAAAAGGAAAGCGTTAGAGATAATTATAGACAAACCGTCCTCAAAATGGAAGGCGAACATGTTTCCAGGATGGAAAAATCGTGTTATCGCCAAATGATTTTATGTTATTTTATGATCATTGCAACATTATCAATTTCTGCGGGAACTCCTTAAAACAATGAAGGGTTCCCCGTCGCCCCATTTTTCTCATCAAAAGAGCGGTTCCATAACGTGGAGAAGCTAGAAAGGAGGAAATCGTAAAAAGTCCGTAAATTCTTTTTTCTGTCATTCCCGTTAAGCTTCTCCTCGCGAAAGCGGGGAACGGGAATCCAGTTTATTCAATGGCTTTCGTGTCCCGCCTACGCGGGACTTTTTACGTAGCCATCAAAAAGGATGCCGCGGATAGAGCAGAAGAGCAAAGATTAGGAAATGGCACTTCAATTATTGCGTTCGTATTGGTGGGCCTAGGAGCGGCAGGCAGCTCAAGATTCCTTTTTTTCTTTGCACAAAACTGACCAAAATCTTCCCCTTTCACTCGTCCTTATACATAAAAAAATAAAAAATATCATTAACTTAATTAATCAATACCTTGAAATTGTTTGGGCATAAAAATTGCGTAATTGATATCGTCCATTTGGAATTGGCCAGACCCAAAGCTCTCCGTAGGGGATGTTAAAAGTGGCTCAAAAGAGATCCATCCTCATCGTAGACGATGAATTCAGCGTCAGGGAATCTTTACGGATGATTCTCAAATCAAGGTACGAGGTCCATACGGCCGCAGATGGAAAAGAAGCACTCCACTGTATCCAAAAAGACAAAATTGATCTCGTAACTCTCGACCTGAAAATGCCCGGCCTTTCGGGGATCGAAGTCTTGCGGGAGATCAAAAAGAAATATGCCGACATCGAGGTCATTGTTATATCCGCATATGGAACGCCGCAAAATTTTCGCGAAGCCACCTCCTATGGGATAGGGGGCTTTATTGCCAAACCCTTCAACCTCTCGGATATCATCAACTCCATCAGGAAATCTCTGGATCGCCGGAGCTATAACTTAAAGCTCAAAAATTTCTCCCGATATAACTCAATCGTCATAAAAGATTAGAAAACCCCTTTTCTGCTGTGGGCGCGGATCAAAGACGATTCCCCATTGTTGGTTATTGCCGGGTTGCTGGAAGGGATCTTCCAGGCCCTGCATCACGCTGAAAAAGCTGCGCTGACCCATGGCTACCTCCATCCGGGTAATGTGCTGCTGAGCGATGACGGAGCGGTCAAGGTGACAGATTCTGGTCTGTTTTCGGGAGGGGGATCCGGGGTGGATTCGTGACCGCCTGGCGGCGCAGCCCAGCTGATCTGCGGTCGGAGAGGAAGCGCCTGATTTAACCCCGCCCTCCTGTTCAGGACGAAGAAGCCTCTCCGGCCCAATTTGAGGCCCGCTTAATTTCCTCTTGATTCTTTTACCCCGATTTAATACAATCCTACCGAAATTATGGCTCTCCACGAAAATCCTTTTCGATCAACCTATAGCCTCAGGTCTGCGGGAACGCATGGAAGTTGTATGGTTTGGGAGTTTAATTAGGGCCCATTTCTGACTAGAAAGGGGTTTGTTGTCTCATTTACCGGCTGGATGGATGGGAGATTTAATAGCTGGCTGTTTCAATTCAATCTCTTAGCAGTCCAAAGGAGGGGGGCATGAGTGAGAGAAGATGGTTGTATTTAGCGGTTGCCTTGGCAAGTGTTTTAGGCTTATTGGTCCTTGAAAATGTTAGACCGGCAATGGGGGAAGTTATCAACATTGGCTATACGGGACCGCTGAGTGGAGGCGCAGCGAAATATGGCCGGAATAACCTGGAAGGCCTGGAGATGTCAGTTGATGAAATGAATGCTGCCGGTGGGATCACCGTTACGGGAAAGAAATATACTTTTAAGGTTATTTCTCTGGATGATCGATACAGGCCGGCCGATGCCGTGACCAATGCCCGCCGGCTTGTTGAATTACACAAGCCCCCTTTTATCTTCTGCCCGCACAGTGGAGGCATCCTGGGCATGTTGAAGTTCAATGAACAGGAAGGCTTTATCCTCCACGGATACACCGATAACCCTGCCATCCTGCGATTGGGGAACAAGTTTTTGGTTAAAGCCCCAATGTCCATGGGATTTTACAATTCGGGTGTCATTGACCTCGGCTGGAAGCACGGCTGGAGGAAGGGAGCCCTTATTTGTGGAACTCACGAAGCGGGAAAGATGGCTGAGAAGGCCTTTGAGGTCTTGTGGAAGGATAAGGGTGGAGAAATCATTGCGAACGCCCCGGCTGATTACGGTAAGGTAACCGACTTTTATCCCTATCTTACCAAAGTTTTAGCGGCCAAACCCGATTGCATCTTTCTCTACGGCCCTTCTGAGCCCTCCGCCATGATCATTTCCACTGCTCGCGAGCTCGGCTTTAAGGGCGGTTTTATATTGGGCTCCCAGTGTAAGTTAGATGAGATGGCCAAGGTGGCTCCTCTAAATGTTTTATCCCCCAGTTCTGGAGTTTGCCCGGTTGGGATGATGCCTCTTCCGATGATGCAAGATTATTCCAAGAGGCATCAGGAAAAGTTTAACACCCTGCCAACTTCAGAGTCGGCATTTAACTATGAAGTGATGTACATATTTGCCGAAGCAATGAAAAAAGCAGGAACGATTACCAACCTCCCCAGAATAATGGCTGCCATCCCTGATGTCATACCCGCGGGGAAACATGCGATACGCGGCATTCACACCCTGACGAAAGAAGGCCAATTCCTCTCCGGCTATTTTGCGATGGAAGTCGTCGAAGGTAAGTTTGTCTCCCCTGTGGACATCGACCCGAGACCCTGGTATAAAAAATACGGCGCTACCTGGGTGCCTGAATAGGCCCACATCCCAATTTAAGCCTATTGTTCGAGTAGCTGGGGGGTGATGTTTTAGATATCACCCCCCCTGAAAGTCTACTTAAACATTGCAAAAAAGACCTTAAAAACCTCACCCCCACCCTCCCCTCCCCCCTCCGAGGGAGAGGGTTAGGGTGGGGGGGCAAAGGACACCAGGGGTGAAGTCCTGTAACCATCGAAAAAACCGTTATTGCTCTTTACCTGCAGGGGGGAAAACGAAATTTCGGAGAATCTTTTTACAACTACTGAGTCTAATGAATTAAAACCAGAGGGAAAAGGATGGCGCTGTTCATTCAACAGGTCATAAACGGAATCATGCTGGGGAGTGTGTACTCTCTGGTTGCCCTGGGGCTTACTCTGGAATATGGAATTTTGCACATTCCCAACTTTGCTCATGGCGCTTTATATATGGTGGGCGCCTACTTTACTTTTTTGCTGGCGACTGCCCTGGGGCTTAACTTCTGGCTGGCCATGATTATCTCCATGATTGCTCTGGGTCTGATCGGTGTCCTGGTTGAACGGCTGGTTTATCGTCCCCTCATTCTGGAATCCCCCCTGAGTTCTTTCATCGCCGCTATTGGGCTCATCTTTATCTTTGTGGACGGGGCCCTGAATATCTTTGGGCCGGATTTCAAGAGATTTCCACCCACGCACACTCAGGTGTTGCATGTATTGGGCATTACGATTACCTTCCAGCGGATTATCATAGTGGTGGTAACAATATCCTTAATCGTGCTCTTACATCTCTTCATTAAAAAAACAACGATGGGAGCAACCATAGAGGCAACCGCTCAGGACCGGGAGGGAGCCCAATTGATGGGCATAAACGTTAAGCGAGTGAGGATGATCGTTTTCGCTTTGGGTACGGCCCTGGCGGCTGCGGCCGCTGCCCTGATCGCTCCCATTCACCTCGTGCACCCCGGTATGGGAGGCCCGGTCATCCTAAAAGCTTTCGTCATCCTCATCCTCGGTGGTATGGGAAGCATCCCCGGTGCCATCACTGGCGGATTCATTATGGGTTTGGTGGAAAGCCTAAGCGGCGGATATATTAGCACCTCCTACAACGAAGTCTTTGCCTTTGGCGTTTTGGTTACTGTGCTGGCGATCCGACCTACCGGACTATTTGGGGCAAAATAATGGAAACCGCAGCCAAACTTTTTCCCACCAGAAAACTAATCGTCCTTCTGTTAATCGTCTTCGCCTTCACCATCCCTTTCTTTGTAACCAGCAGATTTATTCTCCATATCTTGATCATGTGCTGCATTTGGGCCATGGCCGCTACATCCATGAACCTCATCATGGGATATACAGGACAGGTTAACCTCGCCCACGGAGCATTCTTTGGCATTGGGGCCTACAGCGCTGGGTTGCTGATCCTGAAATTAGGGATCAATTTCTGGCCCGCTCTGATTCTGGCCTGCGCCATTACCGTATTCCTCGGCTTCCTGATCGGCCTGCCGGCCCTGCGAACCAAGGGATCCTACTTTGCCATCGGCACCATGTGCTTCAACGTGATCGTAACCGTGATCATCGACAGCTGGGAGGGCCTAACGGAGGGGGCGCGAGGGCTGCTCGGGATCCCCAGACCCGCTCCGATTCCCCTCCCTTTTGGGAGAGAAATAACATTTACATCTATAGGGGCAAATTATTACCTGATCCTTATTTCCCTCTTATTAACGATCCTGATTATTTACCGGATCGTTCACTCCATGATGGGCAGAACTTTTATGGCGATTCGTGGAAACGAAGAGTTGGCCGAGTCCCTGGGGATGAGTGCCATGAAGGCTAAGCTATTGTCGTTCTTAATCAGCACTTTCTTCGCCGGATGGGCCGGCGTTCTCTATGCTGCCTATATTGGCTTTCTCAGCCCGGAGATATCGGATTACCACGTGACCTTCGAGCTCTTGACCTTTTGTTTGATCGGCGGCTTAG
>Ga0315295_10003902_pt1 | contig 12659 bp, 9 predicted proteins | sample YL17G14_0_MG_FD_204453 | JGI IMG/M metagenome (GOLD analysis project Ga0315295, IMG submission 204453) | Sediment microbial communities from Yellowstone Lake, YNP, Wyoming, USA - YL17G14_0 | ecosystem: Environmental > Aquatic > Freshwater > Lake > Sediment | place: USA: Wyoming | collected... | reverse complement strand
ATCCCGCCCTTGAATGTTTTCATAAAATCATAGTAAGATTCTAAGGTTTTTAGGCTCGAATGTCTAGGGAAAAGAATTTCCTCTTACTTTAACTATCGTTACGATGGGCTTCGCCCACCCGTAGATAATTATGTGGTAAATATTAAATTTATCACTTCTTACCCACTTACTTTCTTTTACCAGAAAAGAAAGTAAGCAAAGAAATCTGGCATAAGGGGCATTCCCCTTATGTATCCCCATTCAAGCTCGCAAAACTCAGTCCCGACTTTACGTCGGGACTTCAAACATTGCTCGCTAAGGTAAAAAGACATATTGAAAATCAAGGCTTTAACCAGTCCATCACCGTCAATAACAAGCAAATAATGTTGTATTTTCGCCTTTTTAATCCAAGATAATTCAGCTTTTTGACCAGATCAAACGCGTTTCTGGGTTTCGAGAGATGATAGGGTAGAGCTATAAGCCCGTCAGAAACGCTTGAGTTTTCTTTGTTACTTTCTTTTGGTCAAGCAAAAGAAAGTAAGAAGAGAAAATGCTTTTGTCTTTAGTATTAAAAACCTGGGTTATCCACAGGTGGGCGGCGCCCCTCGTCACGATAATCCAGGCGGAACTGCTTTTGTATTTGAGATGCGGGATGGGACGGATTATCGTATAATCTATTAAGAGGTAAAGAAATGAAAAAAATATCGATTATCCTGCTTCTATGCTTCGCTTTGACCGGAACGGCTTACGCGGAGATATTCAATATTACGCACATAAGCGAGAAGCCGAAGGAGATAAAGGCTTACCTGAAAGATAACGACATGTACCTGTGGCGCAGCAGGAACATTGCCGCGACGTACGAGGCGGACGGCAAAACATACCTGCGCCTCACCGAGGACGGCTCGGGCCAGTACGGCAACGACAAAAAATTCAAGACCTGGTACGCGGAATCCGTCTATCTTTACGAGAACAACACGATGACGCCAAGGAGCTCCTACATTGAATTCAAGGACAAGGACGGGGTGACGGTGGGATTGACGAAGACCGTGTTCGATGCAAAAGAAGAGATAATAAAATGCAGGCTCCTGAACGAGAAGAAGGAATTCGAGTTCAAGGATGGCCTGATAGACAAGAACGGGATGGGAACCGCCATGATGAATTTCCCGTACGAAAGGAAGAAGGACTTTATCTTCCCCATGCTTACGAACGAACCCGCTTTCTATAACATGACGCTGGTGAACAAAGGCATAGACGTGCTGACCTCCGGAGGAAAGACCGTTGAATGCTATAAGGTCCAGATGATACCGGACCTGGGATTCCTCGGGATATTCGCACCTTTTGTTCCTAAGACGTATTTCTGGTACAAGGCGGCTTATCCCCACGAATTCGTCCGCTACGAAGGCCTTGAAAGCGGATTGAACACGCCGTATATAGTGATGAAAGCGGAGGAGTAGGGCTAAAGCTTCAGTTCTTTCCTTAAGAGGCCCCTGATATCGGAATATTTTATGGTGACTTCAAGCGGGCCCAGATAACGCGGGAAATACCTGGCTTCCTGCCAGTAAATGACAAGGCCGCCGTTCGATAGATAGAACTCCTGCTCCTTATCGATGCTCTTGAACACTTCAATAAGCGGGATCCCGGTCTTCTTGGCGAGTCCATCAATATCTTTTTTCAATATCCCGTTCAGGTCAGCTTCCCAGGAGATGCCGGGCTCGAAAAGGTCCTTCAATTTATAGAGAGAGCCGTCTTTTGTATTAGCCGTGACGGTGTATACGGCGTTGAAAGGATGGGCATAAAAGGGGATGCTCAAACATTCCTCCAACTTGATGCTTAAAATATCATTCCGGTCGAAGGCAATATCGGATCTGACGTAATATGAATAGTCCTTCTGGTGCTTTTTTAGGGCGGATGCGTTCTCGTCCCGCAGCCTGAAAACGGCCGAATAAATGGCCTTGTTGATCCTGTCCTGAACGGCTTTATCCTTAAGGCTTTGCACGATCGGATATTTGATATGCAGCTGAGAAGTCATGATGAAAGAGCTCTTTGTACCGGCGCCGCAGCCGGTCAAGCCGACGATCAATGCCAAAAGGGCAAGAAATAATGCGGCTCTTTTCACGGGAACATTATAACACATCAACCTCGGCCGAGTTCGAGGCCTTTAAAGGCATAAGGCATTTCTTTCTTCCTACTTTTTTGGCGCCAAAAAAGTAGCAAAAAAGCGCTTAGGGGACACCCCTAAGTACCCCAGCCGTCGAAGCACCCCACCCAAAACACAAACACACCCCCCCGTCCCGCCACAGGCGGGACTCCCCTCCCTTTTGTCCCGACCAGGAATTCGGAACAAGTAAGGGTCGGGACAAAACCGACGGCGATGGACAACCTAAAGTTATAACTATTTAATATGTTTCACCTTTGCGAGCAATGTTTGAAGCCGTGAGACCGAAGGTCGAGTCGGCTGAGTTTTGCGAGCAAGGGGTGCAGGGGCTTGCCCCTGCCGGCATTCTTTTCCCCCATTTTCTTTTGCTGGAGAAAGAAAATGGGCGGGATAGGAGAGGAAAACTAATACAACCGACAAATTAACCACGGGAGGGCAGCGCCCCTCGTCACGATAACTTTCTTTACCCGCTAATCCGGAAAGAGTATAATTTGAGCCATGAAGATCGCTCTGGCCCAAATTAACCCGACCGTCGGCGACCTTGAGGGTAACGCCCAAAAGATAATCGAGTACATCGGAAAGGCCAAAAAACAGGGCGCGGAACTTGTTGTTTTCCCGGAGCTCGCGATAACCGGATATCCTCCCGAAGACCTTCTCCTAAAACCCCAGTTCATTACGGATAACCTCAGCGCACTCAAGAAGATCGTGAAGGCATCACAAGGCATGGGCGTTTATGTCGGGTTCGTGGACAGGGGAGGCAAAGATCTTTTTAATGCCGGTGCTTTCATCAATAACGGGAAGGTCATCGAGGTATACCACAAGAACAACCTCCCGAATTACGGCGTATTTGACGAGAAAAGATATTTCAAGGAAGGCACAAAATCTTCCGTAGTAAGCTTCAAGGGAGTCAAGCTCGGCCTCGGGATATGCGAGGACATATGGGTGGAAGAAGGCCCGTACAAGGGCGAAGCAAGGGCAGGGGCAAAGATAATACTTAATATCAACGCGTCGCCGTACCACGTCGGCAAGATAGGCGAGAGGGAAAAGGTATTAGCCAAGAGGGCGAAAGCAACAAAAGCACACATCGTCTATGTCAATATGTTGGGCGGGCAGGATGAACTCGTTTTTGACGGCGGGAGCATGGTGTTCAACAGCAAGGGTAAGCTGATAGCTTCAGCTTCCCAGTACAAAGAGGAGCTCCTGATAATCGATGAGAACGGGGGAAGGATAGCTCCAAAGCCCGACCGGCTATCCGAGATCTACGAAGCATTGATAATGGGGGTCCGGGATTATGTCGAAAAGAACAAATTCGGCGGGGTCATAATAGGGATATCCGGCGGGATCGATTCAGCCCTTACGGCCGTGATCGCCCGCGATGCGCTGGGAAACTCAAGGATACACACTATTTTCATGCCCTCTGAATATTCGGCAAAGCAGAGCCTTGATGATTCTATTTCGGTCACGAAAAACCTTGGCGTGAAAATGGATGTCATCCCGATAAAGGACATCTTTTCCCAATACCTTTCGACATTGGCCCCGAATTTCAGGGGAAAGCCGGCGAACATTGCCGAAGAGAACCTCCAGGCAAGGATAAGGGGAAATATCCTCATGGCGCTTTCGAATAAATTCGGCTGGCTTGTCCTGAACACAGGGAACAAGTCCGAAACATCCACAGGCTACTGCACCCTTTACGGGGACATGGCGGGAGGGTTCAGCGTCCTAAAGGACATACCGAAGACCCTGGTATATAAGCTGGTCAAATGGAGGAACAGGAAGAAAGTTGTCATTCCACAATCGATCATCGACAGGCCGCCGACGGCCGAGCTTAAACCCGGCCAGCTGGACCAGGATACACTGCCTCCTTACGAGGTGCTTGATCCTATTATCAAGGCCTATGTGGAGGATAACAAGAGCGTCCAGCAGATAATAGCGAAGGGCTTCGATAAAGCCACCGTTTCAAAGGTCATCTCCATGATAGACCGCTCCGAATACAAGAAACGGCAATCCGCTCCCGGAACGAGGATAACCCCCAGGGCGTTCGGGAAGGATTGGCGCCTGCCGATAACGAACCAGTATAGGTCTTTTTAATGCCTTAAAAGGGCATCAGGTGATCAGGTGAGCGGGGACAGGACATCAGGGGATCGGGGGATCAGGGATAGGATATCAGGAGATCAGGAGCTCGGGGAGCCCCGAGATCCTAAGATCCCGATCTCCAGTTCCTAATCTCCTGATTACCTGATATCCTTCATCAGCTTCCCAATTCCCTCAGTATTTACCACCCTTTCCAGCATAGTTTTAACCTTATAAAAGTGCAAAATACGCGCAAGTTTTTGGCGTTTTATCCCGATAATATAAGTGTACGGAGGGATAAAATGACGGCTATAGATAATACTCAAAAACCCATAGTGTCGAAGCCTTTTGACGTTTCAGGACTTCAAGGCCCTGTACAATCATTTCAGATCCAGCTACAGGTGCACAACCAGCTTCTTTCAGGCCTCCTAAAGGCGATCGGGATAACGAACAACGAATTGTCTTTTATTGACATCACACCGAGAGGCAAAAAGGAAACTTATCCGTATTCAAAATATATGTCCGAAGTCATAAATACACATAATACAAAACCATTGCTGGATGTGTGCAATTATTTCAAATTCATAAAAAATGACAAAGAAAAACCTTATACGAAAAGGGTCCAGGAATGGCAGGTCACTGCAAGCGAGAACAAGACCAATGCAAAAGTTTTCAACAAGGACGTAAAACCACAGAAGATCTGTTTTAACATTAACGAATTGGATAAGCAAACAACTACAAATATTGCCATGGGGCCGGCAAGAACGGTTCCACAGGACATCAAAGGTCAGACGCAGAACGTCAGCCAATTAAAGGATCCATCGGGTGTGAGCGGGACGGAAACAAAGATATATTATGATCCCACGTGGGTCGCAAAAATATTGACTAAAGACCTGGGATACGGGTAAAAGGATCAAAGGAATAATATAATGCCAATTGAAGAAGATAAATATCAATTAGAAAAAGCGGTCAAAGCCTTCTGGGCGGACCACGGAAAGCCGCTGTCCGTTAATGCGAAGCATACTCAGGTCACTGTGGAGCCGAAATTCATCGTCGGAAACCGCATAAACCCGGAGATCGCCAAAAAGATAATCGGCGTGTACCTGTCGCAGATAACTTCCGACAAGATCGTCAATGAAGAGATATTCATAAACCACGAGGGGATCAAGATATTCGACGAAGGCGAGCTAGTGCTCGAAATAGTGAACCAGAAGCTTGTGGATTCCCTCAAGAACAAGGTGACAGACCAGATAGGGAAAGAGCTCTCAAAAAGGCAGAAGAAAGAGGGCGGGACCTATATCAAGCCGGACGAAAAGGAAAGCTTCAGTTTCGGGGAGATAAAACAGGCGCTTGCCGAATTCCTTATTGACGAGGAAAAACACGATTCAAAGAACATGCTTAAGGACGCGGTTCTGCTTCTTGTGAAGTAACTGCGGGATAGAACAATCCGCCCACTTTTTCATTAAGGATTATCTTCGCGTTCGCTTTCTCCGCCTTAAGGTCCTTCAGGTACTGCGTGCGGCCTTTTTCCTTCAGGAGGAATTTCCTTATGCCGTCCTTTACGTCCTCGAATTTCGTCTCCCTGGCGGGAAGCTTTTCCTCCACCTTGAAAACATAATACCCGGCTTCGCCGGAAAGGATCTCGCTAAGCTGGCCCGGCTCAAGGGAGAATACCGTGTTATCAGGAACCGGAAGCTGGCCTTTTTCCACCAGCCCTATATCCTCGCCGCCCCACTTATCTCCGCTCGTAGCTTTCAATCTCTCCGTCTGGATATCCTTAAAATCCTTCATCATAAGCTGCGAGAGGTGGAGCTTCTCTTTCTGCACGTAAAGGTCTATATTCCTGTCATAGAACGCCTTTATCTCCTCGTCGGAAACCGCAACGGCCTTTGACCTCATGTCTATGAGCTTTTCGATCAATATCTGTTTTTTTATGTCCCTTTCCAGGTCGGCGACGGTCATTCCCTGCTCTGCAAGGGATTTGTGAAATTCATGCACAGTGGGGAAGGATCTCTTTATCTGGGCGATCCTCGCTTTTATCGTCTTGTCCGATACTACCAGGCCTTCACGGTCTGCCCACTGGAGAAGGATGACGGCCTCTATCATCTGTTCCAGGACAGCTTTCCTAGTATCTTTAATTATTCCCTGGGCTTCCGCCGCTTCGGGGCTTGTTTTCTTGGTTATTTCTTTTATAGCTGCTTCTATCCTCTTATTGAAAAGCTCCATCGATATGATGTCCCCGTTCACCTTCGCGGCCCATTCGATCGGCTTCTTCGGCGCGGGTTTTACGGAGGCCTTTACTACTGTTTTTGGCTTGTGGACAGCTTTCTTTAAGGCCGGCTTTGTCACGGCAAAAGTTGAAAAAGATGTAATGAGAAGTACGATAACGATCAGGACTAATTTGTTCCTCATTTGGGCATAATCTAGCATACCCAACATTATATGTAAAGTGTCAACCTAGCAACAGAACGGAAACCTGCGACAACATAGTCGCGGTTTCCGATGGATATCTTGGCGGAAGCCGCGACGTTCAGTCGCAGGCTTCTTATCACGAAGGCAGGTGCCTTATCCTGTCCCGGACGATATCGAACCACTTTTCTTTCGGCAGGCCCTTGGTCTTGATGACCAACGGTTTTCTCAACTCAAATTTTATTTCAACGGTTTCGGAACCTCCGGTAAGGCTCGTGACGCCCTTTTTCCCGGCCTCTATCTTAAGTTCTATGACCCTGAACAGGGCTTCGAGCTCGCGGGGGATCCTCCCGAACCTGTCCACCATCTCTTTTTTCATGTCGTCAAGCTCTCCATTGTCATTAAGGAAATTCATCCTCCTGTACAAGGCGATGCGCTGCTTATCATCCATCACATAATCTGTCGGAATGAAAGCGTCCACCTTAAGGTCGATGAAGATCCTTTTTGCCGGGGGAGGAGAGATGTGCTTCAGCTCCCTTACGGATTCATCAAGCAGGTCGCAGTACATGTCGAATCCGATATTGAGCATATGGCCGTGCTGCTGCGCGCCCAGGATGTTGCCCGCACCCCTTATTTCCAGGTCTGCCATCGCCAGTTTGTAACCGCTTCCAAGTGCAGTAAATTCCTGTATGGCCCTTAATCTGTCGAGCGCCTTGTCCGTAAGGACTTTTCCCTTGTGGTACAGGAGATAGGCGAAAGCCCTTGTGGAAGACCTCCCCACGCGCCCCCTTATCTGGTAAAGCTGTGAAAGCCCGAACTCCGATGCGTTATCGATTATCACCGTGTTCACGGACGGGATATCAAGCCCCGATTCGATTATGCTTGTGGAGACAAGGACGTCGTATTCCTTGTTAATGAACTTTATCATAATATCCTCAAGGGAGGATTCGTTCATCTGGCCGTGGGCCACGGCTATCCTGGCTTCGGGAACGACGCGCTTTACCAGGTCAGCTATCTTATCAATGCTTTTAACGAAATTATGGACAAAAAAGACCTGACCGCCCCGCTCAAGCTCTCTTCTTATGGCTTCCTTTATGATATTCTCGTCGAACTCTCTCAGGTACGTCCTTACGGGCGACCTGTCCAGCGGAGGGGTGGCGATGATGCTAAGCTCGCGCACGCCCGAGAGCGCCATATAAAGCGTCCTGGGGATGGGTGTTGCCGTAAGGGTTATCACATTGACGTTCCTTGCTATTTGCTTAAGTTTTTCCTTGTGCGTGACCCCGAACTTCTGCTCCTCATCGATTATCAGGAGGCCGAGGTCCTTGAACTTGATGTCTTTCTGTATCAGCCTGTGTGTGCCGATGACTATGTCGACAGCGCCGGCTTCAAGCGATTTGATGGTCCTCATTTGCTCTTCCTTTGACTTGAACCTTGAAAGCACATCCACAGTGATAGGGTAGGGCTTGAACCTTTGCGAGAAAGTGTGGAAGTGCTGGTCGGCAAGGACGGTCGTCGGGGTAAGGACAGCCACCTGCTGGCCGGAAAGGGCCGCCTTGAACGCCGCGCGCAGCGCAATTTCGGTTTTCCCGTAACCCACGTCCCCGCATACGAGCCTGTCGATCAATTTTCCGCTCTCCATGTCCTTCTTTATGTCCGTTATCGCCTTTGCCTGGTCCGGGGTTTCCTCGTACGCGAATGACTTTCCGAATTCCGTCTCCCACAGAGAATCTTTCTGGTACCTGAACCCTTCAAGCTTGTGTCTTGAGGCGTAAAGCTCGAGAAGTTCTTCAGTCAGGTCCTTAATTGACTTTTTAGCGCGCGACTTTATCCTTGCCCATTCACTGCTCCCGAGGCGGCCTACTTTCGGCTTATAGTCGCCGCCGCCCGAGTATTTTTCAACAAGCCCCATCAGGTGGAGCGGTACGTACAACTTGTCGTCCTGGGCGTAATCTATCTGTATGTATTCCTGAAGCGCACCGCCTATCTCGAGTTTTTTTAAGCCCCTGTATATCCCTATCCCGTAATTCGTATGGACGACGTAGCCGCCCATATTAAGTTCCGCCAAAAGCTTTTCCGAGACACCCTCAGAAGGCTTCGGCGTGAACTTTATCCTTGAGGAGGCCTCGCCGAACAGTTCCCTGTCTGTCAATAAATCGATCCCGTTGCCGGAAAAGCCTTTTCCAAGGTCACCGTATAATATGTAAATGCCGGCCTTAAGGTCTGCAGTGACTTCCTCTATCTTCCGGACGCCGATTCCGTTCTCGGTCAACAATTCATGGACCCTGTCGGCCTGCTTACTTACCAGGAAGATCGAGCTGCTAAGCGTTCTCCTGGTAAGCCGCTCCATCAGAAGATCGAATTTCCCGAAATAATCATTTGGAGGCTCAAAACCCAGGGATATTCCGCGCGCGCCGTCCCCGCGTTCAATGACCTGATAAGAAGAAATAATGTTATCGAACTCGCCAACATCCAGATAGTATTTTCCAACTGCCTGTCCCCGAAGCTCTTCTATTTCCTTGATCAATTTCTCCTGTGAGAGCTTCAATGTCTGCGGGTTATCAAGTATCACAATGGCATTTTCAGGCAGGTAGTCAAATATGCCCGTGAGATCGGGGTATTTTTGAGGTATGGCCACCTCTATCCCGTCCCTGTAATCCTCCGCGCTGTCAGGGATGATCTCATGGAGGGGGAATATCTTAACCCTGCCCGCATCTGACCTTGACCGCTGGTCCGCTGCATTAAAGAACCTGAGGGATTCGATCCTGTCGCCGATAAGGTCTGTTCTGACGGGGTTTTCCAGGTTAGGCGCGAAGATATCGATTATCCCGCCCCTTACGGAGAATTCTCCGCGCTCGCCGACTATATCCCGCCTTTTGAAACCGAGTTTTACAAGGAACCTGACTGCCTCTTCGCGGTCCAGCTTTGCGCCTCTCTTAATCGAGAGCGAGTTCTCCTTCAGTACGGCTTTCGGGATAACACTTGTGACAGCCGACCTTATCGAGGCAGTGATCACCATTTTTTCCCCTGAAAGCAGGCGATCCAGCACTTTCAATCTTTCACCGATCAATTCAACGCTTGGCGATATGTCCTCGGTAGGGTAGGTGTCCCAGGACAGGAAATTAGAAATGCTGTCATCCCCCGCGAAAGCCTTTATGTCATTTGCCAGCGCCAGCGCATCCTGCGATATCACGAGAACGGTCCTGCCTGTCTTGAGATATAAAGCTGAATAAAATGCCGCAGCCGAACTGCCCGAAAGTCCTTCCACAGAGGTTTTTTTGCTTCCGAGGATCTTTTCAAGCCGGGGATCTGATGATAATGTCTTGACTAGCCCGCTTAAATTCACTGTATATTGTACTTGTTCATTGCTGCTTCAAGGCCTTCAGTTATGATCAAGGGTACTGCCTCAGTGGCTGACAAAATGGCTTTATCGATCGCTTCTTGTTCACTTTTTGGAATTTTGGATAATACATAGTCAGAACCGTTCTCACCCTCTATTATCTGATCCGGTTTTCCGATGCCGACCCTGACTCTCGCGAATTCGGTGGTCCCAAGCCGGTCGATGACCGAGCCCACGCCCTTGTGCCCGCCGGAATTGCCCTTCGGCCGTATCCTTATTTGCCCCACGTCCAGGTCAAGGTCGTCATAGATCAGGATCAGGTGTGAAGGGAAGATCTTGTACCAATTCATAAGTTCCAAAACACTGCCGCCGCTGAGGTTCATGAACGTTTGGGGTTTTGCGAGTATGACCTTATGTTTGCCGATAATACCCTGTCCGATCAATGCATTACACTGGCCTTTTAAAACCGGGATCTGCAGGTCTTTTGAGATCCAGTCAATGACCCTGAAACCGATGTTATGGCGGGTTGACTCGTATTCTTTTCCCGGATTGCCGAGGCCTACAGCAAGATACATCATTCACCTCAAGGCTATTTTAAGGCCTTGAGGCGGGCATGTCAATTTGAGCCAAGGGTCATTTCATGTAAAGGTCGGTATTGAAAGTATAATTAAGCCCGAAGCTCAGGTCTTTCTGTTCCCTTGCCGTCCTGTCCTCGTTGGGAGCACTCATGTTGAAGACCTTGGCGGTGATATAGCAGCTGAGGTCGGTGCTCGGCATGTATTTGACCGTCATGTCGGAATAGACGGATGTGGATGTTGCTTCCTCGGAAACACCCTTGTCCGGGATGTCTTTCCTGTAATTCACCGAGCTCGCCAGATAGAAGGGGCCGTCCATTATCTGCGTCTCGAAAAGGTCCATCCTTGCGGTATAAGCGGAAGGATTGATCTTTACCTCCGTACTTTTGAATATTTTCTCGGCGTTCTCGATCTCGTAGTTCAGGTGGATCAGGTCAAAAAGTGATATGTTAAGCCCCGCGATGTTCTTGCTCTCGGAATAGGATTCCTCAGACGGGCTGAAGCTTTCGAACCAGGTCGGCTGGCTCCTGAAATATATGGAATTCCTTGTCAGGAGGTAGAACTGCTGCGTTATGTACATCATTTCTCCTTCCGTGATGCCTCCTCTTTCATATTCGGGCCTGTCGTTCCTCCAGCCGGAATATCCTATGCTTGTTCCCGAATTGAAATTGCAGGTAATGTCACCCCTTGTGTCAAGATTTGAGGCTTCTCCGGTGCCGTTCAGTCTGTCAATGTAGCTGTCGCTCTGCACATTTATCGAAACATTGTTCGAGGGCCTTATACCGATGGTTGAATATGTCCCCTTCATGCCCTTATGGGAAACACAGTCAAAGGGAACAATATAGGTCGGATCTATGTCCCTGTAGACCGTTCCGAGAGTGAGCCATCCTGTCTGGTATTTTACTTCAGTGTTGAAAGCTTTGCCTTCCATTGCGCTTCCGTATTCGGCGGCAAGCTTCAGGTCTTCAAAAGCGTATTCGCCTCCGTATGAAAAGACGTCCGCCCCGCCCGGCGTTGTCAGGTATATGGCGGAAAGGCCAAGTCCCATGCCCGGGTAAAATACCGTCTTCACTCCGGTAAAGTTCTGCTTTTCCCTGGTATCCCTCCTTACGTCGGCCCCCCACAGCCCGTTGCCGCGCGAGCCTCCGACTATCGACATGGAAAAATTGCTTGAAGGCTTCAGTGTTACGCCGGCTCCCTGGTATGCCAGGCTGTTCAATGTGAGATCGGAGAAATTCGTGACATTATCTCCGAGGTCGATCGAATATGTGCTGCCATATAAATTCATGCGCGCATATGTAAGCCCTGTTTGGAAGGACAGGTCTTCCACCTGGATCTGCGAGAAAAGTCTTCCCTGCGGGACGTCACCGGAAAGCACCAGGACATGATATTGATACGTGTAATTCCAGGAGTTCTCGGGGAATTTTGAGGTTGATTCGCCTGCTCCCGTTCCGCCTGCATACGTCAGGGACAAAGGATCCGCTCCGTAAGCAAGCACGCATGCCTGCATTAAAACAAGCGCAGAAAATATCATAATAAACGATGCTTTTCGCATAGTTCCCCTCTATATATTTATCGTAATATTAAAGCCTATTCTTGTATGTTTTTCAATACAATAAAGCTTAAAATTGGCTTAATATCGGCAAAAAACCTGCCTGATTCTCCCCTATAGTATATTATCGTCAAAAACAGGGAAAAATTTCTATTTTTGGACAGATTTCCTGATGGTAAAATCTGATTGGGACTTGAGGGTTTTATTGTCAAAGGTGAGTTCGACCTGAGCTTTATATTTCCCTTCCTTTAAAGGTTCCTTGAGTGTCACAGTGGTTGTTTTTGCGTCGCCTGGAAGGGAATTAATGTTCGTTGCCTGTTTTTCAATGATCGTCTTGTTGCCGTCCAGTACCTTTATGGACGGCTTGGCGGATATATACGAATTTCCGCTGTTAACAAAGGAAAATTTCAGGCTTACAGGATAGCCCTCTTCCGTAGCCAGGACTGAAAGGTCTTTTACCTCGCCGGCCCTCTTAATGTCCCCTTCGGTATCCAGATACACTATCGAGCCTATCCTGCCGGATACGGCAATTCCCTGGTAGCTGTCTATTACGGCCTCAAAGAATATCACCGAAACATG
>Ga0315295_10003899_pt1 | contig 12663 bp, 28 predicted proteins | sample YL17G14_0_MG_FD_204453 | JGI IMG/M metagenome (GOLD analysis project Ga0315295, IMG submission 204453) | Sediment microbial communities from Yellowstone Lake, YNP, Wyoming, USA - YL17G14_0 | ecosystem: Environmental > Aquatic > Freshwater > Lake > Sediment | place: USA: Wyoming | collected... | reverse complement strand
TTTATTCCATACCACTTCGAATTCTTATGTTCTAGCCCTTCTAATCACTAGTGATTAAATGACAAAATCCTATTTATCTAAAAAACATAGTCACTTGTCGTCTATTAATAGAGAAACTTTAAATAAACTTTTTGCTATAGAAAAAGAAGTTCTTGTTATAAAAAAACTACATGAAATGCAAAAGGTTCTTTTATCATCTGGTGCCTATTCTGATAATAATATTGAAAGACAGGATATGAATTTTGATAGGGTTGGTGTGCCTCAATGGGAGAGGGATATTGTTACTAGAATGTGGAACATAAAGCGTAAATATGCACATAAATTATTTAAGGATATGGATTTATTAATTTCTGAAATGGAAAAGGAATTAAATGGAAAAGAAATACAATAAGGTTTGTTTTGGTATAACTTCAAAATGTGCTGACAATAAACACATATTATTTTTTGATTATGATATTAAAAATCTTAATGTTGTATGTTCTGAATTGGAGTATATACAAAAAATCTTTAAATTATCTGAAATATACATTATTTCTACAGATAACGGATATAACGCTTTTTGCTTGGATAAATTATCCTTTAAAGATGTTTTAGTCATCTATTCTAAATGTGAAATTATTGATAAAGATTTTGTTAATTATTGTACTAATCGGGGGTATTTTACCCTAAGAATGTCAATATCTAAAAAGCTAGTTTATATTATTAAATCTAATAATTGTGTACATGAAAAAAGTAATGCTCATAAGAAATTTTTTAAAGATATTATGGCGTATCATTTAAATGATAGTTGTAATTTTGATACTTCTCAAAATGTGGTTTTAGAATCTTATGGGAGTAATAAACATGGATTTGATTTAAATGAGTGAACATGAAATACATGGAGCTGCTTGGTGGAATTCTAGAGAAAAAGATGATAGTAATTATAAGTCATTTAGAGAATCAATAGATTTCTTTTTAGGCGATAAAGATATTGAATCTATGTCAGTTTTGAGGGAGTTAATGTATGGAGTTGGTTTTAGATTTAAATGGGTTCAAGGTCAAAAAATACGAGTTTATCCGAAAGATTTACAGGTTAGTTTTGCATGGGATTATTTAAAATTTGAATCTGCTAAACAACTAGAGCTAGGTTTAACAACTACAAAACGTTATTTTATGTCATCTGATAAGCGTTATCGTGCTTCTCTTACATTTATTTATGGTAATAAATCTTATCGGAGAGGGCAATTTGTATCTAAAGGGGTTTACAAAAATGAATAGCATTGATTTCAAATACAGATTATGTAATGATTGTCATAAAGTTTTTATTTTACCTATATGTGCAAGAAAATCTAAAATACGAAATAAGATAACTTTTATTATCTATTGTGTATTTTGTGGTTCTGCTAATACTTGTATTACAGATAAAAAAAGTTTCGATAACTATTATTCAAAACAGAATAAATATCCATTTTATATTAAATAGGATTGTATAGGAGTTTGTTACATGATTGATTTTTTTAGTATGTTTTTATCGGTTCTTTTTGCTTTTATTGTTAAAGATTTCTATGATACTTTTATACAAAATCCCATTAAAAAGTGTTTGATGCAATATAAGTTAATTGTTGTTAATTCAAAAAAGAATACATATAAGGGTTTAAATAAAGATAAATAATGAAACGGTTAACTATGAAATTATCTGATAAGTTAAAATGGATTTTATTTTTCTATAGTTCTTTAGTTCTTATAGGTTGTACAATAATATTATTCAGAGTTATCATAGATAATTGATAACATAAAAGAGGTAAAATATGATAGATAAAAAACAACCAATAGAGAAAAAAAAAGAAGCTAGTACTAAACAGGAAACGATAGAAAAATCGGAATTTAGTAACTATGTACCGAGTGTTTTTTCATTACCAACACTAGATATATTATTTGGTAAAACTGACAAACAGGATATAACTCTTATATCTGTTGATTTTGAAAAAACAAATTTTGGTGAAATGGTAATTATCGAAATGGCTAATAACAAGAAATATAGAACGTCTAGTGATGTAATTGTCCAGAAGTTACATACTGCTATACAAAATGGGTTAACTTATCCATGCAGAGCCATATTACTTCGTAAGGGTTCAGGTACAAATACCTATTACGATTTAATATAATCTCTTTTTTTTTTATTTCTTTATTGTGCTAATTGTTAACATGGATATGTCGAAAGGTTTATAAACTCATATGTGATTATATATATTAGGTAATTTCTGAATGTTCGGTAAAAAATTATTACCATTATTTTTAGTATCTTTAATGTTATTGTGTTTTTTAGCTTCTGTAAATGCTACTATAAACTATTCTAATCCTAATCCTAGTAACGCTTCTTACGATATATCACCAAATATAGATTATTGGAATATCACTATTAAATCTACTACAAAACACTTTTTTAACGGTACAATTAGTTTGTATTATGCAATAGATAATAGTTCAACTGGATATAGTCGAATTTTATCATGGCAAACTAACGGTTCACATCGGATTAATTTCACATCTGGTTTATATTGGGGTAGGGATTATATAGTTTATATTCGTATAAAAGATAGTGCATGGCATAATACATCATATACATTTAGTACAAAACCAAATAGTGGTGAATTGTCAGGAATTGGAATAAGCTTATTATTATGGATTATACTTTTTATTTTTGGTTTTGTAATAATTTTATCTGTTTATCACGAAAAAAAGATTTCAGTTAAAACTGTTGCTACAGTATCAATTTGCCTTGTTATTCTGGTTGTTATTGGTGCTATAATTACATCTATCATTTAGAATATATTTTTTAAATGTGTTACTGTTTGTCACGGTTAAACCGAAAGGTTTATAAACAGATATACTATTATATATATGGGTGATTAATTGGTCAGTTCAAATATTATAGACGGTGCTATTGAAATGGTAATTGGAATAGCATTGTTACCTATAATGGGTGGATTTGTTGCGTTTGTAAGTACAGATGCTAACTTATCTAGCATTTTAGGATTTTCATTATTGATGACTTTAATCGTATATATATTTGCTTTTGCAATTATTATACGAGGTTACCACATGATTAAAGGTGGTAAGTAAGACTAATGAAGTCATTAATATTATCTAAAATCTTTTCTTTTTTTCTTTTGTTTAGTTTAATTTTTAGTGTTTTTAGTTTTTTTATTAATAATGTTAATGGTGCTTTTATTTCTGATATAGAGGATATGGAATCATACTATCTAGGTGATATGCTAGATGGCCGTAATCTTATTACTACATGGTGTAATGGTACAAATAATAATTTAAATGTTACTGATAATTTAAATCCTGGTTTATTTACTTTTCAAAACGTGATTACACAAAATACTCCGTCATTCGGTCAAATTTCGTATATTAATTTTAGTCATTATTTACGGAGTTTAAGATTTGTTGGTATCCCTGGTGGTGGTGTTAATTGGGCTAATTCAGATTGCTTTCAGGTTGATTTCATTAATGATACTGGTTTAAGTATTGGTAGTTTTATTTTAAAGGGTGAAACTTTAAGTACCAGTTTGCACGTTAAAAATCCAGATAGTAGTACACATGGTTATGGTTGGTTGCCCTGGTGTTATGGTATGTTTAATAATATAACTGTTACTGCTATTAATCAAGTTTTGATTGAAGGTGATGGTTATTATGGTTATCCGTATCATGCCTATAAATATATTAGTACAACCGGTAACGCTTATAACATTAAGGGTTTAAAGTTTACTTATCTTAATAATGGCTTTCCTAGTCAACCTTTTTGTTACGATAATTTTAGTTTTGTTGGTGAAACTGTTTTATCCTCTGCGTCTGGTTTTGGTTGTACTGATTTTTCAGGTTATGATAATATAGACCTTACGATAGGTCATTCGACTTTTGATGCCTGTATGGGTAATTATTTAGAATTTACTGGTATTAGTCCAATATCTGCCAGAATTAGGGGATTTGAGTTTTTGGTGTCACCGATACAGTTTTTTGTTGATAATGGCTTGGATAACTATCTATTATATTTAAATAATGTTTTTGTTGGTTCTGCTACTTGCTATAGTCCATATTTAGATGGCTATTTAATACAATGGGATTTAAATAATATTAATTTTACATTATCAAATGAACTGCCTGTTTTTGAATTGGTGCATGATTTTGCTTGTCCACCTTTAGTAAGTTCATGGTATATTGGAACTAATCCCTGTGGGTGGTTTACGGAATCACATAAAAGATATGAAATGTATACAACTAGTCATATAGACGGAAGGGTTGCGTTATCGGAAACTAGTAAAAATAGATATAGCTCACCAAACTGGATATTATATTATTCTGATATTGATAATACCTCAAACAATCCAAATTATTCAAATAGCATAACATTATATGATGGCAATCATTTACGACTGGCTAACGGTATTTGGGGTATTCCAACAGGATATGTATATAAGCCCATTTTTATAGATGTTAAAGTAGATGATACGGATACTTACTTATTATATATATATGATGAAAATGATAATATAGTTGGTTCTAGTCAGTATTTTCCTAAAGAAATATTGACGTATCATAGCATATACAGTTGGATACCATTTAATGCCGGTAATTATACGATTTCATTAAAAGAGGGTTCAGTTTATACTCTAAATAAATCTTTAAATGTTACTTTTGTAAATACATCTTTTGCTATATGGACTACTCCTAATCCTTCCAGATATGGTTCATCTATTTTAATAGGTGTATATGCTGAGGATTCAACAACGTATCCGTATTATTCTATTGGTGTTTTTGGTGATTCTATGAATATAAATAGTCTAGATGTTGCAGATATACGTTTTGATGTACCTTATTTTACAGATGGCTTTTTTTATACTAGTACTTGGGTATCTGGTTTACATAGCCCTGTATATATAAGACTATTTGCTTCTAATGGTACTGCTATTTATAGACCAATAACAGGGGTATATTTGCATTATACAGAATATTTGGTAAAACAGGCATTTATTAGAACTAGTTTAGAGTATAATACAGGGGTTGTTAATCAACTTTTTGCTGTGTATGGTGCGTATACATATATTTTTTCTACTGCTAAAATATTTTTAGGCAATAATGACATATATAATGTCGCTACAGGGAGTTTTAGTTTTAATTATCAATTTTCAAAATCTGGCACTTATACATTTTATTTAAAAGAATATGACGGAACTTCTAACTCTTGGTTTACTATTGATAGTGTAACTGTAAGTATTATGGGTGCTTCTGCTTCTGGTTTTGGTTTACCAGATTGGGTAAATCCTATTATTGGCATGGTAATCGTATTGATATGTACTTTGCTTCCGTTGGGAATTGTAAAAAATTTAGACTTACAGGGTTCTATCGGTACTTCTATGTGTGTAATGCTAGGATTTACTGGGTTATGTATTAGTTCTATTTTTGGTTTTTTCCCCTTTTGGGTTGCACCTTCAGTTATAATAATAACTATACTTATTATTGTATTTGTATGGCTTTCAAAAAAGAAGGAATAGTGAAGTATGGCTGATGTAATTCCAAAATTAAAAATGTATGTATTTATTTCTATTATACAATTACTTATTAATTTGGTTGCGTTAATTTTTAGTAGTGGTATTTCGGCTATAAGTTCTATTACAACTACTATTACTGCCTTTATACCTTTTATAGGCTTATTGAATTTGGCATTTTTAGGTATTCCAACTGAAGCATTTGTCATTATAGGGTTAATAACTGGGTTGTTTTCGGTAATACAAACATTTATTATTCTTGTTGTAATTGGGGGCTTTATGAGTAATATTCTATGGCACCCAGATTTATAGGAGTTTACTTAATGAAAAAAAGACATTTAAGTTATTTTGCATTATACGGTTTATTTCAGGGTTGTTACTATTCAGCTATTCTTAATTTATTAATTCAAAATGGAGTTATTTAGATGAATAAAAGATATTTAATGAGGTATATATATGACAGAGAAAAAGAAAAAACGTAAATATCTGTTTATAGTTGGGATTGTATCTCTTATGTTTTTATTAGTACCAGCTATTACAGGATTATATTTGAACGATTTAGAAGATGTTAATACAGATACTGCAATATCATGTAATTTATTGCATTATAATGGCACAGCATGGACAAATTACGACATATTCAACCAAACTATAACATGGTATAAACAACATACATTTTTAGATATAATTCATGCAAAATCATATTACGGTGATGGGGGTAATTTGACTAATATTACAGCATCTGTTACATTACCTTCTTATCTTACTTCAAAAGGTCATCCACATAATCAAGATTTGAATACAACTAGCTTACCAACTTTTACAAATATTACATTATCTAGTTTACCTAATTGGTATTATAGATTTACTCATTTTGCTGACTGGAATAATATAACTAATAAGCCTAGTTTAGTTACTTCAAAAGGTCATCCACATAATCAGGATTTAAATACAACTAGTGACGTAACTTTTAATGATATAACTTCAAATAACAATATATATATTCCTAAGTATTATTCTTTATTATTTGGTAATAATGCTATAATTTTAGGTTTATTAAATGAAGGTAAAATATATGAGATACAAACAGGGGCAAGAAATATCGACTTAGTTATTGATAATATAAACGGTGATAATATAGGATTATCTACAACAAATAATATAGTATATGATTTAAAAGTCGATACTATTGGTGCTGTCAGTATTCCACGTCAACCTTCTTGTAGGGCTAGATTATCCGCTAATCAAAACGTACCTACTGGTGCTGGAACAAAATTAGCTTTAGCTACTACAGATTATGATTTAAATAGCGATTTCAGTGCTGTAAACAATCGTTTTATATGTCCAGTTGCGGGTTTATATCAAATAAGTTGGAGTATATATTGTTTAAGTTTAGCTGACCAAAACACATTATATGGGGCAATATATAAAAATGGGGTTGTTGCAGGTGGACATACACTTGTACAACAAAGTACTGCAACCACTCTAGCTTTATCAATTTCTGGTAGTGATATACTTTATTTAAATGCCAATGATTACATAGAGTTATATGTTTATCATAACTATCCTATTGTTACACGTCAGTTTCCTACTTTAACATATAGTAATTATTTAGCAATATGTAAAATAGCATAGGTGAGATATGGAAGTAATTTATAATAGTGAACAATTTTTTATTATTATATTATTTGCTATTTGGTTCTTTATTGTTTCTGAAGGAATAGAAGCAAAGGCTAGTATTTTATTATACATACAATTTATTTTATTAATTCCTTTAATGATATGGAGTTCGGCGAATGCTTACATACAAAGTATTCCGTTAGGTTATATATTTACATTTACTTTATTGTTAATTGGTTCTGGAATAATAGCGTATGGTTGGCATATACAATTATCAGATAACGAAAAAAGGAGAAATAAATAATATGATAGATACTTTAAAAGAATTTTATAATTGGTTAAAATCCAATATACAAAAAATAATACCAAAAAATAAGTTTAATATAGGAGTGTTATCTAAATGGCTAAAGTAAAATTTAAAAAAGACAAAAAAATAAGTAAGGATAAAGATTTTAAAAAAACATATCCAGATTATAAAGATTATTTAGTACCTAAACAAAAAGGCAATAGGGTGTTATGCGTTATTCTCCGAGAGAATAAAAACGCTTTATTTTTATGGGTAAGTTTGAGGGCTACTAAATTTTCTGTTTATGGTAACTGCTATTTTATGTTTCCAGAAGCTGTACACGTTACGGATAATAATGTTTTAACTGCTGTATATTTAGAAGGGATTAGTTTACCTATTTCTGGCAGTAACATTGAAAGAACTACAGAAAAACGTAAATATACTGACATGGAAGGCCTTGAACATGAAATGGAAATTACTATGATAAAGGGTTTAAAATTTGATAGTAAGGTCGCTGATATAGTTTTGTCACGAAATTTAATAGATGTTCTTGCTAGTGTAAGGCCAGATAAATGGCTATTTTTTACTTTTATTATGCTTGTCGCTGTTCTAGTAACTTCTGCTCTTGGAATAGTTGCGTCTTATTTCTTTAGGTGAACTATGAAAAAAAAACTAATAGAATCTGATATTATAAAACCAGAAACTTCTATTACAAAAAATGAGGTAATATTACAGAAGGAAAAAACGGAAGTATTTGATAAAAAACAGAGAACTGCTATTTTAGAAGATGTTGCGGTTAATCAAACACAACATGATTCTGATACTTCAAAAACTATTACTCTTTTATGTGATGAACGTTATAAAAGACGCAAAACAATACTTTATGATAATAAAGACGTATTTGCTATTACAACACTAGATGTTATTGCTCAAGTTTATGATTTTCCAATATTAAAACAATGGGTGGATTGGTTCGCTGAATGGAAAACATCTAGTGATAAGGGAATAGGTAGAAGGGATATAGTAGATATTATGAAATTTACTCATGCTGAAAGACAAAGCGAAAGACAGGAATTATTAGGTCTATTAAAAGGGAGATAGTATGACTATAAAATGTACTGAATGTAAACAATGTAATTCTAGGGGTAAACCTTCTGTTATGCGTAATTCTGCATATTGTGATTCACATATTAAGGTTGGAATACGAGTTAATAGAAGTGGGTTATTTAGAGGTTTCATGGATTTCTTGTTTAACAGACACTTTGATGACAAAGAAGGAAAATTAAAAACAACAAAGGGTTTTAGGTCAGATTATTTCTTGAGGTAGATAAAATGAAATTAAAAACAGTAAAAGAATTAGGTAATTATACTGATGCCGAAATGTCAATATACGAAAAAATTAAAAAAACAAGAACTGAACGAAATGTAAAAGATATGGTTATGCGTCTTTATGATGTACCTTTATTTTTAGTATTATTTCTTGGTTCTATTGCTATATCCTTTGTCTTATCTTTATTCTTTATCTTGTCAGTATTGCAAGAGTATGTATTTATATCTTTGCCAGTATCCATAACAGAATCAATATTTTTACTCTCTGGCTTATTTATCTTGCAGATGCTTCCTATTTTTATTTTTTATCTTATATTATTTGCTTTTGCATTAACCAAACAGTATGCTAAAAAAGAAATTGAAATAGAAAAAGAGATATATAAACAAGAGTAACCATGAAAAAAAAAGAGTACTGGGTTCATAAAATAAAAGAACGGTTCGGATTGCCAGATAATTCCAAATTAATATTTTTCAGAAATCCAGAGGAGTTTAGACGTATTGAATTGGAACGAATTAACCCTAACCATAAAATAATCATGTATGGATATTTAAAACGTAAATTTCATAATCGCAATAGGATAAAGATAGGTAAAATCTACTTGCCTTCATATCCTATGTTTGTATCCTTGCTTCTGGGGATAAAGGATTATTTTCATGCTCTTATTTGTAGCCCAGAATTTACCTATATATGTACTTGCTGTTTTTCTGCATATATCCTATTAGCTACTCTTTTAGCTATTCTAAATATTTATATTTTTCCTGTAACTTATTTAATTGCTATAACTCATTTTAAGAGGGTACTTCATGTTAAATGGATTTGATAAAATGCTTGTTGGAATAGAGGGGGGTTTAGGTAGTGGTAAAACTGCTGATTTAACTCGTTATTTGATTAAAGATAGGTATAATGGTTTTTCGATTTTATCAAATTATCCTCTATATGATATTCCTTTTATCCTTATAGAATTTGACGATTTACTAGATTTTGCCAATAATAAAATGACACTTCAAAATAAAACTATTGGCATAGATGAGATAACGGTTTATATTGATTGCAGATGTTCAGGTACTAAACGAAATAGGTTATTTTCATATCTGATTTTACAAAGTAGAAAAAGACATACTAACATATATTACACTACTCAAGATTTCGCTTTGGTTGATTGGCGTTTGATTGCACATACGCAAATAAAGGTTTTATGTGAAAAAATATTCGATAATTATGCAAATGAGATAGACGATATTAGAAAAATAACTATTTTTGATATGAGAAATCCTAAAAATGTTAATATAACTTCTCGTTTATTGGATTTTTCAAAATATTATCCTTATTTTGATACGGATACTATTATTACTCCACCAGTTAATCCTTTAAAGATAAATTAAAAGGGGGTGAACTATGGTAAGATATAGATTAATAAAGGCACATCACCCGAAACGCTTTGAAAAAGGAATATATGCTGTTAGTTATGTACAATCTGGTAAACCGTTGCTAGACAGATATATTAAAGATTTTCAAATAAAAGCGACTAGCAGAAAAAATGCCATTAAAAAAGCAAGACGGAAATTATGAAGTATAAATCTGACTATTCCTTATATCTTGCTTTTATTTGTGGTATAATTGCTATACCTTTAGTATTTCAATCGTTTTATTCTGATATTGCTTTTACGAATATACACGATGCTAATTATTGGGTTAAATTATGGACATTAAAAAATTATCCGTATATGAATTTTAATTATTTTCATGGTCTATGGTTAATTCCTTCTGCGTTAATGTTATTATTTTTGATTGATTATTTAAATCCTAAATTATTACTGAAAATGGACATTTTAGGATATATATATAATTATATACGGAAACTATATATACATCTTACGGTGGCTTCAAAACGCAAAAAGATAAAGTAATCCTATTAACCTACTGTAAACTATCCTTAAATGCCTAGAAATGGCTTTAAAAAGATGTATATATAGTTGATTAAAACTTTATATACTATTGAAATATATATATTACGGGTGTAAAATGTCAAAACCAAAACCAAAAAGAGAAGATATTGAAGCTAGAGCTACAGAATCGAAAGATGCAAAGTTTAGACGCATAGCAACTCCAAGAATAAAACGCATTATCTACGAATTGGGAAGATTGGAGAATATGACAACTCAACCAACCTATACAATATTTGATGTAGATGCTGAAAAACTGGTAACTGCATTGAATGATGCAATAACACCAGTACTAGGAGTTTACCAGAGAATCGCAAAGGGTGAATCAATAAAGCCATCGAAAAAGACCGAAATAGGGGATATATTCTAATCCCCTTTTTTATTTTTATTAGGATATGATATTATGGTATATGATAAAAACACTGTAAAAATATATATTGATAATATTAAAATTACTGCTAATCAATTATTACACGATATTGATGATACTTTTACTTTCAGAGAGGATAATATAAGCGATTATAAATTACATTTAGATATAATAGAAAATAACTTAAAATATTTACGAAGAAATCTTTTAGGGTGATGAAAAATGGTAACTGATGAAAGAACAAATAAAGGTTTAGAATTGGCTAATAAACATTGGCAATATATTGAAGATTTACTTATAATGCACAATATAGATAGAGAAACTATTAAGTTGGTACACTTTCATTATATATCAACATTTCAACATGGCTATAAACATGGAATTGCTGACGGATTACAATTAAAATATATTCTTAAATGTTTTAAAAGACTTAAACTTTAGGGATATGGTAATATGAAAATGTATCTTATGGATAAATTAGGATATTGGCATTTTGTTAAAGATTGCGAATGTTTTTGTCATTATATCTTTAAACATTGCCATTGTGATTGTAATGAGAGAGGACTATCAGAGGAAAGTGAAATAAAAAAAGATTTAATTTATAAGATTGGTAATAGATTAAATTATTTGACACAAAATGGTATAATATTGTTAAATCAACATTTAGATATTGCCAATAAAGAATTAACTCGTATTGCTTTAACATATCCTCTTGGTAGTGGTGCATGGCGACAACAAAAAAGATATATAGACGGATTAGAATATTTATTAGATGCGGAAGTTGAACAGGATAAAAAGAAAAATTATTAAAGATGAATCAATAATATGTCAATAACTGAAAAACTAGCAAAACGTAAATTGCAAAAGGGAATATCTAAACTTAATCAACCCCAAAAACTAGCCTTTCTTTTAGATTCTTTAGAGAGATTAAGCTTAACTCAATTAGATAAAGTAGAATATTATATCTTAACATATCCAGATAGTGACGATAAAACCAAAATCTTAAATAAGATAAGGGAGTTAAAAGGAAAATGAGTATAGGAAAAACCGAAAGGATACTATTGGCTAAACAATGTTTGACTTTTAAAGGCTTCTCTTGTGATAATAAAGATTGTTTTAATAAAGAATGTCCTTTAAATCAAACATATAAATAATATGAGGGAGTTAATCCAAAAATGAGTGATTTAATCTGGATACGTTTTGTTATTGTAATGTTGCCAGTTGAATTATTATTTGGTTATTTTATCGGTAAGGCAATTTAGGACAAAAATAAAAATGGAACTAAAAAATGGATATAAAAAATTAATGAAAAAACAATGCCATAATTTAATCAATCAAATTAAAAAAGAATTTAAAAAGCTAGATAAGAAATACCCTATACTTATGGGGATACTTTATGCATTCATAGGGCTATTGATAGTCATCATACCAATGATTATTATATATCTGGCTATAGTATGGTTAATTGGCATATTGACATAGTAGCACACAAACTTAATATACTCTGAACGCCTAATATATACATAAGGAGTGTGAAAAAATGGTTGAAATGAATAACAGATATTGGCAATACTATAAGGAGT
>Ga0315295_10003897_pt1 | contig 12664 bp, 10 predicted proteins | sample YL17G14_0_MG_FD_204453 | JGI IMG/M metagenome (GOLD analysis project Ga0315295, IMG submission 204453) | Sediment microbial communities from Yellowstone Lake, YNP, Wyoming, USA - YL17G14_0 | ecosystem: Environmental > Aquatic > Freshwater > Lake > Sediment | place: USA: Wyoming | collected... | reverse complement strand
GCGGATCGCGGACCGTTTCCCCTTGATTGGGGGACTGTTTATCCAGATGGAGGATGAGATCGCGTCCTCCATCGCCATCCAGGGCGCGGTCTGGGCCGGCAAGAAAGCGATGACGGTGACGTCGGGTCCCGGCTTTTCCCTGATGATGGAGCACATCGGCCTGGCGGCGATGACCGAGACGCCCTGCGTCTTCGTCGACGTCCAGCGGGGCGGTCCCTCGACCGGGCTGCCCACCCTGCCCGGACAGGCCGATATGATGCAGGCCCGCTGGGGCTCGCACGGCGATTACGGCATCATCGCCCTCTGCCCCAACTCCCCCCAGGAGAGCTTCGACCTGACGGTCAAGGCCTTCAACCTCTCGGAGCGGTACCGCGTGCCCGTGCTGCTGATGCTCGACGAGTGCGTGGGCCACATGACCGAGCGGGTCGTCATCCCGCCGGCCGACGAGATCGAGATCTATCCCCGCCGCTTCTGGGACGGACCCCGGGAGGGCTTCCTCCTTTACAAGGCGGGGCCGGACGGGGTCCCGCCCATAGTGAAGGCGGGGGACGGGTACAACGTCCACGTGACGGGGCTGACCCACGACGAGCGCGGCTACCCGGTGATGACGGCCGCCGCCCAGGAGAAGCTCGTCCACCGGCTCGTCAACAAGATCCGGCTGAACGCCGAGGCCATCGTCGAGTTCAGGGAGGACCAGGTGGACGGGGCCGAGGTCGTCGTCGTGTCCTACGGGATCACCTCGCGCGTCGCCATCCCGGGCATCGAGCGGGCCCGGCAGGAGGGGCTCAAAGTCGGGCACTTCCGCCTGATCACGGCCTGGCCCTTCCCGAAGAAGCGGATCGGAGAGCTGTCCACGAAGGTCAAGGCCTTCGTCGTTCCGGAGATCAACTACGGCCAGATGGTCCACGAAGTCGAGCGTTCCCTCCGCAGGACGGTCCCGGTCGTGCCCGTGTCCCACGGCGGCGGGTCCGTCCACGATCCGAAAGACATTCACGGCGCGATCGTCAATAGCCTGAAGGGATGACTGCGATGACCGAAGAGTCCATGGACATCGACCTCAGCATGCCGGTCAATCCGGTGGAGGAATTCCTGCGCATGGAGCGCATGCCGCACATCTGGTGCCCCGGATGCGGCATCGGGACGACGGTGAACTGCTTCGCCCACGCCCTCGAAACGAGCGGGCTGGACCTGCGAAACGTGGCCATCGTCTCCGGCATCGGTTGCACGGGCCGCGTCGCGGGCTACATGAAGCTCGATTCGTTCCACACGACCCACGGTCGGGCCATCCCCTTCGCCACGGGGCTCAAGCTGGCCAATCCCGAGCTCAAGGTCGTCGTCTACAGCGGCGACGGCGACCTCACGGCCATCGGCGGCAACCATTTCATCCACGCCGCCCGCCGGAACGTGGACATGACGGTCATCCTGATCAACAACTTCATCTACGGGATGACCGGCGGCCAGGTCGCGCCGACGACCCCCGTCGGGGCCACGGCCTCGACGACGCCGCACGGCAACTTCGAGGAAGCCTTCAACCTGCCGTACCTGGCGGAGTCGTGCGGGGCCGTCTACGTGGCCCGCTGGACGGCCTATCATGTCCGTCACGCGGCCAAGGCCATCAAGGACGCGCTCCTCAAGAAGGGCTTCTCGTTCGTCGAGATCCTGGCGCCCTGCCCGACCCTGTACAGCCGGAGGAATAAATTGGGGGACGGGCTGGACCAGATGAAATTCTACGCGGCCAACAGCGAAATCCAACACGATGCGGACACGAAGACCGTCGGCCTGAGCTTCCAGGGCAAGATCGTCGTCGGGAAGTTCGTGGACAAGGACAAGCCGACGTATCTCGAGTCCATGAACAATTTCTACGTCGAGAAGTTCGGCGACCGGTACGCGCCGTACAAAGGATAAGGAACTCCCATGGCCAGGACAGAAATCAAGATCGGCGGGTTCGGCGGGCAGGGCGTGATCCTCAGCGGCTACATCATCGGCCGGGCGGCGGCCATCTTCGACAACAAGCACGCGACGATGATCCAGGCCTTCGGCCCGGAGGCCCGGGGGAGCGCCTGCAGCGCCCAGGTCGTCGTCTCGCCGGACCCGATCGCCTATCCCTACATCACGACGCCCCAGGTCATGATCCTGATGTCGCAGGAGGCCTACACGAAATTCGCCCCGGAGGTCGCCGAGGGCGGGACCCTGATCACGGAAGAGGAGCTCGTGAAGACCCACAATCTCCGCAAGGACCTGAAGCATTTCGCGATCCCCGCGACGCGGATCGCCGAGGAGCTGGGAAGGAAAATGGTCCTCAATATCGTCATGATGGGCTTCATGACGGCTGTCACGGGCCTTGTCTCTCCGGAAGCCATGCGGAGCGCCGTGAAAGCATCGGTTCCCAAGGGAACGGATAAGTTGAACCTCGACGCCTTCGAGCGCGGGCATGACTACGGCCTGAAGGTCAAGGCCGGGGGGGATTGACCGAACTCGCCGCCTGACCCTCAGCGGGCGTAGGCGTCGATGTCGAGGCCCGGCCCGCAGGCCGGCTGGCGCACGAACCTCCGCAGGGCCACGGCGCCGACCATGGCCGCGTTGTCGGTGCAGAGCTTGGGGGATGGGACGAAGGCCGGCAGGTCGGCTTCCCGCGCGTAATCCTGGAACCTCGTCCTCAGGCGCGCGTTTCGGGCGACCCCGCCGCAGAGGATGAGCGCGCGGGGCTGCGTCTCGTCGACGGCCCGACGGACGTTGTCGAGGAGCGAGCGGGCCACGATCTCCTCGAAGCTGGCCAGGAAATCGGCCAGGGCCGGGCTGCCCTTCGAGACCCCGCGCTCCCGGATGAGCCTGAGGGCCGCCGTCTTGAGCCCGCTGAAGCTGAAATCGAGGCTCCGGTCCTTGGTCCGGGGGACGGCGAAGGGGAAGGCCCCGGGGTCGCCGCCCCGCGCCAGCCGCTCGATGACCGGGCCGCCCGGGTAACCGAGGCCGAGGAACTTGGCCACCTTGTCCAGGGCCTCCCCGGCCGCGTCGTCGCGGGTCCGGCCGAGGAGCCGCGCGGAGAGCGGTTCCTCCATGAGATAGAGCGAGGTGTGGCCGCCGGAGACCAGGAGGCCGAGGGCGGGGAACGGGATGTCCGGGTTTTCGAGGAAGGCCGCTTCGAGGTGGGCCTGGAGGTGGTCGACGCCGATCAGGGGCTTCTTGAAATAATAGGCCAGCCCCTTGGCGAACGACAGGCCGACGAGGAGGGAGCCGACGAGGCCGGGCCCCTGGGTCACGGCGAAGAGGCCGAAGTCCTCGAGCCGGGCCCCGGCCCGCGACAGGGCCTCGTCGACGACGGCCGCGATCGTCCTGATGTGCTGGCGCGAGGCCAGTTCCGGGACCACCCCGCCGTAGGGGGCGTGGATCTCATCCTGCGACAGGACGATGTTGCTCAGGATATCGGGCGCCGACGATGAGCCCGCCCCTCTTCTTTCCTCCGTCGCGCTCGAGGCGGCGCGGAGAACGGCGGCCGACGTTTCGTCGCAGGATGTTTCAATGGCCAGCACGAGCATCGCAGGTCACCCGGGCCTTATGATACCAGAAAGAAGCGCTCCCGGGTTAATCTCTTAAGACTTCGTTTCGGGGTCTCAAAACGCGGAGTTAAGGCCGAAAACAGGCCTCACATCTAAATCATTTTGTTAATTATCAATTAGTTACTGAGGCCCGACCCCGAACTTGTATGGCGGGCGGAAGAGGCCGCGCTCGGTGATGATGCCGGAGATGTACTTCGCCGGCGTCACATCGAAGGCGGGATTGCGGACCTCGACGTCGGGCAGGGTGATGATGCGCCCGCCGGCCTCCCGGACCTCGTCCGCCTTCCGCTCCTCGATCGGGATGCCGCTCCCGTCCTCGAGCGACGCGTCGACCGTGCTCATCGGCGCCGCGACGTAGAACGGCAGGCCGTTCTCTTTCGCCAGCACGGCCACGCCGTAGGTCCCGATCTTGTTGGCCGTGTCCCCGTTCCGGGCGATGCGGTCGGCGCCGACGATGGCCAGCGAGATCTCCCCCCGCCGCATGAGCCAGCCGGCCATGTTGTCCGCGATCAGGACGACGGGGATGCCGTCACGGGTGAGCTCCCAGACCGTCAGCCTCGCGCCCTGGAGGAAGGGCCGCGTTTCGTCCGCGAACACCCGGATCCTCTTCCCCTGCGCCACGGCGGCCCGGACGACCCCGAGGGCCGTGCCGTAGGCGGCCGTGGCCAGCGCCCCCGCGTTGCAATGCGTCAGGACGGACGCGCCGTCGGGGATGACGTCCCGGCCGTGGAGGCCGATCCTCCGGTTCGTCTCTACGTCCTCCCGCTCGATGGCCTGGGCCTCGGCCAGGAGGGCCTTCCGCAAGGCCCGGAGCCCGTGGCCGCGGTGCCGCTCATAGGCCGCCCTCATCCGCTCCAGGGCCCAGAACAGGTTCCGGGCCGTCGGCCGCGTCCGCTCGAGCCGCGCGTAGACCCGCTCGAAGTCCCGCTCGAGCGACCGGCCCGTGTCGTCCCGGGCCGCGAGCATCCCGAGCGCGAGGCCGTAGGCCGCGGCGATGCCGATGGCCGGCGCGCCGCGGATGACCATCTTCTCGATGGCCTGGGCCACCTGGATGTAGGTCCGGCAGCGGAGATAGACCTCCTGGGCCGGGAGCTTGCGCTGGTCGATCATGATCACGGAACGGTTGCGCCAGGCGATGGTCGGCAGCATGCGTCACTCCTGTTTCCAGCCCGGCGTCCGGGCGTCCTTCCAGCCCCACTTTTTCGTCCAGGACGCGTGGGCGGCGGTGAAGACGTCCCGCTCGGACGCCGGGAGGGCCCCGGCGAGCGTGTCGTAGCAAAACACGATCTGGTTGTCGTTGTCGCGGAGGATCTTCTCGGAAGGGAGGCCCAGTTCGCGGGCCGTCACGGCCTCTTCATAACTCCGCCGCTGATCGCCGCGGTGGCTTTCGACCTGGGAATGAAAATAGTGATAGAAGCCGCAGGCGAAATCCCCGGCCTCCAGCCTGTCGACGACCTTGGCCAGGTCGGCCAGGGCACGGCTCTTTTCCTTGTCCCCGAGCCCGAGCGTCCGGAGAAGCGTCAGGTCGAAGTATCTTTGGGCGGCGGCCAGCCGGACGGGCTTGAACGCGGACTTGCCCAAGAGGTTTTCGTAGGCCCGGAGGGCGGGATCGCCGAGCCCGAGCTCCTCGAAGGAAATGGCCAGGCCGAGGAGAGAGACGTCCGAGGCCCAGGCCTCTCCCGCCTCGAAGCCGAGGCCTGAGGCCTTGACGAAGCTCAGCTCGGCGTCGCCCCAGAGCCCGAGGTTGACTTCGGCCATCCCCTTGAGCATGAAGGCCTGGGCCGAGGGGTTCTTCCGGGCCTCGAGGCCGGACTCGACAAGGGACCGCTTGTAGGCGGCGAGGGCCTGTTCCGTCTGATAACGGCGGGAGAACTCCTGGGCTTCGGCGTAGGCGGCCTTGGCGTTGCGGAGATGGGTCGCGCAGCCGGAGGCCGAGAGGAGCGCCAGCGCCAGCGCGAACAAGGCCCGGAACCGGACGGCCCGCGAGCTCCCCATCATCCGCCCTCGGCCCCGCCCTTCGCGGCCCTCTTCTTGATGGCGTTGATGACGGCTTTCCGGACCTCCGCGTCCTTGAGGAGGTGGACGCCGAGGGCGGCCAGCTCCGGGCCCAGGCTTTCCAGGGCCGGCCAGAACCGGGCGTCCGCCTCGGCCGGCCGGATGTCCGCCCTGGCCTTGGCCGCCCGCAGCGCGAAATCGGCCGCGATCCTCCGGTAGTCGCCCGACTCGAGCTCCTTCCGGAAGAGGGCCTTGAGGAAGGCGTCCTCGAGGCCGCAGACGGCGTAGAGAGCGGGGAAGGCGGCCCGCAGGGCGCCGATGTCGCGGCCGGCGAGCTCGGCGGCGTAGGCCCTGCCCAGGGCTTCGTGGGTCGCGAAGAAATGGAGGACGAACTCGTCGGGCTTTGTCCGGACCTCCTCCGGATCGAGCCAGACCTGCCAGGAAAAGAGGCGTTCCCGGTAGTCGAAGACGCGCCGCACGGCCCAGACACAGGCGGAATAGAGGATGGGGAAGTAGAGGGTCGTTTGGAGGGGCAGGAACTCGTTGAGGATCTCCACCCCGCGGGCCAGCGCGCTTTCGATGTCCTTCTTGCTCATCGTCCCGCCCATTTTCTATCGCAGTTCCGGGAATAAATCAACAAGAAGAAGGGCCGTCCCCCGAGGCCCTACTTGACTTCGAGGATGGCCAGGAAGGCCTCCTGCGGGATCTCGACCTTGCCGACCCGCCGCATCCGCTTCTTGCCGGCCTTCTGCTTCTCGAGGACCTTCATCTTCCGCGTGTAGTCGCCGCCGTAGAGCTTGGCCAGGACGTCCTTGCGGAAGGCCTTGATGGTCTCCCGGGCGATGATGCGATTGCCGATGGCCGCCTGGAGCGCCACCTCGTACTGCTGGCGGGGGATGAACTTCCGCATCCGCTCGACCAGGGCCCGGCCCATGGTGTAGGCCCTGTCCTTATGGACGATGACCGAGAGGGCGTCCACCTCCTCGCCGTTGATGAGGATGTCGAGCTTGACCAGGGGCTCTTCACGGTAGCCCTTGAACTCATAGTCCATGGAGGCGTAGCCCTGGGTCGCGGACTTGAGCAGGTTATAGAAATCGAAGACCACCTCGTTGAGCGGCAGCTCGTAGGCGAGGAGGACGCGCTGCGTCGTGATGTACTCGAGCTTCTTCTGGACGCCCCTGCGGCTCTGGAGGAGGTCCAGCGCGGCGCCCATGTACTTGTCCGGGGTCAGGATCATGGCCTCGATGATCGGCTCCTCGATCCTGAGGATCTTGGACGCGTCGGGGAGCTCGGACGGGTTATGGACCTCGCGGACCTCTCCTCCGGTCTCCGTCACCCGGTAGGCGACGCTGGGCGCCGTCGTGATCAGGCTGAGGTTGAATTCCCGCTCCAGGCGCTCCTGGACGATCTCCCGGTGGAGGAGCCCTAGGAAGCCGGCCCTGAAACCGAGCCCCAGCGCGGGCGAATTCTCCGGCTCGTAATGGAAGGAGGCGTCGTTCAGCCGGAGCTTCTCGAGGGCATCGCGCAAGTCCTCGATGCGGCTGTCGCCGGCCGGGAACATCCCGCAGAAGACCATGGCTTTGGCCTCCTTGAAGCCGGGCAGGGGCCGCTCCGTGGGCCGGTTTCTCAGGGTGATCGTGTCCCCGATGCGGGCGTTCCGCAGCTTCTTGATGCCGGCTATGACGTAGCCGACCTCGCCGGCCAGGAGCCGATCGGCCTTGACCGGCTTGGGCGTGAGGTAGCCGACCTCTTCGACCTCGTTCTCGGCCCCGGAGGCCATCAGGACGATCCGGTCCCCGGCCTTGATCTCCCCGTCCAGGACCCGGACAAGGACGACGACCCCGCGATAGGAGTCGAACCAGGAGTCGAAGAGGAGCGCCTTGAGGGGCCCCTGGGGGTCGCCCTTGGGGGGCGGGATGCGCTCGACGATGGCCTCGAAGACATCTTCGACCCCCGTCCCTTTCTTGGCGCTCACCGGCAGGGCCTCCTCGGCGCTGATCCCGATGATGTGCTCCATCTGCTCCACGGTCTGGGCGAAGTCGGACTGGGGAAGGTCCATCTTATTGACTACGGGGACCAGGACCAGGTCGTGCTGGAGGGCCAGGTAAGTATTGGCCAGAGTCTGGGCCTCGACGCCCTGGGACGCGTCGATGACGAGGAGGGCCCCTTCGCAGGCGGCCAGGCTGCGTGAGACCTCGTAGGAAAAATCCACGTGGCCCGGGGTATCGATCAGGTTCAGGATGTATTCCTTGCCCGAGCGGCTCTTGTAGAGGAGCCGGACCGTCTGGGCCTTGATCGTGATCCCCCGCTCGCGCTCGAGGTCCATGGTGTCGAGGACCTGCTCCTTGAGCTCCCGGGCCGAGAGCGTCCCGGTCAGCTCGATGAAGCGGTCGGCCAGGGTGGACTTGCCGTGGTCCACGTGGGCGATGATAGAGAAGTTCCTGATGTTGTTCATGGAATCATTTATAATCGCAGAATTCGCCCGCCCCGTCAAACCCAGGCCGCAGATTGACATTTCAGGGGCGGGCGAGTATCTTTGAGGGGAGTTTTTGTGCCTCGAAACGTGCTATCCTCGGGGACAAGGCCTCAAGGAGGTTCACATGCTAGGATCCATCGGGCCGACCGAACTGATACTGATCCTTCTCATCGTCATCATCATCTTCGGCGCCAAGAAGCTGCCCGACCTCGGCAGGTCCATCGGGGAAGGCATCAAGAATTTCAAGAAGTCCGTGAACGAAGCCAAGGATAGCGACAAGGACAAGACCCCCAAGTCCCCCGAGAATTGACCGCTCCCCGCCCGAAACGCTCCTTGCGGTCCTCCGGTACCCGATCAGCCGTGCCCGCGCAGAAAGCATCCTTTTACGCCGGATTCGACCTCGGCGGCACCCAGCTCAAGTACGGGGCCATCGACGCCGGAGGCCGGCTCGTCCTGAAGGGGAAGGCCCCGAGCCCCGCTTCCATTAGGGATCTCATCGGGGCCCTCGAGGAGATCTGGGGCCGGATCAAGGCCGGATGTCCCGGCCGGGTCCGGGCCTGCGGGTTCGGCTTCGCCGGGTTCTTCAGCCAGCGGGACCAGAGGATCCTCAGTTCCCCCAACTATCCGGTCCTGGACGGTTTCGACCTCGTCCCAGCCCTGAAGAGGTTCATCGACGTCCCGTTCCGCATCGACAACGACGCCAACATGGCCGCCTACGGGGAATACAGGTACGGCGCCGGCCGGGGCACCCAGAGCCTCGTCCTCTTGACCGTAGGGACGGGCATCGGCTCGGGCATCATCCTCGGCGGCGACCTCTGGCAGGGCAAGTGCGGTTTCGCCGGGGAGCTCGGCCACATTACCGTCAACCCCGAGGGGGACCTCTGCAACTGCGGCAACAGGGGCTGCCTGGAAACCGAGGTCTCGGCTCCGAAGCTCGTCAAGAATTACACGGCCCTGACGAAGGGCCGCGAGCCGATGACCTCGCGCGACGTCTACCTCCTGGCCCGGAAAGGGGACCGGGCGGCGCTCGAAAGCTTCGCCCGCTGCGCCTATTACCTCGGGATCGGCCTGGGCATCGTCATCAATTTCCTCAACCCGGAGAAGATCCTCGTCGGCGGCGGGGTGATCTCGGCCGGGGGATACCTCCTGCGGCCGGCCATCTCCGAGGCCCGGCGGAGGTCCTACCGGGTCTCCTTCGCCTGCTGCCGCATCGAAAAAGCCGCCCTTGGCAACGGCGCCGGCCTCATCGGCGCCGCCGCCTGGGCCAGGGCCGGCGGCCGGGGATGAAGGCCCGGACAGGGCCGCGGCCCCGGGGCCGGCTCTCCGGGGAGAATGGAACCTTCCCTCCGGCGCCGGAGTTGGAATATTTTGACAACTCCAGGCGAAAAAACTATAAATTGAAGGCGGAGAAGACGACAAAGGAGGTCGCTTTGACCAGGAAGATACATTTCGCGATCGCAGTTGTGCTGGCCCTGCTCCTCGCCGCCCTGCCCTCGATGGCCGGCCGGCGGACGGCCGCCGTCACGGGCAAGATCTCCGACAGCCAGGGATTCCCCCTGGCCGGGGCCTACCTCCACGTGACCTCCCCGTCGCTCCTCAGCATCTACAATTTCATCACGACGGAAACCGGCCGATACGTCTTCCCGGACCTCTCCCCGGGCGTGTACACGATCACCGTCGAGAGGCCCGAGTTCAAGACGGTCAAGGCCGAAGGCATCGTCCTCGAGCCCGGAGCGACGCTCCTGCTCGACTTCAAGATGGAGCCCTCCGCGGTCGAGGAGGAAACCGTCACCCGCACTCCCGACGTGGGCCTCGACCGGTCCTCGGCCCGCCTGGCCTCCGTCCTCGACCGGGACCTCCTCACCCACATCCCGCTGCCCCGGGATCTCCCGTCCATCCTCGAGCTCGTCCCCGGGGTCGTCGTCGCCAGCGATTTCCCCATTCTCCAGGCCTCGGTCCACGGCGCGCCGGTCACCGCCAACGCGTTCCTGGTGGACGGCGTCAACGTGACCGACCCGCTGACGCGGGTGCTCGCGACCCGGATCGACGTGGACGCCCTCGAACAGGTCGTGGTCGAAACGGCCGGTCTCGCGGCCGACAGGGGCCCCGGCCGGGGGGCCAAGATCAACGTCATCCACCGCGCTGGCAGCAACTCCGGCTATAGCAGCCTGGGTTTATATTACACGGGCCAGGGGCTGTCCAATTCCCTCTGGAGCGAGGACGAGCTCAACGCCAGCCACGCCTCCTCGCCGCGACCCGACAAGGCCAACCTGGACACGTCCTTCACCGCGGGCGGCCCCGTCCTCCATGACATGGGATGGTTCTTCTCCGATGTCCGCCTCAGGCTCAGGTCGCAGGACGCGCCGTTCCAGCCCTCGATAGACCCCCTCTATTTGGTCCATCCGGCCTACACCTGGAAGGGCCGCGAGTTTTACGGCCTGTTCAAGCTGTCGGTCTACGGCACCAAGCAGTTCAAGGGCTCGGCCGAGATGAGCTTTTTCCGCGCCAGGGAACCCGTCTATTCGATGGACCTCGCCTGGAACCGGCCGCAGGAATCCACGCGGCATCTCGATCTGACAAAGTTCTTTTTGCTCAGGGCGGACGTGGCCTACACCCTTAACGAAAGAACGCTCGTCAATTTTTCCGCCGGCTACACGGTCGGGCGCGAGACCCTTCCCCTCAACGAGGACGGCCAATTGAAACCGTCCTACTCCGACCTGGGGACCGGGCAGATCTGGGGGAGCGGGCCCTACAACGACGACCAGAAACGGAAGCGGCTGCTGGTGAACGTCGCCCTCACCAGCTTCCGGGACCGGATCCTGGGCGCCAACCACGAGTTCGCGGTCGGGGCGGACTACGAGACCGGAAAGGGCCAGTCTTCCTCCTGGAAAAAGGACAACCTGGTCATGTATTACCTCGACGGCAGCCCCTACAACCTGGGCCAGGCCGTCTCCCCCAGCTCGGGGAATACGGTCGGGCTGGGGCAGATCGGCTTCTCCGTCATCCCCGGCAACCCGGCCCAGCCCCTGGGAGTGACACGGGACCTCAAGCGGCTGGGCGGTTTCGCTCAGGACACCTTGACCTTCGGGGGCCGCGTCTCCCTCTCTCTCGGCCTGCGCTTTGACCACTCGGAGACGAACGTCGAGTCGATCGCCAAGACCGTAGCGGGGAATGCGGTCTCCGTCGGGATCGGCGATTCGATCATCAAGCCCATCTTCGGCTTCAACCCCTTCGGCTCCGGCTCCTACGGGGGCCGGGACGCCCTCGTGACATGGGACAGCTTCTCGCCGCGTTTCGGGTTGAGCATCGACCTTTTCGGGACCGGGAGGACGGTCCTCCGCGGCTCCTACGCGAAGATCCCCGAGGATCTGGGGTTGGGATACATCAGGGACCTTGATCCCGTCGCCCTCGACAGGATCCACCAATTCTACTGGTACGACGAGGACGGCGACGGAAAAGTGGGCATGACCGACGTCTACCAGCCCTTTCCCGAGAACTACGCCATCTACTCGGCCCTCTACTCCCTCCGGGTCGAGCCCGGCCTGCGCGCCCCGGTGATGGACGAATGGACGGCGGGAGTGGACCACGAGCTCATGCGCGATTTCTCGCTCGGCGTGCGCTACATCTCGCGGTCCCAGAAGAAGGCGGTCGGCGACGTCATGTACGACCCGGACAGCGACCGGCCCTGGTACACCGTCGAGGGCTCTCCCGATGGCTGGTGGGTGCCCTTCCAGACGACGGTGCCGGCCTCGGAAGCCTATCCCGCGACGGACGTGACCATCTACCTCCGGTCGACCTCGGCCCCCCTGGCCTTCGACAGGATCCAGTCCGTTCCGGAGCTCACCTGGAAATACCGGGGCCTCGAATTCTCCTTCCGGAAGCGGATGTCCCACAACTGGCAGCTCTTCGGCTCCGTGGTCTGGAGCCGGTCGACCGGCACGGCCGGGCTCGCCGGGCCGCTGGCCTCCGGCCTGACCTCGCCCGTACTCACGCCCAACTCCTTCATCAACGTCCCGGCCGACTCCCGGAGCAACCTGGACCGGCCCCTGGCCATCCGGGTCATGGGGACCCTCCGTTTGAAGCACGAATTCTACCTCAGCGCCCTGTACCGCTACATGAGCGGCTCACCCTGGGCCCGCACCCTGACCATCACTCCGCCGGCCGACTGGGCCACGGAACACGACGCGTACGCGACGCCGATAACGGTCTTCATGGAGAGCCCGGGGACGCGGCGGCACAGCTCCATGCAGAGCACGGACCTGCGGCTCGAAAAGGTGTTCCTGCGCGGCGGCCGGGCCCGCTGGACGGTCTTCCTCGATGTCCTGAACCTCTTCGGCAACAAGTACAGCATCGTCGATTACAACGACGGGGCCTGGTATCCGGCCGGCGAGGGGGCCAGCACGGGCACGCACCGGCTCAGCGCGACGTACGGCCAAGCCGTCTACCTGAGCGGGGCCCGGACCTTAGCCCTGAGCGTGAAGCTGGGGTTCTAGGCGCAGCTCGAGGACCTTCTTCAGCTCCTCGCCGTCCGCGCCGGCCTTGATGGCGATGTGGAGGGTGAGTTTTGTGGCCTGGGTCCCGCCGGCGTCCTTGCCCAGGGCCATGGGGATCTCGATCCGGTAGCGCTGGCCCCTTTTCG
>Ga0315295_10003896_pt1 | contig 12666 bp, 12 predicted proteins | sample YL17G14_0_MG_FD_204453 | JGI IMG/M metagenome (GOLD analysis project Ga0315295, IMG submission 204453) | Sediment microbial communities from Yellowstone Lake, YNP, Wyoming, USA - YL17G14_0 | ecosystem: Environmental > Aquatic > Freshwater > Lake > Sediment | place: USA: Wyoming | collected... | reverse complement strand
TTCTACTCCTTTGGAAGATATTGTTGGTTACAATGTTATTGCACGAATGCTTACTGAATGGACTTCATCTTCAGGATCTGTAGCGGATCAAACCAGTGTTAGCGATGGGATTGGAGGGGTAGGGATATTGCTGAACTCAACTAGAAACGAGATTCATGGACTTAATCTAGTTAGAGATCCGGCGGGCCCCCCAGTGCTTCCTTCAACAACTTTTTATGCACCAAATCGTCTACTGATTCGCAGATACCAATTTACTCTCGCTTTAGGGCTACTCACTCAGGGTAAACTGTTGCCTACGAAGTTTATGGCTTCGCAACTTGCAATTGAACTAACCCTCGCCAAAGAAACGGATTGTATAATCGCAAACGGGCAATCAAGCGCCGGCACAGTTGGGGTAGTATTGACCCCTACTTACGATATTACCAATGTTAACATGATTCCGGAGATTCTCGAATTTGATGCAAGCTACGATAATATGTTTCTCAAAGGGTTGCAGGAAGGAGGTGTGCCAATCAAATTCTCTTCATGGCATACTTATCAGTTTAGTCACCCAGGCGGACAAACTGCTAACATCCTAATTCAAGAACGATCACGGTCGGTTAAGTCAATCTATACAGTTATTCGTAGACAAGTACCTACATATAGAAATGATTCGGGGGCATTGATGGCAAATCTCATCACTGGTCAACAGCTTGAAAGTTTCCAGTATCGTATAGGGGGTAGATACTTCCCAGCATCACCAGTACAGGTCGGCGGTACCCAAGTTAATGGTGCTGATATTGGAGGAGCCGAGGCATTCATCGAACTTCAAAAAGCACTCCATACGGTTGGAGACTCCAGACTAAGTGTTAACATTTCCAATAGAAACTGGTGCCCGCGATATGTAGCTATATCGCCTGCCACCGCTTTCACCCCTATAACAACATCTGAAGCAGATTATTCGGCCTATTCTACTTATGCCGACCTTAACGACGTGGTAACGGCTTCACCAATTCTTAACGCGGCTACTTCATATCAGGTCTCTGCTATTGAAGTACCTAGTGCATGTTTCTGTATGGCTACATGTCTCGAGTCTACTAGTGGTATGGAAATCTCTGGATTAAATGCCGAAGAGCAATCTGACATTTCGCTTAATATCAAATGGTCAGGAGCATCTGCACCTGCCGCGGGTGAATATGTCATCGAAACCTATGTCTTCTACGATGCAATGATTGTTCTTCGTGAGAATAATGTACTTGAATTGATTCAATAAAATTAAAGTATGTTTTTGAAATTTGTATCATTACATTTCCAAAATGGACTACATTGAACTTGAAATTGATTCTACCCTAGCCACGCAGTCGATTGGTTCATTATCGCCAAAGGATACACCATTAGTGTACATTGGTAGAACACTACAAAATATTGTCGGGGCAAAGATTCTTGAAGTCAACATTCCATTTTCTTACTACGTTATTTCAGATCGGATAGCAATTTCCAACTCTTCTATACAAGAAAATATGTTACAACTAACCTGGAGCGGGTCAGAAGCTTATCCTATTTTTATACCTCCAGGGAATTATACTGGCCCATCACTTGCAGCCGTTATTCAAACTGGATTACAAGCAGCAATTGCATTTATAGCGGTTCCACTCCACAGCTTTAATGGTCCATTGCGTAGTGCATCATGTGTATTTAATACTGCGAGCGGTACATTTACTATGACAATTAATCAGGATCCCGTAGGGCTGACTGCCGCCAATGCCGATAGGCTTGAATTTTTTTACTCTGAAGAGCTAGGAAAGGTTCTAGGGATTGTGGGGGCTACAAATATGATTGCATTATGGACTCCTCGACCGGCAGTATCTGCGACATATTCTTTTATAACAACCAACGTTGCAAACATTACCGGCCCAAACAATCTATATGTCAACAGTGTGCTTCTAGGTAATCTTTGTAAAGCATATCTACCACAATCATCCTTAGTGACAGGTGAAACAAATCCTCAAATGGCAATGGTGCCGGTCAATGTTAATCCTGGAGGGGTCATTTGGTGGCAAGATCCAGCACCGCAAGAAGTGTTTGACACGAAAAATCTATTCTCTCTAAATCAATTGGATTTCTACATTACCGCCGGTACTGACACCAGACCGCTCCAATTCAACGGTCTAGGATTTCAAATAAAAGTACTGTTGTTTGTACGTTACCCAGAAACGGGGATGGGGCAGGCGGGAACTGTTGGACAGGGTAGAGCGATAATGAGGATTCAACCAAACTAATGTATGTTTCGTGAATAAAATTATAAAATGACTTCTTCAATTTCCGGTATTCAGCCGGCTATCAATAATTGGATGGATGATTACATTTCTCCAGGCCGTGTAGGGTCAGTCGGCGACGTCCACCTGAGTGTACGACTTAAACAGTCAATGCCAAGTCTACCAGAACGCCACAAACCTTGGACATATGGGGAATACGAACAGAGGCTCGGATCTAATGTTCAAGATGGGCTACTTAAAGGTTACTGTAATTCAGGATCCATGGCACGCGTTATTGATGAAAATTGGGATATTGACCGTACGTTCAAGACTAGTCATGGATGGCGTTATCAAGATATTCGGGCCCCCGATCGGACTATTGAACCATACCTTGGCGCGGCGCCACAGTATTCTTGGTTGAATCAGGTTTCAACTATTTACAATGCTAAATCGACGGGTAATCAGTTTATACCCGCACCCGGAGGATATGCCCCTCAACCTGGAGATGTTCCGCGAGGAGGATTGATCCCCCGCATTAATACTTTCGGCGATGCATCACTAATAACTTCTTCGGTGAAAGGATCATATACCCCGCGTAATCCTGTGGTATTTACTTAAGTTTTGTATGATTTCTAATAAAACATATAAAATGTCTTGGTTAACAGGTTCTGTAAATGATGCCGCACGACAAGCCATTGAGACAGCACCAGTTGTGGCAAGTGGAACATCTGAAGTCATTGAGGAGCTAGGTACGGTAGCGGCACCGCCTGCAGGATATGGACAGTTTTCAGCACAGAAGGAGGAGAAAGATAAAACTGTTGAAGATTACATGGATGAGTTTGAAAAGTACGAGACACTGAAAGAGCTACAAGCTTCAGCAGCTAATGGCCGAGATCCTAGAGGGTATACCAGTAAAGGTGCAAGAGCTTTGGCGGCTCTTTTCAAAGGCTCTGCAACGTACGGTAGTAGTACCGCACAAGGTAGAGCGGAAGGCATCGATAATGCTCAAAACGATTTGTTTACAATCCTTAATCCACTCAATTGGGTCCTTGATCAGCAACAGAATAAAGATCCTACAGAGGCAGGTGGCGAGTTATCTAAGGGAACGTATATCGTAGGAAAAATATATACAACTTCAGACGGGTTAGAATGGAAGTATACTGGTACTAGAGAGGAAAGATTAAAGGATGGGCTTGTAGTTAAAAGGAATACTTTCGATTACACGGGTAACCGTGCGGATAACAAAAAAATTGCAGACCTGTCGAGAGAGTTGAATGTGGGAGGCGCAGAAAACCAGAAAAAAACTGGATGGGGTTTTAAATAAAATGTATGAAACCATATTCTTAATGCAATCTACACGCCGAGTTCCATATATAGGTTTGCAAGGTGGCGGCGTCCCGGCTGGAGGCACATTACACGCTGGCAATGCATACTGGCAATCTACAATAACGCCCGTTACGGCGGCACCACAACGTTATCCCGCACCACCTCTGCCATCCTTGTACATCACACCGATTCCACGAGATTTACCCTCAATAGTTGCCCGACCTTACAAACTATTAAAAGGATTTAATGCACGTGGTACGCAACTTGAGGACGGGTTTTCACCGGTAGCCGTTGTGGGCACTCCAGGGCTTGGAGAATTATATGCCGACGAAGACATGGGGCGGACCGATTTGGAAAGAATTCAAGGCCGAAGGATATTTGGGATGCCGCTGCCGTATCCTCGCGGTCCTTCTACTGGAAGCGTTCGACATAATCCAGTGCGCTCTGATGCATCAATGAGTAACCAACAACAGGCTGATGACCAACAGATAGGGCTTACTACAGGTATGAACCAGCTGAATTTAAAGTTTTACGAAACTCCGGCCGGCAATCTGGAAAATCAATCTGAAACACAGAAGTCGGACGCAAAGCCTGCGTCGGTCGCTGGTTCTGGAAAGACTATGGCTACGACGCCTTCTTCAGTGGCCCCAGTGGCCCCACAAGAATCATTTTATACCGATCCTGAAGACCAGTCCAAGTTAAATCGAAGCGATGTTCTTTTTAATGCAGGGACTGAATCCTTACCTCAGAAGCTTACGGCCGCCAGAGATTTTAATACCGGCAAACGCAAAGGCAAAGGCAAAGGCAAAGATTTTACTACTGGGTTCAAATAATAAAGTATGTGTTTGAAAATGTCTGTTTTTTATTTTATACATGGCCCCCAAGATATATGCCGCTAAAGTCGAAGACGTTGGACAACCAATCACAGTTACCGTGGCAAAAAAGCCGCGAACCGAAAAACAAATTGCCGGAGACGAAAAAGCTAAGCGTACAAGAGAAGCCAAAGCCGCCTCCAAAACGCCACCCGCAAACATCCCCGAAACCTCCGAGGAAACCCCTAAATCCCCAATTTCCCTTGACGAAAAAGTTGAAAAGCCACCCCGTAAACGCGCCAAAAAAAGTGTCGATGCACAACCCAAAGCTACTGAAAACATCGAAGCCCTCATCGACGAAGCCCTATCTGAGCAGGCGCCCATTAAAAAAGAAAAGAAAGCCAAAAGCATGACGCCACCACCAAGTCTTGATGGGGAAAATAAGGTTGAAAAGAAAGTTACCTTTAAAGATGATTCACAACCACCTACATGGTTCAAATCGTACATTCAAGGTATTAGAGAAGAAGAAGCCCTGTTATCTGCAAACAAGATTTCAAAGAAAGCTACAAAGGCATTGGCAAATGATGAGGCTAATGCAAAGTGGCAAGAGCCTGTCACCCGCGAACGTGTAAACAGATCTGTCGATTTACACATGCAAAAGATGTATTCAATGGTTTTTCCAAATAGGAAATTCTAATAAAGTATGATTCTAAATCATTTTAAGATGACCAAGTCGCTGATAATTAAAGAGGTCCCTGTTGATCTTGCATCATTCCATCCTCCACCGCCAAACGATATTTTACCACGACACGAATTCTCAATGGGATTAATAGCTCCAAAAGGGTCGGGAAAAACCACACTCCTTGTAAACTTGCTAATGTATTACAAACAACATTTCCATACAATCATAGTCTTTTCACCGACCGTCAAGAATGATGACAAATGGGTCTATGCCAAGAAGCAAAAGCTTTTACTTGAAAATCTCCCCTTAAAGAAATTCCTCAAGAGTCTTGAAAAGAAGAAGGACAAGACAGCTTTTGTAATGGGGCGCCCAAAGAATACGCCGATCGATGGGTCTACTAGTGTCGACATTGTCACGGGAAGTTGCGAAACAAAAAATACGGTGTTCGACCCCCAAATCCCCGAGGACTGTTTTATAGAGGAGTATTCAGAAGCAGATCTAGTTAGTATTCTTCACGAGCAGCAGAAGATGATTAATTTACTCTCGAAGCATGGTAAGTCGAAACATTTGGCTAACCGAATGCTTTTGATATTTGACGATCTGGTAGGTTCAAGTCTGTTCAGCAGGACCAGGACGAATCATTTTAAAAAACTGAACACGAATCATCGCCACTCCTCGGTATCAATTCTAGAAGTCACCCAGGCATATAAAGAAATCCCAAAGACTGTACGGGTTAATTTCACATGTTTGATTCTATTCAAGATTTTCAACGCAAAAGAAGTGGAGTGCATCTACGAGGAATATCCAATGGGGCTCGCTAAAGACGAATGGTACACAACCTACGAATACTGCGTTAATGGGGAGCATGATTTCCTATTTTATGATATTTCTAAACCCCCTCAGATGCGTATAATGAAAAACTTTCAGCAATATGTATATAAGAATATAGACGAAAATTTTTAAACCATTTTATTGATATTAACGTTTCACTGTTTTAATAACCAAACTCTTTAGAGTAAGATAGACCCCGCAATGAGTATTTGTGTAATAAAATCCGGGGGAAAATACAACTTCCATCTTTACACCAAGGTGGACTTTGGTTGGTTTGAGTGGCGTAAAAGATCTATCACGACATGTGAATGCCCAGCCATCCTTCTTGCCCTTTAGTTTTATTTTCAGGAGATCTTCATAAAACAATTCTCTCTTTTCAAGTGCTTTGTTGTCATCTGCAAGCTTTTCAAATGCAATGAATGCGGCTTTTTCAACTTCACGTAGTGCTTCCGCAGCATACTGATCATCAAGAACTACTCGAATATTCAGACAGCCCATGAATTCTTCAACATCACTACATGCCTCTACATCAGCGGTAACCACAAGATCTTTGTTTTGGTGGGTGATTGAAGAAAAGAAGATTTCGTCTGAATCTTTCGGTGACTTGAATCCTTTGAATGCGACACCTTCTTCAACGTTGACAAGAGCGAGTTCCAAGACCATCTTTTAAAATAAGAAAATTGTAAATCAGCGCTTTTTTATAGTTTTTCAATGTTGCACAATGATATCTTGATATCACGGCGGTTACACAGCCCCACATTATTAGCCAATCAGCTTCGAGTATTCCTTACACGTGATTGACACGAGTTTATTGTGTAACGTGAGAAATGTATGTTCCATATATCAACTACCCTTACTTGATATACGACCCGTCGAAAGGAGTATAAATAGGTAGTAAACCTATTGAATTTAAATGGATGCTTCATTTGAATTCAATACCGAGAATAATGCGGACAGATCTCCAAGACTAGTTTCAGTGCGTCTAAGGCGAAATGTCACCAATTTTGATCGAGTCTTCACTTTCCGAATGATACAGCAGGCGTTAGCCAATCACGTAGTGCAACAAGTGCATCAAGCATACCCATTGATGTCCAGAGATCAAATCATGGCAAATGTTACTGGTGTGTCCTTTTTTAATTTGAGGTTTTGTTGTTGGTACAGATATTGATACCCAGCAGCAGATGGTGGCGCAACGCCAAACTCCTCGAGCATCCATCACTAGAGGCGAAGAAAATCCTAGAAGCATACGCCACCTTCTTTTTAACACCCACGAATTGTTTGAAGATATGGTTCAGGAAATACTTGACTCGGGTAAAACTCGAAATGTTGAAGACATTGAATGGATGTTTGTCATTGACCAGTCAAGTCTTCTTGCAGGAAGCGGTAACCCAAAGGTTCCTGAATGGGTCGGCGCTCGAGATGCTATGCCGACCTGGAAGCACTATACGTTAAATGGAGAACCAATCAATTGTGCGGCATTTTCTCTATGTTATGCAATGGCTTCTAACACGAACCGAATTGATGTAATTAAAGAATCCGCTCTAGCAATGACTTTACGATATAACTGGAGTCTCACTGCTACTGCGCAAACAATCCTTAACTTTTTCACACGAGATTATCCAAAGTATCGAATTACAATCCTTACTGCCGGTCATGATAAGTTTGATGAATTCACCGAACAAGGCGCAGAGTTCGAGTACATTGAATCTAATTTCAAACCTACTGCCGCATGTAAAAAGAAGATTATTTATCTCTACCACCAGTATGGAGTTCAGTCATACTCTGCTCATTTTGCACTAGCGAACACTCCTCTGAAAGCTCTGGGTATTGATGGGAATACTTATCGCTGGTGTCATAAATGTACTCGTGTAGCAAAGCGCGGAGAAGTTGAAGTTGCCGCATGTGTCTACTGTAATGAGGAAGTACGAAAGAAGAAGAAGGCGCGATTATGTAATGACCCAGTTCTTTGTCTTCTTTGTAATGAAACGCCATGCAACAGGGAAAAGTGTCCACGTACATGCAGAAATTGCAACGTTAATCTTAAGCAAGGATATGACTTAGAAAAGGGTGAGGGCCATCGATGCATTGTTTACGCCGCGCCGTCATTTGAACAGCTATGGCAGCCTGGAGACTGGTATACTTCTGCCGCTCAAGCAAAAACCCAAATATGGATCTACGACTTTGAATCTTCAATCAAACGTACGCCAGGCATTATCGATAAAATGTTCGTCACGGATAACCATGGGTTTACTACATGCGAAGGAGAATTCATTACCACCCAAGTGGAGCGGTCTCTTCATGGAGTAAATATGGCGGTCTGTGTCAACATGTTCAAGCAATCTGAAATACATATTTTTAAAGAGGACGATTCAGGCATTCCTCCATTGAAACAATTCATGACATTTATCCTTTCGCATAATTATGGGAAAAACATCGCAGTGGCTCATAATGGTGGAGGATACGATACAAGATTAATCTATGAATATGTAGTTAATGAAGACTCACGAATCACTCAAAAGAAAATCAAGCCGTTGATCAATGGATGTAAATTCATGGAACTTAAAGTTGGCCATACCAGATTCAGAGATTCTCTTTTACATTTGACTGGATCACTGGCGACTCTTGCAAAAGCATTTCAACTAAAAATGCGAAAAGGATACTTTCCACACTTGTTCAACACAATTGAAAATCAAAACTACGTTGGACGCATACCCGACGAACGATACTTTGATTTGACATTTTCAGCAAAGTCTGCGGATGATGTTGCAACGTTTAGAGCATGGCATACTAGTCAGAGGTATTATTTTATAATCAAAGACATCGTACCAACTGGTCATTCAAAGAAGAAATCAAATTATACTGTATTGATGATGTTAAAATTCTTGCGCAAATATGTCTAATGTATCACGAAGAAAACGTTGCTAAGCGAGGTATTAGCCCATGGCTATCAATCACGGCTCCAGGATACTGTCACACAGTTATTAAACAGCAACTATCAACGGACGAGGCCCTGGACATGCCTGCTGATACACCTGAAAATGATATGCCGCGGCGTGAACGTTTGGATGAACTTTCAAGAAGCCATTGGGTAGTTCTTCAAGAGGGCGAGTACTGGTTTGCGCGACTTGCCCTGCGTGGAGGGAGAACTGACGTACGTAGATTGACCTATACACTATCTGAAGAAGACAAGGCTAGAGGTAAAAGGATTGCATATGTTGATGTCGTCAGTATGTATCCTGCAGTCCAAGTGAAGAACGAGTATCCTGTCGGAGTCCCGCAAATTATGATTTACGATCTTGACTATTACCCTTGCAATATTCATCGAAATCCTGTTTCTGGAAATGTTATTAAATTACTTTGCAACTGTCCGCATGAAACGCGCCTAAGGGTTAGAAACAAGAGGATGTTCATTCATGACATGACAAGTCCTGCTAACTTTGTGCCTACGGCCCGATCAATAATTGAAGATGATGATTTCTTTGGGATTGTATGTGTTTCATTAACACCACCCACCGATTTATTTATCCCCGTCCTAGTAACTTATGATTATGTAAAAGGAAAATGTCAAGCTGATTTAACCCCAATCATTGCCCAAGTATTCACATCGGTTGAACTGAAAGTGGCCTTAAGAGCAGGATATACTCTTGATAAACTTCACCGGTATGATCGTTACAATCGTGCACCCGGGTTATGGAACAAATTCATCAAAACATTGTACATTGACAAGATGGGTAACTCTTTGAAAAAGATTGGTGATGTTGTACAGTACCCATCTCTAGAAAAGCAAGACGAACTTGTAAATGAATACGAATCGCGATTTCAAATGGGTCAAATGGTTAGAGACTCATTCAGTTCTTGGGATTCTAATCCTGTCAAAAAGCAAGTTGCCAAAATCATGTTGAATAGCGGGTGGGGTAAACACTGCCAACGCCCAAATCTTACTCAGTCCAAGATCATTGCTAGAAACGATATGGATGCAGAACGCGATTTTATTCAGAGCTACGATCAGGGATATTTTAGAATCAGTAGTATCATTCCAATGAAGTACGGTACAGCATATGAACGAACCGACTGTTCTAACAGCAATCCTAATCTACATGATTCGTATATTCCTGCAGGGTTGTTTGTTCCTGCATATGGGCGTTTACTACTCTACGAACAAATGAGCAAGCTTGGGAAGCGTGTTCTTTATCATGACACAGACTCGATTATTTATATTTATGATCCTGCTGAAGATTACAACGTCCCTACATCAGATATTTGGGGTGACTGGGAAGAGGAAGATGATTCTAAAATCGGGATTGAATCGTTTACTGCAATTGCTCCAAAGTCCTATGGATACCGGTTATCAAATGGTAAGGAGAAGACCAAGTTCAAAGGCGTATCTCTCAAACATTCTCACAAGGATATTCTAAATTTGAAATCCATGGAAGATATGGTTGCCGCCAATTGGCAGAATGAAGAGATGATTGTTCAAGTCCCCCAGTTTGGAATACGCTTTGAAAAGAAGACTCAAACAACGTACACTACGAATACATTGAAAAAGGTTGAGTTTCAGCCAAGCCAACTGAAAGGTTATTTACACACGGATGGGTTAATTTATCCGCGCGGATTCTGCACCGGGTGTATGCATGGCACCGATGATAACCACAGCTGTGTACATAATCCTGCATTTTAATAAAGTATGTTAGTTGAGCTTTAAATGACTGGAAAATTAGTAAAAGCGGGCCATCGTCGACGATGCAGAATGACCCCTCGACGGTTAGCTACCGTTGCCGCCTTTCTAATTGCCCTCTGCCAAATAATCCTTAGATTAGTCGAAATATTCGCCCTATAAAAATGTATGTTAACTGATTGTCATGTCAAAATCAATTGATGGACTTGGTGCCAGCAGTAAGACCCTTTCAGGAATTAGCGCGAATACTGGGTCAACAGGGCCCGCAGGTCCGGCTGGTCCTACGGGGCCTGCAGGTTTTTAATTTATAAAACTAGGCCCTCCAGGTACAGGATTGGCTGGTGGTGCAGCTGGGCAAGTTCCTTACCAAAACGGTCCGGGTTCAACTGTATTCACCAACGCGGTAGCTGGAGTTTTGCAATCGGACGGTGTGACACCCGCATTCACGGATAGCACAACAAGGGTTAAACGAATTACTGCGCCTGCTGCAGACGATTTGGAATTCATTGCGGGTGGAGCTTCAAAGAAGATTAAACTACAAACTACCTCAGGGGACATTACTCTGAATACAAACAATGGCGCTCTTCCAGATGCATGGACTATTGCTTCAACTACCGGCGCAATTGCGGGTAATTTATCGTCATCAAAAATCACACTCAACAATGGCGCTGCGAATACGCTTTATGATGTTGGCTTGGTGACTACTGCTGGGACAAATCATATAACGGCGGCTACTACAGCTGCTAGTACTCTTTCTTTGAGATCAAATGGTTTAAAATGCTAATCCTAGCTGGTGATATTAATTTCAGTATTAATTCCGGCGGCACTAATCATTGGCGCGTGGCTAATACTGTTGTAGCACCTGTGATTGTCGGTGATCTTGTCGGGGTTACTACTGGTGCCGTAGTTACCAATACTGGTACGCAAAATACAAGACGTGCTTCAGCAGGGACCACCGTTACTAATGGGAATTACGTGCTCCGAACAACAGGGACAACTGGTCTATTAACATTCAGAACAAACACCGCTGCATCTCCTACGCTCGCATCAATCAATTTCAGTATTAATAATGGTGTTTCGAATCAGTGGAGTATTCTAGGCTCTGGAGTTCTGACTAGCACCATTGCGGGTGCAAACATTTTAATGTCAAACAGCCAGAATATTACACTATCTGATGTAGCAACTACAACCAATACCGTTATATCACCAGCGCTCGTAACCTACACGGATCCTTCAGGAGTAGCATCTCTTTCCCCAGCTACCCTCTCGATAACTCGGGCCACGCCATTCCCGATACGTAACTTTAGTGGTGGTCTTCAATTAATTACAAATACTGCCGACATTGCCTTTAGTACAAACAATGGTGGTTCTACTGCTTGGACAATGGGGGCGACGAGTGGTATACTTTCAAGTACATCTGCAACTGCAAACATTTCCCTCACCAACAGTCAGGAAATTAGAACTTCAAATGCCGCCCTAACCTCATTTGTAGCGACCACCCCGGGGTTGGTGAAGGTTCAAGCAGCGACTGGGGAGATTGTAGATTTTGCTACATCAACAATCACTAGATCTGGAACAGCTGGAGGCCTACGCTTAATCAACACTTCTGGTTTTCTCCTCTACGAATCCGCAGACTACATGGATTTCCGTATAACCCCTGGTTTAAATGTGCTTTCGTTGATAGCTGGCGGGCCTCAAGGACTCATTCAATTCGGTGCCGCAAACTTAGCAAGTTGCCCCTTTTTGGCTACCGACGCGTCAAGGGTTATTATTCCAGGGACTGTATTGGCTATTTCTGCAGGAGGTACTGGTAGTGCCTCTGGGCCAACAGTTTCAACCATTCAAGGTGGTGCCGCAGGACAAGTTGTATATCAATCAGGTGTCAATGTTACTGCATTTACAAACACTGTTGCAGGTGTATTACAATCAACGGCCCCAGGGGCTACTCCGGCATTCACTACTACTCCCACAACAATTGCAACTATTACTGCGCCAGCAGCTAGTAATCTTTTACTCACCACCACGGCAACGACTAAGGAAATCACGTTAAAAACCTTTGACAGCCCAATCAAATTTAGTATTGACAATGGCGTTTCAACTGCTTGG
>Ga0315295_10003895_pt1 | contig 12669 bp, 10 predicted proteins | sample YL17G14_0_MG_FD_204453 | JGI IMG/M metagenome (GOLD analysis project Ga0315295, IMG submission 204453) | Sediment microbial communities from Yellowstone Lake, YNP, Wyoming, USA - YL17G14_0 | ecosystem: Environmental > Aquatic > Freshwater > Lake > Sediment | place: USA: Wyoming | collected... | reverse complement strand
AAAATCTAGCGCGAAAAACGCGAAAAAGAAGAAGAGACGCGAAAGGCCTGACAGGTTTTTATCCTGTCAGGCCTTTTTTTGTTGTGAAAATGAAAATAGGGTCAGGCATAACTAATTAAGGGTCGGGGGAAGCCCTTAAAAAAGTCAATTTCTCATCGGGTAAGCTGACAGCCATTGTCATGAGCAATGGCCTCGCCCCTTTGTACGGCACAGCCGACCCCAGCCGGGTTTATTCCTGGACGGTTGGCCAGAGCAGCCAGGGAATCCCCCAATTTCCTGGAGCGTTAAGGCCGGCTGATCTCCGGATATTCCCTCTCTTGTCGCGCGATCTCCTTTCATGTCAACTGAATTATTTAAGGGCGTCCCTCTCTGCCCACTCCCCAAAGAATTTCCAGAAGCAAGAATTAAGTATGGTGTCCCCGGAATGCCGTCTGTTCTCAGTTCCCCTCCAAATACCAGTCGTCGGGCTAAGGGGGAAGGCGCAAGCGACTTTGATCCATTTTTCCTTTTTTTTCCCTTGACCTGATAAAAACGCGGGATGTATTATTGCGGTAATCGTATTCCCTATACCATTTCTTGCTGGGCCGCTTGGCGGCCGGGAACAGGGGGAGTTGCCGCATGCCCACCACCATCATTAAAGAATTCTGTAAGGGCTGTGGGTTCTGTATCGCCCATTGCCCGAAGAAGGTCTATGACCTTTCCGAGGAGATGAACAAGAAGGGCTACCGTCTGCCCCGCCCCGTCCGGGTTGAGAATTGTATTGAATGCGGACTCTGCGACCTTTATTGCCCGGACTTTGCCATTCTCCTGGAAAAAACGGAGAAGAAGGTCCGGGCCAAGGGAAAGGAGGGCCGCTGATGTCATCCGGTGTCAAACCAGGAAAATACTTCGTTCAGGGCGACGAGGCCATTGCCGAAGGGGCCATCGCGGCGGGCTGCCGTTTTTTCGCCGGGTATCCCATCACTCCCGCTTCCGAGACCTCGGAAGCGATGGCCCGACGTTTACCCGAAGTAGGCGGGGTCTGCCTGCAGATGGAAGATGAATTGGCCTCCATTCATGCCATAGGGGGTGCTTCCGTCGGCGGTCTGAAAGCCATGACCATCTCTTCCGGCCCGGGAATCAGCTTGAAATTGGAAGGACTGGGCTGGGGGATCAAGAACGAGATTCCTTACCTCGTCGTCGACATCCAGCGGGCCGGGCCGAGCAATGGCGTCGCCACCCGAGTGGGCCAGGGAGATTTTTATACGGTACGCTACGGGTCGGCAGGGGGAAATAGCTCTCTGATCGCCCTCTCCCCCAACTCGACCCAGGAAGCTTTTGACCTGACCGTTGAATGCTTCAACCTTTCCGAAATCTTCCGCTGCCCGGTTTTTCTTCTCAGCGATGAGACCGTGGGGCACACGCGGGAACTTCTGGTCATCCCGGAGGAATCCAAGCTGAATGTCGTGAAGCGGATCAAACCCACTGTTCCTCCCGAGCAGTTTCTTATGTATCCATTGGATACTCCAGGGGTCACCCACTACCCCTTTCCGAACATCGGGGAAGGATATGGGATTTGTGTCTCCCCCTATACCCACACCTCCAAAGGGTACGCCAGTACTGCCCAGGACATCCAGGAAAAGATGGCCAAGCGCCTGGTTTTTAAGATTACCGAGAACTTAGACAAGCTGGTTCGCGTGGAAAAACAGAAACTGGAAGATGCCGAGTTCGCCGTCGTCGCTTACGGCGGAAACGCCCGCCCGGCGATTGCGGCGGTCGATATGGCCCGGGAAAAGGGAATGAAGGTGGGCTTCTTCCGGCCGATCATCGTATGGCCTTTCCCGGACGGAGAAGTCCTTACGGTTGCCGAAAAGGTGAAGACCATCCTGGTCTGCGAGCTGAACATCGACGGGCAACTTGTCCGGGAGGTAAGCCGGGCCGCTAAAGGCAAGGCAGAAGTTTACCATCTGGGTTCGGGGGGCGTCGAGCCTCATCTTCCGGCCCAGATTTTCAACGAGATTCGGAGGCTATACCAATGAGCACAGTCGGTGATACCCTCAAAGTCTTGCATCCCCTGGTAGCCAAATACCTGCGGAAGGAACGCATGCCCCATATGGCCTGTCCGGGATGCGGGATCGGCCAGGTGGTTCATGCCGCCCTCTTGGCCATAGATGAGTTGGGTTTGACCCCTAAAGACACAGTCTGGGTCCAGGGCGTCGGGTGCAGCAGTCGCATCACTTACTCTACCTGGATGGGGGACAACGTGGACGCGCACCATGGGCGAATCTTTGCTGTAGCCACCGGTTTGAAAATGGCCCGTCCCGATATGAATTTTCTGCTCTTCACCGGAGATGGGGACTGCGGAGCGATCGGGGGAAACCATTTCATCCACGCCTGCCGAAGGAACCTGGACGTCACGGCCATTCTCTTTAACAACGGAATTTACGGCATGACCGGGGGGCAGGTCGCCCCCACCACTCCACCGGGAGCGGTAACCACGACCACGCCCTACGGAAATATCGAGGACCCCTTCGACATGTGCCAGATGGCTGTGGCGGCCGGGGCCAGTTACGTGGCCAGGTGGAAATCCACCGATTTCCGGCCATTAGTCAGCTCGATCAAAAAAGGGATCCAGGTCAAGGGTCTCGCTTTCATCGAGGTCCTGCTGCAATGCCCGACGAATTTCGGGCGTTACGTCTTGAAGACCAGCCAGCCCCAAGAAGTCCTGAAATGGATCAAAGAGCACTCGCTTTATAAAAAGGATGCGGAGAAGCTTCCCCCGGAGGAGCTGGCGGGAAAGTATCTCTTGGGGGAATTCGTCTACCGTCCGGAACGCACCGGGATTGTCGAACGATACCAGGAACTTTTGAAAAAACACCGGAAGGAGTAAAGAGGTGGCACGTCAAGAGATTCGCTTTGCCGGATTTGGAGGCCAGGGCTTGCTTCTGGCTGGCATTCTTCTGGGGAGGACTGCGGCCCTATACACCGGGAAACAGGCCGCGCAGACCCAAACCTATGGCACAGAGGCTCGGGGCGGGGCCAGCCAGTGCAATGTGGTCATCGACGACAGAGAGATTACTTACGTGGGCGTGGTGAGTCCCGACGTATTTGTAGTGATGTCCCAGGAAGCGTATGATAAGCTGATCGGAGAGGTCAAAGAAGGGGGCCGGGTCTTCTATGATTCGGACCTGGTAAAAATTAAGGAGAATCCCAAGCTGCGTCAGGTCCCCATCCCTTCCACCTCCGCTGCGAAGGGACTGGGAAGGCAGATGGTGGCCAATATGGTCATGCTGGGCGCGATGGTCGAGGGTACGAAAGTTTTAGGGGTCGAACTGGTTAAGAAGTCCCTTACGGAAAGCGTTCCCCCGGGCACCGAGGACCTGAACCTCAAGGCCTTTGACCTGGGCAGGTCTTTGTATAAGCCTTGAGCAAGAGATACGGAACAACAATGCTTGGGCACGAATAATGAAAAAGGGAGGGGCGGTGAAATGAGGGCCTTCCCTTAAAGTCATTTCTTAAGAAATTCTTCAAACTCCTTTACAACAATAGAGTAGCCGACCCAAAGAGAATCTTGCCCAAAGGAGGAAAGCGATGAACGGATACGGAGGTAGAATCCTACACATCGACCTGGGGAAGCAAAATTTCAGCGTTCAAAATTTCGACGAAGCGTTTGCCCGGAAATATTTGGGCGGGAACGGGTTTGCCGCCAAAATCCTGTACGATGGATTAAAGCCAGGAATTGATCCCTTCTCCCCGGAGAATATGGTTGTCTTCGCCGTCGGGCCGATTACGGATACTCCCCTGCCCTCCACAAGCCGCGGATACGCCGCCACCAAATCCCCGCTCAGCGGCCTCTTCTTCGACTCCACCTTTGGAGGGCGTTTTGCCATCACCCAGAAGCGCACCGGGTTCGAGGCCATCTCGATCTCCGGAAGGTCCGGCTCCCCGACTTATCTGCTCATTGATGAAAACGGCGCCCAGTTCAAGCCGGCGGCCTCTCTCTGGGGAAAGCTCACCCGAGACACCGTCGAGGCCATCCAGGCGATCGAGGGCCAGGACGCCGACGCCGTGGCCATCGGGCCCGCGGGAGAAAAGTTGGTGCGTTTTGCCTGCATGGTCCATTACTGGCGTGGCCGCGAGGGAGTCGCCGGCCGGGGAGGAATCGGCGCCGTCCTCGGGTCCAAAAATGTCAAGGCCGTGGTGGTGAAGGGGTCCCGCAAAACCCAGGTCGCTGACGCCAACAGTCTTCGGGAATTGATCGACTCTCGGAAGGAGGCGATGGAGAAAGGAACCGCCGGCTTGAAGAACCTGGGGACACCCGTCCTGGTCAATATGATTAATACCGTCGGCGGGCTGGGAGTTCGCAATTTGCAGGAGGAGCACAGCTCCCGGGCCCCGGAGATCGGCGGGGAGCGCTTGAAGGAGCTTTTCTTCGAACGCAACGACACCTGCTTCGGCTGTCCGATTGCCTGTGGCAAGACTTTTCGCCTGCCGGCATCCCAAGAGGGCCTGCGCTGGAAAATGCCCGAATACGAGACGCTTTTTTCGCTCGGCTCCATGGTCGACAATTGGGACCCTGCCTCTCTGCTTAAACTCAACGCCCTCTGTGACCAGTGGGGGCTGGATACGATCAGCATGGGTCTAACCCTCTCCTTCGCCCTGGAATGCTTTGAAAAGGGATACCTCACCCCTCAGGATACGGGAGGCCGAACTCTGCGCTTCGGAGATGCAGAGGTTATCCAGGAGCTTGTGGAGGAGACGGGGAAACGGCAGGGGTTTGGGGATGCGCTCGCGGAAGGCTCCTTCCGCCTCGCCCAGAGGATCGGGAAAGGCGCCGCAGACCTTCTCTATTGTTTCAAGAAAGTGGAAGCGGCCGGGCATTCGGCGCGGGCTCTCAAAGGCATGGCCATCGGGTATTCCACCGCGACCCGCGGGGGAAGCCATCACGATGCCCGCCCTACCCTTCTTTACATGGGAGAGTTCGACCGCACGAAAGCGCAAGTCGCGCCCTCCTTCGCTTTGCGGACGCAAAATTTCACGGCTCTGGATGATTCGCTGACCCAGTGTCGCTTTGCCAGCGAACGGGGCTATGGCGGCTTGATCAACGAGAACTATCTAAAAATGATCAATGGCGTGACCGGTTGGTCCCTGAATCTCCCAGAGGTGGAAAGTCTGGGAGAGCGCATTTACAACCTGGAGCGCGCCTTTAACTGCCGTGAAGGGGTCAGCCGGAAGGATGACAACCTCCCCCGACGGGTCGCGAATGAACCCATTCCGTCCGGCGCTTCCCAGGGAATGTATTGCCCGCCGCAGGAGTTCAATGGGCTGCTCGACGAATATTACCGCCTGCGCGGCTGGGACGCAAACGGAATCCCGTCGGCCGAAAAGCTGAAGGAGCTGGGATTGGAGGAAATCATAAGAGACCTCCGTAAGGAATGAAACGCCTCCATCACGTAGAGGAAGGGCTTTGAAGAAAGAAGCACAACAAGCGAGCAAAATATCGTCAGCGGCAGAGGCGGTCCGCCGCTATGTTTTCGACGGCGCTACCATCGGGGTGGGCGGACAGTCGATCGGTCGCTGCGCCATGTCCATCTTCCACGAGATCGTGCGCCAGAAAAAGAAGGGTCTAACCCTGGTCGGGTGCAATCTCTCCATCCCCATGGACATATTGGTGGCCGCGGGTTTGGTCAGACGCACGGAATGTGGCACCGGTAATTTGGAACGCTTCGGAACGACTTTCTGCTGGAGGAAGGGCATTGAACGGGGCCAATTGGAGAACGAGGACTACAGCCACTTGGCCATGGTGACCCGCTTTTTAGCCGGTGAAATGGGCCTGCCCTTCATGCCCATCCAGAGTCTTTTGGGTTCAGACATGTTGACCCAAAAGGCAGCCTCCACCGGCAAAAAATTTGAAATCATAGCCAGTCCCTGGAACCCCGACGAAAAGGTTGTTCTGCTCCCGGCGCTGATGCCCGATGTCTCCATCATCCATGTTCAAAAAGCGGATGAAATGGGCAACCTGATCATCGAAGGTTTTCTCACCAATGAACCTGAAATGATCCGAGCCTCCAAGGCGGTTGTCGTCACCTGTGAAGAGATCATCTCCACGGATGAAATCCGCAAATACCCCGAAAGGACGACCATCCCGTACGTTTACGTCAGTGCGGTTGTCCTCCAGCCGTGGGGAGCGCATCCGACTTCCGTCTACCGGTGTTATCAGCATGATGCGGAACACCTGAACGAATACCAAAAGTGCGCCCGGGAAGGGGGGCCTGCTTTGCAGGCATACCTGGAGAAATACATCTATTCCTGTTCGTCATTTGATGATTACCTGGAAAAGGTCGGGGGCCTCAAGAAATTCAACCGCCTCCGCCAGGAGATGATGAAGCTGGTTTAGGCGGAAGAATTTCACCGCAGAGCACGCAGAGAAGTAATCTAAATCAGGGGCGAAAGCCAAAATCATGACTCCAAACTTACAACACCTATTACCAATTTCTCCATATTAATTTCCATCCCGAAACTCCCTCTCCCCTTGCGGGAGAGGGTCAGGGTGAGGGGAAGCAAAACAGAACACTTCGAAATTCTCAGCCATTATCACCCCCACCCTTCCCTCCCCCCTCAAGGGGGAGGAGGAAAAGGAAGTTTCCGGATGGAGGCTAGTTAGCGATCCGGCTTTGATTTTACTTTCATCCGGTCGTTCTCTGCGCTCTCTGCGGTCTCCGCGGTGAAAGTATTTTAGAAGGGAAAACGATGTCGGTAGATTTTCAACTGGATGAACTGATGGTGATCGAATCCGCCCGGCATATCCGGGATGGGGAAACCGTTTTCGTGGGCACGGGCATGCCCATGGTTGCGGCCATGTACGCCCAGAAGACCCACGCTCCGAACATGTGTTTCGTCGTGGAGACCGGGCCGATTTCACCCCAGGTCCTTCCCGTTCCGACTTCAGTTTCCGACCCCCGGGCCATGTACCGGGCTGCCAAGTTGGGCACCCTGCGGGAAGTCCTCGGCTGCCTGCTCCAGCGGGGGATGGTGGATGTGGGTTTTTTGGGGGGGGCCGAGATCGACCATTTCGCCAACATCAACAGCTCCGTGCTGGGGGATTACCAGCGTCCGAAAGTTCGCTTTCCGGGAAGCGGCGGGGCCAACGACATCGCCTCTCTCGCCAAGCGCATCCTGATCATTACGCGCCATGAAAAGAGGCGCTTTCCCGAACGCTGCTCCTACGTTACCAGTCCGGGATACCTGGACGGCCCCGAGGGGCGGGTAAAGGCCGGCTTGAAAGTTACCCATCCGGATATTACGGTGGTGACCGATCTAACGGTCATGTCTGTCGATAAGGCTACGGGGAAGTTGCAGGTCGTGAAGCTCATGCCGGGGGTCTCTCTCGAACGAGTCCAGGAGAATACCCTTTTTCGAGTCGAAGCAGCTCCTCAGGTGAGCACGGTGGAATTGCCCAGCGCCGAGGAGCTGAATATTTTGCGCGAGGAAGTAGACCCCGCGAAGGAATACCTGGGAAAGGATAAGGATTAATCGTGTCCCCGCAGAAGAGGATCCTTATTTCCGAAGATATAACCGGGACCGGCGTCGAGCGCCTGAAACAAAAGTATCATGTGCAAATCGACCCCGATATCTGGAAAAAAGTTTCCGCCCTGGAGGAGGCCATCCCGGGTTTCGACGCCCTGATCGTTCGCAACCAGACAAGGGTCACCGCTTCCCTTTTGTCCAAAGGAAAAGCCCTCCGGGTGGTCGGCCGGGCCGGAGCGGGTTATGACAACATCGACGTTCCCGCTGCCTCGCAAGAGGGTGTGGTCGTGTCTTACAGTCCTGAGGAGAACGCCGTTTCCGTGGCCGAACTCGTTTTCGGTCTCCTCCTGGCTCTAGCCAGGAAAATTCCCGGGGCCGACCGCTCGGTCAAAAGCGGGGGCTGGGAGAGGAAAAAATATCACGGCGTTGAGTTGATGGGGAAAACCCTGGGCATTTGGGGTCTCGGAAGGATCGGGTTCCGCGTGGCTCTGCGGGGGAAGGCGTTTGGCATGCGTCTTTTAGCCTACGATGCCTACCTCTCGCCTACGACCCTGCATGTCACCGAATCTGGAGCCACACTGACATCCTTAGACCAACTCCTGGCCGAAGCGGATTTCCTGAGCGTCCATCTCCCCCTCACGGAGGAGACCCGCGGAATCCTGAACCTCCAGATTTTCAGAAAAATGAAGCCCAGTGCCTTCATTATCAATACTTCGCGCGGAGAGGTCTTAGTCGAGGAGGATTTATTCCAGGCGTTGAAGCAGGGCCGACTGGCCGGGGCCGCCCTGGATGTCCGGGAGAAGGAGCCTCCATCAACCGCAAGCCCCCTCCACGGACTCGACAACGTAATTCTCACCCCCCATACTGCGGGCCTCACCTATGAAGCCCAGGAGAAAGTCGTCGATGCGGTCAGCGAAGACGTCGATCGGGTCTTGAGCGGCCAGCCGGCACTCCGATTCGTCAATTTCGCTGTACCGAAAAAATGAAATCTAATAGGACGCAGATGAACGCAGAAAAAACGGATATTAAGCAAAAAGCGACGGAGGACCCTTACTCTTTGGAAGCCCGGCAGGGAATTCAATTTGCTTACCGTAATTTTCTGCGGTTATCTGTACTACTAACGTTCAAATTCTTTAAATTTTATGAAGAATCCCCCCCACCCTCTCCCTCCCCCTCGAGGGGGGAGGGTAGGGAGGGGGTGATTTCTTTTGGTTGCGGCTCTGCCGCGCTGCGAAAATCTGCGTCCTAAATAAAAAATGAAAAGGAAGGAACATGGCTAAAAAGTATGTTTATTTTTTTGGCGCGGGAAAGGCCGAGGGGAACAGCAAGATGCGTAACCTCCTCGGGGGCAAAGGTTGTGACCTGGCCGAAATGACCAACCTGAAGATCCCGGTCCCGGCCGGCTTCACCATCACCACCGAGGTTTGCACCGCCTATTATGCCAATAAAAAGAAATACCCGCCGGGGCTGAAAGAACAGGTTCAAAGAGCCTTGGCCCGACTGGAAATAGCCATGGGAGCGAAGTTCGGAGACCCCAAGAACCCCCTTCTTCTCTCCGTCCGCTCCGGGGCCCGTGTCTCCATGCCCGGGATGATGGATACGATCCTCAACCTGGGCCTGAACGGGCGAACCATCCAGGGTCTGATCGAGAAGGCCGGCGAAGACCGTTTTGCCTACGATTCCTACCGCCGTTTCATCCAGATGTACAGCGACGTGGTCCTGGGAGTCAACCGGGACAAGATGGAGGAACGCATCGCCGAGAGGAAACGGCAAAAAGGGACGAAGCTGGACATTGAGCTCTCGGCGCAAGATTGGCGAGAGCTAGTCGCCGAGTTCAAAGGAATTGTGCAAAAGGAAACCGGGAAAGACTTCCCCGAAGACCCCGCAAAACAGCTCTGGGGGTCCATCGGAGCGGTCTTTGAATCCTGGGATACCCCGCGAGCGGTCACCTACCGGAAGTTAAACAAGATTCCCAGTGACTGGGGGACCGCGGTAAATGTTCAGGCCATGGTTTTCGGCAACATGGGGGGAGAGAGCGCCACGGGTGTTGCCTTCACGCGCGACCCGGCCGCAGGAGAGAAGGTCTTCTTCGGCGAATTCCTGCCCAATGCTCAGGGAGAAGATGTGGTGGCCGGAATCCGCACGCCGCAGCCGATCAGCAAGGCCCGCAAAGCCGATCCTGCCCTGCTTTCCCTGGAGGAGACCCTTCCCCAAGCCTACCAGGAACTGGAAAAGATCTATCAACGGCTGGAAAAACACTTTAAGGATATGCAGGATATCGAATTCACCATCCAGCAGGGAAAGTTGTGGATGCTGCAAACCCGCAGCGGGAAACGAACGGCCTTTGCCGCCCTGCGGATTGCCGTGGAGATGGTGGAAGAGAGATTGATCGATAAGAAGACGGCCATCTCCCGCATCGATCCGGATTCCCTGAATCAGCTCCTGGCTCCGATCTTCGACCCGCAGGCCAAGGCGGAAGCCATCCGTGGAGGAAGGCTCCTGGCCAAAGGCCTGAATGCCGGCCCGGGCGCAGCCTGCGGGGTGGCGGTCTTCAACCCGGAACGGGCCATGGAATTGGCCAAGAAGGGCCAGAAGAGCGTTCTCGTTCGCAGCGAGACATCTCCCGAAGACATCCACGGGATGAACGCTGCGGAAGGCATTCTGACTTCCAGGGGCGGGATGACCTCTCACGCCGCCCTGGTGGCCCGGGGCATGGGAAAACCCTGCATAGTGGGTTGTACAGCCCTGAACGTCGATTATGGGACCGCCTCCATGGAGGTCAACCGCCGCACGGTCCGGGAAGGTGATTTTATCTCCATAGACGGGGCGACCGGCGAAGTGATCGAGGGCCAGATCCCCACCAGTTCTTCGGAGATCATTCAGGTTCTGATCGAGAAAAAGATCCAGCCAGGGGATTCTCTGATCTACCAGCAGTTCGCCAAGCTTATGTCCTGGACCGATGAGATCGCGGACCTCGGGGTGCGCACCAATGCGGACACACCCCGCGACGCCACCGTGGCCCGCCTCTTCGGGGCGACGGGTATCGGGCTATGCCGCACGGAGCACATGTTCTTCCAGGCCGAACGAATCGCTGCGGTCCGGGAGATGATCCTGGCGGATACGAAGGAGGAGCGGCGCCGAGCCCTGGCCAAGATTCTCCCCATGCAGAGAAATGATTTCATCGGCCTCTTCCGGGCGATGGACGGATACCCGGTGATTATCCGGACCCTCGACCCTCCGCTCCACGAATTCCTGCCGCACACGGATCAGGAAATCGAAGAGCTGGCCGGGCAGATGGGGGTCCCCTTCCATAAACTCAGAGAGCGGGCCGAGAGCCTCAAAGAAACCAACCCCATGCTCGGCCACCGCGGCTGCCGTCTGGGCATCAGCCATCCGGAGATCACCGAAATGCAGGCCCAGGCTATTTTTGAGGCCGCCTGCGAAGTCGCCAAGGAAGGGGTAAAGGTTATTCCCGAGGTCATGATTCCCCTGGTGGGGCACATCAATGAGCTCCGGGCGCAGAGAGAGATCGTGGACCGGATGGCCAAAGAGGTCATGACCCAGACGGGAAAGAAAATCAAGTACATGGTCGGGACCATGATCGAACTTCCCCGGGCAGCCATCACCGCCGATCAGATCGCGAAGGTCGCTGAGTTCTTCTCTTATGGGACTAACGATCTCACCCAGACGGTGTTTGGCCTCTCCCGGGATGACGCCGGCAACTTCCTCCCCTTCTACCGGGAGGCGGGCATTCTTGATTCCGATCCTTTTGTATCGATTGACCGCCCCGGGGTGGGCGAGGTCATGCGCATTGGTTTCGAAAAAGGTCGCAGGGCCAACCCCGATTTGGAAGTGGGTATCTGCGGGGAGCACGGGGGCGATCCCAGTTCCGTCGAGTTCTGCCACATGATCGGCCTGGATTATGTATCGTGCTCGCCTTACCGCGTGCCCATTGCCCGTCTGGCCGCAGCCCGGGCAGCTATCACCTACCCGAGGAAAAAGCAGGCCGCGGGCAGAAAAGGGAAATAGGGAGATGGACATGTATAAAAGAGCGGTAAAGATTGTCGAGGCCCGTATGGGCATCATCTCCAACAACGAAACGCTCATTACCGAAGCCCGATATTTTGAGGGGCAGGTCATGGAATCCCTGCTTACCGATATTCACTCCATCGAGCCGATCCCCTTTGCCGACGACCTGGATTCTTACTTTGTGGTCATCGACGATCCCCACATCCAACCTCAGGTCAAAATCACGGAGAAGGTCTGCACCTGCACCGGGGACTTCTCCCGCTACGAAAAGGAATGCTCCGACAACCGCTATTCCCTTTTTGGCAACCTGGGTCTCTTCTTTAAGTACCTCCTGGTGACCCTGGAACGATACCACAGCATCTATAGCTTCCACGCGAGTTCCATGTACAGCCCCAGCCGGAACGCCCTTCTCCTGGTCGCGGGGGGAGCCGGGGCCGGGAAAACGGTTTTCCTGCTCAAAGGGCTGGAAGATGACTGGAGGATCTTCAGCACCGAGATGACCCACTTCCGCTTCACCCCAAAGGGGTATGAATTCTATATGGGGTCCCTGTATGACAACATTCGCCTGGGCAACCTCATCTACGATTTCCCCAAGGCCAATGAAAAATTGAAAGTGGAAATCCCGCCCGGAGTCACCGACGTTTGGGGACATAAGATCGCCATCGACATGAAACATATTGCCGCCGAACCCCGTTATCTCAATCCCCGGGTGATCGTCGTGGATGCCCGGGTTGAGTCGGGGCGGGAACAACCCATTGTTAAAACCGTCACCCGCAAAGAAAAAATCGTCAAGATTCTTTTTGACAACGCGACCGAGAAGCTGGGTCCCACGCTCGTTTTTTACGACGTCATTCCGGTGGAGACTTTCGATACCGCGGAGCTGATGCGCGGGCGCTTACAAGTCATGACTCGCTTGGTTAACGAAGTTCAACTAAGCCCCGTGAAGTCCGTTTTAGCCGGGGCAAAAAATTGCATGGAGGGAATCTAAAATGAGCGTCAAAGCCTTTGATGGAGTATTTGAGATGCCCGTTCCCGGGCGGACTGTGAAACCGCGCCAGGAAGGCCTAACCATGATCATCGATAAAGGGCTGGGGCTGGGGGCCACGCAGGACCTGCTCGACTCGGCGGCCGATG
>Ga0315295_10003894_pt1 | contig 12670 bp, 10 predicted proteins | sample YL17G14_0_MG_FD_204453 | JGI IMG/M metagenome (GOLD analysis project Ga0315295, IMG submission 204453) | Sediment microbial communities from Yellowstone Lake, YNP, Wyoming, USA - YL17G14_0 | ecosystem: Environmental > Aquatic > Freshwater > Lake > Sediment | place: USA: Wyoming | collected... | reverse complement strand
CCGGTCAATAAAGTTTTGTTTTATCTGTCATCCTGAGGCACTAGCCGAAGGATCTAGTGACGAAGGAGCGTTTCACTAGATTCTTCACGTCGCTACGCTCCGTTCAGAATGACAATGGTGAATTTGACCCAATTTCTAGTTGACAAGACTATAACTTTGCGTCATGCTTAAAGTTAGATATACTTACATATAAAAAAACAGGAGGTGATTCTATGTGGATAACAAACGTACTTGCAGCTGATCTGACTATTCCCCAACCCGCAACAGTAAAAATTACGGAACTTGGGACACTGATAAGCGCGGTGGTGGGGACGCTTCTCATCCTATCAGCGCTTATTACATTCATTTTTCTTATTCTTGGCGGTATCCAATGGATCACTTCAGGCGGCGACAAAACAGCCATGGAAGCAGCAAGAAATAAAATTACCCACGCAATCGTCGGATTGGTCATCGTCGGATCTGCATGGGCCATCATGGCACTTGTTCAAAATTTCCTCGGAATCAGCGTTATTGGCTCAGGAGGTATCAATCTCCCGAAGCCGTATACGCAGTAAAAACTTAAAAGTCAAAATTCAAAAGTTAAAAGTGCAAATCCGTGTTTACGACACGGATTTGTAGTATATAATGGTTGTATGATGTTCAATCTTATCTCGCTTATCTACGCTGCAGAAAAATGGCAGGGTCTTGAAGGAGTCCCAGGTGAAGAAAAAGATGTGGCCACGATAGCATCACTCGTTTCCCTTTTTAAAAATGCAGTCAACGGCATTACAGCCTTTACCGGAGTGGTCATTTTCATCGTGATTGTGATTGCCGGATTCACGTTCCTCTTCTCAGGCGGCGATGCAAAGCAGTTGGAAAAAGCAAAACATTCGTTTACCTACGCCATTTTCGGGCTTCTCATCATCGTTTGCGCGTACCTGATCCTCCAGCTTATCAAGATGTTCACCGGTGCTTCTGTCACAGAGTTCAACCTCAACCTCAAATAGTGTCATATTCCCCTTTGGTCATTGACATAAAATCTTATGTATGATAGTATGTATGCTATATAATGATCCTTCCGCATATCACCACGTCGAAAGATATTCAGCGTTCATACCGGAGTGTTTTTGATACTGCAAAAACAGAAGGTCCTGTGATCGTCATGACCAACAACAAACCTGATGTGGCAATTCTGTCTCTCCCGCATCTCAAAGAGCTTTATGAAAAATCAGCGGATTTTGAAATGAGGGAAGCGCTTCGTGCAATAAAAGAGTATAAGGAGGCAAAGAAAAAAGGCAAACTCATCAAAGCCTCATCGGTTGACGAGATCATTTCATGACTCAAACCGTCTATTACGCTCCCTCATTTATCCGCCATTTCAAAAAACTTCCTGATGACATACAAAAAGAAGTCAGCGCCAAAGAACAACTGTTTCGAAAAGATCCGTTTAACCACCAATTAAAAACCCATAAACTCACAGGCAAACTCGGAAGGTATTACTCATTTTCCATCACCTATCATTACCGTATCCTTTTTGCCATAGAAAAACGCGCAATCGTATTTATCGACATAGGTACGCACAGCATATACCGATAACTTCAACTCTTGACTCCCTCTCACTCCCCTTGCGATAATGGAATCATTATGAGGAGACTGCTCCTTCTTTTTATCATCGTTTTTGTGTTTTTTATATCTCCAACTGTCCTAATTGGTTCTCATAACATTGTGTATGCAAGAGCAGGAGATTGTTCGAAAGACTGGGTTGATGGAGATTTTCCATGCGGCATGGATGCAGCAAAATTAGGTGATGTAAATGTGGTGGGATCTTTGGGGGCAGCAATATCAATATTCGAGGCTAACGTTGTTCGTCAATTCGTAGGAGGAGTACCAAAAGTTACCACAAATTCTACTGATGTCGTTTACCTTCAACAAATGTACAAAGAAAGTTTCGTATATGGAGCTGAATCTGTTGTAACATATGTCTACACCAATCCTCCGGCAAGTACCTATGCGTTTGTCCGGGACATGGGTGAGTCTCTTGGATTTATTCCACAAAGTGTAAACGCCCAAGGTATCGGATTCAGCGGACTTTCGCAACTTCTCCCCATGTGGAAAGCGTTCCGGAACATCGCGTATCTTCTTCTGGCTATTTTTATGATCGTCATCGGGTTTCTCATCATGTTCCGGAAAAAAATCGACCCGAAAACCGTCATTACCGTCCAAAACGCAATTCCCAATATCGTCATCACGCTTCTTCTTATCACGTTTTCCTATGCAATCGTGGGTGTCCTTATCGATTTTATGTACCTTCTCATCATGCTGAGCGTTTCCATCCTTCAGCCGATCAGCAACGGAGCAATTAGCGCCGAAACCGCAAAAACATTTATCTCCAGTGATTTCACGCTTATCGTACAAAAACTTTGGTTAGGAGGAGATACTTGGTTAACCAGTAAAATTCCAATGTGGGAGGCGCTCAATGATATAGCTTCGATGTTGGGACCGTGGGGAGTCGGCGTCGGAGTTGGAGTTCCAGCAACAGTGGGAATTCTTGGATTTCTTATTTCAAACTCGCCTCTTGCTGCTGCAGCACCACTTCTCCTTATCGTCCTTATCGTCCTTGCGTTTGTTATTGCCATTATTAAGCTTTTGTTTCTTCTTGGCGGTGCGTACATACAAATTATCTTGAGCCTTCTTGTTTCTCCGTTTCAAATTCTTATGGGTGTATTCCCGGGAAGCCATGCATTTGAAAATTGGATCAAAAATCTCGTTGCAAACCTTGCGGTGTTCCCTATTACCGCTATTATGCTTTTGGTCGGAACCATTCTGGTGAAGGCGGATTACAGCGGATCTACACTTTGGGGTCCACCGTTTCTTACACCAGCAGGAACGGGAATTTTTGGAGGTGGAATGGGTGGAATCATTGGCTTAGGCACCCTGTTTGCCATCCCGTCTGTTGCCGGATCTATCAAGGAAGCGCTCAAAGCAAAACCCATGGTCGCAGCCGGGCCGGGTGCAGTTGTCGGACCGCTTGGCACTGCGGGAGGACAACTTCTCAACTATGCATATCAAATCTCAATGGTTAAAAACCTTCTTCAAAAAAAAGAACAACCAAATAAACCATCTTAGTTTTCTCTTTAATGTCCGCCGCCGCCGCCTGACCGTTTCTTTTCTTCTTCCATTCCTTCTTTTGCGCCCATAAATGCAGCGGCAAGGGGCGCTATCCACCAGTATCTCCGAATAAGACGGATCACTTGAAATCCGATACTCGCTTTCATTTCTCTTCTGAGTTTATTATACAGTCCTTCTTTTTCGACAAACATTCCCATCTGCATCATTTCATTAATAATTTCATCAATTTCTTTTTCCTCAAATGCATTGCCCTGGGGGCCGGTATATCGTACCGCATAGGATATGTTTTGCGAAAGTTTCTTTGGTATTTCTTCCATCCAATGTTCTACTGCTTCACCTGCCTTTCCAAAACGATATCGTTGGTTATCTTTTGGCCCTACTTTCGAACGTGCAATCCGTGAAATAATACCATTATGGGTATCCAATACCGACAAAGCCTTTATAAGCGGATGTAGAAAGGGCACGTACCCGCTTGCTGATTTTAACACAGCTGCTGGCAATTCCATAATCCCTTCCGAACGTTCCCATTCGTTATGGATCAACCGATTCCTATTGAAATTCAGCCATGCTTTCGTCATTTCGTATGCTGCATTATCAGCCTCAGCAGGGGAACCATAGGCAACCACTGCATCTCGGAATTCTTTTATTTTTTTCAGCGTTTCTTTGGGATCTTTGGCACATAAAATCATGGGGTTACTGGAAATCTCTTTTTCAAAACTCATTACCTGCGCTTGTGCGCCCATATCCCGTGCTCGCCGATCCATTGACAGTGTCCCCATCTTGATCATTTCTGCATCTTTCCAGTCAAGATCAGCAAGCGTGATGGTAAACGGGAAACCATGTTTTGCCCATGCTCCGGCTTTTTCTTTCATTACATCCTGGACGTCTCCGAGCAAGGAAAAAAAGCTATTCATCTGCGCTTCGCTGAATCCCGCTTTGAGAAAATATTGCTTTGTGATTGCATCAAACTGCGCTCTGTTACCCGGCAAATCCACCTCCTGAAATGCCAACCACCTCATTTCTCCCTGCTGTCCGCTGTGATCCCAGGTGTGCGTCTGGGCAGCAGATAATGCGTTTCGAAACCGAAACCGGTCCTCCATTGTCGTCAAACCATAGCGTTCAAAAATCGTATCCATTTCCTTTCCGAGCATCTGCATGATGACCGTCGGTTCCCTTTTCATCATTTTCTCGATTATTTTCTCTTTTCCCTCTTTGTCTGCCATGGAAAACCGGAGTCCGAGCCCCTGATTGTCAAACTGAGCATCAGGAGGCAATTCTCCCCGCTTTTGCATGTCCAAATACTTATCCCGTATCGGATCCAACGCTCCGATTTCAGCCCGCCACGTCGTCCCATCAAAATTTCCGCCGGTTTTGAGATACCCTTGGACAATGCTTTCCGTAAATGGAATGCCGGTCTCTGCCTCCACCTGACGGATAAATTCTTTTGTTTCCCTGATCACCGGATCCAGCTTTTTCTCATCCTCAAAACCACGGTATTGCGGGAGATGTTTAAATACATATCCTTTACCTCTAAACTCAGACTCCAACAGTGCCCTGTCAAGCTGCGCCCGAAAGACATTGCCGATTTTCCCTGCCATGTCAAAACGGTCAAAAAACATATCAGGGTTAAACGCGCGCTGAAGGTCTTCGAGGAACGGCGATTTCATGATGTACCTGCCGACATTTATCTCTTTAGGGAAGACGTTTTTAAACTCAAATGCCGGGCGGATCGACATGGAGGTAGCTGTGGAAACCAAATGAGCGCTACCCATGTGCCACTGCCTGGCTGCCCACACCGAAAAATTCAATTCCCATTCAGAAACTTTGCGATCCGGAAACCGATCTTCGAGTACCATCCGCAGCCGCCTCTTCACCTCTATATCGATGGGTGAGAGCCCTTTGTCCACATCCTGAACTTTATGTAGGTCTTCGTCTGATTTAATAATGCGCATCTTGTTTCTCTTGTAGTCAATTTCCCGATTGAGTATCTTCATCCGTTCAACTTCCCAGTCTATAAGTGCCACTTCCCCTTTCCGAGCTTTCTCCTGTTTCAAAAGAAGGCTGTCCAACTCATGCGACATGTTATTCACCTCAAGGTCAAGCTCTGTATAGTTTTGAACGTCAGTGTCCCAGAGCATGACGCCGTACCCTACCGTATCAACTTCTTGCGATAGTTGTTGATACTTCAATTGGTCTTCTGGTTTTGTTAATTCACCGCTTTTATGTTTTTTTGCCAATTCCTTATACTCTTCAATTACCTTAATTTCCTTCTCAATTCCCTTCTCTTTAACCACTATTTTACTATTGAGGTGCGCGAGGGCCTTGTCATATTCCATCCTCCGCTCGCTCAGCACGTCCCGGACGGTTTCATCGTAGAGCGATATGGCGTAATTGCCATAGTTAATCGTTTTTCCATATAAATCAAGATCAGCTCCCGAAAGATACCGCAGATTTTTTAATTTTTCATCGATGGCACCCGGAGTAAAAAGTAGACTTTTTATGGTCTGGTAGTGTCTCGGAATGTCCTTCATGATCACTTCGTAGTACTGCAGATAATAATCCGTGTTTTTGGGATACATCCATTTAATAAAATCCTTAAATGCATCATATTTATATACTTCCGGAAGCTCGGCCCGGTCAAAGGTTTTCCCCATGGTATAAATTTCTGATATGAATTTGAAAAAGAATTCCCTCTGTCCTTTCGGGCCACTTTTCAATAGATCAATTTCATCAGAAGAAAAATGGGCGTGCTCAAACATATACGGATCTTTTCTATAGTCGTTTTCTGACGGTCGGTCGGCCTCGGGGATATTTTCCGCAAGCTTTTCATTATAATATACGACTTTATTCCCCACCCTTTCTTTTATATCTTCTACCCGAATTTTTTTCTCTATATCTCTCAGCCTCGTAATTGCCTCCCGTATCTGCCCTTCAGGGACATCGCGTTCACTGGCTTTTTTCTGAAGCTCTTTAATATCATCTTCCAGATTTTTCGGGTTTTTGAGATAATTCGGATCCGTACGGATTTTTCTGTTAATCTCCCTTAAAAGCCTTATAAGCTCAGGATCCGTCACTGTTTCCTCTTCCGGCTTCTCCTCTTTAAATACATTTACTTCTTTAGACGGAATGAGCGGACCTCCATACATAGCCTCATCAAATGTCGCTACCTCTATTCCTTCATATATTTGAGTCTGCATCAATTCCCGAAGATGTTCTCCTACGTTCACAATCATCTTATTCATCTCCCGCCGTGCATCGGCAGTTGCATCGGGACGGATGCTGTAGGCAGCTTTAATGGTCTCGGCAAGGACATACCGGGGGTCATTGGCAAGGTCTCCGGCCCGGGCAAGCCTGTCGGCAAACATCGCTGCTTCTGGAGAAAACTGAACGTCGGCTGCAGATTTGATACCAAGCCAATCGACTTTTTCAATCGGAGCACTCTTGAGAATCTCTTTTGCCTGATCTAAATTCTCTAAAGAAGGATTGCGGAACTTTTGTATTGCCTCTAGCCGAACTGATTCATCTCTGGACGTCACATCCTTAATCATTTGTTTTGCATCTTCAATAGCTTCTTTTCCACTCTTGGCAGATGCTCCTTTTTCTGCTTTCGGCGATTCTTTTGGTTTTGGTGGTTCACTTTCAGGAGGGGTAGGCATACTTAATAAGTATAACATAGGAAAAGGAAATAACACTTCAGTCAAAATTGCAGGAAGTTAAAGGAATTTAGAGGAGCTTAAAGGATTTTAAAGCGAGAGGAATTTTATCGTCTCCATTGGACAGCACTTCTGATCCTGGCTTTTTCGACTTTGTAGAATTTTTGGTCACGGTTAAGTTTGTCTTCAAGCGACACAACAAGTCTCCGCAGATGCCAATCAGTTTTATTGATAAGCTCAATGAAAATTTCATAGGTAAGTTGATTTGCTGTCAGGTTATCAATGGGTGGATAGAGGAATTTAAAGGATTTTAGAGGAATTTGAAAAGGAGGATTATTTATTTGTTTTGATCCTTTAGATTCCTCTAGGTTCCTATAAAATCCTTTATCATCAATAGGTTTAGAGATGACGGACTGTTTTACTTTTTCATGCCAGTCGGTCAAATTGATGTTGAGGGACGTAAGCGAAAAATTAGGCTTTGAGGTAAGAAATCCATCTTGCAACGATCGCTGGATATCGCCTTTGACCTCTGTGAGACTTGCTTGGGAATATCCTAAAAATGTTACGTATTCCATAGTGGTCGGTCTTCGAAATCCTTCTTCAATGTTGGCGATTGTTGAACGCGCCGCGTCGTCAAGTTGGGTTTTCAGCCGATATTCGGATTTCGGAAGTGATGAAGTAAAACATCGGACAAAAATCCGAAGCAGTTGAGCGTTGGACCATGCGATAAGGTGGATGTAGCCATTCGTGGTAGTGGCAATGCGGGAGCGTTCCAACGGCTTTTTTGGCTCATTCATTTCGCGAAAAGTTTTGTCGATTAACTCCTGGACTATTGGGTTTGGGTCCATACCGACAGTCTAGATTACAAGGTACTTTATGTAAAGATTAGAGGAGTTTAGGGGAATCTAAAGGAATTTATAAGAGCGAATATGGAGTCGTGTGTTTGAAGGAATTTTGGGAAACACGGGTTTGTATCCGCTCAACCAGCTCTTTGGCAAACCCCAAAGAGACGACTTCATCAATAGTTTTTTTCTCATCAAAAAGAAGTGAGAGGATCTGATCTGCGTCTTTATAGGAAAAGCCTAATTCTCCTTCATCCGTCTGCTCCGGCCACAATCCGGCAGTCGGAGGCTTATCTATAATTTTTTGTGGAACTTTCAGGTATGATGCCAATTCGATCACTTGGGTTTTATAAAGATGACCAATGGGCTCAATATCGCTTGCGCTGTCGCCATATCGGGTAAAATACCCCAACAGATGCTCGCTTTTATTTTCCGTTCCCACGACCAGTGCTTGTCTTTTTTTTGCCTGATCAAAAAGATACGTCATCCGGACACGGGCCATGATGTTGCCTTTCCGTATGTTATCCATCCCCATTTCGTTCCCAGAAATATCATCAACTGCTTTTTTAATATCAATTCGAACGACATGGGTAAGAGGAATGTGTAATTGAGGGATTAACTCCATTGTGTCCAACACCCCTTGGGTGTTCAATATGCCGTATGGCAACAGTATCGGATACACATTGTCCTCACCCAATGCATGTACCGCAAGCGTCAGGGATACCGCTGAATCTACCCCGCCGGAAACCGCAACGACTGCTTGAGAAAAACCTACACGCTTTATAGTGTCCTTAAGAAATGAAATGATCCGATCTGATTCTTGTTTTAAATTCATATAATGTAATGCAGAAATTACCTGTAAAGATTGTGGTTTTGTATATACTCTCGCACTCCTTTGGGAACAAATGCGTCAATGGATAGCCCTTGTTTGACGCGATTTCTGATTTTTGTACAGGATATGTCAAAAGAAACAAGATCCGGGTGAGAAATTACGGTCATATGATCATACAACGGCTCCACAGGATGACCATACCGGGGAAATATAAAAAACGGGAGTTTTTTCAGAAGTTCCTCATAATTGCCCCATCGATGAAAATTCGGAAGCCAATCTGAACCGATGACAAAACAAAATGTATGCTCTTTGGGTAGGACCGGCAACAAATTGATCGTGTTGCCGTCCAACTTGTGATCAATCTCAAGAGTAGAAACGCGGGTTTTGGAAAGATCTATCATCCTCACCATAGCCACTCTGTCTTCAACAGAAGAAACGTCTGGTTTCTCCGGGTCCTGACGGTAATTTGGCAAAAACCATATTTCATCCACATCACTAAAATCCAACACCTGCCGGGCAATCAGGACGTGGCCGATGTGCGGAGGGTTAAACGTGCCACCGAGGAGTCCTATGTTCATAATTTTCAAATCACAAATCTCAATTTTCAAACAAATTTCAAATTACAATGCTTTAAACCTAATCCGGCTCTGCCGGACTATTGAAAATTTAAAATTGAAAATTGAAAATTATTATAATTTTTTAGCATATCTCTCTCTGCTGCTCCTAATCACTTTCTCGCGGTTTTGGTTATGGGACCGGGGTAACGGGAGAGTGGTGGCGGAAAACGGAGGCGACGTGTGATTGTCGATGGAAAGTTTCAAAACAATCTGATAGTTCCCCAATCCCACTAATTCCTCTTCTTTATATTTCAACCCAAACTCCCGGGCTAAGGGTCTGGCGTCTGTTGCTCCGACTCCGAAAGAAACAATGGATCCTGCGTTACCGAATATCGCATCCTGCACTTCCTCCTCGATTTGCCCGATATACTGATTAGCAAGGGTTAAATCCAACCTGTATTTCCGGGCTTCTGATAAAATTTTCACAAACGATGATGTTGCGAAATTCTGAAACTCGTCAACATACAGATAAAAATCACGGCGCGCTTCTTCGTGCTGATACACTCTCCCCATGGCAGCAAGCTGAATTTTCGTAATCATCATGGCTCCCAATAATGCACTATTATCCTCCCCTAATTTTCCTTCAGATAAGTTCATAAGAATAATTTTTCCCTCATTCATCATGGTAGCCAGATTGATCGTGGACTTTGGATACCCCACGATATTTCTGATGGTTTGGGAGGAGAGAAATTGCCCGACTTTGTTTAAAATCGGCATGATTGCTTCGCTTCTCAGTTGCGGAGACATTTTACTAAATTCATTCAGCCAAAAATTTTTCAAAACCTGATCCGTCAATCTTTCTACTATTTTTTGGCGGTATCTTTCATTGGTCAACAATTCCGGAACCAAAAGGAGCGTTGATTGAGGAACGTGGAGAAGGGTTAAAATGGTATTGCGCAGTATGTATTCCAACCGCGGTCCCCATGAGTGGACATAGAGTTTGTAAAAAATCGATACGATGCCGGAGGCAACAATCTCCCGTTGGACCGCATTCTCAATTTCCAAAGGGTTCAGGTGAAACGGGTGCTCTGTGTCCGAAGGGTCAAGATAAGCAACGTCATTAATTCTGTTGGACGGGATAAAATCAAGAAGTGCATTGCTTAGGTCGCCATGTGGATCAATGACTGCCACTCCTTCTCCGTTTCTCATGTCATTGATTGCCATGTTGGCAATCATGGTTGACTTACCCGTCCCTGTTTTTCCGATAATATACAGGTGTTTTCTCCGGTCTTCTTTTTTGACACCAAACGTCACTATTTTATTCTTAAACTCCGTTCGGGCAAAAAAGTTGATTTCTTTTTTTGCTTCCTCTCTCCCGCCGGATGCCGGCAAATTTTCCGGTGCCTCACCAACAAGCTTTTCTCCCCAGGAAATATTTTTTATTGAAGAAAGAGAAAACCCGGGCGGATGCCAAAGGGACGAAAGCTCGCTTGATCCGAATATCTGAAATCTGGGAATACAATCACCCTTTCTATAATACATGGCCTCTTCGAATTTTTTCCGATTCCACGAGTGCGGTCTGGACAATGTTAATCCGTTCCCGTCTCCCGCGGTATAGACGCCGTATGATCCGGCAAGATTTTGAAGAAGCCGCTCTGAATCCTCAGGGGTCTTTCCGGAAACAACAAACCGCAACCCAACTTTAAATCCAACCTGGTTGATTTTCCGCTCAATAACGCGTGCCTGCGGATGGGATTTTGTGCGGCCGGCAACCACCGGATCGGGAATTCCGCGAGCCACCACTCCGGCTGCAGTTTGCTTCCATGAGTTTCCGGCAGGCCTTACCCACAACTGCACTGCGGCAGACTGGCCTTCGGTGAGTTTTGCAAGCTGCCCCAAGGGTCCTGATAAAAGGTCAATGTCTTTCATGTCTGCGTATGTTTTTATCGGCAGATAAAATGGTTCGGTAAAAACCAATTGCGACGAAAGGTGTGAAAGGGAAAATATTTTTCCCAATCCGTCTGAACCCTCAGAAAGAATTACCTTGGGGTACTGTGTGGTCAGCTGACTTTCAAAATATGACATCTCTCCCTCAGAAGCAACAACGTAGAAATGGATAATGCCGGATAGCGATACGATTTCAAAGGAGAAAAAATGAGTAGGGTCAGAGTACCCAAATAATGCGGACAAAAATCCTTTGTTGTGTTTTCCCACACCCAACACGGCAAATACCTGTTCCATGTTTGCAGGAGTTTCTTCGCTATCCCGGCTGTTTTTCACCTCTCGCAGTACAATGGAGTCACTCATGAGGTAATGATATCATAAATATATCTTCCGTTGTGATTTCGTGAAATGTCAAAAATGTAAGTTTTCACGATTCCAACGCTCTTTTCCTCTTGCACACTTTTCCTAAACTCTTTACAATGAATTTATCGAGCATTTTTATCATGTGCTCATTATATGGAACAACATCCTGTCCCTCAAAACATCACATCATTTCAGTTTCGCCTCATCGGCGACATGACCATAAAGCAGTTTGGCTACCTGGCCGGCGGCATTATCCTCGCGTACATTTCCTACAAACTTCCCCTTCCGTTCTTTTTTACGTGGCCGATGGCGGTTGTTTTTGCTCTTCTCGGGTTTGGTTTTGCGTTTGTCCCTGTTGAGGAGCGGCCGATGGATATATGGTTTTTTTCTTTTCTGAAAAACGTCTATAACCCGACCATGTTTCATTGGGAACACACAGAACCATTACCCGAACCGCCAAAGTCAGTGGTTCCGCCGATGCCAAAAATTCCTATTTTGAAAATTCCTTCCTTTTCTCCTCCCGCTGTTTCTCAAACAACTCCGGCTGTTCAAAATGCCCGCGTTACACCCGCTGTCTCCAAACCAACCATACCAGGACTACCACCGCTCAGGACACCTGTTCCTCCGGCACCACACCCTACCTCTGTCCAAACGTCATCATTTGATACATTTTTCTCTTTTATTGACAATCTTTTTGTGACAAAACCAAAAGCTCCGCCTGCGTATGTCGTCCGGGTAGAACCAAAACCTACATCTGCCAGTCCATACTTTTTACAATCCCAACGAATTCCAGCGGTCCCGACACCTTCCATAACCGGAAAAAAAATCGAGGTATCTCAACCCTCATCACCTCATGAGGAAAAAGCAGAAAAACATTTGGACGACCTCAAAACCAAACTTGAGACGCTCCAAAAACAGCTCTCGGAAAAAACAATGGATGAAAAACGTTTTCTGGAGCTCCAAGAGCAATTAACCGGGCTTATGACAGAGAGACAGCAAATGGAAAAAGAACTCATTGCCCTCCGGTCAAAGGTACAGTCCCAACCCGCACCCCAACCGCAACAGTTTCGACCTGCAGGTGTCGTCTCTTCTCAAAAACCAAACGAACCGACAGTAAAAACAATGAACCCTGACGTGGCCACCCGTATGGGGCTTCCCCGTTTAACCACGTTTCCTAATGTTGTGACCGGCATTGTCAAAGACAATGACAACAATCTCCTGCCCGGTGTCTTAGTCACAGTAAAAGATAAAGAAGGAATACCGCTCCGCGCCCTTAAGACCAATAAACTCGGACAGTTTGCCGCATCCACACAGCTCACAAATGGAACCTATGTTGTTGAGGTAGAAGATCCGCGGGAACGTTTTCTTTTT
>Ga0315295_10003893_pt1 | contig 12670 bp, 17 predicted proteins | sample YL17G14_0_MG_FD_204453 | JGI IMG/M metagenome (GOLD analysis project Ga0315295, IMG submission 204453) | Sediment microbial communities from Yellowstone Lake, YNP, Wyoming, USA - YL17G14_0 | ecosystem: Environmental > Aquatic > Freshwater > Lake > Sediment | place: USA: Wyoming | collected... | reverse complement strand
CTCCCCACGAGTAACGCTGGCGAGCTTGCCGACAGTCTGCGGACGGTTATGGGGATCCTCTTTGGTCCCGATTACAAATCTGAAACCCTTGAAATCTCAAAAGGGGGTGCAGTAGTTCTTGTCAAACGATGCCCTTTACCCGAAAGTGGTCTTGACCGGGGAGCGGGAGACCCCTCTACCTTCCACAAGTGCATGGCGCTAACCCTGACTACGGTCCCGCTTCTGAATAAGGGATACTCTGCACGGTTTGTCAGGACCATGTGCATGGGTGATCGCCAGTGTGAAATTAAAATTGAAGAGGTAAAAAAACCTGATAACAACGGGCGCGGGAAAAAATAATGGGAGTTTTTTACCACCGGAATATACCTTATTATTTGAGATAGTAACCGATTATGACCAACAACAGACCCAGATAAAACATGATCCCAAAATACTGGGAAATTCCAGGAAATATCGTATCAAAGGATTTTAAATAAGGAATGAAGAGCATAATCAGACCAATAATTAACAATACGAGACTGACCTGTGTTTTGGTTTTTTTATCCATCGATATACTTCCTTTCACTAAACGTATCGAATCCGGCAGAAAAAAAGCTTTGTTGTTGTACGATGGATCTTTTTGGAAAATCCGTTTTGATCAGAAATTTCCGATAACCAGTGAATAGAGCGCCTCAGCTGGCTGGGGTGGAGACCGGATATCCTTGATAATGATGCATTCTTCAGGATACCCGAGATTTTCGCAGAGTGCGATATTCAGGGGTTGGGAAAGTGTCTCAAGCCTTGTGTAGAGCTCATGAACGTCAAACTTTGGATCGGCCAGCAGAAAAACGATCTTCCCGCGCTTTACTTCTTCAACAGTATCCTGCATGCCTTTTTCATGCCCCTTTCCATGTGCTACAACTACTGATACCCGTGAAACAGGGATATGCAGCCGGGCTGTCGCGACCTGGAGAGAAGATATACCGGGAATTACTTCGCCGGAAAGATATCCTAATCCGGCAAGCATGGGATCACCGGTGGAAAGAATAATGGTGTCTTTGGCGAGCTTGTCAAGATTTTTGAAGTCATCGATTGTTTTTACGGTACAGTCAAACGGAATATGTGATTTTGCCAGATCGATTGCACGGTCTGATCCATAGATAATGGTAGCCCGGGAAATATCACGGATTGCCTGTTCGGTGAGCATCCCTGGTCCACAGCCGACACCAATAATTTTCATGGGCTTTCTCCGATAACCACACCATTCCGGTTCACGAGAACTACCCTTACCTGCGGGTGCTCTTTTTTGAATTCCCTGAGGCTGGTGTTCATAGTGTGGTCAAACGCTGGTGATGCTGCAAATTCCTCAATGGTGGCATATCCCGTCCCGTCAAGGATGTGAGGGTTGATATGCTGTAGTATGAGCGCCGGGAGTCCAAAAAGGATTACCTCTCCCCTGGCTGCAGCGAGTGCTTCTCCGATTTTCCCGCCGACCAGCACGATATCGCGATCCGGATAGCGGAGGCGTGCGAACCGGAGCCCGATGCGACCGGTAGTGAGCACTGCATCGCGGGATGTGGATACGCGTTCGCGCATTGAATCTTCAAGATGATCATCCCATGGTTCAACGAGACCGGTAGTACCAAGCACGGAGATTCCTCCCTCAATACCTACCCGGGAATTGAGCGTTTTTTTGGCAATTTCGGCACCAAGCGGGATCTGGAGCTTGACCCGTACACCGGAAAGTCCCTGCTGATCGATTGCTTCCTGTATCGAGGTGAGGATACATTCCAGCGGAGCGGGACTGATAGCTGGTTCTCCTTTCCGGAACCGGGGCGTATCGCGTGAATACCGCCCGATCCCCTCTCCGGGTACAAACCGGATCCCTTCCGGTAAAGGTATTGCTTCTGCGATAAATTCACACCCGGCAGTCACGTCATCCGGATAATCTCCGGCAAATTTTTTACAGGAGGCATTCCCGGCTATTCCGAAGACCGGGACAGAGACTATGAGCCCGCAGGGAAGATGGACCGGAACCGAGGTCACAACCCCGAAAAGGGAAAGTATGGCAGCTTTGCACGCAGCAGCAGCGGCTGTTCCGGTGGAATAACCGCGACGGATCACCTTACCCGAGGAAGTGAGGACTGCCAACCCTTCCTCTGCAAGACGGAGTAAATCCGGGGATTCACACTTCTTCACCCACGCTTCAGGATACTCAAAGCCGGTGACCGGATCTCTCATCAGTGGTGCCTTTCTATAAATATCGTGATGCACTCGTTCATAGCCGCAACGGCAACCGGTGTGCCACCCCGAGTACCTTCAGTTGAAATTGAAGGCACATCTGTCGTGCGCAGCAGTTCCTTTGACTCTGCTGCGTTGACAAAACCCACCGGGGCGCCAATGATAACGGCCGGACGAATTCCCTCTTCTACCATTCCGCACAGGTACAGGAGTGCTGATGGTGCGTTTCCGATCACGACGATCGACCCTGCAAGTTTTTCCCTGAGAGCAAGAAAACCGGCTGAACTCCGGGTTATCCCTCGTTCCTGTGCGATCTCTGCACCGAAATCAAGTGCACACAACACCTGGTTTGTATGCCCCTTTTTCTGGATACCCACCTGTACCATATGGATATCGGTGATGACAGGTGCGCCCTGCTCCAGTGCAGCCAGTGCTGCGGCAATGGGATCACGCTGGAATCTCATAAGTTCAGCCATACCAAAATCACCGACAGCGATAGAACACCGCTGCCGGACACGGTCTTCATCATTTGCATTACCGACCATGGTTCGTGCAAGCGTCCGAGATTTTTTCGAGATCTCGTAGGCTTCTTTGGTTTCAGCACCGGGATCAATATACGTATTTGTGGTGGTATCCCCGTGGCGTGATAATTCCTTTGACATCGTCACCCATCCTCCATATCCTGCTCTCCTTTCCGCCGATAATTACTGTTGTATGCATGTCCACAGCGTCCTCAACCTTTTCCACATCGGCAAGTGTCGTCACGATGACTTCTTCGCCATCGCGTAAAGCGTTCCTGATGATTGCTATGGGTGTTTCTGCCCCAAGATATTTTCGGGCATGTGCTATGGCAAGCGCAAAATTGTGCGGTCTTCCCCGGCTCTTCGGGTTGTAGAGCACTACCGGGATTCCCACTGAAAAGACCGCGTCAAGCCGCTGCTCAATCACTTCGAGCGGGGTTAACAGGTCCGATAAACTGATGACCGCAAAATCACCGGACAGGGGAGATCCTATCCTTGACGCTGCGGCATTTGCCGCGGTGACACCCGGGACCACCTCAACATCGATAGCAGCACCGGAATGCTCGAGTACTTCAAGGACGATGCTCGCCATGCCATAGACCCCGGCATCACCGCCGGACACGATTGAAACCGCGTGGGATTGGGCAAGATCAATAGCCTGTTGTGCCCGTTCAACCTCTTTTCCCATCGAGCTCCGGATCACGGTTTTCCCTGAGAGCAATGGTTCAAGAGGATCAAGATAGAGGGCATTGCCAATCACATAGTCTGCGCCGGCTATTACCATGAGTGCCCGGGGGGTCATATATTCCCAACGTCCGGGCCCAAGGCCAATTATGGCAAGGCTCCCTTTTTTTGGATCAATGTGCGATGGCAACCGTGACTCTCCCGTATACTTTCTTTCCCATAACAAGATGTTTTCTTTTTGCTACGGCAAGGGCAGATGGCTCGGCAACGCCTGAGAGCCCGATCTTTGTTGCCCGGGACGGGGTCACCCCGCTCTGTGCGTTTATGGTATCGTCGTCAAGGAATATTAAATTGCCAGAGAGGGCAGAGATCGCCTGGATGAGTCCTTTCTCACCACTCTTCTTCTGCGTGGTTGCGTAGACCAGTACATCGTGTTCTGCCACCCCTGCTTCTGCAAGTGCTTTTTGTATGGCATCGACCACTTCCTGGCTTTTCACCCCTTTGCGGCACCCGACACCTACCGTAAATTCACCTTTCTTTAAAAGAATGGAAACATCAGAGCCTGCTATGACGATACCCGGGCCTTTCACGGTAAAAACCGGGACATCCACGTCGAGAATAGCAGCATTCACCTTCCGTGTTGACTCCCTGTTCACCACGTCACATACGCTTCGTTTGGCTAGTGCTTCCACAGAATCCCTGCCGGTGGCTTCGGTGGCTGTCGTGATAACCGGCTGGATTCCCAGTGCTGACAACTCTTTTGCCAGTTCATTTGCCCCATGATGACCCCCGATAACGGGAATAGCAAAGGCAAGGTCAGGGCTCACCACGACAACCGCCGGATCATTCCATTTATTGTTGATAAGAGGTGCAATCCTGCGCACAACAATCCCCATCGACATGATGGCTACAATCCGCCGTGTGTTTGGAAACAGCTTTGAAAAAATTGTGGGGGTATACACCCGTACATCGGCGCCAAGAAACTTTGCCACCTGTTCTGCTTCGCCCAAAAACCGGGAGAGTGCGATGACTACCGTATCATTCATGAGTAGAGATATGACCTCGTGTAACCCTTCCTGTGGAGGTCAGCCACACCGCCCACAATCAGGAGTGCCGTGTGTTCGATCCCATCATCCTGCGCCTTTTGCGCAATATCTGCCACGGTTCCCCGCACAATTTTCTGATCGGGCCATGAGGCGTGATAAACAACCGCTGCCGGTGTATCCTGGGGACAGGCAAGTTTTTCTGTGATCTCCACGAGTTTCTCTGTACCGAGAAAGATGACCATCGTAGTACCGAGGGCGGAAAGCTCTGCGATCTGGTCGTGCGTGAGTGTTTTTCCTGCCGGTCGCGTAACAATCAGGGTTTCCGACACCCCCCTGAGGGTAAGCTGGGTACCCAGCGCAGCTGCTGCTGCAAAGAGTGATGAGACCCCGGGTACGATCTCAACAGCGATCCCCCGTCTCTCCAGTTCTTCAATCTGCTCGACTATCGCCCCATAGAGAGACGGGTCACCGGAATGGAGCCTGATCACAGTTTTTCCTGATTTGGCCGGCAGCTCCATCGCTGTAACAAGCTCATCTAACTGCATACCCCAGCTGTCAAGCTTGATTGCTGCTCCGGACTGGGCGATAAGCATGGGATTGACCAGGGATCCGGCATAGATGAGAACATCTGCGTCCCGGAGAAGGGAAAGTCCCTTTACGGTTATCAGGTCAGGATTTCCGGGACCAGCTCCGACAAACCAGACCTTTGCCTGCACGATTAACGCCTCGCATACATGACGCTCAGGTAATCGCTGTTCTCGGGGAGATCGTCATTGCGGTAGACTTTCATATCTGCAAAATACATCCGCTCGACCAGCACAAATTCCCGGTAGCCTTCCCTGCGGAGTTCGTCAGCCTTTTCTTTTGGGTGCTTTACCTTGAGAAGAATCCGCGAATCGGGTTCGGGTCCGTCGGATACGGTAAATCCGCCATTGAGCGAGATGTCGGCAGCGGCCGCAAAGGCGGTAATTGCACTGATCCCGGGTTCTGTCCGGTATTCAATAGTGGGATATCTCTCTGACAGAATACTGCACAACCGTGAGAACGTGGAGAAAAAATTCGGATCGCCAAGAATACCAAAAACCGCAAGACCATTTTGTGCTGCAGGGGCAATCTTCTCTGCATTCTCAAGAAGACATTCCCGGATCAGGGATTCGTCGTCGGTCATAGGGAACTTGAGTAGGATCGCATCACGGTACGGGGCTACGAGATTATAGGCAATCCGTCCTGGTACAAATACTGTATCCGCTTCCCTGAGCAGACGTACAGCCCGCAGGGTGAGAAGTTCAGGATTTCCCGGCCCCAGTCCCAGACCTATCAGCATGCAGTTCCCTTCCCTACGATAACGTAGACAGGGTCGATCGGTTTGAACATGAGGCTTCCCGCGATCTCCTTCGATCGTGCAACCTGTACCTGGACAACTTCACAAAAGATGCCAAGCTGCTGCATGGTCGCAACTGCCTGTGACAGTGTACTGAGGAGAACCGCGTTTACCACAATTGTTCTTCGCACTTTTTTTGCAAGAACCGGGAGAATCTGGGTGAGTTGTTGTGTTCCGCCTACAAAAGCACAATCAAAAGTACGGTCTGAGGCAAGAAAAGCGGCAGCATCAGAACAAAAAAATTCTATATTGTGCAGGGTAGTTTTTTCTGCTGATTCCCGTGCAGTTTTTATTGCCTCGGGCCTTTTATCGATGGAAAAGACTTTTTTTGCTCGTTGTGCAGCAGCGATTGAGACTTTTCCTGTTCCACAGCCAATCTCAAGCACGGTATCGGTGCTGCGGAGTCCCAGCTTGAACAGGGAGACTGCCATAATCTCATCCTGGGTCTGACCGCCTGCAAGCTTAGTCCCGGACATCTTTTCAATTTTGGTTGTGGTAAGGTATTAATGCTATTTATTCCCTGATTTTTCAGGCTGGATAGTCTGGTCTTTAAATAATATGCCACAGACCAGGAAAAGATCTGGGTACATGGGTATTTTACTGAGATTTGTTGTGTCCGGGATGGCATTCATCAAGATTCGTGGAAATGGTGTCAGTTGATTCAAAACGCCCACATTTTTCCTCAAGGCCGGCTTTCCTGAGTAAGTCCTTTACCTGTCTGGTAGTGTTGGCAAGCCGTACCTGAATACTTCTCTCGGAAAGATCCGTGATCAGGTCCCTGATCATATCTGCGGCAGTAATATCCAGAATCGGTATACTCTTATTTTCTCCGCACTAATATATCGAGCACGCGAGGGTGAACCTGTATGATCCGTGGGGATATACGTGAAACCTCGCGAATAAAAGGGCAATGCCGTTTACAGGGCGTGGGTATCCGAGTCTGGTCAAAGGAGCGGGATTTAGGGTCCCGTCGCGCAGGCGTTCGTCGGTTCGAATCCGGCCCCACGCATTTTTCCCCGTTATTGATCTTTCTTATTCGTGGATCATTGTCAGCATCATTTTGAACCGTTGCTGTGCATGGAGGGCATGCGGTTTGTTTGCCGGCATAATGATCATCTGGCCTTCCCTGAGCAGATATTGCGTCTTTTCGATGGATATCTCTGCTTCACCATCAATGATCAAGGCGATCGCATCGAACGGTGCGGTATGTTCTGACAAGCCTTCACCGGCATCAAAGGCAAAGAGGGTGATGGTCCCGCTCTTTTTGTAAACGATCATGCGGCTGATCACCGAGCCTTCCTGGTAGGTGATGAGGTCTTTTGGATGCAGGATTTGTCCGGCTAGGTTTTCGTGTTTCTTTTCTGGCATGGCATCACCAGTGAATGATTTTTAGTTCCGGGTACTCTTATAGTAAATGCTTCCTTCCGGTTCTTTCTTGAGGAGAACCTGGAGAAATATTCCGGTATGGATGCCTGATGAGCGTAGCGCATTGCAGAAAAAAAACAGAATGGTTCTAAAACTAAAAAAAAACCTTAACAAAACTTACCATTACCCCAATTCTCCGCACCTTGTCATACGATTCAATGGCGTCTGCATACCGCCCCAGTTTTCGTAACGCGACGCCGCGGTTGTACCCTGCATCTGCGAACCCCGGCTGGAGGGTAACTGCCTTATCTTCCGAGGAGACAGCCCCTGAATATTGTCCGACATTGTCCAAAGCAACGCCGCGATTGTTCCAGGCATAGGCATTGGTTGGGCGGATAAAAACCGCTTTGTCATATGCAGTAACGGCCTCAGAATACTGGCCAAGTCTACTGATATTAACCCCGTCATTATAATACTGCTCAGCCAGATCAGCCGCGGTAACCGGAAGAACCATGAGCAGGAGAAGAAGAAAAATTCCCACGATTATTCCCAACCTGTTCACAGCCTGCACAAGTAACTAGCTGCAAAAGGGTTAATCACTATTTTGATTTACACCAGAACGTTTCGGAGGACTGTGGGTGGGAAGGATATTGATCCCGTGGAAATTTTTGGAATGGGTACTACCGTATCAGCAAAAGGGTAACCTGCCCACCTCTGGATTTCACCGGTTCGACATTGATTCTTTGGAATCCCGAAAACCCTCCATTACCGAATGGCCCGGCATCCTTAAAAAAACGGAGAACAAAGAACGGCAAAGTCCATGCGTCAATCACGAAAAGTTAAGAACATGCGTGAATTTCAGACAGAGTGCTGTATCTCCATGCCCATACCAATGTTCATGCTCACGGGATCTCGCGTGCCGGGTCCAGCAGTATTTCGTGCGGCAGCCCGGCAAGGGCAACCGCCCCAAGAGCACCGATGACGCCATTGCCCCCGTGCAGCGTGATGCTGAACCGCTCCGCCGTTGCTTCCGCAACCGCCCGGGTGATCACTCGTTCCCGGACAAGTCTCCCGTAATCTCTCAAGCCCTCAGGGATCTGGAGTCCAGACCGGATCGCTATCCCCCATTCATGGGAAAAAGATTCATCTGCCACAAATCGCAATGTCTTTTTTTCAAGGTCCGCAAAACTCTCGGGCGTGACTGCCACTTCAATGAAACTCGCCGAGTTGCCGGCTGTTTTTGCAAAAACATCCTGGTTGAGCATCGCTACATGGTGACTGATGGGGAGAACACCTTTGATCCGCGTCACATGCGAAAGTAGGGCCAACACAAGGGCAAACGTTGCTCCTCCTTCTTTTGAATCAGTATCATCAATGCCAATCGTCACATGCACCAGCGCATGGGTCCGGACATTCCCTTCCACGATCGGGCCTGCTTGCCGGGTCTCAACCTGTAACACCCCTTCCGCACGCGCCATCATATCGGATAATGAATATGCCGGGCCCCCGATGCAACGGATGTGCTGGATCACGGTATTTCCATCGCGCTCAATACCGGTAACCCCAACGGCTGGAAGCGGCGAGAGCCCTACATGAACCTCCTGTGTCCCGATCCGGGCACTTTCCCTCAGCAGCGTCCCATCACGCTCCACGCTGAGCAGCACACCTCCTGCCAGGGCATGATGATACCCGCAAAAGGCGGCACAGGCCCCGCTCATGCAGTCATGATATATTTCAACATTGTCCCCGTCAATGGTAGTGAAGATCCGGCGGCAGGCACTCGAGGGCACCGCACTGATCGCAACATAGTGTGCTGCACTTCGCCCGCGTTTTTCCTCGCGTACAAGAACACACCCCTCCCCAAGCAGCCGATTCACCCAGTCCTGTGCGGTACTGCGGGGAATATTGGTAGCGTGCTGGATATCAGTGATGGTAAAAAAACCGTTATCAAGAGTAAACTGCCGCATAAGGCGCAAATACTCGCGCCGGCGCTCAAGCACGCTCGACATAACGATCTTTGATGAACAGCAGGTCACCGATAATGGCACTTGCCGTCTCTGTCGACCCGGCTCCCCTGCCAATCAGGGTAATCTCCTTGGCCATATCCGTTTCCAGGGTAATTGCATTTAATGTGCCATCAACAACAAGCGGGTGGTTCTTTTCAATGATACGGGGCGACACACGGAGGATGTGTTTGCGGGGAATCGCTTCGGCAATCAGGCGGATGGTGCACCCTTCATCCTCAGCCAGACGTAATGCGTCAGGTGTCAGCAGATCAATACCCGTACGATCGATATCGTTTAATTTTATCCCATTACCCCAGATAGTATTTGCAAGAATCACGAGCTTGATGGCTGCATCTATCCCCTGAACATCATAGGTTGGGTCAGCTTCGGCATACCCCATCTCGCGGGCCTCCATCAATGCCTGCTCATAGGTAAGTCCCTCTGCTGCCATACGGGTGAGGATATAGTTGCAGGTGCCGTTGAGCACACCATACAGGGCAATGATCTCATTGCCGGCAAGCCCGTGCTCCAGCGTGTGCATGATAGGAATTGCACCCGCAACGGTTGCTTCATACCGCAGGGCTGCCCCCTTCTTTACCGCAAGCGCGTGGAGTTCCTTGTATGCAAGGGCGATCGGCCCCTTGTTTGAAGTTACTACGTGTTTCTTCCGGAGAAGTGCAGTTTTGATATATCCAATCGCGGGTTCGCCCGTAAGAGCGTTGGTTGGAGTTACTTCTATAAGTGCATCGTAATCCGCCTTCCTGATTACATCGGAAGCAGAAATTTTCTGGTCACCACAGTACCCTTTCCGGGTTTTTCCCGCCAGCAGGCTTGCGATGTCAAGCCCGCCAGGATCCATGCACCCGCTTTGAGAATCGGCAATCCCTGTAATGGAAATCCCGAGATCCTTTTTTGCAATCATGCCGGCAACTCCCCTGCCGACCGAACCCAGGCCGATCAATGCGACGTTCATCATAAAATCTCCTCAAGCGGTTCGATAAGGAGCAGGGACTTCTGGTGTGAAACGCGGCGGAGAATTGCAATAGCTGCCTCCATATCACCCTTGCTCACCGCTTTTATGGTTATCCGTGAACTGGATCGCTCGTTCACGGCGGGCATGCTCATTGCAAGTTCGCAGACTTCAGCAAAGCCGGTAGAATCGATCTGGTCTACCGTATCGGAGAGATCGGTGTGCATCAGATGCCCGATCATAATTACTGTCCGTTTATAGAGAAGCCGTTCCTCACCAATCCGCTGTATATGCACACCCTGTTCTTTCAGAAGTTCAACAAGATTCTCCCGGCGCCCTTCCGGCAACTCGAGCACAATCTGGACATTCAGGGTATCATCATCAAGATCGGGTTCACGCTGGTGAATTACCGCAATGATATTTCCCCCAACATCGGATATGGGTTTGAGAGCCGCAACCAGCTGACCGGGAGAATCCTTCATCTCGAGTTTCATGGATACCTGCACGTGACCACCTGTCAAGTAGTAGAACGGCTTTCAAGATAAGTCTTTTATTTTGAAAATCTTTAAGAAGTCCGGTAAATGATTACCTTACGGTGAATTTTTTTCACTCGATATTTTCAGCGATATGAATATCCATCGGTAAAAGAATATAACGCCCTTCCCCCTCCAACTACCGTTGATTGCCAATATAATCGGAAAAATAATAGATTTTTCTCAGATCAGAGCTTTCGGAGTTTATTATCAACCTTTTCAAAGAAATTACGTTTGACGTCAACAAAGAGGGCCGGGTGTTCAGATCTTTTCACTGCTATCGTCATTGAGGTTCCCAGATCTATCGTCTTATGCCCATCGATAACAAGGTTTGCGGGTTTTGAACTCTCCAGTTTGACTTCAAGGTGACGATCACTGCTGATCAGGTGAGGACGGGATGACAACAGGTAGGGAGCAAGCGGAACAAGTAAAAATCCCTGTATCCGCGGGTCGACAATGGGTCCTCCTGCACTCATTGCATATGCGGTGGAACCGGTTGGCGTGCTGATCAAAAGACCATCAGCGCGGAACTGTTCGGTAGTAACACCATCCACAAGTATGGAGAACTTCAGCATTTTTGCAGGGCGGGAAGTCACGATTAATCCTTCGTTTAAGGCATTTCCAAGACAGGTGCTATCGTTGGACAGCGTGATTCTCATCCGTTCCTCAACAGAAAATCCATACACGAGGTTTTGTACAAATTCCAGCGCCTCAAACGGTTCAAGATCCGCGAGAAAACCAACCTCGCCCCAATTGATGCCGAGAACCGGCACCGGGCGGTCCATCTGCTGGATCGTGCGGAGGATGGTCCCATCGCCTCCGACAACTATTACAGCATCAGCATTCGAATCTGCCAGAGAGCAGCCAGGAATGCCCAGAGATTTGGCAGTATCCCTATCGAATGCAACTTCCGATCCTTCTTCTTCAAGAACCGTTCTTAACTTTTCTGCGAAAACAAGGGCATCCTCGTTGTCAATCCGTGAAACAAGAAGTAGTCTCATGGCGGTCACCGCAGGTACTCGATCACCTTGTGGTGCAGCAACCCGTTTGTGGCCACAAGACACCGCCCGATCGTTACTTCATTGGGAAAACGTATCGATTTGCCTTCGAGGTCAGTAACTTCCCCCCCCGCTTCGGTACAGATGAGCATCCCTGCGGCAGCATCAGTTACTCTGAGTGTCCCCCGAAGGTCTACAAAACCATCCACCCTTCCACACCCGATGTAGCTGAGTTCCAGTGCAGATGCCCCCAACAGACGCCATCGTCGTATCTTTTGCCCGAGCTGCATCATACGCGTGGGATCAAATTTTCTCCCGTATACACTCATGGCACATTCATCCAGCTGGGAAACATTTGATACTTTTATGCGTTTATCATCGCATCGCGCGTATTTCCCTTTTATTGCTGTAAACGTTTCTCCGCTTGCAAGATTGCGGACGAACGCCTGTTGTGTCACACCCTTCTCTGCATATGCTATGGAGAGTGCATAGAACGGTATCCCGGCCACGGCATTAAACGTGCCGTCAACAGGATCGAGAAAGATGGTGCCGCCATCTCCCTCAAACTCCATCTTTCCGGCCTCTTCACTGACCAGAAGAGAGCAAAGGTGGTGCTCCTGTAAATAGGAAACAATGCAATCCTCTGCCACTTGATCTATCTTTTTTGTTGGCGTGAGATCAGCGCCCATCTTTACGGTCTTACCACCATCGGGATTTCCTACAAGATCGCGGATGCTCTCTTTTACACCATCCGCCATCTGGTTACATGCAGAAAGGAACTGCATAGACTTTAAGACATCCTCCTGTCAACACGCTGTATTTATGTAATGCCATGGAGATAAATTATTACCGCGTTTACGATATGTGGTTATTCAAGGTGTACATGAAATGAAAGAGCAGACCGAAATAGGAAAAATCAAAGAAGGACGTTATGTTGTTATTGAAG
>Ga0315295_10003891_pt1 | contig 12673 bp, 9 predicted proteins | sample YL17G14_0_MG_FD_204453 | JGI IMG/M metagenome (GOLD analysis project Ga0315295, IMG submission 204453) | Sediment microbial communities from Yellowstone Lake, YNP, Wyoming, USA - YL17G14_0 | ecosystem: Environmental > Aquatic > Freshwater > Lake > Sediment | place: USA: Wyoming | collected... | reverse complement strand
GGCGAGGATTGGATCAGTATGTTCTTAACCGCGGTCTCGCTGGCCGTGGCGGCCATCCCCGAGGGCCAGCCCGCGGTGGAGACCATAGCGTTGGCCCTGGGCGCCTACCGCATGGTCAAGCGCCACGCCATCATCCGCAAACTGCCCGCGGTGGAGACCTTGGGGAGCGTGACCGTTATCTGCTCCGATAAGACCGGCACTTTGACCCAGAACAAGATGGTGGTCCGCCAGGTTTACTCCGAGGACCGGGTCATCTCGGTGAGCGGGGAAGGTTATAAGCCCCAGGGAAAATTCCTACTTTATGATCAGCCGCTGGACCTGGAAAAGGAACCCTCTTTAAGGCTGCAGCTTTTGGCCGGCCTGCTGTGCAATGATGCTCAGCTTAGACCGGAGGGCATTTTGGGCGATCCCACCGAAGGCGCGCTTTTGGTTTTGGCCGCCAAAGCCGGACTGGATAAAGCGGAAATGGAAAAACTCTATCCCCGCGCGGCGGAGCTCCCCTTCGATAGTGATCGCAAGCTCATGACCACCGTGCACAGCAATCCCTCCGGCGGGTATTTGAGCTTTACCAAGGGAGCGCTGGGGGCGGTCTTGAAGCTCTGCAGCCTGGAAGAAGAGGAAAAAGTGGTCAAAGTGGCCGAGAACCTGGCGCGCTCCGGGATGCGCATTTTGGGCCTGGCCTACAAGCGCACCCTGGATGCCAAGTCCGAAGAACGCAATTTAATATTTTTGGGATTTGTGGCCATGTCCGATCCACCCCGCCCCGAGGTAAAAGCCGCGATCTTATCCTGTAAGCAGGCCCACATCCGCCCTATCATGATCACCGGCGACCACAAACTGACCGCTTTGGCCATTGCCCGCGAGCTGGGGCTGGCCGAACATGAAGGGGAAGTGATGGAGGGCAGCGAACTGGATAAAGTGGACCTTAAAAAGATAATAAACAAGATAAAAGTTTTCGCGCGCGTCTCGCCCGAACACAAATTGAGGATAGTTTTAGCCCTAAAAGACCAGGGAGAGATCGTGGCCATGACCGGGGACGGGGTGAATGACGCCCCCGCCTTAAAGAAAGCCGATATCGGGGTGGCCATGGGGATCATGGGGACGGATGTGGCCAAGGAGGCCTCGGACATGGTGCTGACCGATGATAATTTTGCCAGTATCGTGGCCGCGGTGGAAGAAGGCCGCGGCATCTACGACAACATCAAAAAATTCGTAAGATACATGCTTACCACCAACTCGGGAGAGATCCTGACCATGTTCGGCTCGATTTTGCTCCGGCTGCCGCTGCCCCTCTTGCCCATCCAGATCCTCTGGATCAATCTGGTCACCGACGGCCTGCCCGCCCTGGCACTCTCGGTGGAGCCTACCGAGGCCAACGTCATGCAGCGGCCCCCGCGGGACCCCAAAGAAAAGATCACCTCAGGAGGATTGCTCTACAGTATGCTGGGGATCGGGATCTTAATGGCGGCGGGCACTCTGGGGCTTTTCTATCTGGGCCTGCTGTCAGAAGGACTGGTCAAGGGGCGCACCCTGGCTTTTACCGCGCTCTCCTTATTCCAGATGTCGCATGTTTTAAATTGCAAGTCCCTGGACCGGTCGCTCTTTAAAGTGGGGGTATTCTCCAACCTTTATCTCATCTTGGCCATTTTTTCTACCATAATGATGCAAATGGCCGTGGTTTATATCCCTCCCTTGCAGGGAGTCTTCAAAACCACGGCCTTAACTTCTGCGGAACTGCTTTTAGTGATAGCGGTTGCCTCCACCCCCATTCTGGCGGTGGAAGCCCGCAAGAGATTTAGTCCAAAATAGCAAAACAGATCAAACCGGCCAGGATCAGCACCATCCCCAATCCCCCTCGGATCAAGGCCAGCACATCGGTCCACCACAGCCAGATAAGCGCCACGCCCAGGGCGATCAAGGCCACCCCGATCAAGATCTTAATGACTTTGCTCAGCAATCTCTATCACCTCCTGGCTGACTGGCCCCGATGACATCGGGGCCTGGGGTATTTTACCACCAGTTATGATCTCAAGCAATCTCTCCAGGTCTTCCTGTGAGTAGTATTCGATCTCGACCCGGCCGCGGGTGGTCTGGCCGCGGATCCTGACCTTGGTCATGAGATAATTGGAGAGCTTCTCGATAAAGGGTTGCATTTCGACGTTCTTGACCTCGGCCTTGGCTTTGCCCTTTTTCCCTCTTTCCTTCTCCCGCGGCGCCCCGTAGACCAGGATCTCAATGTCCCTCACGCTGAGCTTGTTCTTTAAGACGTCCCGGAAGACCAGGAGCCGTTTATCTTTGTCCTCAATGGCTAAAAGCGCCCGGGCGTGCCCCACACTGAGCTCTTCCTTATGCAGGGATTTTTTTATTTCGGAGGAAAGCTCCAGCAAGCGCAGCATGTTGCCTACGGTGGAGCGGTTCTTGCCCACCCGCTTGGCGATCTGCTCCTGGGTCAAGTTGAATTGAGAGACCAGCCGGTTGTAGGCTTCCGCCTCGTCTATGGGATTGAGGTCTTCCCTCTGCAGATTTTCGATCAGCGAGAGTTCGATGCTTTCCTCATCGGAGAAATCCTTGATGATCGCGGGGATCACCGCTAACCCGGCCAGCTTGGCCGCCCGCAGCCTGCGCTCCCCCGCCACCAGCTCGTAATTGCCCTTGCGCATCCGAACTAGTATGGGCTGGGCGATGCCCTGGTTCTTGATGCTTTCCGCCAGTTCCTTTAAGGTCTCATCATGGAAAATGGTGCGGGGCTGATGGGGATTGGCCACCACCTTGTACGTATCGATATTCACGATGGTGCGCCCTCCGGTGAACACCGAACCCTGGGGGATCAACGCCGAAAGTCCCTTGCCTAATCCTTTTTTAGATTGCGCCATCACCGATCACCTCCCTGGATAGATTTTCATAAGCGAACGCTCCGGAACTGGCCGGATCATAGAACAAAATGGGCTGACCGAAGCTGGGGGCCTCGGCCAGGCGGACATTGCGGGGGATCAAGGTCTTAAAGACCTTTTCCCCGAAATGCTTGCGGGCCTCCTGCGCCACCTGCTGGGAAAGCACCGTGCGGGAATCGTACATGGTCAAAAGTATCCCCCCGATCTTAAGCATGGGGTTCAATCCGGACCTCACCAGGTCCAACGTCTTCATCAGCTGGCTGATGCCCTCCAGCGCGTAATATTCACATTGGATGGGGATGATGACCTCATCCGAGGCGGCCAGGGCGTTCACGGTCAAAAGGTTCAGTGAAGGCGGGCAATCGATGAGCAGGAATTCATACTGGTCCTTTACCTCCAGCAGGGCTTTTTTAAGCCGCATTTCCCTCTCCGGCTCGGAGATCAGCTCCACCTCCGCCCCTGCCAGGCGGGCCGTGGAGGGGACCACATCCAGATTATTCAACCCGGTCCTCTGGATCACGGAGGATATAGTATCGCCTTCGATCAGAACATTGTAAATGCATAATTCCAAACCGTTGCGGTCGATACCCACTCCCACTGTGGCATTGCCCTGCGGATCGATATCAATTAAGAGAACTTTCTTGCCGAAAGTGGCCAGATAAGCTGCTAAGTTGATGGTGGTGGTGGTCTTGCCAACTCCGCCCTTTTGGTTGACAAATGCGGTGGTTAAACCCATTGGAGTGTTATTATAGCAAATTAGGTGAGTATTTCAACAATCTAGTGTTGTGGGAATGTGTTGTGGGTTGTGAGTTAGGTTGTGAGTTGTGAGAGTGAGTTAATACTCACAACCTAACTTTATCAATCACTACTAACGATCTGGTTATCTCTCCAACCCTTACTTTCTTAATTTCTTTCAGTCTCCCTCCCATTTTTTTTATATTCTTCAATGCTTCATTGACTTCCTCTTCCACCCTATCCTGCTTCAGGGCGATAAAAACCCCGCCGGGTTTTACATAAGGCAAACACCATTCGACAAGCTCCGGGAGCTTGGCCACCGCCCGCGCCAGGACCACCTGGAATTTTTGCGGGGACTTCCATTCCGGCGCCCTGCCCCACACCACCTCCACCTCTTTTAAATTAAGCTTCTGCACCAGGTGTTTTAAAAAATCACATTTCTTGCGGGTGGACTCGAGCAGGGTAAGCTTGATATGCGGGCGGACTATTTTAAGCGGAAGGCCGGGGAACCCGGCGCCCGGGCCTATATCTAAAACCGATTGGTGAGAAAGATCGATAACTTTAAGGACAGAGAGGGAATCTTCAAAATGGCGGGTCTTGATCTCTGCGGGATCGGCTACTGCCGTAAGATTGAACTTTTTATTCCACTCCAGCAGTTCGTCAAGATAAAGTTTAAAAAGCTTGTCCAATTGAAAAGTGCAGGACGCCTTCTCCGAAGTTGCGGCTGCCCGCCACTCCGTAATCCAGGCGGATGGGCCCTAAGGGAGTGTTGAAGCGGATGCCCGGCCCCCAGCCGGTCATGAAATCCGATGGCACCGGGGCGCCCTGGTCCCAGGAATTGCCCCAATCGAAAAAGACCACGGCCTGAATGACATCGTTGAAAGTATAGCGGTATTCCACATTGGTCAGCAGCCGGCGGGCGCCGCGGCGGAGTTCCGAGAGATTATAGCCCCTCACCGTGCTGGCCCCACCCGCCCAGTACAGCTCTCCCAGCGGCACATCGCCGAAACCGATCCCCGCCCCTACGTGATAGGCCAGGACCTGCTGGGGCCAGAGCGGCTGATAAAAGTTGAAATCCAGCCCGAACTTATTGTAGGCGGTGGTCAGGGAGGCGAACTTCCAGCCCTGTTTGATGGATACGGTGTGATAGGCGCCCTTGCTAGGATTGAGCCAGAAATCCCGGGTATCGTAGGACAGGGAAACACCGATGAACTCCGAAAGATAGGGTTCAAAGGTGGCGGTGCCGCGCGGGGAAAGATTTTCCGAACCCAGGGAGAAAGAAGCGGTATAGTCATCCCGCAAGGTCTTTCCCAGTGTCACATCCCACCCTACCCGGTATTCATCCTGCAGGGTCAAAAAAATATCGGTGCCCATGGTGTTCCAGAGCCGGTAGGTTAAAGAAGTACGGTCCCCTAATCGTTCGGGCATGAACCAGGGATTATAATATTTGAACTGGTAGGTGGAGAGCTGCTGGCCGGTCTGGCCCCGGAGCATCAGTCCCTGGGCGGTGCCGTTGAGGTTGTTTAAGGACAGGTCCGCGAAGCCGAACCAGCCGTCCCGCTCCCCGTAACCGCCTCCGAAATTGATGGTGTTGGTGCGGGTCTCCTTGATCTTCAGGATGATGCGCATTTTGTCAGCCGTGGTGCCGGGCTCAAAGGCGGGATTGATCTCGGAGAAAAATCCCAGGTTGAAGACCCGGCGCAGGTCCTTGCCGAAGATATTCTCATTGAAGACCAGGCCGCCCTTGGTCTTCATCTCCCGCAGGATCACGTAATCCTTGGTGGAGTCGTTGCCCTCCAGGCTCACGCTTTCCACCAATCCCTCGACGATCTTGAAGCTCACTTCGCTCTTCTCGGTTGAAACGTCCACCACCCGGGCCAGGGTGTATCCCGCCGTTTTGTAATAATCATTGATGGCGGCGATATCGTCCCGCAGGGTCTTGAAATTCAGGATATCTCCCGGTTTGAGCTTGATCTGAGAAAGTATTTCTTTGGTGGAATAGACCGTCTGGCCCTCTACCAGGATCGCCTTGAGCTCAGGATTCTCCTTGACCCGGTAGATCAGGCGGGTGCCGTCCTTAAAGGCCTCAAAGGAGACGTTCACGTCCTGAAAATAACCCAGGGCGTAGATGGCCTTGAGATCGTTCTTGACCTTTTCCTCATCGATGGTTTCCCCGATCTTGGAGAAGAGGGGAGAGAGTATCTCGCTCTCGGCCACTTTTGAATTGCCGGAGGCGGCCAAGCCGGTGATCTTGGAAGAAACCATCTCTCCTAAGGCCCCGGCGGCCAGCAGTGCGACCAAAAATATTAAAAGGATTCTTTTCATCATATTAAAAACTCAGCCCGGCGTTTAAAGTGGTCCGCGAAGGTCCGGACTGCAGGTCATAAACGCTCAGGGGCTCCCGGTAATAAATGACCGAAAGGATCGGCGATAACTTCAGGGTGACCTGATAATGTATGGATTCTTCCGGCCCGGCCGTGTAAGACACGTCCCATTTAGAGTATCTCACATCTATATATAATTTGTCAAAGAATCCTTTGACAAAACCCACGCCCCAAAGTGGCCGGCCCACCGAGACATCCGCCACTCCCATGGCCCGTCTCAAGTCGGAGCCGAAATTATATTCCAAGGTCAGGCTGGTCAAGCCCAGGGCCTGCTCCAGCTCCCGTTCCAGCCCCCGGAAGACCAAAGTCTGCAGGCGCGAGCTTAAGTAATCCGCCACCACCGCATTACTATCCACCACCGTCCCCTTCTCTATCCCGGTGATGGACTTGATGAAATCCGGCAGCAGCAAGACCTTGATCTCCGCGTCGTCTAAGGCGGACCGGCGGTATTCGGGCGGGGACTTGGACTTATCCTCCTCGTAGGATGAAAGCTCGATGTTTATGCCCCTTTCCTTTTCCGGGGCAAAAGGTATTCCCCGGATATGGGAGATGACGATGGTCTCTTTTTTCTCGCTCTGAGTGGGATCGGTCTCTGAGACCTTGTTCTGCTCGATCTTCACCATGGCGATCAGGTTCAGATCCGGCAAAAGATTTTCCCCCAGGAACTGGGCGTAATTATCCTGCTGCTTATCCAGGTCATAAGGATAGTATTGCCTCTGCTGCTCCACGTTCAGAAGCAAAAACTCGCGGTTGAAGATGTTGACCGTTCCCCGCTTGAAATAGACCTTACCCCTCATTTTCAGATCTTGCATATCGCCCTGCAGTTTGAGGCCCTGGCCGTACATCTCCATGTTGAAGAAGATATTGGAGAGGTTTAGGGTCATGACGTTCCCGCCGGTCAAATACAGGTTCTCATTCAGGTTAAGCTCCAGGTCCAGATCCAGCGGGTTTTTCCCTCCCGCACCGCCCCCGCCGGTCCTCTCCGGCAGCGCCAGTATGCCGTTGTCCAGACTTACCCGGCCCTTAAGCAGCATCTTATCAAAGCTCCCGGACAGGGCCAGGCCGCCAAAGCTGATATTGCCCCGGTAGAAAGCGGGCAGGTCCACCGCCAGGCGGGTATCCTCCAATTTAAGGTCCAGCCGGGAATTAATAAGGTCCGCCTCGCCGCTTAGGGAAAAGAAATTAACTTTATATTGAGTGCCCTTGCCCAGCCAGTATCCCATCAGGCGATGGAGCTTTACCTGGTTGGATTCGGCGGTGATCTGGAGATAGCCTTTTTGGACCTGCGAATCATAATGCGCAAGTTGCAAAGTAGCGTCGGAGACGGTGAGCCAGCCTGCCAACTGGGGCCGGCCGTTCGATATTTTTAGGTACAGATCGCCCTGGGATCTGCCCGAGACCCATTGCACCTCATCATTTATAAGATTCAAAAGCCCGGGAGCGTCACCTTCTATGGTCGCCTTAAGTTCCCCCTCCCCACGCAGGGAATAGAAGCCGGTTAACTTTGAGGTTTTGCCCGCATCCTGGATCTCGAAACGATCTATCTTAAGGGTACCCTGCTTCCATTCCGCCGAAGCGGTAAGTTTGTCGTATTCCACTCCCGCCAGGCCTATCTTACCGGTCACCAGGTCAGCCTTGATCTGCGGGTCCCGCAAGTCCCCCACTATGGTAGCCTGCAGGTCCGCTCCTCCGGAGTAATTCCGTTCAGCCAGCAGGGACAGGATATCGATGGGAAAATCATCGGAAGCCGCCGCCAGGCTCAGGGTTTCCTCCTCCAGATCGACCTGCCCCTTGACCACCAGCCGGCCCTCGCCCTTCTTAACTTCCACCTGCTGCAGCCCCAGTATGCCCCGGGAAAAATCCGCCTGGGCCCGCAGGGAGCCGAATTGGTATTTGCCGTAAGAGCCGTTCTGGATCGTCAGGGAAGCTTTGAGGTCCGGGTCGCCGAAAGTGCCGGTCAACTTGACCTCGCCTTTGATCTTTCCGCCCACTTTGGCAATGGTGGGCGGCACCAGGGAGGCCCGGTATTTTTCCAGCTGCAAAAGCACTCCTTCGAACCTCTTGAGGAAATAAGGCCGGGGCCCGTCGCTTAAATATAATTGCCGGCCGGAGGGCCGGGGCAAGGATACCTTGGTCCGGGATATTCTTACCTTTTCGGACGTCACCGGCCGGATGATGCGCGCGGCCTGCTGATAGAGGCTTTCTCCCAGCTGATAGAGGTCCTTAAGTTCTCCCTTATCCACCCCCAGTCCCAGATCGAGGACGCTCTCTTCCAGCGGATCGGCAAAAACCACCGCTCCGGAAAGCTGGATCTGGTTTTCGTCCGACTCCACCCGCAAAGGTTTCAGAAAATAAAGCTGTTTTTTATAGAGACTGATGTCTCCCGCAAAACTTTTGAATTTCACCCCGTTATAATTGAGGTCCTTGATCTTAAATGAAGCCCAAGCCTGAGGATCATTGCTTTTGCCCATAAGGATCAAGGATGCCTCCCCCACTCCAGCCAGTTCCGCCCCTGCCAGCCAGGGCTTAAGCTCTGAAAGGTCCAGATATCCGCCGATCCGAACATCCAGGGTCTGGTCTTTTTTAAAGCTCAGCTCGGCGGCCAGCCGGGAATTCTGGGTGAGCACCCTGACCTTGGAAAAAGACAAGGAGCGGTCCTCGTATTTAGCTTTAAGAGAGAGCTCGCGGACCGGCATTTTTAATATGATCCCGTCCCGGATGTTCAATTGCCCCTGAGCTTTGAGCGCCAGCAGCGAATCCAGGGAATCGATCTCGCTAAGTTTTCCGGAAACTGAAAGCTCCAGGTCCGCCTGGCCGGTCAGGTCCTGGGCGTCGGGCGGCAGCACGTAGTTTAAGATCTTAAGGTCGGCCAGGTTCAGGTTTTGGCCGGAAACCTTAAGATCGTTATCCCCCAGGCCCATTTTTCCCGAAATATAAAGCTCCGAGGTTTGGCGCTTTAAATAAGTATTAGCGATATTGATCTCGCCCTGTTTTAAATTGATCTCTCCCCGGGCGGAATCGATCTGCTGTTCGCCCAGCACACCCTGGGCCACCTCGAAGGTACCATTGGCAGTTATGTTCTTGAGCGGGTGCTTATAGAATTCGTCGTCCAGCTGGCAGGCGATATTACCCTGGAAATTTTTAAGTTGAATGGACATGGGGCCCAAAACGCCCTCCCCGGAGAACCTAAGCCCAAAGGCGCGGCCGGAAAAATCGATCTCCTTCTCCCGGCTCAGGTTCCCCTCGCCCTCAAAAGCCGCTTGCGCCGAGGCGATCCTCAATTGCTCGAACCGGACCTCCCCTTTGCTATAGTGTATCTCAGCGCGGGCCTCATCTATAGGATGGCCGAAAGCCGAAGCCTTGGTCAGCCGGGTTATGACGCGGCCTTCAAATTCATCGAACCGGCCGTTAAGCTTGGCTTCGCCGGCCGCAAAGCCCGTGACCCCGGGAGCGTTAAGATCGGCCAGTGCCATCCTGGAAAACGAGGCGTCCAGGGCAAAACGGGAAGCGGCCAGATCCAGATTGCCGCTTACATTTACCGTTCCGCCGTAGAGAGCGAGCCGGGAGGGCAGAAGTTTTACTTTTTGGTTCTCATAGATAAGGTCCGCCTGCCCGGAAAATCTCTGTTCATAAAGCTCTCCCGAGAGGACCCTGATGCGGGAGGTGACTTTAAGCTGCGGCAGGGCCACTTGAGTTTGGGATTCGAATTTGATGCGATCGGCTTCTCCCGCTGCCGAGATCGAAAGTAAGCCGTCTTTCAGCTTAAGGTCCACCGCGGCAGAGCCGGAGGCAAAATTCAAATAAGGGATCAAGTAATTGCCCCAGGTATTGATCGGCAGTTTACGGGCCGAAAGCTTGAGGTCATACTTTGAGGTTAAAAGATCGGCTGAGCCTTTGATCTCGATCGTGGTCTGCTCCCCGAGCCGGCCTTTTAATTTTATCCCGACCCGGGGCGCCCGGGTCAAATTTATCTCTCCCTCCACCCGTTCGATAGTTGAACTTACCGGACGACCCTTGTAAGGCAGACCGCCCTGGTCCTCATAATTGACCCGGCAATTGACCATTCTTAAGTAAGCCTTGAAGGGGACCCCTCCCTGCCCCTCCTTGGGAGGTTTTAAGAAATTCTGGGCATTCAGGCGGCCCTGTTTATCCCGGACGACGCGCGCCTGGCCGCCTATGACCTTAATGACGGAGATGGCTGGCACCACATCCCCCCGGTTGGTCAGGAACTTTAAGGGATTAAAATCGATGATCACCTGATCGGCCTTAAGGTCTTCGCCGATCGTAACTTCCTTAAGGACGATCCGGCCCAAAAGCGCCCCGCCGGCCCTCCCGATCTTGACCTCTCCGGCAAAAAGATCGCGGAAGCTGGCCAGCGCCTGCTGGCGCACATTCTCATAGAGGGGGGCGGTGAGGTCGGAAAAGCTGAAGCCGCAACAGAAAAAAATGACCAGCAGCAAAAGCAGGCCGGATATATATTTCATGGAAGGAAGAGGCAGGTTAAGATGCCGAGCAGCGGGCTGCCTATCAGATCGACCACCAGTTCGCTCTTGATCTTGATCCGCTGATAGAGCGCTCCGGGTTCGTTGACCTTGAGGATCTCCAGGTGCCTATGCCAGGCCAGATAAAAAAGGATGCGGGCTAATATGACCGAGGGCAGGATGAGATAGGCCCAGGAACCGATAGAGAAGATAATGACTATCAGGGACCGCTCGATCCAGCCATCCCAATCTAAGTTTAAGCCCCGCCTAAGCTCCAGAAAATTCTTAAATAAGGACAGTAAGATCGAGGCCCCCAGGGTGGCCAGCAGCAGTCGCATCCACATATTTTAGATTATACTCTTTTAGCTCTGGGGTGCGCAAGGTCGTAGACGGATTTTAGCTTCTCCTTGGTGATGTGGGTATAGACCTGCGTGGTGGAGAGCGAGGTGTGGCCCAATAGTTCCTGCACGGTGCGCAGATCCGCCCCGCCGGAGAGCAGGTGGGTGGCGAAGGTGTGGCGCAAAGTATGGGGAGTTATGGTCTTGTCGATCCCCGCTTTTTTACTGTAGAACTTGATGAGCCGCTCGACGCTGCGCTGGGTCAGTCGTCCGCCGCGTTTATTCAGGAAAAGCGGGCCTTTTTTCCTTTGTTTTAGATGATCCCTAAGGGCCGCTTTGGCCTTGGAGCCGATCAGGGCGATCCTTTCCTTGCTGCCCTTGCCGAAGACCCGCACTTCCCCCTCGTCCAAGTCCAGGTCCGAGATGTTCAGTTTGATGGTCTCGGAGACCCGGATGCCACTGCCGTAGAGGAGCTCGAGCAAAGCGAGGTCGCGGGGCGCTTTGGCCGCCGCCAGCAGTTTTCCCATCTCCTCCGGATAGAGGAAATTGGGCAGGCGCTTTTGCAGTTTGGGGGTGGAGATCAGCTCAAAGGGATTATTTTTTATCTTGTCCTCCCGGATCAAGTAGCGGAAGAAGGAGCGCACGGCGGAGATCTTGCGGGCCAGCGAGCGGCGGGATAATTTGCGCTTTTCCAGGTGATAGAGGAAATCGCGGGCTTGCAGGCGGCCCAGCCCGAAGAGGGAAAGCTTCTGTTCTTTTAAAAAAACCAGGAACTGCTTAAGGTCGCTGCGGTAGCTGATCAGGGTATAGGGGGAAAAATTCCTCTCAGTCCTTAAAGAATCGAGGAAATTTTCAAGGTATACCTCGAAGCTGCTCATCCCGCCAGGCCGTATTGTTTGCGCCGCTCCGATGTGAGCGGCAGGTAGCGCTCGCCCTCTTTGACCCAGGCGTCCTTTTTCTCCACGGGGCGGGTATCGAGATGGATAAAATTGTCATGCGGATAGAGGCCCAGGCCGTGCAGTTCGGGAATGGTCTCGGCGAACTTGAAGATCTCGGCCAGCGGGACCCCCTCGATCTGGATGTGGGCGGCCTTGCCCTTGCAGTGGAAGCTGATCCTTTCCCGCTTCAACTTGTCGTTATAATCCTCGCACCAGAAACCGGAGAGGACTTTGACGGGTTTCTGAAAGTGCTCCGCGATCATCTCCATTGCCCCCACCAGCCCCAGGTGGATCTTATACTCCCCTCCCTTGCATTCGGGGCAGTGGCAGATGAAGTCCTTGTGGTTGAAGTGTTCGGAAAGGTCTCCCATTGGCATCAATTATACTACAAAAGCGGCCGAACTAAGCATTGAATCCAATAGAGATAAAAGCTACAATTCCCTCATGAAAAAATATCTACTGGTTTCCCTTATCTCCCTGTTCGCGTTCAGCTCCCTCTCCTGCTCAAGCCTCTCCGCCTCTCCCGGGGAAAAGCAATATTTAGAGGCGCAGCAACTCGAGCAGTCGGCGGATTACCTTAAGGCCTTAGCGGCCTATAAAAAAGCCAAGGCGGAGCTGGCCCGGGAGGGCAAGACCGGTTTGGCGGACCAATGCCGTTATGCCTCTTTAAAAATGGAGAAGATCAAGCTTACTTACACCCTGACCGAGGCCGATCTTGTGAAGCAAATAAAGAAGGTCTATCCTGAGGTCCCGGCTAAGCTTTTGGACCAGGTCATTAAAGATGGGCGGCTGGATCATATTTTGATCGGCGGGAAGACCTATTATTTTGCGGATTCCCTTAACACTTTGTATCATCTTTATCCATATTTTTTAAGCAAGCCGCAGCCGGGGGCGAACATTGCGATA
>Ga0315295_10003890_pt1 | contig 12673 bp, 12 predicted proteins | sample YL17G14_0_MG_FD_204453 | JGI IMG/M metagenome (GOLD analysis project Ga0315295, IMG submission 204453) | Sediment microbial communities from Yellowstone Lake, YNP, Wyoming, USA - YL17G14_0 | ecosystem: Environmental > Aquatic > Freshwater > Lake > Sediment | place: USA: Wyoming | collected... | reverse complement strand
GCGAGATCCTGAACCTGACGGTGGCGTTCGACCATGACATTGTCGACGGAGGGCCGGCGACGCGTTTCGTGCGGCGGCTGGTGGAGCTGATCGAGAGCGCGCACGGACTGCGCGATCTGCAGCAGGGATAGGAGAGTTCCACGCGATGGCCGCCGAAATCACTCCACACGATGCTCAATACGCCTTGGATCTGGTCAAGAAGATCTGTGCCGAAGTAGGTCCCGGACTCCCGGCCACGCCCCAGGAACGAGAGCGCGCGGCGATCATCAAGAAGGAACTGGAGATACATCTAGGCCCCGGGAACGTGGCGGAGGAGGAGTTCACCCTGGCGCCGGACGCCTTCCTGGCCACCGGTCCCGGTGTGTTCTGCATGCTGGCGGCCATCATCCTGAACATCTCCATCGGGCGACTCGCCGGTATCTCCGCCTGGATTGCCTCCCTTGCCGCCGTGGCTTTCTCGATCCTCGTGCCACTGCTGTTCGTGCTCGAGTTCGCGCTGTCCCTTGAAGTGATCGATCCGCTCTTTCCGAAGAAGCAGTCCACCAATGTGGTGGGAAGGCTGCGCAAGCCCGGGACCGGGGATGTGAAGCGCGTGCTCATCCTGAGCGGTCACCACGACAGCGCCCTTGAGAACACCTGGCTTCGTCTCATCGGGTATGGCTTCTTTGTACTCTCGGCGATCTTCTTCATCGGGACGATGACGCTCGTGGTCATGTGCCTGATCCAGCTCGTGGGGTTGATCATGGGCAGCGAGGCGGTCGTTCGGTCCGGCACGCTGGGATGGGTGCCGCTGGCCTTCCTGATGGCCCCATCCATCATCTACGCGTTGTTCCTCACCAGAGGGCGAAGGGACGGCGGTGTCGTGCCTGGAGCGGCAGACAACCTGTCGGCTTGCGCTGTGGTGGTGGCCATGAGCAGATTCCTGGTGTGCCACCCGGAACAGATTCCGGACCAGACGGAGATCCGATTCATCAGCTTCGGCAGCGAGGAGGCTGGCCTGCGAGGCTCACGGCGCTACGTGGAGCGGCACCTTGAAGAGCTGAAGGACCTGGATTCCCGGCTGCTCAACTATGAGATCGTCGCGCATCCGGAGATTGCCATCATGGACTCCGACGTAAACGGCACTGTGAGGAACTCACCCGAGATGGTGAGAGGCGTGGTCGACGCCGCGCAGCGCGCCGAGGTCCCCTACAAGATAGGCGCGGCTGCCTTTGGGGCGGGGAGCGATTCGGCTCCTTTCACCAGAGCCGGCCTCAAGGCGCTGACATTGATGTCCTTCAAGGTCCCTCAACAGCAGCTGGCCTTCTACCATCAGGACCGGGATACGCCGGACGTGCTGACGATCGAGCCGCTGCTCAACGTGCTCAAGCTCACGCTCGAATGGGTGCGGGCCGGCGGCGAGTAGGCCAGGGCAAGGATCCGTGGACACAGGCATCTTCGCCACCCCCTGTCGTAGGCCCCGTCGTCCGTGGTCACCGGACTCGGCGGTCCGCCGGCTGCAGGGATCGGGCACCCCTGCCGAGTAACCGACGGCCGGCCTTTGGCAGGTCGGTGTTTGCGGGTTGCCTGGCGCTAACTGCTGATCGCGTGCCTAGGCCAAGGAGGCCGAGCCATGAGTGACAGTGAGAAGGTTGCCCGCCTGCTCAACGCGTACCGCGCCGAGATCGCGGCCCGGAGCCCGAAGTCGCTGGCGATGTGGCAGCAGAACCGGACCGTCATGCCGGGCGGCGTCGGTTCCGTCTTCCGGCTGGCCGATCCGTTCCCGATGGTGATCCGGCGGGCGAAGGGCTCCCGGATCTGGGACGCCGACGACCGCGAATACTTGGACTGCATGCTCGGTTTCTCGGTCATGATCCTGGGCAACGCTCCCGAGGAGGTCGAAGCAGCCATCCGGGAGGCGCTGCCTCACGGAACCCACTACGGCCAATGCCATGAGCACGAGTACGCATTCGCCAAGCTGTTCTGCGACATGGTGCCCGGTGTCGACCGGGTAAGCTTCTGCAACTCAGGGACCGAGGCGACGCTGTACGCCCTGCGCCTGGCGCGCGGCACGACTGGACGCCCGCTGATCGCCAAGTTCGAGGGCGGATACCACGGCACGCATGACTTCCTGGCCGTCAGCTTCGGCCGATCGGGCGGCGGTCCCGAGGGGCTCGGGCCGGTCGAGGACCCGAGGACCATCCCGGAGAGCCCGGGAATGGTTGAAGGGGCCTGGAGGGACACGATCGTCCTGCCCTTCAACCACCCGGCGGCCTTCGACAAGATCCGCCGCCATGCCGACCGGCTGGCAGGCGTGATCATCGAGCCCGTCCAGGGTGCGGCAGGCGCGATTCCGGCGGACCGCGAATTCTTGCTGGAACTGCGCCGGGTCACGAAGGAGATCGGAGCTTTCCTGATCTTCGACGAGGTCATCACCGGCTTCCGCCTGGCGGCGGGAGGCGCGCACGAGTTCTACGGTGTGATTCCGGATGTGAGCACCTACGGCAAGGTTGCCGGCGGCGGACTTCCCTTCGGTGCCGTAGGCGGAACCGTCGAGGCGATGCGCTGGATGGAGTATGACCCCGGCCTGAAGCACTCCATCCTTGTCGCCGGGACCTTCAATGGGAATCCGTTGGTCACCGCCGCCGGCACGGCCGTCCTACGGCGCCTGAAGGAAGAGCCGCAGCTCTACGCACGGCTGAATGCGATGGGGGAGCGCGTCCGAAGCGAGCTCAACCGGTTCGCGGCGGAGGGCGGCTATCCTGCGATCGCCACCGGCGCCGCGTCCATCTTCGCGCTGCATGCTGTGCGCGGGCCGGTGAGGAGCATCCGGGACCTGCAGGGCGGCAACCATGCTGCGAGCTCCGGCCTGGGGTTGCTGTACCGGAAGAATGGGCTCCACCTGACGCCCAGCCATGCCTTCTTGAGCGCCGCCCATACCGATGACGACATTCCCCGGCTGATCGAGGTCTACACGTCGGCAATGAAGGAACTGAGGGTGCACGGCGTGTGGTAGGGCCGGCCATGCCAGGCCACCAGATGAGTAGGCCACCTGGACTTGGCGCGGGATCGGATAGCCCGTTGCGGGTGCGTGCCGACCGGCACTCCGACGTCTTTGCCTCAGGATGTGTCGCCCGCGGGGCGACGAGGCGTGTTGTTGGCGGAGTTTCCCCGGCTATGGCTGGATCGTTGTGCCCTGCCAGATCCTGCGCGCGATACGCATCGGAGGGAGTCAGATGACCGACTTAGGTCACGCGACTGAGGCGACTCGGACAATGCCTGCCCGGCGCGGAGGGGCCCGCGATTGGCCGCGCTGGACGCCCTATGCGGCGGTGGCGTGGTCACTCGCCTATGCCGCATTGGGGGGCTATTGGGCGCTGACCGGGCGTGGGTTTCCCTACGCGCGCGAACTTGCGTCTGACCTCGCGGGGGCAGTGGCGGGACGGTTCGGGCCAGGCGTGGCCTGGACCATCGTGATCACGGCGGGCCTCCCGGCGGCGGCTGTGGGAACAGCCATGCTGCGCGGGGTACGGGTCCTTCGTCCTTTTCTGATGGCCGCCGGGGCACTGATCGCCGCGGGACTTCTGCTGCTCATGACCGACATCAACCTGCTCATCGCGCTCGCCTACGTCCCCAATATCGTCTACCGGCTCCTCACCGGTGCCGACACCGGCTCCTACCTGCATGCCCTGACGGAGTGGACGTTTGCGCACCAGCTGCTCTGTCTCAGTGGCGGATTCCTGTGGCTGGCGGCGACCGTCAGCTACGCCCGCCGGAGTGGGAATGCCTGTCTGTCTTGCGGACGTCGAGAGGGGGCGGAGGATTGGACCAGCCCCGACCGCGCCGCCCACTGGGGCCGGATCGCAGTGTATGTGGCCATGATCCCGCCGATCCTCTACGCCCTCACCCGCTTCGCCTGGGCGCTGGGGATTCCCCTGGGGATCAGCCAGGATGCCCTGCGCAGAGGGCAAGAGACAGGGGAGTGGATCTCGGGGCTCTTCCTGGCGGCCTTCGGCCTGGTGGGGGCTGCCCTCATGCTGGGTCTCGTCCAGCGCTGGGGCGAGGTGTTCCCGACCTGGATGATTGGCCTGGCCGGGCGGCACGTTCCCATCGCCCTGGCCTTGGTCCCGGCCTCGGTCGTCTCGGTGCTCTTCATCGTGGCCGGCATCGGCATATGGTCCGGGTACCAGCAAATGGCACAGCGGGCTGTGGGGAGTGGGCAGGACATCGGGATCGTCGTCGGCCCCACTCTGCTCTTCCCGCTGTGGGGCGTGGCGCTGGCTGTGGCGACATTGGGATACTACTATCGGCGGCGCGGTACATGCAGTGTATGTGGTCGCAGCGCGACACGGGAAGGGCGCCAGCCCCCGATAACTCCTTAATGCCCTGGAAGGGCATCAGGAACTGCGGCTGGCCCGGCAGGCTGGGGCATGGCCCGCTTGCATGCGCTACAATCAGCAGGAGCCTGCCCGCTTCCGCCGGCAGCATGGCTCGAGGCCGTTGGGCGGCCCTGTCTCGCCCCTGAATATCCGCGCCGAGACAGGATCTCGGTTCATCGCTTGGCACCAGGAGGCCTCCTATGAAGCTCCGGTGGGATCTCGCCTTCTACTCGGCCACCCTCGCAAGCGCCGTGTACTTGGCATCTGCCGGGCTGGCGTATTCCCACTATCCGGGCGGATACTCTCCCATCACCAACTGGCTAAGCGATCTTGGGGATCGGAACGTCAACATTGATGGCGCCTCGTACTACAACGCCGGGATCCTGATTGTCGCCGCGCTCCTATTCCTCTGGTTCATTGGGCTTTCTCAGTGGCGGGTTCCCGCGAACCGGCCGCAGCCATGGTTGCTCCTGATCGCGCAGGTAGCCGGCGCGCTCGGGTCGCTCGCCGTCGCCATGAGCGCAGTCTTTCCAATCGACTTGTTCCAAGCCCATGCATTCTGGTCACGGGCTCACTACATGATGCTTGCCATGGGATTCGGCTTCTCGGTTGCGGCGCTTGCCTGCAATCCAAGCTACCCAAGGCCACTCCTCTACGTGGGGACCATCGCCGCCTTCTCACCACTGGCCACGCTATTTGCTGGGGATGTCTACTGGCTCGAATGGGTTTCTGTGGGCTTCTTCTTGACCTATGTGACTTCTGTTGGCGTCTCATCGATGCGGCGAAAGGAAGTCCCGGGCCGCCCGACACCTCGCGAGCCCGTGTGAGAAGTGCCGAAACGCAATTCTCGTTCCCATTTGCATCCAGAGAAGCTCAAACGCAGGAAAGGTATCGTGGAGCACCCCTTCGGAACGATCAAGAGGAGCATGAACCAGGGGTACTTCCTGACCAGGGGTCTGAGGAACGTGGGAACCGAAATGAGCCTCTCCGTCCTCGCCTATGATCTGATGAGGGTGGTCAACATCCTCGGCGTCCCCAGAATGATCAGGGCCCTCGCTTGAGGGCCCTTCCTCTTCTTCTATTCCCTTCCACCGCGCTCCTGCAATCGACTTCTCACACACCCACGCGAGTTGTTAGGCAGCCGTAACGGCCTCGGCACTCGAAGCGGGCTGACACCGGAATACGTACATAGCCCAGCCCAAGGTGCCCCTGCCCCACCTCAGGTAGGCTGACTTGTCCTTCGCCACGCGCTCTAACAGCTCAGCCAGATCAGGGTCGTCTGGGTGCGCGCGAGCGTACTCAGCCGTCGCATACCACTGTAGACCCTCGTATCTGTCCCAGTCGTCGCTGCTACTCACAAGAGTGTGCACGAGGTCGAGTCCTCGCCGCTCTCCCGCTTCAACGTTCTCCGCGTGGCTCCCGAAGGCATCCCTAGCCAGCCCGCTCGCCCGCAGGTACTCCTGCGACGGCTCCCGCAACCAGTATGGCTCCCCCGCTATGACCCAGCCATTCGGCTCGACCATGCTGACCAGCGCGTCGAGAGTCCCTGCGTGCCCGCCGAAGATCCAGCTGGCGCCAATGCACGAAGCCAGAGTGAAGCTGTGTGGCTTGTCGGGCTCGAAATCGGCTCCATCCATTTGGCTGAAGGCGATTCCCGCTTGCGGCACCCGCGCTCTGAGCCTTCGTTCTGCCTCGTCGATGCAGAAGGGTGAGATGTCTACACCAACGCCGTGCACACCATAGGCCTCCACCAGACGTATCAGGAACTCGCCCTTCCCGCAGGCAATGTCAACCACGCGTGCGTCTGTTGGAAGGTGCACCAGTTCCACCAAGCGCGCAAGCTTCTCTTCGCTCGTGGGATTGCACACCACATGTTCACGGTGAGTGATGTCGTAGAACTTCGTCGTGTCCAAGAAACCACTCCTCGGCTGCCTAACAGGGATACCACAGCTAACAAGCCGCGGAATCACCCCGGGACGGGCTTCCCTTCACTCCCGGGATCCAATAAGCTGTTCATGTAGATGGTACACCGGAAGCGGCGGTCCTGGCAATGATCGCATGAGCACCAAACGGGATCCCTGCAATGAAGCCGATGGAGTCGGTCCTCAAGACTGCCAGGCGAAAGCACCTGGCTCAGGCCACCGAGCAGCGCGACACGTATTGGATCAAGCGGTTCATCCTCTATCACGGCAAGTGGCATCCAGCGACCATGGGATAAGGAGGAGATCGAAGGCTTCCTCACAGACCTGGCCGTGGGGCGACGTCTGTCGGCCGGCTCAAAGTGAGCCGCCCCCGTTTTCTGTACCAGGTTCGGTATTAGTCCGAATGTCGCCATAGCAAGGGTGGGCGGAGATCCCAGGTCGAGCACGGACGCAACCTTGGGTACTGGCCATAGGCTATCGCGCGCGGGTCTCCTTGACTTCGGGGCCACGAGGAGGTAGCCTGATTACTGAACGGTTGACCCGCGTTATTGTCTGTTGCCTGGCCCCAGAAGACGGTCAAGGGTCTTGGTCCGCCAGGCAGCCCAGAATCAGCAGACCCTTTTACGGAATCCGGCCAAAGGCGAGCAAGGGTCTGAATCGCCTGGGTCGGGTCCTGCAATACCCCCATCGTGGGTTCCCAGTCCCGAGGCGGAGCCGAGGGGCAAGTCCCACCGTCGCCTCCTGAACAAGGGGCATCGTTAGAGGGCGTGTAAGGGTCTCCGGAAAGGAGGGAGAACCTTATACGCCTTCTTCGATTCCGGTCAGGGGCCATGCAAACGAAAGACAGTCAAGGGTCTCGGTAAGAACGCGAATCCCGAATGTCCGCTTCCTCCCACAAGCGGCGGCGCGAAGGGGCGCGACCGCCGGGGTCGCGTGCAAGGTTCTTCAGGACGCCGACATCCGTCAGCCAACTCGCCCGTCACGACTCTTGTCTGCTTGGCACCTCATGGGCTTGCTCATGCCGCACTGACGGCGAGATGAGGTCCCGCCCAATCGGCGGAGTCGGTCCCCAGGGAGGGTGTCTGCCCACCGGGGCCTTGACAAGCCACGCTCGAATTGGTATTATACTGATAGAATACTATGGAGCTAGAGTAATGGTACTGACCAATGCCGAGTTGGCCATCCTGAGCCTGACCTCGGAGCAGCCGCGCCACGGATATGAGATCGAGCAGGTCATCGAGGCGCGCGGCATGCGCGAGTGGACCGAGATCGGCTTCTCGTCGATCTACTACCTGCTCAAAAAGCTCGAGGGGGCGGGCCTGGTCGTCGGGCGCAGTGCGCCGGCGGCGCGCGGCCCGTCGCGCCGTGTCTACCGCGCCACGCCCGCCGGCCGTACCGAGCTGCGGGCCGAGGCCCTCAAGGCACTGGCGGCTCCCGGCCGCCGGGCCTCGGAACTGCAACTAGGGCTGGCTTGCTTCCCGCTCCTGACGGCGGACGACGCCCTCGAGGCCCTGCGCCAGCATCGCCGCGAACTGCGCCAGCGCCTGGAGCACGTGCGCCAGAGCAGGGAAGCCCAGCAGCCCCTGCCGTACCATGTCGAGGCGATGTTCGAGCACGCCCTGACGATGGGAGGGGCCGAGCTGGAGTGGCTCGACCGATTCATCCGCAAAGTCCGGAGCCGCACCGGTCCGGCCGAATCGGCCGGCTAGTCAAGCCCGCCGGTGGGCGGGCAACCCCCGGGAGGGACAACCATGAAGCGGATCGACCTGCGCAAGGAACTGAAGTACCTGTATGCGCCCAGCGCCAAGAAGGTGGAGCTGGTGGACGTCCCCGCCTTCCAGTTCGCCATGGTCGATGGCGTCATTGAGCCCGGGGAAGGCCCTTCGACGTCGAAGGCCTTCCAGGATGCGATCCAGGCACTGTATGGCATCGCCTACACGCTCAAGTTCACATCCAAGCTGCGGGCCAAGAACCCGATCGACTACCAGGTCATGGCGCTCGAGGCGTTGTGGTGGACCGGCAGTGGCGGCTTCGCCTTCGATCCCAAGCGGCCGTGGCGCTGGACGGCGATGATCCTACAGCCGGACCACATCACACGGGCCATGTGGGAAGCGGGCGTGAAGCAGTTGCGCGAGAAGCGCGACAGCCTGGGGGTTCGCAAGCTCCGTCTTGAGCGCTTCAAAGAAGGCCGCTGCATCCAGGTGATGCACATCGGGCCCTATGCTGAAGAGCCGAAGACGGTGGAGCGCATGCACGCCTTTGCCAAGGAGAACGGCCTGGCCATCCGCGGCAAGCACCACGAGATTTATCTGGGTGATCCCCGCCGCGCCAAACCCGAGAAGCTGCGCACGGTCGTGAGACTGCCGGTGGTCAATGCCGGACGCGCCTAGCGAGCACCGCCGGTCGGAGGAATGCCATGAGCCTGGATCCGTTCCCGGGTTTCCGTTCGCTTGAGACGCATCACTGCGTCACCGGCTCGATGCTGCATATCTACCAAGCGCAGGGAAACACCATCAGTGAGGATATGCTTCTTGGCCTCGGCTCGGGACTCGGGTTCGTCTACTGGCATCAGAAGGGTGCCCCTCCGATGCTGGGTGGACGCGCCAATGTCGCCCGACCCGGGGAGGAAGGCCTGGAGATCACCGCCGCCCGCCGGACTGGGGTGCGCGCCGTGAGGCATTCCACCGGGAGCGCACACAAGGCCGAGGCAGCGCTCATCGACCTGCTTGAAGCCGGGCAGCCGGTCATGCTACAGGTCGACATGGGCTTCCTACCCTATATGGAAGGCCTGCCCGACGGCTTCCACTTCGGCTACCACGTCATCGCCGTCGGGGGCTACGATCCCCCCTCGCGCCAGGTGCTCGTGGCCGATCGCGACCTGCCACTCCACCCCGTGTCGCTGGAGGACCTAGCCCGGGCGCGCGGTTCCACCTACAAGCCGTTCCCGCCGCGCAACACCTGGTACACCTTTGACTTCGGCGAAGAGCGGCCACCTCGGCCCAGCGAGGTCCACGAAGCGGTGGGCGAGGTGTGCCACGGTATGCTTGCTGCCCCGATCTCCAACCTGGGGGTGCGCGGCATCCGCAAGGCGGCCGTCGAGGTCGGGCGCTGGCCGGATCGCATGGACGAGGCCAGCTTGCGTGATGCCTGCATCAATGCCTTCCTGTTCATCGACGCCGCCGGAGGGACCGGCGGCGGAATCTTCCGCCGGATGTACGCGCGTTTCCTAGTGGAGGCGGCCACCATCCTCGAATACCCGGGGTTGGCCGAGGCGGGATCGGATCTGCTCGCAATCGGAGAGGCGTGGCAAGACATAGCCACGCAATTCTCGTTGGCCGCGGGAAGCCCCAATCCGCAGGAGGCACTTGCGCCGATCCCGCCGCGCCTGCTGGATGTCGCCGAACAAGAAGAGGAGGTCTGGGTCGCCGTCGGCGAGTGTCTTGGCCCCGCACCTGCTGCCTGACTCGCCCTCGGCCAGCCGGGTCCGCGCCTTTCCCCTCCTCGAGTCTCGGACGGCTCGAGGCGGGGGACTCGGAGGTGCCAAGCCCCGAATCAGGCTTGAGGCGGGGGTGTCGTGTCCGGGTTCTGCTCCAAACTTCCCACCGGCGCCTCCTGAATAAGGGGCATCGATCGAGGGCGTGTAAGGGTCTCCGGAAAGGAGGGAGAACCTTATACGCCTTCTTCGATTCCGGTCAAGCGGCATGGGAGGACAGGACAGTTAGGGTTCGTGGACTTCCCTGGTAGCCCAGACAATGTCAGGTAGCGACAGACGATGGATGTCGGCCCAAGAGGCACGACGATGTGAGGCAAGCCGCCCTCTCGGGCTGTCAGAGATCAATCCTCGCCCCGGCGAACTCCCCATACTCTGAAATGCCTGGCTTGAAACGACCGTTCGGATTGTGGACAGCGAGATCAACCGAATAGGCCGTTGTCGGACACTATCACACAACCAATTGGACACATCATGCAGTGCCACGCACGGGGAGGATGGCCATCGCCCAGGCCGTGCATGCTACTTCTTGCTTCGGACCACCCGCTCGCGGGCGTAAGGTATGAGACCGCCAGCATCGATGATGGCCTGCCGTGCCTTGGGCAGCGGCACCACGTCGAAACTCTTGCCCGTGGTCTTGTTGACGACTTTCTCGGCCTGGATTTCCAATTCGTCGCCCTCGTCGGCCTCAACATCCGAGCAGGTGACCGTGCGCAAACCAAGGTTGATCGAATTCTGCAGGAAGATGCGGGCGAAGCTCCGGGCGACCACGATCAGGTCCGGTCCTTTGAGGCAGGAGGCTGCCTGCTCGCGCGACGAGCCGCAGCCAAAGTTCTCGCCCGCCAAGATCACGCTCCAGGCCGGGGTTTCGCCCTTCCTCAGCCGGCTGTTAAACCCCGTATGGTCGGCGAAGGCATACTGTGGAGTCTCGCTGGGCAGCACGGTGGCCATGTAGCGGCCCGGGTAGATGATGTCGGTCGAGACGTCATCGCCCAGTTTCAGAACGACCTTGGGCATGTCAATCTCCCTTGCGCGGGTCAGTGATCACGCCGGTAACGGCACTGGCGGCGGCCACGGCCGGCGAGCACAGGTAGACTTCAGCAGCGGGGTTTCCCATACGACCCTTGAAGTTGCGGTTGGTGGTCGCCAGGGCTATGTCGCCGTCGGCCAGCGCGCCCTGGTGGACGCCCAGGCACGGCCCGCAGCCGGAATTCATCACCACGGCCCCGGCCTCCATCAGCGTTGTCAGGTAGCCCTTCTCCATGGCTTCCCGATAGATGCGCGCCGAGGCCGGGAAGACCAGCATGCGCACACCCCGGGCGACCCTCCTGCCCTTCAAGATACTGGCGGCGGTTTCGATGTCGTCGAGGCGGCCGTTCGTGCACGACCCGATGACGACCTGGTCGACCGCCTTCCCGGCCACATCCTGGACAGGCTTGACGTTGTCTACGCTGTGGGGACACGCAATCTGCGGATCGAGCCTGGCAGCATCGATCTCAATGACCTGGTCGTAGACTGCATCCGTGTCCGGGGCGAAGACCTGCACTCTCTCCCGGACCCCCGCCTCCTCCTTGAGATAGCGGAGCGTCTCGGCGTCCGGTGGGACGATCCCCGAGGTCGCCCCGGCCTCGACCGCCATATTGCAGATGGTCAGGCGACCGGAAGTGGACATGCTCGCGATGGCCGGTCCATGGTACTCGATTACCTTGAAGTTGGCCCCCTCGGCGGTGAGTCTGCCGATCAGATGAAGGATCAGGTCCTTGGGTAGGACGTTCGCTGGGAACTCGCCGTTCACTAGAACTTTGATGGTTGCAGGAACTTCCACGTTCAATACGCTGCCCAGCGCCCAGACCGCGGCCATCTCGGTGGCGCCCACGCCGAAAGCGAATGCCCCCAGCGCCCCGTGGCTCGTTGTGTGGCTGTCGGTGCCGATTACCACGGCCCCCGGACGGACGTAACCGTTCTCGGGCAGGATCTGATGGCAGATGCCGCCCTCGTCGCCCCGGATGTCATGGAACTTGGTGATGCCCTGCCTAGCAACGAAGTCGCGCACCTTCTTTTGATTGGTGGCGGTCTTCGAGCTCTCCGCCGGGATGCGGTGGTCAAAGATAATGGCGATCCTCCACGGGTCCCAGACTCTGGCTTCCAGACCGGTATCCTTATAGATCTCGAGGAACTGGTTGATGACCAGCGCGGCGTTCTCGTGCGACATAGCCAGGTCGACGCGCGGCTCCACCACATCGCCCGCCGTGACAGCGCGCCGGCCCGCGGCCCGCGCCAGGATTCTCTCAACCATCGTCATTCCCATGGGTTTCTCCACATCTAGCCGTGCCGAATCCACGTTCCAGAAAGTGTTTCTCGTGGCGGCTCCCGCATTTCAGATGACCATGTTCTCTCTGAACGCCTTCAGCTCCTCGGCGGTGTAGCCAAGCTCGCCCAGGATGGCCTCGGTGTGTTCTGAGAGGCGAGGCGGCGGCGAATCGATCCGCGGGGGGGTCTTGGAGAACTTGGCCATCAGGTTGAAGATCTTGATGACCCCGAGGCCGGGCAGGTCCACATCCGCAATGACTTTGCGGTGCTTGGCCTGCTCGGAGGTCAGCGCTGCCTCCAGGCTGAGAATCTCGCCGGACGGGATACCTTTGGCGTTGAGGACCTCCACCCAATGGGCCGTGGTGTTCTGGGTCAGCTTCACCTCCAGCAGCGGCGTGAGAAGGAAGCGATTGGCCTTGCGGGTATCGCGCTCCTGAAAGCGCGCGTCCATCTTCAGTTCCGGTAGGCCCAGCGCGTCGGCCAGATCTTCCCATTGCTGCTGCTGGTTGGCGGCAATGTTGATATGACCATCCTTGGTGCGGAAGGTGCCTGAAGGCGCGGCGGTGAAGTTGTCGTTCCCCAGCAGCACCGGC
>Ga0315295_10003889_pt1 | contig 12674 bp, 10 predicted proteins | sample YL17G14_0_MG_FD_204453 | JGI IMG/M metagenome (GOLD analysis project Ga0315295, IMG submission 204453) | Sediment microbial communities from Yellowstone Lake, YNP, Wyoming, USA - YL17G14_0 | ecosystem: Environmental > Aquatic > Freshwater > Lake > Sediment | place: USA: Wyoming | collected... | reverse complement strand
GGCGCCTTGCGGCGACCTGGTAGTCTTCCAGGAATTTATCTCCCTTTTCGGGATACGATACCTAATCTTGGGGGAGGCTTCGCGCTTAGATGCTTTCAGCGCTTATCCTTTCCGAACATAGCTACCCGGCAATGCCATTGGTATGACAACCGGTACACCAGAGGTTCGTCCAGTCAAGTCCTCTCGTACTATGACCAGCTCCCCTCAAGTATCGAACGCCCACAGCAGATAGAGACTGACCTGTCTCACGCATATAATCATAAATTACTTTATGTATGGACTATACCATCATCCTAATACTATTTGTTATTAGGAGGTTGACGTATTATGGAATATCTATTCCATCCCTCCGACGTTACGTCGGAGAAGTCTCTACGGGGTTATAACTTTTTTAACGTTTTAATAATTACTTCCGAAGTAATGCGCCTCTTTTTTGAATAGTTTAATTGTTCTAAACTATCAATCATTTGAGCTAAAGCTATAAAATCCTTTTTAGTTTGTACTCTCGTTTTCTTCTGAATAATTTGAAGAAATAATCGAGCTTGCTTCCTCTTAAATATCAAATAGGGGGTAATTTGCTTTAACAAAGATGACATTGATAATACATCACCGAGAATATATTCAGCTATCCCATCGTTTCTTTTTCTCAAATAACCAGCACCTATTATCTCTTTAATTTTTTGCAAAAATAATAAGTTCTTTTGAGATTGATAGAAAACGATATTGGGAGCTATCTGATAGCCAAAATGATAGTCTTTATTAGGTTTTAGTCTTATATAAATACTACCATCGCCATCTAAAAATCCAGCAATGTAAGCACATTTAGTCCTCGAAAGATGTTTCACGTTCAAAAAAGTTAAACTTCCCTAGGTATTATCCTACCACACGACAGGTTACAATACAATTATGTAAATAGGATTCCACCTATATGAGTCAACTTTTTCCATAGAAGATCACTCTTCTAGGCCGCCAAATTGACGGTCTGAACCCAGCTCGCGTATCCTTTTAATTGGCGAACAGCCAAACCCTTGGGACCTTCTCCAGCCCCAGGATAGGATGGGCCGACATCGAGGTGCCGAGCGGAGCCGTCGATATGAACTTTCGGGCTCCACCAGCCTGTTATCCCTAGAGTAACTTTTGTCCGGTGTCTTTGCGCCTTCTACAACGACGCATCGGGTCACTAAGCTCTGCTTTCGCAATAGCGCGGGATGTCTCCCTTGCTATAAAGCTGGCTTTTGCCTTTGTACTACCTCCGCCGTTTCCATTGGCGGATAGCCAACCTTAATAGACTCCTCCGTTACTTTTTAGGAGGATTGCGCCCCACAAAAACTGCCTACCAAGCACTGTCTCGCGATGTTTTTGCCACCGAGATTAGAATTTAACTTTAAAAAGACGGGTGTTTCATTGACGACTCCATTCCGCCCGAAAGCGAAACTTCAAAGTCTCCCCGCTACGCTACGCATTTCAAACTTAAACTCAATGCCAGGCTGCAGTAAAGCTTCTAGGGTCTTTTCGTCTTGCTGCGGGTACCCAGCGTCTTCGCTGGACACGCATTTTCATCGGGCTCCTCGTTGAGACAGTTCCCCGGTCGTTATACCTTTCATGCACGTCAGAACTTACCTGACAAGGAATTGCGCTCAATTATGTTACTAATATCTAAAATTTATTAGATACAGAATAAGCATTTCTGTTTATTTCTACATATCGCTATGCAGTTCGGACTATATCTTCCTGCCTAAGTTTTTGCTTCGCAAAGATTTTGGCAGGTTCGGCGTATAGTCTCTGAGGATTCTTAAAATCGCTGTTTTTTATGATTCATTTTACTAATCAAACTAAGAATTTTCTTTCTTCCTTTAATAGTTAGATGTTCTTTTTCTATCATTAACTTTATAGCTTTTTCAAAAATCAAAAAGTCATTCTGCTTGGAGGTTCGGAGTTGATATTTTTTGAAAAACGGAATTATTTTTTGATCTAAATCATGTAAAGATCGTACACAATAACGATATAAGTTTTCATTATGATTGTCATATCGTTTATTGATAAAAATATTACCGCAATCAAAAAATTCCTTAATTTTTTCCAATGCCATTAAACTTTTTTTCCCTTGTGTTATTACAAATTCAGGAAAAATTTGTTTTCCGAACTTGGTAGTTTTATTCTTAATAACGGCAATTGAAAAACATCCTTCTCCATCAGTAAAACCTACTATCCAATAAGCAATTTTAAGTCTTTCCTGCTGATTGTCTGCACCAACAACATTTTTACTTGATATATTATTACTCATATTTCTATGGTCATATTATACCATAGTAGTTTTGGATACACCAGATTTTCCAGCATATAGCCGAATTTTACTAAAGCTAGCACTTCCTAACCTTAGAACAATTATAGTTATTGCTGTCATTGACCAGGGCTTGAGACGCTTAGCTTTACTATTCATCAAAGATGAATAGCTAACCAGCATCCTTAACCTTCTGGCATCGGACAGGCATCAGCCCCTATACATCCCCTTACGGGTTCGCAGGGACCTGTGTTTTTGGTAAACAGTCGCCAGGGATACTTTCACTGCGGCCGCCTAAGTTTTTGCTTACGCAAAAATTTTGGCGGCAGAGCTTATTGCGAACGTACGCTCGCTTTTTTGCCGAGTTCCTTAACGAGGAATCACCCGTTCCCCTGAGGCTACTCGCCTCATCCACCTGTTTCGGTTTACGGTACGGATCCAATTTCTTTAAGCTTAGAAGTTTTTCTTGGAAGGCGCTTCATTCAAATTAACAAAGTAAAACTTTGTTTTTTCTCAATAAGCGAATTTTGCCATTAAAGGCATCCGTCCGGATTTTCCTTGACGGAAATTCTTGATATTAAGAACGTCAAACCACTAAGACGCTCAAACTTTTTTCCTTCGTCACTCCATCGCAAAAAATTGGAGGGCCGGAATATTAACCGGCTATCCATCAGCTGCAGCTTTCGCCATCGCCTTAGGACCGCCTAACCCTTAGTTGATTGTCATTGCTAAGGAAACCTTGGATTTACGGGGGCCCGATTTCTCATCGGGCTTGCGATTACTCATGCCGACATTCTCACTTCCCTAAGCTCCATCCTGACTCGCGTCTAAGACTTCAGCGCTTAGGAAACGCTCCTCTACCCTCCCCATTTAAATATAAATGAAGAGCCGCATCTTCGGTATTTGGTTTTAGCCCCGATAAATTTTCGGCGCAATTCGCCACTCGAGCACTCAACAAGTTGAGTGCTCGATTTGGGTAGTGAGTTGTTACACACTCTTTAAAGGATGGCTACCTCTAAGCCAACCTCCTAATTGTCTATGGCGAATCACCACCTTGAAACTGCACTTAACCAAAATTTAGGGACCTTAGATAGCGGTCTGGATTCTTTGCCTCTCGACCACGGAGCTTCGCCCCCGTAGTCTGACTAGTCTATCATAACCAAAGTGGTATTCGGAGTTTGATTGGTATGCTGGGCTTTCGCCCTCTACATACCATCCAGTGCTCTACCCCCACCTGGATAAATAGACCGCTAGTCGAAGAACTATTTCGAGGAGAACCAGCTATTCCCAGATTCGATTAGCTTTTCACTCCTTACCACAGCTTATCCCAGAGTTTTGAACGGCTCACGGGTACGGACCTCCTCCCGACTTTCGTCGGGATTCATCCTAGCCATGGTAAGCTCATCTGGCTTCGGGTCTCATACTTACCACTTTATCTTTTTAATTCCAGCCTGAAGGCTGAAATTAAAAAGATATGCGCGCTTTTAACACTTGGTTTCCCTTTGACTCCACCCGTTAAACGGGTTTAATCAGCGATAAGTATAAAGTCGTCGGCTCATTCTTCAATAGGCACACCGTCACCGAGCACTCAATTTGCGCCAGTATTAATCTATTAATACTGATCTACTAAAAACAACGCAAATTGAGTGCTCGGCTCCGATTCCTTGTAGGCATGATGGTTTCAGGTTCTATTTCACTCCCCTCACCGGGGTACTTTTCACCTTTCCCTCACGGTACTAGTTCACTATCGATCACAGTGAGTATTTAGCCTTTCCGGAGTAGTACCGGATATTTCCTCCGATGTTATCTGGCATCGAAGTAATCAAGAAAATGTAAGAGTTGAATAACAATTTTTATTTACAGGACTATCACCCTCTTTGGTATAGCTTTCCAGCTATTTCAACTAATTATTATTTTCACTCCGAGTTAAACTCACAACATTTTCTTCTAACTCTCTATTCCACAATAAAGTTTCATAGAGTTTAGGCTCTTCCTCTTTCGCTCGCCACTACTTAAGGAATCACAAACACTTTTCTTTTTAACTAATAAAAAGTTAAAAAGAAAAGTGTCATTTTTGTTTTCTTCTCCTCTGGGTACTGAGATGTTTCACTTCCCCAGGTATGCTATCCTTTGTTTACACAAAGGATCAACTTAGTTTATCACTAAGTTAGGTTGCCCCATTCGGAAATTCCCGGATCAAAGGTTGCTACACACCTCCCCGAGACTTATCGCAGCTACGCCGCGTCCTTCATCGCCTCACTGTGTCAAGGCATCCACCATCTGCCCTTATTACAACTTTCCCATCTTTAGTGAAAAGACAAACTAAAGATGAAGAATATTCAGTTTTTAAAGAGCGGTTTTGCTTTCGATTCAGACATTTAAAAACACCATCAAGAAGTGATGGCGTTTGAAAAATAACGCAAATAAATTGCCTCACTTCCCTTTAAACTTTTCTTTTCTGTTATACATATTTAGTAAAGATAATTATACTCCTTGATTTTTAAAAGTCAAGTCCATTACTATAATTAAAAGGACCGCGTTTAACGCGATCCTTTTATCTTCTCTATATTATTTTTCTTCAACTTCTTCCTTAAATTTCTTCAGTATATCTTGAGCTAACTCTTTTCCTCCAAGACCAAAAGCTAAACCACCAGCAACAGCAAATAAAGCAACAATTCCAGCGAATAATGTATTAATGATATAAGGTGCAATCTTAAGTTGGGAGAGAGCAGCTAGTATTCCGAAGATATAAAATACCCAGCGAGATAATGATCCCAAGAAATTCTTATATTTCAAACCAGCGCTAGCTACCGAAGCTCGAGTGAATTTGGCAAAATACTCTCCTAAAATAATTGAGACTAAAAGAATTAGAATAGCCACAATTAAATTAGGCATATAGACAACAATACTTCCAATAAAATCTCCAACTGCACTTAACCCCCAAACATTACAAGCGGCAATCAAGAAAGATAAAACTATTAACCATTTCACAATTTGGCCAAGGAAAAATCCAGTATTTAATTTAATACCAGCTCTATCAGTCAAAACTTTAAAACCTGTCTTTTCTAAAGCAGAATCTATTTTTATAAGATCAATAATTCTCTCAACTAATTGTCCTAAACCATTGCCAATGATTAATCCTAAAAGGAAAAGAATAATTCCTCCAATTAAAGTAGGGATAAAAAGAATAAAACCATTCCAAAGAGAAACTAAAGCGCCATAACTAGCTTGAGCTAAAGTATTTATCATAAATTTTTATTTTAAAATTTTAAATTTTTTCGACCTTTTTATTGCTTCATACATTATACAAAATATAACAAAGTCAAGCAAGGGAAAATTTTGTGGACCGGGCGGGAATCGAACCCGCGATCTTCGCTTTGCAAAAGCGATATTCTACCACTAAACTACCGGCCCGAATAAAATTAGGGGTGGGCACGTTGAACTAACTGGGTGGGCATGGTAGGGATCGAACCTACGACCTCCATTTTATCAGAATGGCGTTCTACCACTGAACTACATGCCCAAAATTTCGGTTTGTTCGGCGGGCAGGTCAGAATGGCGTTCTACCACTGAACTACACACCCAAAATTTTAGTGCGTAATGTCGGGAAACAATTTTTCTGCTCCAGAAAGATTAAAATGAGTTTCTTTGCCCGAAGTAGATGGAGTTTTGAGTATTAAATTAATATTTTTAATCAAAAAAGTCAAACAATAAATAATTAAAAATAAAGAAAAGGCTATTACTGTTATACCCGTTCCTAGCAAAATGAATTCTTTTTTATTGATTTTTTTTCTTGGCTGTATTGCCATAAATTAACGGAGATAAATTCTTCCTAAAATTTTAATATTATAAGCCACGGCTGTTTGAGAACTTGAAGGAGAAGTTTGAGTAATTTCTATTTGTTCTAAATGAAAATTGTAGGGTAATTTTTGAAAAGCATCCAACCAACTAGTTAAAGCTTCTAATTGGCCATCAACAATTAAATTAAAACTATAGCTTTTTGGTTCGTTATCTTGAGGCAAATTTAAAGTGCCAAAACGAAAACTCAAATTATTAAGATTATATAAAGAAACTAAATTTTTTAATTTACCTTCAAGGGCAATGACTTCGGTTTCATTTGGCAAAGCATTATTTAAAGAATTTAAATAGAGATTAGCTTTCTGAGTTTCTCTCTCTAAACTTTGAATTCTATCCAATATTGCCCCTCGTCGAGTGAGTTCCTGTTGATAAGTATTAGCCTCTTCAACTTTCTTATTAATGTCTCTAATAGAAAATAACAATAAAAGACCGGGAACTAAGAAGAAGCTTAAACTAATAATGAGTAAAAAAAATAATTTTTTTCTCAAATCTTTCATAAATCAATCTCTTGATATTATAACAAATCTATGATTTGATAAATTGAAGCTTTGCTTCATTATAACAAATCTATGATTTGATAAATTGAAGCTTTGCTTCATTATACCAAATATCCTTTAAAATGAGAATAGGTTAAGTGCTTTATCTTAATTTTGACTTTTGATTTTTGACTTTTGAATTTTATTATTATGCCTCACCGTAATCAAGAAAAAATATATCTTAATGCTTTAAATTTGCTCTTTCGAGAGAATTTTTTGAAATTACCTCAGATGGTAACTCAATACCATTCTTTGGAAGAAGCTTTTAATGATTTAGCACGAAAGCAAAACTCTCTTTTAGATCCTTTTAAAGAATGGGAAAAATTAGAACAGCACCAAATAAAATTCATTACCTTAAAAGATCAAGAATATCCCCTTCTTTTAAGAGAAATCCCTTATCCGCCCTTGGGATTATATCTTCAAGGAGAAATTCCAAAAAATTCCAATTTTCTTTCAGTTGTTGGCACGAGAAAAATCAGTTCTTATGGCAAATTGGCAATAGAAAAACTGCTTAAGAATTTAATCCCTTATCATTTTGTTATTATTAGCGGTCTAGCTTTAGGGGTAGATACTTTGGGTCATAAAATTGCTTTAGATGAAGGAGGTAAAACTATTGCTGTTTTAGGCACTGGCTTGGATAGAATTTTTCCTGCTATTAATAAATCTCTAAGCCAAAAAATTATCCAAAATGGCGCTCTTATCAGCGAATATCCTTTAGGCACCCCTCCTTTAAAACATCATTTCCCTTGGCGTAACAGAATCATTAGTGGTTTATCGCCAGCGACTTTGGTGATTGAAGCTCCGGAAAAAAGCGGGGCCTTAATTACAGCTAATTTTGCTTTGGAGCAAAATCGAGATGTTTTTGCTGTGCCTGGCTCTATCTTTAATAAAAATTCCCTTGGTCCTAATAACCTGATTAAAATAGGAGCTAAATTAATTTCTCAAACAGAAGATATTTTAGAAGAATACCACATTGAAATTTCGACAACCTCTCAAATCGCAAAAACCATTCATTTTGATAATCAATTAGAAAAAGAAATCTATGGAATCTTAGAGACAAGCGAACCGCTTCTTGTTGACAAAATTATTGAAAAAGTTAATCATAAGACAACAGAAGTATTAATAGGTCTCGCCTCTTTAGAATTAAAAGGATTGATAAAACATATAGAGGGAGACCGCTACTCAAAAATTTAGCCATGAAGAATTTAATCATTGTTGAATCACCAACAAAAGCCAAGACTATTTCCCATTTTCTAGGAAAAGATTTTGAAGTTATCGCTTCTTACGGCCATGTCAGAGATTTGCCAAAATCCAAATTAGGAATTGATGTCGAGAATCAATTTATCCCCACTTATCTTATTCCAAAAAAATCCCAGAAGAAAGTCAATGAACTTAAAAAAATAGCCAAAGAAGCCAAAGAAATAATTTTAGCTACTGATGAAGACAGGGAAGGGGAAGCTATTGCTTGGCACTTAACTCAAATTCTTAATTTAGATAATGAGCCTAAAAGAATGGTTTTTCATGAAATTACAAAACCTGCCATTGAAGAAGCTTTAAAAAATCCCAGAGAAATAAACATGGATTTAGTTAATGCCCAGCAAGGACGCCGAATTTTAGATAGATTGGTTGGCTATGAATTATCTCCTTTTTTATGGAAAAAAGTCTTCCGAGGTTTATCAGCTGGTCGAGTCCAATCTCCGGCTTTAAGATTAATTATCGAAAGAGAAAAAGAAAGAAATGCTTTCAAACAGGAAGAGTATTTCACAATTTCTGCTTTGATGCAAAAAATCAAAGAAACAAAAGTCAAATTTGAAACTGATTTATGGAAAATCAATAATAAATCTTTACCAAGCCCGGGTATCAAAAACAAAGATGAGGTAGAAAACATTAAAACTGAATTGGAAAAGAAAACAGGATTCATTACAGATATTAAAACCAGCCAGAATAAAAAATATCCTCTTCCGCCTTTTACTACCAGCACTTTACAACAAACAGCTTGGCAAGCTTTTCGCTTTCCTGCTAAAAAAACCATGTTTCTCGCTCAGTCTTTATATGAAGGAAAAGATTTAGGTAATGGCTCTCAAGGATTGATCACTTATATGAGAACTGATTCTTTAAATCTTTCTTCTTTATCTCTCAAAACGGCAAAAGAATTTTTAGAAAAAACTTATGGAACAAAGTATGCTTTGAAAGAACCAAGATTTTTTAAATCAAAGTCTCGATTAATCCAAGAAGCTCATGAAGCTATTCGGCCGACTGATCCTCACCTTGAACCAGACAAAATTCAAAAATATCTTTCTAAAGACGAATTTAAACTTTATCATTTAATTTGGTCAAGATTTTTAGCCAGTCAAATGCCTGAAGCTCTTTTAGAAAAAAATTCTCTTTTAATTGAAGTCCAGGGTGAAAAAAACCAGTATCTTTTTCAAATTCATTTTTATCATTTAGTTTTTGACGGGTTCTTAAAAATTTATCAATATCAAAAATTGCCAGAATTAATGGATATTTTTCCTCACTTTGCTTTAAAAGAAGAAATTAAAATCAATGAAATTATTATCAAACAACATTCTACTCAACCGCCTCCTCGTTATAACGATGCTACTTTAGTTAAAACTTTAGAGGCTTTTGGTATTGGCCGGCCTTCTACTTATGCCCCAATTATTTCTGTTCTCCAGGAAAGAGGTTATATTTTAAGAGATGAAAATAAAGCTTTAGCCCCAACAGAAATTGGTTTTCTTGTTAATGATATTCTCGCCAAGCATTTTAAAAACATTGTTGATTATCAATTTACTTCCCAAATAGAAGAAAAATTAGACGAAATTGCCCAAGGTAAATTAATCTGGCAGAAAGCCATTGAAGATTTCTATCTTCCCTTCAAAAAGAATCTGATGAATAAATATGATGAGGTCTCAAAAGAAGAGGTTTCACCGATTACGCAACTTGATGAAAAATGTCCGCTTTGTGGAAATCCCTTGATTACTCGCTGGGGTAAATATGGTAAATTTATCAGCTGTTCTGATTGGCCAAAATGCACTTATACCAGATCTCTCATCAATAACGAAAAATTAAATATTAAATGCCCGAAATGCCACGAGGGCGAAGTAGTTCTCAAAAGAAATAAAAGAGGAAAAATGTTTTATGCTTGTTCTCGTTGGCCAGATTGTGATTTTGCTTCTTCTTTAAAACCTACTGGAGAAAATTGTCCAAAATGTAAAAGCTATCTTTTAGAAGCTAAAACCAAAATCAAATGCTCCAATAAAAAATGCGATTATGAAATCCCTAAAAACTCAGATAATTGATAACCTCGAAGATGACGTCTCAGATAAAGAAAAAGATTTGTTGGAAAAAGCTTTTCTTTTCATTGAAAAAGCCCATGAAACTCAATTAAGAAAAACTGGCGAACCATTTATTAACCATCCTTTAAGGATGACTCTTATTTTAAGCCAAATGAAATTAGGTGTTGATGCTATTATTGCCGGGCTTCTTCATGATGTTGTCGAAGATACGGATTTTTCTCTCCAAACAATAAAATCAGAATTTAATGAGGAAGTTGCTTTTTTGGTCCAGTCTTTAACAAAAATCAACAAGATTAAATATATTAAAGGCCAAGAAAAGAAAGAAACAAATTCTGATAAAGAAAACTTTCGCAATATGATTTTAGCTATGGCTAAAGATTTAAGAGTAGTTTTAATTAAATTAGCTGATCGCTTAGATAATATGAAAAGCCTTTGGGTGTTTGATTTAGAAAAACAAAAAAGAAAAGCTTTAGAAAGTTTAGAAATCTTCGCTCCCTTGGCTTATAGATTAGGTCTAACAGATATTAGCGCCCAATTAGAGGATTTGGCTTTCCCTTATGTTTATCCTGAGAAATATAAATTAACCAGGAAAATTGTCGGCAGGAAAAGAGAGGAATTGGAAAATTATCTTAAAACAATTGTTCCCTTAGTAGAAGAACAATTAAAAAAGAATAATCTTTTGCTCCTAAAAATAAAATATCGAGCTAAGCATCTTTATAGTGTCTGGAGAAAATTACAAAAAGAAGATATGGATATTAAAAGAGTTTACGACTTAGTGGCCATGAGAATTATTATGCCAAAAACCGAGGATTGCTATGCCGCTTTAGGCATTATTCATCAAATGTGGAAACCTATGCCAGGTAGATTTAAAGATTACATTGCTTTGCCAAAACCTAATGGTTACCAAAGTCTGCATACCACAGTTTTTGCTGAAAACGGGAGAATGGTAGAAATTCAAATTAGAACCAAAGAAATGGATGAAGAAGCAGAATGGGGTATTGCCGCTCATTGGGTCTACGAAACTAATAAAGCAACGAAAAAATACAAAAAGAAACAATCCTTTATCCCGCCTAAAAATTTTTATTGGATTAAACAACTTCAAGATTGGCAGAAAAGATTTTATAACTCCCAACAATTTTTAGAATCTTTGAAAATCGATTTTTTCAAAGATAGAATTTTTGTCCTGACTCCTAAAGGAGATATTATCGATTTGCCAGAAGGAGCCACACCTATTGATTTTGCTTATCAAGTGCATACAGAAATCGGCAACCAGGCTGCTGGCGCCAAAGCGAATGGTAAATTAGTGCCTTTGAATTATAACCTCAAATCCGGAGAAGTAGTAGAAATTCTTATTCAAAAAGGAAAATTGCCCTCATCGTCTTGGTTAGAGTTTGTTAAAATGTCAGAAACGAGAAAGGAAATTGAAGAAATTTTAAGAAGGAAAAAGTTTCTTTAAAATCGTATCAAAATCCTTTTCAGTAAAGAATTTAATTTCAATCGCTCCCCTCTCGCCTTTTTTCTTAATGAAAACTGGCATTTGAAAATACTCTTCCAATTTTTCCTTCCATTCTAAATCCTGGGGATCAGCAGAAAGATTTTGTCTTCTTTTTTGAGAAAAATTATTTGTTTTCCCATCTAAGGTCAGATATCTTTGAGCAAAATCCATAGCCTCTCTGCCAGAGAGGTTTTTTGAGATGATTTCCTTGAAAAATAATTTTCTTTTTTCTGGATTATTTAAAAGTAAAATGGCTCGAGCATGACCTTCATTAATTAATCCTTCTTCTATGGCTTTTTGAATTTCCAGAGGAAGCTGCAAAAGGCGCAAGGTATTGGCAATCACTTCCCTGCTTTTTCCCAAACGACTGGCTAATTCCTGCTGGGTCAGACCAAATTCATTGATTAAACGCTCAAAAGCCTTAGCTTTACTGATAACCCCTAAATCTTCTCTTTGAATATTTTCAATCAAAGCCATTTCTAATTTTTTTTGATCCTCTAAAGGTCTTCTGATAATTACTGGCACAGTTGGTAAACCAATCATCTTAGCTGCCATTAATCGTCTTTCTCCAGCAATTAATTGATATTCAACTTCAGTGCCTTTTTCTGTATCTTTTTCTACTCTAATAACAAGTAAGGGTTGTAAAATCCCAAACTCCCTAATGGAATCAGCTAATTCTCTTAAAGAATCTTCAGTAAAAAGATGCCTCGGTTGATAAGGATTGGGTTTAATTTTTTCAGTCTCAATTTGGAATATTTTTTCTTCAACGAGTTTTGGTTTTTCCTGAGGAAAAGTTTCTTGAAAAGATCGTCCTTTTGTTTGCTCTGGAGTTATTTCCGCTTTAAAATCTGCTTTAAAATCTTCCCTTAAATTTTCTAAGGGTTTTTGAGCAATTAAATCAGAAGGAAAATGAGACACACTTTCATTGACCTTATGATTAATTCTTTCTTCTAATTGAGAAGAATTCTGATCCCTTCGACTTCGCCCTTCGGCAGTGAGCCCCTCGGCAGTGAGCTCGGGGCCGAACTGCTCAGGGCCGAACTGCTCAGGGTTATTTTTTTTGGGAGGAATCAAGGCATTTAATCCTTGACCTAAAGTTTGACCCATTCGGCTTTGCTCAGGGTCAATCTTGAGTTTATCGAAAGATTGATTATTCATGTTTCAAGTCTTTTAATCAATTCTTCTGCTAATTGCCGGTAAGCTCTTGC
>Ga0315295_10003887_pt1 | contig 12676 bp, 10 predicted proteins | sample YL17G14_0_MG_FD_204453 | JGI IMG/M metagenome (GOLD analysis project Ga0315295, IMG submission 204453) | Sediment microbial communities from Yellowstone Lake, YNP, Wyoming, USA - YL17G14_0 | ecosystem: Environmental > Aquatic > Freshwater > Lake > Sediment | place: USA: Wyoming | collected... | reverse complement strand
CCGCTTCAGGGCCATATAGTATTCTCTTTCTGCTCCCAGGGGCCTCTTCAGGTCGTCGGGGTCAAGCCAATCCAAGACTGCATCGATCACCTCCGGATTGTAACGCAATAGGGTGAGCAGACGCTGTAGCTGATTTCTCTTCTTTTCATCCACATTGCCATACGGGTCGATCAGGGCGTTGACGTTGAACTTAGCGCTTTCATCACTGATATGGCCTGTAAAATGCCCATCTGGAAAAAGAAATTGTGAGAGGTAGGCCATAATTTCGAACTGAGCCCACTTTTCATCCAGGGCATCATAGGATGGCTCATCTTCCTGGATCAGGGCCCTGGCGATCTCTACTCCCGATTGGGCAATACAGGAGGCCTGGGTAAGGTCCCTAAAATTGCCGGCCAAGGTCGCCTCCACCCGCACGGCCCGATTGAGCTCCAAACCCGTGACCACAAGGAGGGTGAGAATGAGAAGAGTCAGTACTAGGGCAACCCCTCTTTGATCATTAAGTACATTTCCCACTCGCTTCACCCTTTCTCCCCGGCCATGGCTAAATAGACCTGGGTGCGAAAGACATGGATCTGACCGCGAGAATCTTCCAACTTCAGTTGGATCTCAATCCTGCTGGGAAGTTGATTGCGGCGGTCCCCCTCCAGAGAGTTCCATTCTTTTTGCTTCCCTCCTTGACGGTCGAAGAATAGAAAACTCAGGCTGCGCACCCGATCGCAGACCGCCAAGGAACGCCCACCCTGGCGAAGATCTCCGTCCACTGCTCCGTCCTGGCGGCGAAAAAGGGTCAGCCCTTTTCCGCCGGGTTCATGATCCAGAAAATAACCCAATTCGCAGATGTCCCCTATGCTTTCCGGGGAATTCGATTGAGGATTGGCGAAGGTTGTAAAGTCCAGGCGGTCCATAAAATTATTCCCTTCTATGGTGGACTGTCCCACCAATCCGTAACGAAAGACCTTGGAACGATTCTCTTCGGTAGGGATGAAACTCCCCTTCAATTCATCCGCCATTCGCTCGAGGATCAACCGACCTTGCTGAATAACCTCCGCTCGATCTTCTGAATGTGCCATTACCCTCATCGACTGATGAAAGGTCATGTAAAGAAGGGAGAAAACCACGGCGAGGATGGCCAGAGTCATCAGGACTTCGAACAGGGTGTAACCGTTCCTTCTCATCACCTTCCCTGACAGCTCTTAAAAAAGCCCACCCGCTGGTTTAGGCTCCATTCTGCGTCATTTCGGCGTACTTTGATGGTCGCTTCTTTCCTTGTGATCCGCGCGCCTTGCACCTGAAACTTTTTATTTAGCCGTTCTTTTTATGACTATTATGTAAGCTCTCCTCTTCACCGTTTCGCAAAGTAGGTCGTCAGCTCCAAGCTACGCTCTTGGCTTCCTTCCGTCCAAAGAACGCGTACCACCGCCTTACGAAGGTTCAGGATTTCGGTTGCGGAGATGAGCTGCTCCCAGCGGAATAGAGGAAATGCCTCCCCCGCCGGACCGGAGTTCTCCCCAAGTTCAGGGAAACCGGCGCTTTCCAGTTCAGCCATTTTCTCCTTAGCCAAAAGGGTGGCCATTGAAATCTGGCTTGATTCATCAACCAACCGGACGCTGCTGGCTTGAGCCCTTAGGAAGGCCACCGCTACGAGAGAAAGAATCGCCAGGGCGATCATCACTTCCAGCAGGGTGAAGCCGGTTGATTCTCGACCGAAATGTCTGCCTGGGCTCATCCTTTCAACCTTTCTGAATATCCAGCAACCACTTCCACTTTTCCACCCAGGGGATGCACGAAAAACGTGAAGATCTCTTCTTCGCTCCTCTGAAGATGAATCGTGCATTCGTCAGCCCAGCCCGTGGGAGAGAATTCCACGTAGGCCGCCCCCTCTCGAACCTTGCCCCTTTCGGGATGGTAGACGTCCAGAAAAACTACCCCAGCAGGCAGGTGGGTGGGCTGCCCGTGGGAAGAGGAGTCCCGGACGAATTTTCCCTTTTCTTCCTCTACGGTGATCCAAAAAGCGTTTTCCTTCACATCCATGTTCAGCCGGTACCTATGCTTTGTGGTCGCAGCCTGGCTCTGAGCATAACGAAGGGTCCCAACGAATCCCAGGATCGCCCTCTTCATATTTCTCGGGGGAAAGAACTCTCGAAAGTTTGGGAAGGTCAAAAGGAGCATGAATCCCAGGAGGAGAAAAACGAACATTAGCTCGAAAAAAGTAAACCCCTTGGCGCAGGCATCCCAATCACCTTTCGATGTCCGCATTTTCCCCTTCTCCGCCCTCTTCTCCATCACCGCCCAGAGATTTGAGGTCGAAGTCCTTGTTTTTCACTCCCGGAGACAGATAAACATAAGGCCTCCCCCAAGGGTCCAAAGGAATCTGCCCTTTTTCCAAGTAACCCCCTTCCCGCCAATTTTTCGGGATGACCCCAGTAGTAGGTTTCTGTACCAGAGCCTCCAGGCTTTGATCGGTAGTGGGGTAGCTCCCATTGTCTAATTTATAGAGCTTTAATGCCGATTCCAAGTTCTCGATCTGAAGCCTGGCCTTCGTTCTTTTTGCTTCCTCCGTTCTCCCCATAAATCGTGGAAGGACCAGCCCGGCCAGAATACCCAGGATGATGATGACCACCATCAGTTCAATGAGAGTGAAGCCCCTTGTTCCAGGAGGATGAATCCTCCTTTTTAACGGGCGAATTCCTGCGTCTTCTAGCTCTTGGGTTTCAATCGAAAAAACCATTTTCCACCTCAATTTTTTCCATCAGCGGACAATTTGGCTCATTTCCAAAATAGGAAGGAGAACGGATAGGGCAATGAATCCGACTCCTACTCCCATAATTAGGATCATCATTGGCTCCAAGAGGGACACCAAACTTCGCAGGTCTCCTTCGGCCTCATTTTCCAAAGTCAAGGCTACTTTCTCCAGCATCTTCCCCAGTTCGCCGCTTTTTTCTCCCACAGAGACCATCTCCAGTACGATAGAAGGGAAGAGTGTACTCTGCTTTAGGGAAAGCGCCATCTCTTCCCCTCCCCGGATGCTTTCCCGAGCTTCGGCCAGGGCCTGGGACAGAAGGCGATTTTCAACTACCCCCTGGGAAATTTCCAAAGCCTGAAGGAGAGGTAGGCCTCCGCCCAGCAACGTCCCCAGAGTCCGAGACCAGCGGGATATCGCCATCTTTCGATGGAGATTGCCAGCCAAGGGTATTTTCAGCTTCAGACGATCCCAGACCAGAGACCCCGCTTCGCTCCGCAGGATTCTTCTTAGCCAGAGAGCCATGGCGATGAAGCCGCCCACCAAAACCCACCAGAAACGACTCATGAAATTGCTTACAGAGATTAGAATCATGGTGGGCAACGGAAGGGCTTGACCAAGGTCCGAAAAAATTTTCGTTACTGTGGGAACCACGAAAGTCATCAGGAAGAAGAGAACGCCGAGGCCAATAACGAACATGAAGACCGGGTAGGTTAAGGCGGCTCGGATTCTCTGACGCAGGGCCACTTGATGCTCGTTGAAATCTGCCCATCTGCCGAGGGTAAGGACCAACGTCCCGCTCACTTCCCCGGCCCGGACCATTCCGATGAAAAGGTTAGAAAACACCTGAGGATGGAGAGCGAGAGCGTCGGCGAAGCTGCTTCCCTCCCGGACTCGTTCCCGGATTTGGGTTATAATTTTTCTGAGCACAGGATTCCCTAATTGTTCGATCAATGCCGAAAGGGAAGAAGTCAGCGGAATCCCCGCCTCCATAAGTGTAGCTAACTGCCGGGAAACGAGGGCTAGGTCTTTAGCCCTCACTCGCCCGAAGAGATTGAAGGAGGGAACCCTTTGGGCAGTGGCCACGTCCTCTTCCCGGATTTCGGTCGGGTAAACTCCCTGGCCCCTGAGTTTTGCCCGGGCGGTCCGGGCGCTGTCGGCATCGATGATCCCCCTAATCGCTTTTCCAGCGCCATCCAACGCCTGATATTCAAAGATAGGCAACAGAATCCTTCCTTACTGAAAAACCGTCCACCCTAGAGCACGCCAAAAAGGCTAGAATCTGCGATTTTTTAATGATGCCGAATTCCTATGTTTTGTTTCTTGGTTTCCATTTTTATCTCATCTCGCCGATCTCTGTCACATTGAAAAAATATTTTATTCCCGGGTAACTCGCACAACTTCTTCCAAGGTGGTAACGCCAGCCACCACCTTTCGGGCGCCATCTTCCCTGAGAGTTTTCATTCCTTCCTCGATCGCCTTCCGGCAGATGCTAGTCGAATCTGCTTTCTTCATGATCAGGTGGCGGATGGCTTCGGAGACAATCAGCATCTCGTAGATACCGGTCCGTCCCCGGTACCCCGTCTCAGAACAGGCCGGGCAACCTTTCCCTTGATAAACCATCTTTCTTTCCAACTGGGAAGGGACGATTCCTATTTCTCGCAAAACCTCGGCTTCAGGAATGTATCCTTCTTTACATTCCGGGCAGATGACCCGGATCAAACGTTGAGCCAAAATGGCCCGGATCACGGAAGCGACCAGAAACGGTTCAATTCCCATATCCACAAGGCGGGTTACGGCGCTGGCGGCATCATTTGTGTGCAGCGTGCTGAATACCAAATGACCGGTCAAGGATGACTGTATGGCGATCTCAGCGGTCTCGGCATCCCGAATCTCACCGACCAGGATAACATCGGGATCATGACGCAGGACCGAGCGCAGCCCGTGGGCAAAGGTGAGGCCAATCTTCGGGTTGACTTGAATCTGGCCGATCCCCCAAAGCTGATACTCCACGGGGTCCTCGATGGTAATGATGTTCTTGTCCGGTGTATTGATCCGGCTTAGAGATGCATAGAGGGTAGTCGTCTTGCCGCTGCCTGTGGGGCCCGTGACTAACAGCATCCCATTGGGCCGGTTGATCAAATCTTTCAGGTTCTGGAGCATGTCCCGGGAGAGCCCAATCTCCTCCACCCCGAAATGGGCACTGCTTTTATCCAGCAGGCGGAGAACCACCCTTTCTCCGAAAGTCGTCGGAACAATGGAGACCCTGATGTCGATGTCTTTGTCGGCGATCTTGATGGGAATTCGTCCATCGTGGGGCAGGCGCTTTTCGGCGATATCCAGTTTCGCCATGATTTTCAGGCGGGAAATGATGGCAGATTGGTATCTTTTGGGAGGATTGAGCCGCTGATACAGGATGCCATCGATGCGATAGCGCACTTTCAGTTCCTTCTGGAAGGGCTCAATATGGATGTCGCTGGCCCTCTCTTTCACCGCCTGAAAAAGAATGAGATTGACCAGCTTGATCACCGGGGCCTCATCACTCACGTCCAGAAGGTCCTGGGTCTCTTCCAATTCCTGGAGGAGACGGTCGCTGACCTCTGTGTCTAAGGACTGAATCATTTCTTCGGGAGTGTCCGCGCTTTGCTCGTAAAAACGGTTGATCGCCTGCAGGACCTCCCGCTCTCTGCTCAGGACTACCCGAACTTCCCGGCATCCAAGGATTAACCTCAGATCATCCAGGGGCTCATAATTCAGGGGGTCTAGCGTGGCTACGGTTAATACCCCGTCTTCCATCTTCACGGGTACCACCTTATGTTTTTTGGAAAAAGCAATGGGCAACTTTGAGATCAGCGAAGGGTCTAATCCTTCTGCCTCTAGATTCTTGATGTATGGTATGCGGAGTTTGGCAGCTAGCGCCTTCAGGAGATCTTCTTCCTCCATCACCTCCTTCTGAATCAAAAAGCTCGCTAAGGATTTCCCCTTCTCCGCCTGCCCCTGCAAAAGCTCGGCCATGGCTTCGGGAGAAAATCCCCTTTTCTCTTGAATGATCTCAGCGATGATTTTATCCAACATTGGGTGAGAAAGCAGGAAATACTCACTTCAGCAGCATCTCGTAAGTATCCCGGACCTCTTTTTCCCTTTCCTTTTGCAGTTTCTTTAAATTCTCATCCGCCTCTTGCTTTTTCTTCGCTGTGGCTTTCTGCAAGTCTTCTGGGCTGCGGACGATGTGCGGGGTAATGAAGATCAAAAGATTGGTCTTATTCTTCGACCCGGAGTATGACTTGAACAGCCAGCCTAAAAAGGGTATATTACCCACGCAAGGGACCTTTTTGGTTTCGTCGGAACGATCATCCCGGATTAATCCCCCGATGACCACCATCTGGCCGTCTTCCACGGCCACGGTCGTGTTCGCCTGCCGCTTACGGGTAGTGACGAAACCCGGGTTGGTCGGGTCGATCGAGGTAATGTTGCTCACTTCCGTGGCAATCTCCAAGCGGACCATTGAAGCAGTGCTGATGTGGGGAGTAATCTCCAGCGTAATGCCGATGTCTTTATACTCAAAAGTCCTGGAGACAGCGATGTTCGAAACATTGCCTGTAGAAACCCCCAGAGGAGTGGTCAAGTCTGTCTTCAAAATGGGAACATTATCAGCCACTATGATCTTGGCTTTCTCATTATCCATGGTCAGGAGATGGGGCGTGGATAAAACGTTTACATCCGTATCTCTCTGAAAGGCTCTGACCAAAGCTCCCAGGTTTGGAACCTGCACGCCCCCTACAGTAATAAATCCTTTCGCCAGTCCTAAGACAAGGCCTGCGCTTTGCAGGGTTCCTGTCTGCACCCCGGTGATCAGGCCGAAATCTGTGCCGCCATACCCCCGGACACTTCCTTCCACCGGTTGATCCATTATGCGCCATTCCACCCCAATCTGCAGGGCCTTTTCCAAGCTTACTTCTGCTATCAGGGCCTCAACCAGGACCTGGGACCGGACTCCATCCAGCTTCTGGATGATTTCTTCCAGCTCTTTGAATTCCTGCGGCGAAGCAGTGATGACCAAAGAATTTGTTGCCTTGTCCGCCGTAACCGAGGTCTCTTCCGCAGCTCCAGGTTGCGGGGGTTGAGTCCGCTGAGGAGCTTTGGCTCTGGCGGTTACAATGGTGCTCAAAACTTTCGCCAGTTCTTCTGCCCGGGCGTGCTGCAGATAGCGAACATGGAGTTGACTCTTTCCCTTAGGGGCTTCCCGATCCAAACTGGAAATGAGCTGGCGGATTTCCAGGGTATCCTGGTCATTGGCCAGAACTACCAGGCTGTTCGTTCGCTCATCCGGGATGACCTTAAAAATCCTTTGAAAGGTGGGAGCGGCGGGTCCCCTTGCTGGAGTTGGCTGACGCTGGTCCGGGGAGATAAGCTGGGTTAATTTCTCGGCCATAGATTTGGCTGAAGCAAATTCCAACGACAAAACAGAGATTTTTTCTTCAACGATCCGGACGTCGATCTGCTCGACAATCTTCAGCAGGCGATGAATATTCGAGGCCCTCTCGGTGATAATCAGGTGGTTAGTGGGTTTGTAAGAAACAATCATCCCGTCCTTGGAGATCAAGGGAGTAAAGAGGTTACGCACCTCATCACTGGAAGAATATTCTAAGGGGATGATCTGGGTGATCATTGTGTCTTCGGGCTTGACGGCACTGGCCTCTTTCCCTTCATGGATCTCCAGGCCAGACTGGCGGGCAACGCCCGAAGGGATGATTTTGATGGAGTCCACTCCCGGGACTGCTGAGAAGCCACTCATCTCCAGCACCGACTCAAAGACCTTGTAGGCTTCCCCTACGGTGATTTTCTTGGGGGAGATGATAGTCACCTTGCCGCGCACTTGGTCGCTGACCAGGAGGTTTTTTCCTGTCAGTTCCCCCATGAACTTAATGACCACGTTCAGGTCCACATCCTGAAAATCCATAGTAATCAAAGCATCGTCCGCCAGAGGCTTCCGGGGCATTTGGACCTGGGCTTGTTTCTTTTCTTCTGCTCCCCCAATTCGAACCCAGGAAAGGGTCATCGTCATCCCGCCCAGCAAAAAGAGAAGGATGAGAGATAGACGTTTGATCAATTCCGCCATGAGGGCTTTCTCCCTGCGTTAAGGTTCACGGGATTTTTACGTGAACGTTTTATTCCTGGCTTCAGAATCTTAATGTCCAAGACCCCCCCTTAATCTTCTTCCCCTCTGCTGGCGAGGACCGTAATGAGGGAGGAAGCAGCCCCATTTGGAATCAGCGGATCTCATACCGGAAAACCTCTGAACGATTCCCTCGTTCTACCTCCACTTCGATATTCGAGTCTCTTTGGAGTTGCGAGTAAGCCTTAAATACTTCTTCGGGGCTGGTAACCAGCTGACCGTTAACTTTTTTGATCACGTCGTTATTTTGCAAGCCAATCTTCTCCATCAGGCTGCCGGCCTGGATTTCGGAAACAGAAAAACCGCCGGGGCGGCCCATCACAAAATGGGGCCTGAACCGGGCCTGGGTCATAAATTGATTTACGTTCCCAACTGCCGCCGTCACATCTTCGCGGTTGACCAGAAAACGATTGGCCGATAATTTCTGGACCACTTCGCCCTTGGGGGCTGGAGAGCTGGCCGCAGCCCGGGGGCGAACCTCTCCCTCCGAGAAGGATATAGCTTCTTCCTTTCCTTGGCGCTGGATAAGAATGCGCTTCCTGGAAATCTGGACAATCTTCGCATCATCGATATTGCCATGAAAGCGAACGATCCGTTGCTTTCGGTCTGCTCCCTCCTGGAGGATGGCCCAGGAATAGGTTCCGGGGCCGGTGACCGTGCCGACTAATTGGTAGCCCCCGGAAGGTATGGATTTCCCGCTTTCTGAACCTCCTCTGGCTCCCATGGCAGCCATTTTCTTCTCTTCCAAGGGGAGCAGTTTTAGCCCCTTCTCTCCGGGGTTGAAAATATTCCCCTCTGTAATGGGGGCATAATGGTCGTAGGGTTCCGATTTTTCCGCAGACGTCGACCCAGCACCCTTTGTGGAACTGGGCCTCGGGTAAGTAGTCAGCCGATCCTGGATGACCACAGAAAAAACGTTGGACACAAGCCAAGCAGCAGCGGCAATAAAAATAAGGTTGATCACCCAGAAATGCTTTGTAATAAACCTAACCATCAGACTTCCTGTTTCCCTGATAAAATACCCTTCCCCGGGTTTGGTGTCAACCCCTCCTCCTTCTCCGGATTAGGAGCAAACCAAAGAGCAATGAGGAGCTAAGGATTAAAAGACCAGTATTTCGTGGAGCTTTGATCACTGCATAGCTCATCTTTACTGCGGGGTAAAGGGTGATACGCGTCAATATTTTCAAGCTATCGTGCTTGGAAATTAAGTTAACTACCAAGGGACAGCAAGCGTAGTAGAGCGACACAAAAGATCGTCCCGGCAGATTCGTCAGAAGATAACGGTCTCGGAATTCCCGCAGGATGTAAACTTCTTCCGCCAGCGGTGAACCGTAGGCTGTCGTAGCGATGAAACATCCACCCCCCCCACCTCCACCACCACCGCTACCGCTAACTCCACCACTGGTGGATACAACATTTTCCGAAGATAAAGTAGAGAGGACTTGCGGTATTGGATCGGATGATCCTTCTTGAATTCCCGACATACCCAGGCCATCGCTAATGCCACCTAAACTGAGGATTAAAGACCCCAATCTCCCAGTGTAGGAATAAGTTTGCGTGTTTGTCTCGCTCAGGTTATAAGGGATCAAAATGAAAATGTCATATATTCCACCGAGGCCCGTAAACCGGATGTAATTTGCTCCGTATTGGGAAACGTTTCCGCTGCCTAAAGCAGGATAGGTGCTGCGCGAGTCTGTGTTTTGTATGTTTCCCGGTGCGCTGGGAATACCGGCGAAGCTATCGGTGTATCCGTAAATTCCACCCGAGATCGATGAATTGTTCAAATAATTGGCAATGACCCAATTTTTAAAAATGTTGTTGACCGTAACTACGTACCCCCTTTGAAGTAGGGCGTTATTTATGCCGGTGATTCCGATTCCGGTATTGGCAACAATGGCTCTGGTTGTGTCAGCCCCTCCATAATGTTCGGCTAAGTAAAGCATGAATAAATAAGTCGCCCCATAATGTTCAAGATTATCCCCCCAGAAAATCAAGCTTGTATTCGGGGCCTCAGCAAAAGCAATAACGTGGCTTCTTGGGTGACCGTACCCGCAAACAAAGCGGGCCAAGCCTGAAAGACCTTCATCGACCCAGTGGTCTTCCCGAGGGTCCTTGCTAGAGTGGATAAAGTGCTGGAACTCATGGGCTAGAGTTCCATAGGACGTTGTGGTTCCCGGTACCCCAGGATTGCAATCCATATAAATCATATGGCGGCCATTACTATGATAACCAGGATTGTTAGGATCGCTGCTCTTTGGATATTCATTTGTATAATCATAGTACCCAGCGATAAAAGTTGAATTACCATTAGCCGGGTTGTAATCATCTTTAATGTCGAGGATGAGAATCGTAAAATCTTCATTTGGGGGGCTGCCAAAATAGGTTGTTTCCTTGAGAAGAATCGTGTTGATAAATTCGTTTTGAATGGCCATAATCGTATTATCCGAAATACTCTGGCTCTGGGTATTTTCGACATAAATATTTAAGTTATATCCCGTACCATTGCCGAGACCCGTCACGCTGCGGCAAGTTGCGGCAAGTTGATAGTACTGTTGAGTCACAAAATTATAAGCCAAAAAAGGTTCCGGTTGGCCCACGGAATCGGCAAGGATTTCCCCCAAAGTCTTATCCAGCCTGATTAACCTCCCCGGGCCAAATTCCCGATAAAGTTGGAGTTTTTGACGGTGAAGCAACGGCGTGCCGCTGATGGGAGCAGGATCGGAATTTGCAAATAAATCATCCGCGGATCCCCAAAAAAACAGGATTCCTGCAAATAGCATTAACGCAGTTCTTTTGATTCCTGCTTTTTTTCTCTTCATTTTTTCCCCATAACCTGGAAAGACTCCACTTCTATGGCATCTACTCCCCTGGTTGTCTTTCCCCTTAATTTGCCCCTTACAGCCAGACGTTTCCCTTGGAGACCGCGGAGTTGCTTATCATATTCTCCAATCAACGCATAAACTGTGCCATCATCCAACTCAATCCCCACCTGCGTGAAAGGTTCGTTGCCCATCACGTAGATTCTTCCGGTTACCTGAATCTCATCTTTCCCCACCTTCATGCTCCCCGCCCCGAAAGTTCCCAACAAAACGAAAAACAACACTCCCAGAAAAAAAACTCCCGGAACCTCCTTGAATTTATTAGAAAAATTCGTAAACATGGAGAGCGCACCTTCTTTACAGGATAGAAATTTATACCAGAAAAGGTCTAAAAATAAAAGCTCTTTGGCGCAAATGGGAGGTGACAACAAAAGTAGATTAAAGTCAGAGCCAATGAGTCGTCCTCGAATGCTGGAGCCTGAAATTAAAAAGCTTAACTATGATGATCTCGTAAAAAGTCAGGAAAGCCGTCACTCCTGCGAAAGCAGGAGTCCAGAACTACCTGAATTAACTGGATTCCCGCTTTCGCGGGAATGACGAAAACGGGACCAAAAGGACTTTTTACGAATCCATCAACTATGAAGAGTCAATTTTTCGTGGCGTCAGTCCAGTTTTTGACGGGAATTTTTCCGGCTGTTTTTATCCTGTTCACCTCCCTTTGGAAAGCATCCAGGGCCGCAGGAAAAGGGGAAAGTACCCTCTTGATCACCCCCTGCGAAAATGATATGCACAGCCCATAATTCGTAATGGGAACTTTCTCTTCCTTTGCTTTTTGGATCCTCGCTAACATCTCTCTCCTCGTAAGCATACACCCGCCGCAATGCACAATGAGCTTGTACTCTTTTAAATTATCCGGGTAATCCCTGCCGGAATACACATCAATTTGAAGGTCACCCCCCACATACTGCCTCAACCATCTGGGTATCTTTACCCTCCCGATGTCATCTTCAATCGCGTGGTGGCTGCAGGCTTCAGCGATCAGGACTTTATCGTTCGTCCTTAAAGTCTCGATGACCGCAGCCCCTCTGGTCATCTCGATCAAATCTCCTTTGTTTCTGGAGAAGAGAATCGAAAAAGTTGTGCATTTAACCGGTTCAGGAGTATCCGCGACCATCTTCAGCACGACCTGAGAATCACAAACCACTATGTCCGGGAGAGTTTTCAGGTTATGCAGGGAATGGGCATACTCTCTTTCTTTGACCACGAAAACAGAGGCATCGTGATCCAGAGCTTCCCGGATTGTTTGCACCTGGGGAAGAATTAGCCTCCCCTTGGGGGCCTGTAAATCGATAGGAACGATGAGGACCGCCAAGCCTCCAGCGAGGACCAAATCCCCGATTAAGGGAGGAGGTTTCAAAAATTCCTCAGGGCAGACCTCGATTAAATATTTCTTGAATACGTTCACATATTGGTCTCGATGATCAGAATCTATACTCGAACAAAGAAGCACTCTCTCCGACTTCTTTCTGATCTCTTCGATACATTTTTCTGTCGGGCCTTCCAGATCGATCTTATTTACAACCAGGATCGGAGGGATCTCCCTTTTTTTGGCTTCTTCTAAAATCCGGTCCTCATAGTTGGTCCACACGTTTGGTTCCACCAGAAGGATGATGACATCCGAACGGTCGAAGATCTTAACTGTTTTTTTCAGCCTATATTCCGCGAGAAGTGAGGTATCATCCAAGCCGGCCGTGTCCAAAAATACCACCGGCCCCAAAGGCAAAAGTTCCATCGATTTTTCCACTACATCGGTTGTAGTCCCAGCGATGGGTGAGGTAATGGCCACATCCTGGCCCGCGACCAGGTTGAGGAAACTGGATTTTCCAACATTCGTCCGGCCAAACAGGCCGATCTGCAAGCGCAAAGATTTAGGTGTCTTTC
>Ga0315295_10003886_pt1 | contig 12677 bp, 14 predicted proteins | sample YL17G14_0_MG_FD_204453 | JGI IMG/M metagenome (GOLD analysis project Ga0315295, IMG submission 204453) | Sediment microbial communities from Yellowstone Lake, YNP, Wyoming, USA - YL17G14_0 | ecosystem: Environmental > Aquatic > Freshwater > Lake > Sediment | place: USA: Wyoming | collected... | reverse complement strand
TCCTTTTATTAGTACGCATTGTTACGAGGAAATCAATGAAGAGAAACATCCAGATTGAAGCATTAGCCCAGATTCCTCTGGAAAAACAGCGGATCGAAGTTGTTGAGCGCAAGTGCATCGGGCACCCTGACAGTATCGCGGATGGAGTTGCTGAAGCTATCAGCAGGGCACTCTGCAAGGAATATCTTGAAGAGTTCGGTGCTGTCCTGCACCATAATACCGATCAGGGTGAGATCGTAGCCGGTGAATCAAACCCGAAGTTTGGGGGTGGAAAGGTCATACGGCCCATTTTTATCCTGATTGACGGTCGTGCAACAAAACGGTTTAATAACGTATCCATCCCTACTGATGCGATTGCCGTTGAAGCGACACGGAATTATCTTCGGTCCCATTTCAAGACCCTGAACATGGAACGCGATGTGATTATGGACTGCCGGCTGGGAACAGGCTCCACTGATCTCCGCGATGTGTTCAAGCCCCACAACGGGAGAGTCCCAAGAGCAAATGATACTTCATTTGGTGTGGGGCACGCCCCGTTTTCTGATGTCGAAAATATTGTAAAGAGTGTCAGCGATTTTATTGATAAGAAACTGCGGTTGAAGTATCCCGCGATCGGGCAGGATATCAAAATCATGGGACTGCGTGACGGGAACACCATCACCCTGACTGTTGCCTGTGCGATCGTTGATAAATACTGCGCAGATATCCAGCAATATGCTGAATATATGGAGATTCTCAAAGAACAGATCGGCAAAGTGGCAAAGAAGAGCACCAAACGCAAGGTAATTGTGCATCTCAATACCGGTGATGACATCAAGAATGAGAGTATCTACCTGACCGTTACCGGCACCTCAGCTGAGATGGGCGATGACGGATCAGTCGGACGTGGCAACCGCTGCAACGGGCTCATCACTCCCAACCGCCCGATGAGCATGGAGGCGACGAGCGGGAAGAACCCGATCAACCACATCGGTAAGATCTATAACCTGCTTTCGACCCAGATTGCCACCGATTGTGTGGCACAGGTAGAGGGCATTGAAGAGATGTATGTTCGTCTTCTCTCCCAGATCGGACAGCCCATTGATCGCCCGCTCGTGGCGAGTGTTCAGGTGCTGCCCATGTCCGGTGTCAGGATGCAGAAGATCCTGGGAGAAATTGAAGGGATTGTCGATCACTCGCTCGAGAACGTAACCGATATTACCGAACGAGTAATCCGCGGCGAGCTCAACACATTCTGAACACCCATGGCAAAACAGGCAAAAACCGGCCGGAGAAAAAGTACCCCCTCTTCTTTTTCAGCTATTGTACGGCTTGCTATCCCCAACAAAGGCAGGATCGCAGCACCGATTCTGGATCTTGTAGAGAAGAGCGGTCTCCATCTCCCTGAAATTGGGGAGCGACGGTTGATTACAAAGACGCTCGACCCGCACGTGGAAATCCTGTTTGCCCGCCCGGTTGATATTCCTGAATACGTGGCAACCGGTGCAGCAGATATCGGGATCACTGGTCAGGATATGGTGGTCGAGCGTAAGTCTGATGTAGAAGATCTCCTGGATCTCCAGTCCGGGAAGGCAAAACTCGTGCTTGCCGTGCACGAAGATTCACCGGTTACTTCGGTACAACAGCTTGCGGGGATGAAAGTTGCTACCGAATTTCCCGTGATTACTAAAGAGTACTTCGCGAAAAACAATGTAAAAATCAACGTTGTACTGGTCGGTGGAGCGTGTGAAGCAACACCGCACCTGGGGATTGCCGATGCAATCGTTGACCTTTCGAGTTCGGGAACAACCTTAAAGACCAACCGTCTCCGGGTTATTGATGAGGTTATGGAGACCTCCACGCACCTGATTGCAAACAAGGAATCGCATCGGACAAAGAAAGGAAAGATCGATGAGATCCACCTTGCCCTGGAAAGTGTCATACGGGCACGCGGGCAGTGCTACCTGATGATGAACGTAAAGCGGTCTTCCCTTGATGCAGTAAAACGTGTACTCCCGGGGCTCTCAGGTCCCACGGTAATGGATGTTGCATCAAGCGAAAACCTCGTCGCGGTGCACGCAGTCGTGAATGAGGAACGGGTCTATTCCCTGATCAACTCCCTGAAGCGTGCGGGTGCAAAGGATATTCTCGTGATGGCGATCCAACGGATGATCCGCTGAGTCTTATGCGTATTTTTCCTGCTGTTGATATTCTCGGAGGGCGGTGCGTCCAGCTGGTTCAGGGAAAACGTGAGAGTGCGACTGTGTTTGGGGACCCGCTCACCTGTGCAACACGCTGGCTCGACCAGGGGGCAGATGCCCTTCATGTGGTGAACCTTGACGGGGCATTCGGAAACTCGGCGAAAAATGCGGATCTCATCACGGACCTGATTAAAAAAACCGGTGTCGAGATTGAGCTTGGCGGGGGTATCCGTTCCACCGAAGATGCTGCTCACTGGCTGAATACCGGTGTCTCGCGGATTATCATTTCAACGCTTGCCACGCAGAAGCTGGAGAGTGTACGGATTCTTGTTGATGAGTATGGGAGCGAACGGGTGATGGCGGGAGTTGATGCAAAAGGCGGGCAGATCGCGGTCCATGGCTGGCAGGAGACCGCGGGCGACTATCTTGAATGGGCCCGACGCTTCGAAGAGCTGGGTGCGGGCTCCCTTCTCTACACCAACGTGGATGTGGAAGGACTGCAGCAGGGAGTCCGGTTCGAGCCGGTCAGGCACCTGATCAATCATGTACATATTCCGGTAGTTGTTGCCGGTGGTGTATCGTCACGATTGGATATAGCGGGTTTGCGGGATGCCGGGGCGTTCGGAGCGGTACTTGGTTCTGCCCTTTATAGCGGAAAGATCACCCTTAAAGAGGCACTGGAGGAATGTCAATGAGGAATGTTACTGTGAAGCGGGAGACAAAAGAAACGAATATCACGATCAAACTAAACCCTGACGGCACCGGGAAGGTATCGGTGGACAGCGGTGTGCCGTTCTTTGACCACATGCTCACCGCTATGGCAAAGCACGGGGGTTTCGATTTCACCTGCACCGCCAAAGGTGATCTCGGTGTCGACTGCCATCATACCGTTGAAGATATCGGGATTGTGCTGGGGGATGCCGTAAAGCAGGCAATTGGTGACGGGCTGGGTATCCAGCGTTTCGCTCACGCAATCATCCCGATGGACGAGTCACTGGCGACCGTGGCGCTCGATTGCGGGGGCAGGGGATACCTTGTCTTTACCGGTAGGTTTGGAAACAGGACTATCGGGACGATTCCGGTCGATATCTTTGAGCATTTCTTCTATAGCCTGTGTACCCGGGCCGGTATCACGGCACATATTGTGTTTTCCGGCAAGAACGATCACCACCAGTGTGAGGCTGTTTTCAAAGCATTCGGGATTGCACTTGGGCAGGCACTTTCCCTGAGCGGGGATACAAAAATGATCCGGAGTACAAAGGGAAGATTCTGATTTTTTTTGCTCTCCAGAAAAAACCATGAAACGTTTCGGGGCACATCCATCCATCCATGAAAATCGTACTAAATACGAATGACCCCCGCCTCAGGGCCTCTCCGAGGCACGGCGGGCAGAAGTGTTTTTTTTGAATTTTTAGTCACCGATCCGCCGTTGGGGGCCCCGTTGGGGGCGGTAGCATTCATGGTACCAGATGGATAGAGTGGTAACCCATCCCAGCATCATATCTGAATACTACGATTTTTTTTGGAAAACCTCATTTCATTCGTTTTATTTTCCCAACTTGTTCAACAGATATCGCATCGCAGGGAATGCGACAACAGTGGAGGGGCAGGAAAATGCAAAAGCCTCCAAGAGCGTCACGAAAACTTGTTTCTGTGCATTTCTAAAGAGTCGATTTTTTAAGACCTGTCAGTAAAAAAAAATAATTTTTACAGATGTCTCTCGTGAGAAAGTCAGACAAACAAAAATATTTTCAAATGCACAGAAAAAAAGAGTTGATTTTAGGATTTTGAAGCCAGGTCAACATCTTCTTTCTTGATCGTCTTTCTTCCAGCATGCTCAGCAAGCTTGTTCGCTTCCTTGGTGAGCTGGGCGATGTACTTCTCTGCCTTGACAACAAGGGCTTCAGCTGCATCGCTGCCGACTCTTTCGGCTCCGTTCTTCTTTGCAATCCTTACAACTGCGGCGATTGGTAAATCTGCCATTTTTCTTACCTCAAAAAGAAAGTCTATTGGTATATATAAATACTTTTTGGGAAAATGCCCCATTTTATCCAGCATTCCGATATTGGAACGCATACTGTTAAGCAAGTGGAAAACAAAGCGCAAAATTTCGCAGAATATTTTTTAATCGTATTAAATCGTTTTTTTCCCAAAACAAATGGATTTTAGGGATTTTAAATTATTCCAACAAAGCAGCAGCGAGCAATAGCGCATTCGCATAATTTGGTGAGGCGCGCGAAGTATCCACGAAAATTCTGCTGATATTTACTACGGGCGCGCCATGTCCAATCCCCCCTCCCAGAAAGGTGAGCGTACGAAATACTAAATTGCCGGATATCCCGTCCGGTGCGATGATCAGTCCGCAGGTCTCAACGGCATCCTCAATCAGGATTTCACAGTGTTCCGCATCGCCAAGCCGTGCGACCAGTTCCGCCTCGGCTATGCTGGAATCTACCTTGCTGTGCCTGCCGATATCCCCCTGCCTGCCACCGGAAAGAACGCCGACCTTTTTTGAAAGACCGAATTTTTGTGCAATCAGGCGCCCTTTTTTTATAAGTTCAAGTTTTTCAGGAATCGTCCATCCTTCATCTACACCTACTGGTGTAAGAAGGAATTTTTTACCGTGCACCGTCTCAAGCAGCGCAATGCGTTCGAGATGATCGACCCCTCCTGCTTTTTTTAATGCCCTGAGCGTTGAATTTGCGGGAAGCGTTCCTCGTACGGCAGCATCAATCCTGCCTGCCATGAGGTCGTCGATGAGTGCCTGTTCAGGGTTCGTATGCTCTACGATCTGAACAACGTTCATGACGGTTTTTATATCAACAATTCCCGGTCGGCAATAGCAGACCGTAGTAAAATTTCCGCTCACTTGTTTTGCGCTGTCAATGACTTTTTGTGCATCTTCTGCGATTCCGATGCCAATGCGTCTTACCGCGCCAGACATGCAACGTCCTCATCAGAAAGGTGCATGATCCCATCATCGATAAAATCAAAGACCTGCGTCTCCTGCCCGTCATAGGTGATCCGCAGTTCCCGCGTGCTGTTGACGGTCCCTATTTCGCATGCCGTCATTCCAACACCGGCAAAGAGCCCGACAAGCTCCGGGATATGTTCTTTTTTTGCGGTCAGGATAAAGCCCATGCCCGGGTACATCCGTACCCACTGTTCGAATGTCATATTATTTGCTGCCAGGTTCGGCCTGGGGATAAGTTCAAGATCGATCTCTGCTCCTTTCCCGCTGACTTCCAGGAGCATTCCCAGCGTCCCGATAAGGCCGGGGTTGCTGATATCCTTACCTGCTGTTACCAGGTGACGTTTGCCGATCTCTTCCATCACGGCAACCTGCGCCCTGACTTCCCGGGCGGATTTCATGGTGACCGAGTCCCAGTTGAGAGCGCAGGAAGGATGCACACGTCCCGAGAGATCAATAGCGGCTACCACCCGGTCCCCTTCCTTTGCTGTATGGCTGTAGATGACGGAGTCAAGCCGGGCTGAACCAAGAATCGAGACATCGATAACACTGTATGGCGCGTCCGGGTGCAGGTGTCCCCCGACGATCGGCACGCCAAACTGTGCAGATGCGTCATGCATCCCTTTAACCACGAGTTCCTGCACCGTGGTTTTTGCAATCGAGAATATATCCACCATCGCTATGGGGTGACCCCCCATTGCCGCGATGTCATGAATATTGACGAGCACTGAACAGTATCCCGCCCAATAGGGATCTGCTTCCATAAGCCTGCTCCAGATGCCATCAGCGGCAAGGAGGAGAGCCTCATCGTTGTGCATGATTACCGCTGCATCCTCCCCGAATGAGGCGACAACATGAGGGGCGTCGATCTTCAAAGCCCTGACCATCTCTCCAATGGAATGCTTCCGCCGGACCCCCTCATATTCCCTGACTACTTTTGCAATCGTCTCTGTGGAGCAGCTGTGGACCACGGTATCACCTGATGAATGGATTACTCACTATTTCGTGTATCGTAGTTTCATTTGATCAGAGATAATTTATTTGATATACAGTCAACGTGTTGGTATGGACTGGGCAGAAAAATACCGTCCCGTACGGCTTGAAGATATCGTCGGCAACACGAGCGCAATCCGGCAGATTGCGGCGTGGGCGATGAACTGGACGAATAAATCCAAGCCGCTGCTCATCTACGGAAAGCCCGGTATTGGCAAGACCTCCAGTGCGTACGCGCTTGCGAACGATATGGGATGGGACGTTATTGAGCTCAATGCAAGTGACCAGCGGACTGCTGCAGTCATTGAGCGTATTGCAGGGGTCGGGAGTATCACTGCTAGTCTCACCGGGTCAGTAAGGAAACTGATCGTGCTCGATGAAGCGGATAATCTTCAGGGCACTGCGGACCGGGGGGGGGCAAAGGCGATCATCGAATGTATCCGGAAAGCGCAGCAGCCGATGATCCTGATTGCCAATGATCTCTACGGTCTCTCCCCGGAACTCCGGTTCCGCTGCGAACCGGTCCAGTTCAAGGCAGTTCCCGCCCGTTCCATCGGACCGCGACTCAAATATCTCTGCGCAGCAGAAAAGATTACCTGCAGCGACGCCGCTATCCGTTCAATCGCGGAGAGTGCCGAGGGGGACATCCGGTCAGCGGTCAATATGCTCTATGCCTCGGCCATCGGAAGGGATCGGCTTGAAGATTTGCAGGTGCACACGTCCCAGAAGGATGAACGGGTATCAATCTTCTCGCTGATCACCGCTATTTTCCATACTACGCCAGATGACGAGCTGATGCGTCTCTCGTATGATGTTGATGATACACCTGAAACTATCGAGCAGTGGGTTGAAGGCAATGTGCACCTGCTGCCCACACCAACAGCTGTTGCAGAGGGATACCGCCACCTCTCGCGGGCTGATGAATATCTCGGGTATACCTATCGCAGGCAATACCATACCCTCTGGCGTTACGCGACAGCGGTTATGCTGCTGGGTGTTGCTGATGCTGCTGGGGGAAAAGGCATTCATACGCGGATCATGCCTCCCGAACGATGGCAGAAAATGTCAACTGCAAAGAAGCAGAAAGCCATCCGGATCATTACGCTCAACAAGATTGCCGGAACCATGCACATCCCGCAGAACACGCTGCGCGAGAACTATCTGGACATCATTTCCCTGCTGGTCGAGCACGATCCGGCCGCCTATGTGCGCGAACTGATGTTCGATGCCGATCAGCTCAATTTCTTCCTGCATGACAAGGCGCGCTCGCAGGAGATCATAAAATCCCTGCTTTCAGAAGAAAAGGCGGGAAAAGAGCAGGAGAAAAAACCCAAAAAAGAAAAAGTCCAGAAACCGGCTCAACGGGAGCTGGATGAACCAGGTGCATCACCTGAACCGGTGGAGAAAAAACTGCCCCCCCGGTCTCAGTCAACGCTGTTTGACGGGTTCTGATGCCTTAAAATAGCGGTGGAGGAGGACACCGCAGTCAATTTTTTCGCCGCCATTACCATAGGATTCAAAGCCCAGGTGATAGACGATAAGATCACAGTTGATCGTCCGGGCAAGCGCGAGCAGCGGGGGGATCATCTCGATGGCAGGGCGGATCGCGTAGATGAGATCTGCACCTTTGTACAGGCTGATTTCCGGTGAGAATACATCATCGATCGTGAAGCAGAGCCATTCGGGAACGGTATTATCTTTGACATCGGTACAGCGAACACGGGCACCCGCATCACGGAGTATGCGGGCTGCCTCCGTGTTTTCCCCGATCCCGACCTCAACAGTATTGGTATAGTGTTTCGCAATGTATTCCCCGATGCACGTTTCAATATGTTTATAGGAGCCCATTTAAACAGAATATAGCGATGCATATCCATATTTTTTGGGATTCCCTGTCCCCGCCCGGTCTCCAGATACCTGTCACCCGTATGATATCTTCAATCCTGGGAATGCCGGCAACGGTGTCGGAGAATCATATACGTATGATGGGATATGTGGACGGGCGCAAACAGATCGATGCGCAGGTGCTGTTAGACAGCATCCAGGCGTATAAACACCGCCATGCCATACAAGATCCCCTGCTCCTTGTTGTTCACCAGGACCTTTTTAAAAATGGCAACAGTTTTGTATTCGGACTAGCCCGCCAGTCTGTCGGTGCAGCGGTGGTCTCAACTGCCCGGCTCAGCAATGAATATTATGGAAGGAGCGGGAATGATGACGACCTCATTGACCGGATAACCAAAGAAGGTGCGCACGAAGTCGGGCACCTGCTTGGTCTTGACCACTGCGATGACCGGGAATGCATCATGTTTAAACCAGACACTCTCGATGAACTGGATCGGAAGAAAAAGGTGCTCTGTAAAATATGCAGTGAACGGCTGGAAGGGTATCTCGTATCAGATTGAGGGGATATTCCCGGGGCTGATTCTGAGATACGGATGTTCAGACGGGTGCTGGTTGAAGGGGTATCTCCCCTATGAGGTGACCCTTTCAGGGTATTCCGCATTCATACAGGCAACAGTACCCGTTCCCTCATATTGCATGTGCTGAAGGTTAAAAAATACCGTTAAAGGCGGGTTATAGATCGGGCATCTTCTGCGCGATATACCCTGCGTGGAATGCCAGGACAAGATAAACCGGGAAAAGCAGGCCATAGCTACTGACCTCACCCTGATACTTGAACAGCCATACTGTTGCGGTGATATCAATCTGGAATATCATAATTCCCCACCATTTGCCCAGGTACCCGTATCCAAGACCAGGCAGCATGAAATTCAAAAACCCTGCAATAAGGGGATTTTTTCTCAGCCTTGGTCTCCGGCTCAGACCGCGGGGAATATGCATCACTGATATACCACATTTCGGTGATGCGAGAACAGTTTTCCACCTGACATCAGCATTCTCGTCACGGAGTGATTGCATCAGTGCCGGGATCGCTTTTCTATCTCCAATCAATCCAAGGATCTCGATCGCTTGTATCCTGACGCTGCTATCCTGGTCATGCAGGACAAGTGACAATGCGCTGATTGCTGCCGGACCACAATCCTTTACCGCCTGCCATTCCTGCATTCCCACATAAAAAAAGGCCCTTTCCTCATCTGATCCCGGATTCCAGCCTGTCTTGGATAGGGCAGATGCTGCACCGTACCGCACATACTTATCAGGATCCCTGAGGGCGTTTTTGAGAGGTGAAGTTACATCAGGGCCGCCAATCTCTCCCAGAGCGATCGCCGTTTCCCACCGCACCTCACTGCTTTTATCGTTGAGTAACTCAATGAGCTGTGGTACCGCCCGCTGATCCCTGATTACTGACAAGGCCTCGATGATGCCCAACCTGACATCCCTGTCTTTGTCTCGTAACGCAAGGATAAGCTCGTTGATCCCTTCGGTACCCAGTGTACCGAGCGCGTGTGCTGCGCTGGTCTGCACCTCAAAATCGTTGTATCGCAATGCCTGTATCAGGGCTGGAATATCTTTTTGGTGCCTGAGTGTGTCGACATCCGGCTTTTTTTGAAAAAACAATGGAACCATCGTCAAAGGCACCTCACATAGCCTCCTTTCGTTTTGCCATAAAGAAGGTCTGGACTGCGAACAGTGCTGTCACCGGGTACGCGATCAGGTAGGGAATGAACGGTCCCAACTCCATCTGGGATAGTACAAGAATACTCATGTAACTCATAAAGACCAGAAATCCCCACCAGTACCCGAGATAGTTATACCCCAGACCGAGAAACAGGAAATTTAATATCGCTGCAGCCCACGGGTTCTGCCCGGTACGCGGGCGTTTGGACAACCCTCTGGGAAGACGGGTTGTAGGAACACCACAGTTCTTTGCTGCAAGGACTGCTTTCCAGCGGACGGCGCTGCTGGGATCTTTGAGAACCTGTTCAAACACTTTCTGCGAGCTGGCATTGCCAATCTCCCCGAGAGCGTCCACCACTTCTGCCCGTGTTGTGGCATCGTGGTCACGGAGAATTTCAATTAAGGGTCCTGTTGCCCCACCCCCGATCTCTGCTACCTGTTTCCAGTTCTGGAAGGCAATGGAATAGTACGCCCGGTCGGTATCGTTCCGGGGAATCCATGACAATGCCTGGAGTGCCTGAGCTGCCCCATATCTTACGTACCGATCCGGGTCCTTCAAAGACCTGACAAGTGGGCTGATTGCATCAGGACTCCCCAAGCTACCGAGTGAAAGGGCGGCAACCCAGCGCACTTCAGTATTCTCATCCTGTTCAAGCAGGTATATCAGGGGCTTACATGATCGCTGGTCACGGATAGTCCCGAGCGCTTCGATCGCACCAAGCCGCACAGTTGTTTTCCTGTGGTTGAGCGCGGCAAGAAGGGGCAGCGTGGCGATGGTCCCCATAGATCCCAGTGCATCAGCGCTCTGCCACTGGATATCAATATTACGGTGATCAAGCAGCCTGATCAGCCCTTTGATATCCTGCTTAGCTTTCAGTGCTTCATAGTTTGGCAACCGCGAGCTGAAGAAATCCAGGTTTACCATAATTCGTGGAAAATTTCCCGGTTCTGAGTATAATTCCCTACCTTATATGAAAATTATGAAGAACACGTGGTCTTCCCGTGCATTACAGCCGGGAAAAGAAGAGTACCGTGATTTTAAGCACAAAACGGATATTCTTTTACCAAAGATAGTTCCCTATCGCACCGAACAAGCTATGAGAACGATTGGTATGGGACGTTGTTGTGCAATCATCGATCCGATCTGTGCTGATCATGATAATCCGTCACACCCTGAGTGCAATGCCCGTCTTGTAAATGCATGTTTAGGAATTCCCCAAGATATTGCGCTGCTGGAGCCGGAACCTGCATTACGTGAGGATGTTGAACGTGTCCATGACCCCTGTTACCTCTCATGGCTTGAGCAGCGGTGTGCCGCGACTGCCACGCTTGGCTGGCTGGATTCAGATACCTATATTACCCGCAGTTCCTTCGATGTTGCCCTGCACGCTGCCGGCGCAGCGATTGCTGCTGTGGAGCGATCCCTGGAAGGTGAACACTGTTTTGCCCTTGTACGCCCTCCGGGCCACCACGCTGAGTTTGATCGCGCTATGGGATTTTGCCTGATCAATAATGTGGCGGTTGCTGCGAAAAAAGCCCTGGAACACGTTGATACCCTTGCGATCGTTGACTGGGATGCTCATCATGGGAACGGAACGCAGAACAGTTTTTATGGTACTGACCGGGTGCTCTACTGTTCAGTGCACCAGGAGCATTTTTTCCCGTATTCCGGCACTGTCGACGAAGTTGGCGTTGGAGACGGTAAAGGATATACCATAAATGCCCCGCTGCAGGCAGGATCGACTATTGCCGATTACCAGTTTGTTTTTTCTGATATCTTTGTCCCTTCGATCGAGCGTTTTTCTCCTGATGTCATGATCGTTTCCGCTGGTCAGGACATTCTCTTTGATGATCCGATTGGCAGGATGAGAATCCGGCCGCAGGATTTTGAGCCCCTGACCCGGATGCTTGTCCGGGCAGCAAGGGCCCCTCTGGCGCTGGTGCTTGAAGGGGGTTATAGCCCGTCCCACGGTTCGGCGGTGCATCATATATTCGCAGGGCTTACCTCTGATGGTAAGGTGAATGTACCAGGAATACCCTCAGAACGAACACAAAAGATCGTTTCATGGCTGAAATCAGAACACCGCCTTCCCTGAAATCTCATGGTGAGGAAAGGATATCGATTTCCATTGTGCTGATCTTCTCGTAGGTTTTTTTCAGCTGGATGATAGGCCAGAGTTCGTAGAGAAGCACGGTGACTGGCTCCCACATAGCAACCCAGCCGATAATCAGGAGCGCATCAGCAAAAATCTGGGCAAGTAAATGATTGTTCATTGATGAAACAAGCTGCCGGCCGATCAGGGCTATTGTCAGGAAAGTAATTCCGATGAGGAAGGTACTCCTGCCATACCTGAGGTGGGAACGAAATTTCCGTTCTGCGACAAGCATTTTGTACTGGAAATGATTATGGATCGCGGGAGGGATCTTCATCGCCCGCTCAGTGGTGGCGATATCCGGAGGAAGGTAAATGATTATTTTAAACGGGGTCTTTTGCGGGAAGTCCTTGACCATATCGACAATGTAATGTTCTGCAGCAGAATCGAGTTCTTTTTCATGGAATGGTGCGGGATCAAACGAGTTGAAGAGCTGTGCCACTGAAGAGAGTTTGATCTCGATCAGGATCCTGCCGTTCTCTTTTTTATACAATGACTCGATATCCGCCATTCCGGTGTGTCCTGAATTGCTATTCACCGGCAAAGTCGATAAACCTGCCTTTGGCCCCGTGTGACATCCTGCGACAGGCTTGCCGACTTGTCCCGCAGCGGGGTTCGTCTGGCCGAATGCGGTTACCAAATTCCGGGCGTATTATTGCTGGCCCATTCGGAGATTATAGTTTAGAACCAAACTTTTAATACAATAAACGCCAATTCTCTGTATGCCCTGGTCTGAACAGATACCCATCCAAAAACATATGACGACAGATCAATTGGAATCAAGGATTAAAACCTTGG
>Ga0315295_10003885_pt1 | contig 12679 bp, 12 predicted proteins | sample YL17G14_0_MG_FD_204453 | JGI IMG/M metagenome (GOLD analysis project Ga0315295, IMG submission 204453) | Sediment microbial communities from Yellowstone Lake, YNP, Wyoming, USA - YL17G14_0 | ecosystem: Environmental > Aquatic > Freshwater > Lake > Sediment | place: USA: Wyoming | collected... | reverse complement strand
TTATTCATTACCAATTCGGGAATATATACCTTTTCCCTGGCCGAGGGTGAATCCATTCAGGCAGTGGACGGCCCCTCCGGCAGAATATACAGATTGGTGCAGGAAAATGGCCAACCCGCAGGTCAGGTCTTATTGGAGTTCACGATGGGTGATCATGGATTTGAGGTCGTCTCAACTATCGGCACGACCATTTCCGAGCGATTCACTCTGGCAACGGGCGAGGGTAGGGAGGTGATCGCGGGCGATGGCTCAGTTTTGAATATGGGCCATTTCGGGGATAGTTATATCATTTACCGCAAGGTAACTGTTGAGCATGGCGCGGTCATGATGTATTCGATCCAGCCCGGTGAAACGAAATATGTTTTTGGCCTATTGGTAGAAGTGACTTTGGAGGGAGAAGTAATTATCAGGCAAGTCCCAAGACGCCCGGAATACATTAGCGCGAATAATTTAGGTGAATCCCAGCCGGCAAGCGCCGCGCCGGCAGAGGAGGTCCCGGTCCAGGCGGATCCGGTGGACATCGGCATAAATGATAATGTAAATGCTCAAAATTATGGGGAACTGGGAAACATTGAGGTGCTCCAGAATGGCGATATCTTGCCGGGCCATGATTTTGTGCTGGGGGATCCGGAAACTTACGGAAGGGAATTGTTGACCGTCAACACCGGTCCGGACTCACCCATAAGACCGGTGCTGGATCAAGCCAAGAGCATGGGTGACGCTATGAAGCAGAGCGGGTATTCCGATCTTGAGATCGCTGAAGCGATCGCAAAAATGGTAAATGAGGAATTTGCCAAGACTCAGGGCCACAGCATTGTGCAAAACGGGGCTTTAATGACCGTTGGTGCTTTCATGGAAGGGGGAGGTTGCTGCCGCCACCGGGCAGCCCTCTTGCAGCTGGCTTTACAGGAAGCCGGGATCAAGAGCCATTATGTGCGGGGAGTTGCGGGGATAGGAGATGGGGGCGGGATGCATGCCTGGGTGGAGGTAGATGCGAAAGGGGACGGCTCATACTCTTATGTCATAGATCCCAACCTTCATGTTTCGGGTTGGATAAAGTCCGTTAAAAATAAAAATGGCCAGAAAACTTATAAGCTGGGGATGATCACCTATTCAGTGAATCCAGACCAGCTGAACGTTGTCTGGAGACCAAACAACGCAGAATCACTGCAGGCATCATCTGATCAGGGCGCCTGGCTTGAAGATGGTTATCAGGTCCATGATGATCTGGCGGAAATTGAGATCCCAACGGGGAACGCCTTGTATTTCCGTTTTAATATTGAAGGGGCTGAAACCTGGGAAATCGTAAGATTGAACGACGGCCGTTACTTCTTGCGGGATCAACAGGGGGAACTTCGCGAAATAACAAAAGACAACCCCGTATTATTCAAGGACAGCAATTCACAGACAGTGCTGATCCTGGCGATTAATGATGGAAAACTCAACATTCAGGACAGCTCCACAGAGGGCATGCTTTATGATAAGAATTTTCATCCCCTGGCCGCGGAAGTTTTGGAATCGGTGGCCCCAGAGTGAGCAACGGGACAATAATCAATTTATCGAATTTCCCCCATTTGGCTTCCCATCTGGACCGATAGGAATATGAGGGATAAAATCGATCGGTTTGGGCACATAACGATGGGCCTCTCTTTTTAACATAGCTTTGGAGATAAGCAGGCGGAAAGCCCCTTCCTCGGTCTTTTCTATGCTGTCATAGGGAAGATCAGTAATCCGGAAGTATCTTATATTTTCGAAGGTGGGGTCGTCCAAGCCATGTCCGATCCTTCCTAAAAGAGCGGAGTACATATCTTCTGATAGATCCTCAAATCCATGAGCTTCCACGCCCAGCAAGCCGAAGAAGATCTTCCTGCCAATACCTTTTTCCAGGCTGTGAACCTGCTCGAATGCTTTCCGGAAATTTACCGCTTCGACAGAAGGCGGATTGAAGTAGCGGATGCCGAAGGTCAGCCAGCCCTGTCGACCGTGATAGATCAGGGGCACAAAACCCGCCAGGATCAAATTGTCAACATTAATGCGGCCTTCCCTTAGATCTTGATCCAGCGCGGTGAGAAGGTCTTTATTACGGGACAGATCACGGAAGGCGCGGGGAGTGGCTAAGGCGAGGCGTTCTGCCACTCTGGGGTGATTAAAGATGCCCCATTTGCGGCGAGGAGAGCTTTCGGGCTTATAACCCACACTGCTTACGCAGTTGCCGATCCTTACCAGTCCAGCCTTCATATCTTTATTTCGGCTGGATTATCGGCAAATTTCAGCTAACCTGTGACCTTATAGACCACATCGTGTTCCCGCACATGCTCCTTGACCCTGATGCCGATGTCATCCCCCACCTTGGCCTCCGGAACTGTATTGTGCTCGATCTGGATGGAATCTATGGTCTGGGTAAAATCGGTGGTGTGCCCCTTGATGTGAATGGTATCGCCCACCTTGAGGTCTCCCGCGGTCAGCTTCAGGGCCGCTACCGAGGCCTTTCCGAAGAAGTGCAGAACTTTTCCGATCTCCTTTTCTTCCGCCATTTGATTTCACCTCCCATTTACGATATAATTATAGCACATCGCGGGGTGGAGCAGCCCGGTAGCTCGCAAGGCTCATAACCTTGAGGTCGTGGGTTCAAATCCCACCCCCGCTACTTTCTTTAAATTTCTCCCCAAAACCTGAAATTTCTTAAAATACCTGCCGATAATAAATTGAGCAGACTCGCGAAACTTTAGGGTTCAGAAGCCGCAGAATAATGCGGCTTTTTTTATTTCTGGAAATTGATAGAATATATGGGTATAACTATGCCTGAATTAAGCCAGCATTTTGCGCAGAACATCGAGCAGACCCTGGAGCTTCATTTAAGCCCCCGGATGTTGGCCATGCTGCGCACGCTCCAGCTGCCTTATACCGACCTGGTGGCCGAGCTGGAGAGGGAATCCGAGGAAAATCCCACCCTGGAGATAGAACGTCCCGAAGCACTGACCGAATACCTGCGCTACCTGGAGTCTGACCGCAAATTAAAAAAACAGGTGGACTTTGACGAGTATCCGGGTATCGAGAACATCAAAAACATCTCCCGCAGTTTGGAACAGCATCTTTTAGAACAGCTGAAACTGGAGGACCTGAATGAGGAGGCCTTCAAGATCGGTGAGTATATGATCCAGAACCTGGAGCCCTCCGGGTATATTAAGGATTATGAGAAGATCAAGGCGGAAATCAGGGAGAAGTATGGAGCAGAGGAGGATCAGGTGGAGGAGGTCTTGAGGATAATCCAGGCCCTTGAGCCGGAGGGGGTGGGGGCCCGCGACCTTAGAGAATGCCTGCTCATACAGGTGCGGGAATATAATTTTGATAATTTTGAACTGCAGGAGATACTGGAACAGGCAATAGATAAACACCTGGAGGATCTCGGGCAGAAAAAATATTCCGCAGTGGCGAAGGCGCTGGGCATCTCTGAATCCGGCGTGGCGGAGATCGCTGGCTTCATCAGGGAGAACCTGAATCCCAATCCGGGGGCTGGTTTCGGCGAGGAGCCCCAGCATGTGATCCCTTCCTTTGCCATTGAAAGGGAAGATAATAAAATAAAATATGTTAATCTGGAGGAGAAATACGGGCCCCGGCTGAAGATCTCCAGGGAATACGAGAAAATGCTCAAAGACAAGAAAACCGATGCGGAGACAATTAAGTTCTTAAAAGAAAAATTCCAGCGGGCCAAGGACCTGATGGAGGATCTGCAGAAGCGCGGGGAGACCTCCGAGGCCATCGTGAAGATCATCGCCGAGAATCAGGCCGAATTTTTCAAGCGGGGAGCGGCCTATCTTATGCCGCTTGAGCAGAAGGAGCTGGCGGGAAAGCTGGGACTGCATCCTTCCACCATTTCCCGGGCTATCTCCGGGAAATATGTCCAGACCCCGCAGGGCCTCCTGCCGCTTAAATATCTCTGCCCCCGCGAGCTTCACGGCTCGACCCCCCTGCGTATCAAGTCGCTGCTTATGGACATCCTGGCCAATGAGAATAAAAAAAATCCTTATTCTGACGAGCAGCTGATGGAGCTTTTGGAAAAACAGGGAGTGCAGGTCAAAAGACGCACCCTGGCCAGCTACCGCAAGGAGCTGGGCTTCCAATCTTACTCCGAGAGGGCTCAGCTATGATCGACAGAAAAGCCACCCTTTTGATAGTGGACGACGAAAAATCACTGCGCGATTCCCTGCGCATGCTTCTGCAGGACACCTATAACCTGGTCTTTGCCGTAACCGGCAAGGAAGCCATCCGGGGCATCAAAAAGGCCTGTCCGGACCTGGTGCTCTTGGACATCCGCCTGCCGGAGATCGACGGCTTGGAGGTGCTTTCCCAGATCAAGAGCATGGAGCCGGACCTGGAAGTGATCATGATCACCGCCATGAACACCGTGGGGTCGGCGGTGGAGGCCATGAAGCGGGGGGCCTACGATTATCTGACCAAGCCCTTCGATATCGAGGCGGTCACCGCCATCATTGCTAAAGCACTGGACGCGCGCCGGCTCAAGAAAGAAAATATCTTCCTCAAGGGGGAGATCGAAAGGAAATACCAGTTCGAGAAGATAGTGGGGCGCAGTCCGGCCATGAAGGAGATCTTCAATCTCATCGGGCAAGTAGCCCGGAGCGATTCCACCGTGCTGATCTACGGAGAGTCGGGGACCGGCAAAGAGCTGGTGGCCCGCGCCATCCATAATCTGTCCGAACGGGGGCTCAAGCTTTTTGTGCCGGTCAACTGCGCGGCCATCCCGGAGCAGCTTTTGGAATCGGAACTGTTCGGCCATGAGCGCGGCGCCTTTACCGGGGCGTTCGAGAGGAAGCTGGGCAAGTTCGAGATCGCCGAGGGGGGGACCCTGTTCCTGGACGAGATCGCCTCCCTGCCGCTTACCATGCAAAGCAAGCTGTTGCGGGTCTTGCAGGAGCGGGAGATCGAGCGGGTGGGCGGGGTCAAGACCGTGCCCATCGACGTGCGCATCATCTCCGCCACCAATACCGACCTAAAGTCCGCCGTGGCCGAAGATAAGTTCCGGAAAGACCTGTTCTTCAGACTGAACATCATTCCCATAGAGATCCCGCCTCTCAGGGAGCGGCGCGAGGACATCCCGCTCTTGCTGGAGCATTTCCTGGGGATTTACAACCGTGAATTCGGAAAGAAGATCCGCGGTTTCAGCCGGGAAGCTCTGGAGGTTTTAAAAAACTATTCCTGGCCGGGGAACGTGCGGGAATTGCAGAACTTAGTGGAGAGGCTGGCGGTCTTGACCAAATCAGCAGGTATCGGGATGGAACACCTGCCCCAGGACCTGCTGGCGCCGGAGCAAAAAGAGGTCTCCTCAGAGATCATAGACCTGCCTTTCAAAGAGGCGCAAAAGAAGTTCGAAGCCGCTTTCATCAGGAAAGCCATAGAGAAAGCCGGCGGACGCAAGACCAAAGCCGCCAAAATACTGGGCATCCATCGCAATACCCTCCTGCAGATAGAAAAGAAGCTGAACTCCGCATAAGATTTTGGTATAATATCTCCCTATGCAATCAGATATAAAAGATAAATCTCTGGCTCCCAAGGGCAAACTGCGCATCGAGTGGGCGGAGCGGGATATGCCGGTCCTATCCCAGGTAAAGGAAAAATTCTCAAAAAGCCAGGTGCTCAAGGGGCGGAAAATGAGCGCCTGCCTGCACGTTACCGCTGAGACCGCCAATCTGGTCCGCGCCTTGAAAGCGGGAGGGGCGGACGTAGTCCTCTGCGCTTCCAATCCGCTCTCCACCCAGGATGATGTGGCCGCCTCACTGGTCTTGGATCACGGGATCCCGGTCTTCGCCATCAAGGGAGAGGATAACGACACTTATTATAGGCATTTGGTGGCGGCCATCGAACATTCACCGGTCATCACCATGGATGACGGCTGCGACCTGGTATCCGCTATTTCCGCCAAATATCCCCAGGTGGCCAAGCAGATCATAGGGTCCATGGAGGAGACCACCACCGGCGTGATCCGTTTGAGGGCCATGGAAAGGGATGGACAATTGAAGTTCCCGGTCATCGCCGTCAATGATGCCCAGACCAAGAACCTGTTCGATAACCGCTACGGAACCGGGCAAAGCACGGTGGACGGCATCATCCGTGCTACCGATTTTCTGATCGCGGGCAAGAATGTGGTGGTGGCGGGGTATGGGTGGTGCGGCAAGGGCTTTTCTATGCGCATGAAGGGAATGGGCGCCAATGTGATCGTGACCGAGGTAGATGCCATCAAGGCCATCGAAGCGGTGATGGACGGCTTCCGGGTCATGACCATGGAAGAGGCTGCGCCCATCGGCGATCTTTTCTGCACCTTGACCGGCAACCTCCATGTCATCCGGCCTGAGCATTTTAAGAGAATGAAAGACGGCGCCATCGTTTGCAACTCCGGCCATTTTGACGTGGAGATAGACATCCCCGGCCTTAAAAAACTGGCCAAGGAAGAGCGCAAGCAGGTGCGCAATTTCGTGGACCAGTTCGTTCTTCCTGATGGACGCAGTATTTATCTTTTAGCTGAAGGCCGGCTGATCAATCTGGCGGCGGCGGAGGGACATCCGGCTTCGGTCATGGACATGAGCTTTTCCACTCAAGCTTTAGCGACTGAATTTGTCATAGAGAACGCCGGCCAGCTTGGCCCCAAGGTATATAACGTACCCCGGGAGATCGAGAACTGGGTGGCCACCGCTAAACTTAAATCCATGGGAGTGGCGATCGACCAGCTCAATGCCGAGCAGGATAAGTATCTAAAAAGCTGGCAGGAAGGCACTTGATGGAAGAAGAAAAATTATTGGCAGCCATTGAGAATGTTCGCCGGGACAAGAAAGAGCCCTGGCGTTACCTGTTTTTCACATTTTTAAATGGGATCGCCCAGGGATTGGGGATGGCCTTGGGAATGACAGTGTTCTTGGGCTTGGCTATTTATTTGCTTTCCGGGATGATCGCCCAAATGATCAATATGCCGGTAATCGGCTATTACTTTGGAGAACTGGGTAAATTGATCGAGGCCTATTCCAAAGCCGCGCCCAAAATCCGTTGATGTTCTATCTTGCATCCGCGCTGGTTTTCCTGCTGGATCAATTATCTAAACTGTGGGTGGCCATTGCGTATCAACCGGGACAATCCCTTCCTCTGATCAGGAAGATCCTGCATCTGACCTATGTGCAAAATCGAGGAGCGTCTTTTGGCCTTTTCCAGGGTCAGCGGGGATTTCTCCTGCTGGTTGGCCTGGCAGTGATAGGATTGGTTTTTTATTTCCATCTTAAGATCAAATCTCGCGGTTTTCTGCAGATCCCTTTGGGCCTGATCTGGGGCGGGTCACTGGGAAACTTGTGCGATCGCCTCCTGCGCCATTACGTGGTGGATTTCATAGATTTTCGCTTCTGGCCGGTCTTTAACCTGGCGGATACCATGATCAATATCGGGGTTTTCCTTATAATTTTAAATATGGTCTTTATAAAGGAGGGAAAAAATGCATCCGATCCTGCTTAAACTGGGTCCGCTCACGATCTATTCTTATGGCTTGCTGGTAGCCCTGGGTTTTCTGGCAGGGATCGGGCTGGCAGTATGGCTGGCCAAAAAAGAGGGCATTCCAACCGAGCAGATACTGGATCTGGCAGTCTATGTCCTGCTGGCCTCGATCATTGGCGCCCGCCTGTTCTATGTGATCGAATTCTGGCGTGATTTTGCCGGCAATCCCATATCGGTCTTTTACATCTGGCAGGGCGGGCTGGTGTTCTTTGGCGGGTTGCTGTTCGTTATTTTAGCGGTGATAGCTTACGCTAGATTCTTTAAGGTTCCACTCTTTAAAGTGCTGGATGTGATCGCTCCGGCTGCTGCTTTGGGTTACGCCCTGGGCCGGATCGGCTGTTTCCTGAACGGCTGCTGTTACGGCATCGAAACCAATCTTCCCTGGGCGGTCAAATTCCCCGCTCTTTCCGGCCTGCGTCATCCCACCCAGCTTTATGCTTCGCTTTCGGGATTGCTGATACTGGGATTGCTGCTTTTCATCTTCTATCGGAAAAAATTCGATGGTCAGGTGTTTTCCCTGGGTCTTATCTTTTATGCCGTCTATCGGTTCGCAATCGAGTTCATAAGGACCAATCCCCGCTATCTTCTGGGTCTGACGGCGGCACAATGGGGAAGCATTTTAATTTTATTGATCGCGGCTTCCCTGTATTATAAACTCAACCGGGCTTAAAGCAGGTTTAACGGGTCCACATCTACCTGGATCCTGACTGACTTTGCGGGTTCAAGCTTCTTAAGACCTTCTTTTACCGCTTGCTGCAGTGGTTCGATCTTTTCGCCCTTTAATAATATCTGGTAACGGAATTGGCCGCGCAGCTTGGACAGGGGCGCCGGGGCCGGCCCCAAGACCGTGAGGCCTTTCAGCGATTCTGCGATCACTTTGGCCGTACTTTGAGCTTCCGACTCCTGGCGGCTTAAAACCACCAGATTTATCAGTTGGGAAAAGGGCGGATAGAAGAGGGCCTGGCGGTATTCCAACTCTTCTTTATAGAAACCCTCATAGTTATGGGTGGCGGCGTGGCGGATGGCGTAATGCTCGGGATTATAGGTCTGGATCAGGACCTTGCCGGGCAGATGCCTTCTTCCCGCCCGCCCCGCCACCTGGGTCAATTGCTGAAAAGTGCGTTCCGCCGCGCGGAAATCCGGCAAATTCAGGGTGGTATCCGCGGAGACCACTCCCACCAGGGTGACTTCCGCCACATCCAGCCCCTTGGTGACCAGCTGGGTGCCGATCAACACATTGGCCTCGCCTTCGGAGAAAGCCGCAAAGATCTGCTCGGTGGATCCCCGTTTGGTCAAAGCGTCACGATCCAAACGCACGATCCGGGCCTGGGGATAGACCTCCGCCACCTCGGATTCGATCCGCTGTGTGCCAATGCCCAGGAAACCGATCGTGGAGTTCTGGCAGTTGGGGCAGATCAGGTTGGCTTCGGAGGTAAAATCGCAATGTCCGCAGCGCATTAGCTTATCCTGGGAATGGTATACCAGGGCCACCTGGCAGTTAGGACATTTGAGAACATATCCGCAATCCTTGCAGATGGCGGAAGTAAAATAACCGCGACGGTTCATGAACAGGATCACTTTTTCTCCGCGAGAGAGGGTCTCGGATATCTCCCCCCTTAATTTGCGGGACAACAGACGATCCTTCTCTTCGCGCAGATCGATTATCTCTACGGGGGGGAGGGGGACACGATCTATGCGTTCCGGGAGCGTGGCTAGCCGATATTCGCCGTTTTGAGCTTTATAAAAAGTTTCAATAGAGGGAGTAGCGGAGCCCAGTATTACCGTGGCTCCCAATTGCTGGGCCACCTCCCGGGCATGATAGCGCGGGCTCTTCTCCTGTTTGTAGGTCTGTTCATATTCCTCATCCAGCACCACCAGTCCTAAGTTAGTAACCGGGGCAAAGATGGCCGAACGCGTGCCTAGGATCACCCGGGCTTCCCCCGTCAGGATCCTCAACCACTCCTGGTCCCGCTGTTTTATGGTGCGGTCGCTGTGCAGAATGGCGATGTGATCCTGAAAGCGGTCCTGAAAGCGGCGGATGAGCTGGGGGGTCAAACTGATCTCCGGGACCAGGACGATCGAACCCAGTTTATTTTCCAGGGCAGTGGCTATGGCCTGCAGATAAACCTCGGTTTTGCCCGAACCGGTGATCCCGTGCAGGAGCAGGGTCTCGGCGGTCCGGTCGCGCAAAGAGCCCTGGATAAGCTCCAGGGCTGAGCGTTGAGGTCCGGTCAGGGTCAATCCCTTTTTGATCTTATATTGGAGGCCGGTCTTGGTTTCAGCCGGCTTATTAAATATCAATCGCCCTCTGGTCCCCGCCCCGGGAGGCATAACGGTCCTTAAAGCGGAGACAAAAAAGCAAAGATAATAATCGGCTATCCATTTGGCCAGTTTGAGGGCCGCCGCCCCAAAGAAGGTTTTCTCCGAGATCAGCTCTTCTATCTCTTTAATGCCGGGGATATCGGAAGTTTTCAATAAGCCGACCACATACCCTAAAGTTTTTCGCTTGCCAAAAGGGATCAGGACCTGGTGACCGACCTGGATTTTACCTGCCAGGCTTTTGGGGATCCGATAGTGATAGATCTTATCCAGCCGGGGGGTTACTTTAGAGAGGACTACTTCAGCGTACATGCTTTGTCAGCTTTTCGAGCTGCAACTGGAGCAGACCCCATCCGAGCAGGAAGAACAGCCGGAACCCGATCGTTCGGCGCCCAGGGTGTGGATGGGGGTGAATATCCTCTGGCAATTAGCTGTCCCGCATTCAGGACACGAAGGATCGAGGGTATCGTTCATCCCCTTTGAGATCTCAAAGATCAGGCCGCACTTGCCACATTTATAATCGTAGAACGGCATCCAGTATCTTCTCCGCGATCATGGATTTGGGCATTTTGGGCAGGGAATCCACTTTTCCCGAACGGCTTATTATCTTAACGATGGCCTCATCGGCATCCATGGCCGAAGCATCGTTGGCGACGATGAGGTCCAGTTTTTTGTTTTTCATCTTTAATTTTGCATTTTTGACCAGATCCTCGGTCTCTAGAGCGAATCCGATCAGTTTGGTCTTACCTTTGGTCTGGCCAAGTTCGGCCAATATATCGGGAGTGGGTTTGAGCTCCAAGCTTAAATTTTGCTCCGTCTTTTTGACTTTTGACTTTAGATCTTTAACTTTGGGTGAATAGTCCGATACTGCGGCCGCCATGATGAGATAATCCGGCCTGCCGGACCTTACGGCCTGCGCTACTTTTTGGCGCATTTCTTCCGCGCTTTTGACCTGGTCCGGCGCCGAGATCAGCGCAACTTTGGCTCCCCGCTTTTGCGCGGCCTCTGCTAAGGCGCGCCCCATCTTGCCTGAGGAGCGGTTGGAGATGAACCTTACGGGGTCGATGGCTTCGCGGGTGCCCCCGGCGGTTATAAGAAAGGTCTTACCGCTCAGGTCTTTTTTTTTACCGATGAGGGAAGTTATCCTATCCACGATCTCTTCCGGCTCCGACATCCGTCCCACATCCCATTCCCCGCAGGCCAGCTTGCCCACCATTGGGCCGATAAATTCAAAGCCGTGGACTTTGAGCTTTTTACAGTTCTCCTTGACCAGCGGATTGTTCCACATGTTGGGATTCATAGCCGGGGCTAGGAGCTTTTTTGCATTGGAGGCCATTACAATAGTGGTCAGAGGATCATCCGCGATCCCCTGGGCTATTTTGCCTATGATATTGGCGGTCGCGGGAGCGATCACTATCAGATCGGCCTTTTCTGCCAGCGAGATATGCGGTACCGGCAACGAGCTCAATTCTTCAGCAAAAAGGTCGGTGATGACCGGATTTTTAGAAAGTGTGCGGAAAGTCAGGGGGGTGACGAATTTGGCGGCTTCAGCGGTCAGGGCTACCCATACCTCCGCCCCCAGGTCCTTTAAGCGGGATACCAGCGTACAGGATTTGTAGGCGGCGATGCAGCCGGTGACTCCTAAGATGATGGTTTTGCCCTTTAGCATAGTTGTCTGAGGGCGTATTGCAATACGCCCTTACTTCTTGGCTTTTTTCTTCTTGGCCGAAACTTTTTTCTCTTTGGCCAGTTTGGTGAGCGCCGAGCGGTCCTCTTTTTTCTCCAGCACCTCGATCTCCTGCGGTTTCTTGGAGGTGGCGGTCATCATGCGGATCTTGATCTTGTCATTACTGATCTCCCGGATGGCGGTGATGATGGGATTGGTGGGATCAAAATTGTCCACGTAAGGCAGGGAACCTTCGGAGATCTGCTTGGCGCGCCCCGCCACGGCATTGCTCAACAGGAACTTATTCTTGGCTTTGGTCAGTAAAATATCTATTGTTTCTTCCATTAGTTTAATAACAACCTCTCTTTCTCGACAGTAATTATGGCCTTGATCTTTTCCGCGGCCGAGTCGACCTTGTCGTTCACTACGATGTAATCGTATTTTTCCATGACCTGCAGCTCCGCGATGGCGGCCCGCAGGCGGTAGTTGACAACCTTCTCGTCCTCGGTCTTGCGGCGCCGCAGCCTGAAGGCCAGGATGTCCACCGAGGGCGGGATCAGGAAAATGAAGACCGTGGCTCCCTTGAGCTTTCCCGAGGCGGCGGCCTCTTTGATGCTGGCCGCTCCCTGGACATCCACCTCGGAGACCACGATCTGGTTCTTACTAAGACGTTCCTCGATGAACTCCCGGGGGGTTCCGTAGTAATAGCCGTGCACCTGGGCCCATTCCAGGAAAGCCCCTTTTTCCACCCGGTCGAAGAACTCTTCCTCGGTTATAAAGTGATAATCTACCTTATGCTTTTCAGTTGGTCGAGGCGGGCGGGTGGTGGACGACATGGAAAGCTTCAATTTGGGATAGATGGACAAAAGCTTTCTTACGACCGTGGATTTGCCAACTCCCGAAGGTCCAGAGATGACCACCAATAAACCGCGTCTGCCTGCCCCGGCTCGCCGGGGGCTTCTTGCTCTCTTGGGCATAAACCGCAATATTATAACAAAAAGTATTGATTTTGGCAAGTTGATATGGTAAAGTTCCAATCAAAGGGGGAAACCAATGAGAAAGATACTTATAGGGATTCTTATGGTTTCTTTGTTAGTTTCGGTTTCGAATGCTCAGTTCCTGATAGGTGCTCGGGCGGCGGGTATG
>Ga0315295_10003882_pt1 | contig 12682 bp, 24 predicted proteins | sample YL17G14_0_MG_FD_204453 | JGI IMG/M metagenome (GOLD analysis project Ga0315295, IMG submission 204453) | Sediment microbial communities from Yellowstone Lake, YNP, Wyoming, USA - YL17G14_0 | ecosystem: Environmental > Aquatic > Freshwater > Lake > Sediment | place: USA: Wyoming | collected... | reverse complement strand
TCGTAGTAGCGGTGAAACTGCTTCTCCAGCACTTGATAGTAACGGCGTGCCTTCTGCTTCTCGCGCAGCTGAAGGAGGTACTCGCTCTGCTTGATGCGACCCCGGCCGTGTTGGCCCGGCGGGTACGAGCGGCGCTCGACGGCGCACTTGTCGGTGAGGCAACGCTCGCCCTTGAGGAAGAGCTTCTCAGCCTCGCGGCGACACTGCTTGCACTGTGGTGACGTATCTCTGGCCACGGCGACCTTCCTAGACGCGGCGACGCTTGCGCGGGCGGCAGCCGTTGTGCGGCACCGGCGTCACGTCTTTGACACTGACGATCTCGAGACCGGCCGCCTGCAGAGAGCGCACGGCAGTCTCGCGACCCGATCCCGGACCACGGACGAAGACTTCGACCTTCTGCAGGCCGTGTTCCATGCCCTTCTTGGCACAGGACTCCGCCGTCACCTGAGCGGCGAACGGCGTGCTCTTGCGCGAACCCTTGAATCCCACCGAACCGGCGCTCTCCCACGCGATGACGTTTCCCTCTTTGTCGGTGAGCGTTACCAGCGTGTTGTTGAACGACGTCTTGATGTGCGCCTGGCCGACGGCGATGTTCTTACGGACCTTACGGCGCTGACGGCCTTTGGCTCTCTGGGGCTTAGCCACTCTGCTTTACTCCTCCGCTACTCTGCGGTCACTTCTTGCGCTTGCCGCCGACCGTCTTCTTGGGGCCCTTCCGGGTGCGCGCGTTGGTTCGCGTGCGCTGCCCGTCCACCGGCATGCCGCGGCGGTGGCGGATGCCTCGATAGCAGCCGATATCCATGAGACGCTTGATGTTCTGCGACCGCTCGCGCCGCAGGTCGCCTTCGACCGTCACTTGCCGATCGATGGTCTCGCGAAGGCGCAGGATCTCCTCTTCGGTGAGATCGCGAACCTTGGTGTTGGGATCAATGCCTACGACTTCGAGCACCTTGTTGGAGGTGGAGCGACCAATGCCGTAGATGTACGTGAGCCCGATCTCGACCCGCTTCTGGGGCGGGATGTTGACGCCTGCGATACGTGCCATGCGGACTTACCCCTGCCTCTGGCGATGCCGCGGATTGGAGCAGATCACCTGCACGGTGCCGTGACGACGGATGATCTTGCACTTCTCGCACATCGGCTTGACTGATGCTCTTACCTTCATCGGTGATCCTCACTCGAGCGTGCGGCGCTCCACGAGCCGCCGCACACCGCCTCCGGGCGACCTCTCGCGGCCGCTACTTGAACCGGTATGTGATCCTGCCTCTACTGAGGTCGTAGGGCGACAGCTCCACCTTGACCCTGTCGCCGGGCAAGATGCGGATGTAGTTCATACGCATCTTCCCGGAGATATGGGCGAGAACCTCGTGGTTGTTGTCGAGGTGCACGCGGAACATGGTGTTCGGCAGTGCTTCGACAACCTCGCCTTCGATCTCGATGGCCTCTTCTTTGTTCGCCATGCTCCCTACTCGTCAACGGACAGCGGCCTGACATACTACCACACCCGGCATCTTCCTCCAAAGCACGCCCCCGCAAGCGGCGCGGCTGCCGGTTGCCGCGCCCCTCATGCGCCGCGCTACCTCATGTCTCGACGCTCTCCGAGGGTCGCCTGGTCAATACGCGTCCCTTCTTCTTGCCGACAGCGACAGTGTGCTCGAAATGCGCTGAGAGCGATCCGTCGCGGGTGTGGATCGCCCAACCGTCGTCGGCCACGTAGACCTCGTGGCCGCCCGCGTTGACCATCGGCTCGATCGCGAAGACCATGCCCTCCTCGAGCCGCGGCCCACGCCCCGGGTCGCCGTAGTTCGGGATCTGCGGGTCCTCGTGCATCTCCCTGCCGACGCCGTGGCCGACGAGCGAGCGCACGACGCTGAACCCGGCCGCCTCGACGACCTCTTGCACCGCGTGCGAGATGTCGCCCAGGCGGCGGCCCTCGTGACATTCGGCGAGCCCGGCCTCGAGCGACTCCGCCGTGACGTCGAGGAGGCGCCGGGCCTCTGCGTCAACGGCGCCGATCGCCACCGTCACGGCCGAGTCGGCAATGTAGCCGTCTAGCGTGACGCCCACGTCCAGGCTGAGAAGGTCAGCGTCGCCGACGGCATACGACCCGGGAATGCCGTGCACCACCATGTCGTTGGGCGACGCACATATGGAGGCGGGGAAGCCGCGGTAGCCGAGGAAGGTCGGCAGTCCGCCGCGCTCGCGAATGAACCGCTGCGCGCGACGGTCAAGCTCGCCCGTCGTCACACCGGGGCCCGCCGCCACGATCAGCGTCTCAAGACACTCGGCAAGAATCGCCCCCGCGGCGGCGATCTTGGCGACCTCGGCTGCAGACTTGCGCACGATCACGCCGCGTCAGACTCCGCAGAGGATCTGGTCTACCTGCGCGAACACCTCGGGGGGCGTCTTGCCTGCCCCGCTGGCATGCCGCAGCATGCCGCGCTCGCCGTAATAGTCGATCAGCGGAGCAGTCTGCGCCTCGAAGACGGCGAGGCGATTGCGCACCGTCGCCTCGTTGTCGTCGGCACGTTGGATCAGCTCACCGCCACAGGCATCGCAGACGCCCTCCGCCGCCGGCGGATCGAAGGTCACGTTGTAGAGCTTGCCGCACTGACCACAGGACCGGCGGCCGGCGATGCGCTCGACCAGCTCGTCTGAGGGCACCTCGATCAAGATCACATGCGTGAGCGCACGCGCCACGCCGGCCAGCATCGCGTCGAGCTGCTCGGCCTGCGCCAACGTGCGCGGGAAGCCGTCGAGGAGGAAACCGAGACGCACGTCCGGCTGTGCCAGCCGATCACGGACGACGCCGATCACGACCTCGTCAGGCACCAGCTTCCCCGCCTGCATGTACTTCTGCGCCTCGCGTCCCATCTCGGTGCCCTCGGCCACGGCAGCGCGCAGAATGTCGCCGGTCGAGATATGCGGCAGCCCGTACTTGGCCACGATTCTCTCCGCCTGGGTGCCCTTGCCGGCTCCGGGCGCGCCCAGGAGCACTACGTTGTGCTGAACGTCGTTCATGCCGGCCCCCTACTTCAAAAAGCCTTCGTAGTGACGCATCAAGAGCTGCGCCTCCATTTGCCGCATCGTGTCGAGCGCCACGCCGACAACGATCAGCAACGACGTACCGCCGAAGTAGAACGGAACGTTGATCGGCGGCCGGGAAAGCAGCCACGGCAAGACGGCGAGCGCGGCCAAGAAGAGCGCGCCCGGGAACGTGAGCCGGGTCAGGATGCGATCGAGATACTCGGCCGTCGGCCGGCCCGGCCGCACGCCGGGGACGAAGCCGCCGTACTTCTTGAGGTTGTCGGCCTGGTCGATCGGATTGAACGTCACGGCCGTGTAGAAATACGTGAAGATCACGATCAGGATGGCCTCGCCGATGATGTAGACGAACGTGCTCGGCCCGAGCACCCTGGTGAGCCACGCACCGACCCCGCTGTTGCCGAAGAACTGCGTGAAGGTCGGCACGATCATCATCACCGAGGACGCGAAGATCACCGGGATCACGCCGGCCATGTTGACCTTGAGCGGGATGAACGTGCTCGTGCCGCCCATCATGCGGCGTCCGACGACGCGCTTCGCATACTGTACGGGAATCCGCCGCTCGCCAGTAGTGATCCAGATGACGCCAACGATGACCGCCAGCCCGATGCCGATGAAGAGAACGATCGCCACGATGCTCATAGTGAAGAGCTGAGCAGTGCCCGACGGAATGCGCGACACGATGCTGATGAAGATCATGATGGACATGCCGTTGCCGATGCCGCGAGCGGTGATGAGCTCGCCGAGCCACATGACGATCACGGCACCCGCGACCAGGGAGGCTACGATGAGCGCCGCCCGCCACCAGTTGAGGTCGGGAAGGGCGTTCTGGCTGCGGAAGAGCACCACGTAGCCCAGCGACTGCACCAGCGAAAGCAGCACTGTGAGCCAGCGAGTGTACTTGGTGATGATCTTCTGACCCTGCTCGCCCTCTTTGGCGAGCTCCTCGAGCTTGGGAATGACGACGGTAAGGAGCTGCATGATGATCGATGCCGTGATGTACGGCATGATGCCCAGCGCGAAGATCGCGACGCGCGAGAGCGCACCGCCGGAGAAGAGGTCAAGGAAGCCGATGACTCCGGCGCCACCTGACTCGAAGAAGTCCTTCAGCGCCGCGAGATCGATGCCCGGCACAGGCACGTGCGCGCCGAACCGGTAGATCGCCACCATCGCTGCGGTGAACAAGAGCTTGGTACGCAGCTCCGGGATCTTCCAGGCGTTGGCAAGCGACTGCCACAGCTTGTTGTTCACAGCGCCATCCCCTCCGCGTCGGTCAGATGAGCTCGGCCTTGCCGCCGGCTGCCTCGATCTTCTCGACGGCGCTGCGGGAGTACATGTGCACGCGTACGGTCAAGGCCACGGACAGCTCGCCGCCGCCCAGCACCTTGATCGGCGTGCGCGTGTTCTTGACGATGCCCTTGGCGACGAGCGACTCAGGAGTGACCTCGTCGCCCGCCCCGTACACGCCGGCGAGCCGGCCAACGTTGACCGGCACGGCGCAGGTGCGGAAGGGGCCGATGGGCATGCTCTTCTTCATGTGCGCGCCGCGAAGCTTGCCGAGCCGCATGTAGATCGGCATCTGGCCGCCTTCGTAGCCCGGCCGCACACCGCCGCCGGAGCGGGAGTTGTAGCCCTTGTGGCCCTTGCCGGATGTCTTGCCCTGACCGGTGCCCTTGCCGCGGCCAAGACGCTTGGTGACCTTGGTCGAGCCAGGGTTCGGACGCAAGTTGTGGAGTCCTAGTTCTGCCATGTCACGACTTCTTCGTAGCCGGGCGCACCTCGACGAGGAACGCCACCTTGTTGAGCATGCCGCGGATCACGGGTGTGTCCTCGTGCACCACGGTATGCCGAATCCGCTTCAGACCGAGGGCACGCAATGTGCCGCGATGCTCGGGCTTGCGACCGATCGCGCTCTTGATTTGAGTGATCTCGAGGTAGCCAGTCACTGCGCTCACGCCTCCCCGGCCACCGACGTTGTGGCCTCGTCGACGTCTTCACGGCGCTGGTCGAGACCAAGCACCTTCGCCACGGAAATGCCGCGCAGGCGCGCGACGCCCTCCGGCGTCTTCAGCGACTGCAGGCCGGCGACCGTGGCGCGCACGAGGTTGATGGGGTTCGTGGTGCCGAGCGACTTGGTAAGGATGTCGCGGACGCCGGCGAGCTCCAAGACGGCGCGCACACCGCCGGCGGCGATGACGCCGGTACCGGGAGCGGCTGGCTTGAGCAGCACGCGCGCGGCGCCATAGCGCCCAATCACCTGGTGCGTAGTGGTCGTGCCGTTGTAGCGGGGCACGGCAAACAGGTTCTTCTTGGCATCCTCGATCGCCTTCTGGATCGCCAGCGGCACCTCGCGCGCCTTGCCGTAGCCGGCACCGACGTGACCGTTCTCGTCGCCAACGACGACCAGGGCCGTGAAGGAGAACCGCCGGCCGCCCTTGACGACCTTGGCGACACGGTTGATATCGACGACGCGCTCCTTGAGCTCGTTGCCTTCGCTGAATGATCCTCTAGCCAACGGGTCCTCTTCTCCTTGTCAGAAAACCAGACCGCCCTCACGGGCGCCCTCGGCCAGCGCTTTGACCCGGCCGTGATACAGGTAGCCCGAGCGATCGAATACGACGCGCTCGATGCCCTTGTCCTTGGCTCGCTGAGCCAACAGCTCGCCGACCTTCTTGGCCACTTCGGCCTTCTTCAGCCCCTCGCCGACAACCTCGGCGGAGCGGGCGGCGGCCAACGTAGCGGCCACGGTGTCGTCGACGATCTGGGCGTAGATCGCCCTGTTCGAGCGAAACACCGAGACGCGCGGGCGCTCGGTCGTGCCGTTGATGCGCCCGCGGATACGGCGCTTCCGGCGGGCGCGGGCTTCTCTGATGCTGCGTGCGCTCATCTTCTGGACGTTCCTCTTCTCTCAGGCAGCGCCTAGGCGCGCTTGCCGACCTTGCGCTGAATGTGCTCGCCGGCGTACCGGATGCCCTTGCCCTTGTAGGGCTCGGGCGGGCGGATCGCGCGGATCTTGGCCGCAGTCTCGCCAACCACCTGCTTGTCGATTCCGTTCACGACGACGACCGTCGCCTGCGGCGTCTCGAAGCTGACGTTCTCCGGCGGCTGAATGATCACCGGATGGCTGTAACCCACAAGCAGTTCCAGGTCGTCGCCCTTGAGGTTGGCGCGGTACCCGACGCCGACGATCTCGAGACGCTTGTGGAAACCATTCGTGACACCAGTGACCATGTTCGCGACCAGCGTCCGCGTCAGACCGTGCAGCGAACGATGCTGGCCGCTGTCGGTCGGCCGCGTCACCTGAATGACGCCGTCGCCGACCTCGACGATCATCTCGCGTGGCACCCGCTGGGAGAGCTCTCCCTTCGGGCCTCTCACCGTGACGACGGCATTGTCGTAAGCAAGCTCGACGCCGTCGGGCAGCGGAATTGGGGCTTTTCCGATCCTCGACATGTCCCGTCCTTACCAGATGAAGCAGATCACCTCGCCACCGAGGCCGAGCTTCTGCGCTTCCGCGCTGGTCACGAGGCCGCGTGACGTGGAGATGATCGCGGTGCCGAGCCCGCCGAGCACCTTGGGCAACGACTCCTTCTTGGCGTAGACACGACGCCCAGGCTTGGAGACGCGCTTGATGCCGGAGATGACCCGCTCCCTATTCTTGCCGTACTTGAGCTCGACGAAAATGACCTCGCCATGCTCGCCATGCTTGGTTTCGTATCCGGCAATGTAGCCTTGCTCGGACATGAGCCGCGCGATCTCGACCTTCATCTTCGAAGATGGGATCTCAACGGTACTGTGCCGGGCGGTGCTGCCGTTGCGGATGCGCGTGAGCATATCGGCGATGGGGTCCGTCATTGACATGATCTGCGCCTCCTCACCAGCTCGACTTGGTCAGACCGGGGATGACGCCTTGATGCGCGACTTCGCGCAGGCAGATGCGGCAGAGCCCGAACTTGCGGTAGTAGGCGCGAGGCCGGCCGCACCGCTGGCAGCGGCTGTACTCGCGCGTCTGATAGCGCTGCTTGCGCCCGGCTTTCACCACGAGGGATGTCTTGGCCATGCTTCAGATGCTCCTAGTTCGACCGGAACGGCATGCCGAGCCTGCGCAGCAGGGCACGCCCTTCCTCGTCCGTCTTGGCGGTCGTCGTGATGACGACGTTGAGACCGCGGAACTGCTCCACCGAGTCGTAGTCGATCTCGGGGAAGATGGTCTGCTCGCGCACGCCCATGGCGAAGTTGCCGCGCCCGTCGAACTGGTCAGGCGAGATGCCGCGGAAGTCACGGATGCGCGGCAACGCGAGCGACACGAGGCGATCGATCATCTCGTACATGCGCTCGCCGCGAAGCGTGACGCGGCAGCCGATCGACATGCCCTCGCGCAGCTTGAAGCCGGCGATCGAGCGACGCGCCTTGGTGATCGACGGCCGCTGGCCGCTGATCAACGCAAGCTCCTCGACCGCCTCGTCGAGCAACTTCGCGTTGGTCTTGGCATCACCGACGCCCATGTTCAGGGTCACCTTGGTGACACGTGGAACTTCCATCACATTTCGGTAGCCGAACTCCTCGGTGAGCCCGGGAATGATCTCGCTGAAATACTTTTCTTTGAGCCTGGCCATCGTCACTTACGCCTTGTCGATGTCTTTGCCGCAGTTCTCGCGGCGGCACTTACGCACCTTGCCGCCGCTGTCGAGCAGCCGGTAGCCCACGCGCGTCGGCTGGCCACAGGCGGGGCAGACGAGCATCACGTTCGAGACGTCGATGGGCGCCTCACGCTCGATCACTCCACCTTGCGGATTCTTCTTCGCATTGGGCTTGGTGTGCTTCTTCATCATGTTGAGCCGCTCGAGGACAACGCGACCCTTCTCGGTGTCGACGCGCATGACCTTGCCCGTCTTGCCGGATTCCTTCCCGCTTACGACCTTGACCTGGTCGCCTTTCCTGATCTTCATCTTGCTCATCACAACACCTCAGGAGCGAGCGACACGATCTTCATGAAGTTCTTCTCGCGCAGCTCGCGAGCGACGGGCCCGAAGATGCGGGTCCCTCGCGGGTTGTTCTGGTTATCGATCAGGACGGCGGCATTCTCATCGAAGGCGATGTAGGTGCCGTCCCGGCGACCGAACTCCTTCTTGGTGCGCACTACGACGGCGCGCACCACATCGCCCTTCTTGACGCTGCCACCGGGGGTGGCGACTTTGACGGTGCCGACGATGATGTCGCCAACCGTCGCGTAGCGCCGTTTCGAGCCGCCGCGGATCCGGATGCAGAGGATCTCGCGGGCGCCCGTGTTGTCGGCGACTCGTAGTCTGGTCTCAACCTGGATCATCTGTTTCCTCTGCCGGCTTTCTTACTTGGCCTTCTCGAGGACCTCGAGAAGACGCCAATGCTTCGTCGCACTCAACGGGCGCGTCTCAACGACCCGGACGAGGTCGCCGACTCCGGCCACGTTCCCCTCGTCGTGAGCGTGCAGCTTGCTCGAACGACGCACGACTCTGTCGTAGCGCTCATGCTTCTGAGCGACATCGATGCGCACCACGATGGTCTTGTCCATGGCGTCGCTCACGACGATGCCGCGCCGCTCCTTGCGGCCGGGCACCTTGGCGGGCGCCGAACGCTCGGCCTTCGCCTTGCTCCTGGCGACGGAGATCTTCTTCTCCGGCTTCGCCATCGGCGCATCCACCTTCTTCGCTCCGGACTTCTTCGGAGCCGCTCTTCTCGCCGCCGGCTTGCGAGCCGCTGGCTGCTTCGCGGCGGTCTTGCCGCCGTCGGTCTTCTTCGTTGTCGCCATCAGGCCTCACCACCAGCTGCCTTGCGATAGCGCTCGCGTTCGGCCTGCATCGTAAGCAGGCGTGCGATCTCGCGGCGCGTCGCGTTCAACTTGTTCGGGTTGTCGAGCTGTCCCGTGGCGTGCTGGAAGCGGAGATTGAACAGCTCCCGGCGCGTGTCTTTCAGACGCACGATCAGCTCGTCGTCGGAGAGCTCGCGAAGCTTGCTAGCCTTCAAAGAGACTGCCCTCCCTGGTCACGAACTTGCACTTGATGGGCAGCTTGTGCATGGCCAGCCGCATGGCTTCGCGAGCCACCGGCTCGCTGACGCCGGCCAGCTCGAACATGACCTTGCCCGGCTTCACGACGGCCACCCACGCCTCGGGGGAGCCCTTGCCGCCGCCCATGCGGGTTTCTGCTGCCTTGCGCGTCACGGGCTTGTGCGGGAACACATTGATCCACACCTTGCCGCCACGCTTGATGTGACGCGTCATGGCGATACGAGCCGCCTCGATCTGACGGTTCGTAATCCAGCCACGCTCCAGCGCTCTCAGGCCGTACTGGCCGAACTCCACGCTGGTGCCACCCTTGGCGTCGCCAGCCATCCGGCCGCGTTGCTGTTTTCTGTGCTTGACTCTCTTCGGCAGGAGCATCGTCTACGTCCTCTCTACCGTCAGCTACTCTGCTTGGTGGTGGGCTCGGTCGGCTTCGGCGGCGTGGCCTGAGGCGCGCGTCCACCCGAAGGCCTACCGGCCGGTCCCGACGGGCGGCTCGGCGCCTGCCGGCCCATTGGAGCCTTCGCCCCCGCTGGGCGGGCCGGTCCGTCGCGGCGCGGACCACGGTCGCTCCGACCAGGGCCGCCGGGCCCACGACCGGGACCGCCGGGGCCGCCGGGCCCACGACCGGGACCGCCAGGACCACCCGGGCCACGCCCCTGGCCGCCAGGACGACCGCCGCCGTCGCGGCGCGGGCCGCGACGATCACGGCCGCGATCGTCGCGACGCTGCTCGTCACGCTCTTGGCGCGCCTTGGCCTCGTCCATCGGGTAACCCTCAGGGAGGATCTCGCCCTTGTTGATCCAGACCTTGACGCCGATACGGCCGAACGTCGTGCGAGCTTCGCGGAAGCCGTAGTCGATGTCGGCACGCAGCGTGTGCAGCGGCACACGACCTTCGCTGTAGTGCTCGTTGCGCGCCATCTCGGCGCCGCCCAGACGACCGCCGCAGCGCACGCGCATCCCCGCGGCACCCGAACGCATGGAGCTCGTAAGGGCGCGCTTCATCGCCCGCCGGAAGCTCACGCGATTCTCAAGCTGCTCGGCGATAGACTGCGCCACGAGCACGGCGTCGAGCTCCGGCCGCTTCACCTCGATGATGTTGACCTGGATATTCTTCCTGGTCATCGCATGCAGCTCTTTGCGCAGCGCGTCGACCTCGGAGCCGCTCTTCCCGATCACGATGCCGGGGCGGGCGGTGTGGATGTCGACAGTGACGTTGTTCTGGTCTTTGCGAGTGATGATCCGCGAGAGACCGGCATGCGAAAGCTTGCGGAGAATATGCCCGCGGATGCGAGCGTCCTCGGCCAGAAACTCCTTGTACTCCTTCTCTGTGTACCAGTGAGACTTCCAGTCGTGAATGATGCCGACGCGGAAGCCGCCCGGATGCACCTTCTGGCCCATTAGGAACGGCCCTCCCTCTGCTCGACCGCGATGGTGATGTGGCTGCTGCGCTTGCGGATGCGGTTGACGCGGCCCATGGCGCGGAACTGCCACCTCTTCAAGGTCGGGCCCTCGTCGACGCGCGCTTCCTTGACGAACAACTCATCGACGGAGAGGGCATTGTTGTGCTCTGCGTTGGCGACCGCGGAGTTCAGCACCGCGGCGACGACGCGTGCGGAGTTGCGGTTGGCGAACTGCAGCGTGCTGCGTGCCTCGGCCACGGACTTGCCGCGAATGAGGTCAACCGCCTCGCGCGCCTTGCGCGGAGCGACCCGCACGTACTTCGCCTGTGCTCTTACTGCCATTGCCGATTACCTTCTCGCCGAGCGGTCGCCCTTGATGTGACCGCGGAACGTACGGGTGAGCGCGAACTCACCCAGCTTGTGACCGACCATCGACTCGCTCACGAACACCGGCACATGCTTGCGACCGTCGTGCACGGCGATGGTGTGACCTACCATGTCGGGAAAGACAGTCGACGTCCGCGACCAGGTCTTGATCATCTTCTTCTGGCCGGCGGCGTTCATCTGCTCGATGCGCTTCATGAGGCGCTCGTCAACGAACGGACCCTTCTTTGCTGATCTGCTCAAGAGGAGCCTCCTGCCTTACCCGCGCTTGCCGCGCTTGCGGCCGCGAATGATGAGCTTTTCGGACGCCTTGCGTTTGTCGCGCGTGCGGTACCCGAGCGTGGGCACGCCCCACGGCGTGACAGGGTGACGACCGGCAGTCGTCTTGCCCTCGCCACCGCCGTGCGGGTGATCGACGGGGTTCATGGCGGTCCCGCGAACGGTCGGACGCACGCCGCGCCAGCGGCTACGTCCGGCCTTCCCGCCGTCGATGTTGGAGTGATCGGCGTTGCCGATCTCGCCGACCGTCGCGCGGCAAGCGACGCGAATCCGGCGAAGCTCACCGGAGGGCAGGCGGACGACGCCGTACCCCTTCTCCTTCGCCTGGAGCTGCGCGCTCGTGCCGGCACTGCGGACCAGCTGGCCGCCGCGACCCGGCTGCAGCTCGATGTTGTGGATCGTCGTGCCCGCCGGCATGTTCTCCAACGGCAGCGCGTTGCCGGGCTTGATATCGGCGCCAGGCCCAGACTCCACGGTGTCGCCGACCTTCAGGCCTTGCGGAGCGAGGATGTAGCGCTTCTCGCCGTCGAAGTAGTGCAGAAGAGCGATGCGCGCCGAACGGTTCGGGTCGTACTCGATGTGCGCGACCCTCGCCGGCACGCCGTCCTTGTCCCGCTTGAAATCGATGATGCGATAGCGCCGCTTGTGGCCGCCGCCCTTGTGGCGCGTCGTGATCCGCCCGTAGCTGTTACGGCCGCCGTTCTTCTTCAGCGGCGCGACGAGCGAGCGTTCCGGCTCGCTGCGCGTGATGTCCTCGAACGTTTCGACCGTCATGAAGCGACGGCCGGGCGAGGTCGGCTTGAATCGCTTGATGCCCATTACCTGCCCTCGAAGAATTCGATCTTGTCGCCGGGCGAGAGCTGCACGACCGCCTTCTTCCAGGCGGCGGTGCGGCCGCGCGAGATGCCACGGCGCTTCGGCTTGGGACGCATGTTCGCGGTACAGACGCTCAGAACGGTGACGTCGAAAAGCTGCTCGATTGCCTGCGCTATCACCGTCTTGTGGGCGTCGACATGGACCGCAAACGTGTAGCGGCTGTGGTCGATCTGCGCATAGCTCTTCTCGCTGATGATCGGCTTGAGGATGATCTTCTCTGCTTCAACCATGACCTACGCCTCGTTCAGGGCGGCGAACGCCTTCTCGGTGAGAACCAAGGAGCGAGCGCGCAACACCTTCTCGGTGGACAGAGCGCTCACTTCCGACGCCTCGGCGTACGAGAGGTTGCGCACGGACTTTGTCACAATGGGCTCGTCGTTCGTGACCACCAGCACAGGGGCAGCGATGTCCAGGCCCACGAGCAGCCTGTCGACCGCGCCAGTGCTGGGCGAGGCGAGATCGAGACCGGCGGCCACGAAGATGCTGCCGTTGGCCGCACGGTCGCTCAGCGCCATGGACAACGCCTGGCGCGCGACCTTCTTGTTGATCTTGATCTCGTGGCTGCGCGGACGCGGACCAAAGACGATACCGCCGCCCGAACGCAGCGGGGACTTGACGCTGCCGGCACGGGCACGGCCGGTGCCCTTCTGGCG